>Ga0208823_1000831_pt1 | contig 25218 bp, 17 predicted proteins | sample AD_UKC075_MetaG_FD_184440 | JGI IMG/M metagenome (GOLD analysis project Ga0208823, IMG submission 184440) | Active sludge microbial communities of municipal wastewater-treating anaerobic digesters from USA - AD_UKC075_MetaG (SPAdes) (version 2) | ecosystem: Engineered > Bioreactor > Anaerobic >... | reverse complement strand
GGTGCCATGAGCTTATTAAAGAATGACCAACTCCTGCCTGCTTCATTGTATTACCCCGCCCCAGGGGAGGTGCCAGGTGCCGATAAATATCCCGCCTTTGCCCAGCAGCCACAAAAAAAGCAGGCACTGCCTGCTTCTGTATATTGTTAAATCAATACACCCACTATAAATCCGGCCACCAGGCCAATGGTAGCCAGGTAATGGTGATAATTCCTGGCGTGGGGAATGAGTTCATCGCCCACGATGTAGAACATAGCTCCGGATGCAAAGCCCAGGGCGGCAGAAATAAATCCGGAACTGGATTGAAAGGCAATGCCGCCAATAGCTGCACCCACCACAGTCATAAGGCCGGCAACAGCGGTAAGAACCAAGACCTTAAAGGGGGTCTCCCCTCCCAGGCACAAGGGCACTGCCGTAGCCATTCCTTCGGGAACGTTGTGAATGCCAATGGCCAGGGCAATGGCAAAGCCCAGGCTGGGATTAGCCACCATCCCTGCCCCAATAGCCAGGCCTTCGGCGATGTTATGGACTGCGATGCCAAGGAAGATCAGGTACCCCACCTTTAACATCTCTACCTTGCTGTCCTCACATCCGTTGGAAAAATGTATATGTGGGATCAAATGATCCAGCAAGTGCATAAATAAAGCACCAATTACGAAGCCAAACAGGGAAGGGAAAGTGCCGCCGATTTCAAGGGCTTCAGGCATGAGCTCCATCGTTGCCACAGCCAGCATTACACCGCCTGCGAAACCCAACAGTGCCGATATTAGTTTTGTGGAAGGCTTCCCTGCAACAATCACTATACCGGCGCCAAGAGCAGTCGCCAATCCTGCCATCATGCTGTAAATTAATATTTCTCTCATTTCAACCTCCTGCGCCAAAAAATAGCTTCTCTTATTATACACTAACCGCCGACTGCGGCAAGAATTTCAGCGGCTACCTTCTCCACATCCAGGTCGGCGTGGATTTCCAGCCCCCCCTGCTGCAGCAAAGCCACCAGGCGGAACAAGTCGGGAGCCTGGAGGCCGCTTTTTTCAAGTACGGCCTGTTGCTGAAAGACTTCAACAGGCTTGCCCCAGGCCGCCACCTGGCCCCCATTGAGGACATAGACAGTGTCTGCCAACAGCGCTGCCGGCTCCAGCTGATGACTGGTGAAAATAATCGCCGTCCCATCTTCCCTGCTGACTGACCGCAGCAGTCCAACCAGGACTTTTACAGCTCCCATGTCCAGCTGGGAAAAAGGTTCATCCAGCACCAGCAACTCCGGACCAGTCACTAATGCTCCTGCCAGGGCGACTTTCTTTACTTCACCGCCACTGAGGTAGTGAGGGACTTTGTCTTTGAGGTGGCTGATTCCCAAGCGCTGCAATATTGCCTCTACGCGAGCGTCCTGCTCCTGGCGGCTTAACTTCAGGTGCCCCATGCCAAAGGCGATATCCTCCCCCACCGTGGGGCCAATAATCTGTTCCGCCGGATTTTGAAACACCACTCCCAAACGAGGGCGGACCCTCTCAAAGTCCTCATAGGGATCCAGGCCAAAGACCCGGACGCTGCCTTCTACCGGCCGCAGCATGCCGGTAATATGCTGAAGCAATGTGGTCTTGCCTGCCCCATTGGCAGCCAGCACGGCGACTATCTCCCCCGGGTTGACTTCCATCTCCAGTCCACAGAGGGAAACTTCGGTGCGGTCAGGATAGACATGACGCAAGCAGTTGACTGACACCAAAGGCTCAAGCACAATACCACCCCACTCCTATTGCGATTATCGCAGCCAATAAGGTCAAATCCCAAGGGCGCAAACGCCAGTCCCGGTTGATCCTCAGACCCTGTCCCAGGCCCCGCAGTCTCAGCAAATCATATTGCCGGCCCGCCATGTCCCAGGCCCGCACCAGGGTCATGCCGTACACCTGGGCCATTGCCCTCACCCGGGACAGGCTTATTCTTTCCCTGCCCCGGCGCAATCTAACAGCGCGCAGGGTATTCTTGAGGCTCTCCAGTAACAGAAAAAATGAACGATAAGTAAAGTACATTAGCTCTCCAAAAACAGCAGGCATCGGCACTGAAATGAGGCCCAGGAGGCGAACCGGAACAGTAGTCATAAAGACCATGGCCACTGTCAGAGCCGATACAACTGCCCTCCCCAGGACAAGCACGCCCACATTCCAGTCCCTGAGGCTGATAGCAAAGACGCTGGCGAAAAACAGGGGAATGATGGCCAGAGTCAGAAGCACCCGCCAAGGAAGGCGGTTGCTCAGGGCCAGCCCCAAGATAAAGACCAGCATACCAAGGAGAAAGGCCTGGGACCTTGTAGTCAGGAGAAAAGTCAGTACCCCGGCCGCAAAGAGAACCTTGGCCAGGGGAGAACACCGTTGCAGCCAGCAATGGTGATTGGCTGCGAGATAATCCATAGTCGCCAGATCCACTGCCATCACCTCCCGGCAAATACGTCCCCGCGAACTTTGTTAATATATGCTGTCACCAACAAGGACACCCCCAGCTCCACTGCAACCCATATCGCCAGCAAAGGGGCATACAAAGGCAATAAGGTCTTGAGAAATACCGTCTCATGCCCTTCACCCCCATGCTCTTCATGTTGATGAGCCAGGGCCTCTAATCCCAGCCCTGCGGCACCGGTTACCGCCACAACTAACAGGGAAGAGACAACAAGGGCGATGAGCACGGATACAGCTACCCTCGGCAAAAGACCCTTGTCGGCGCCCAAACCCCGGAACAAAGCTCCTGCCACCAAGGCTTCGCTGCCCACTAACAGGGCGTTGACACCCAGTACTGTCAGCCCGCCATGCCCAATAAGGGCATTAAACACCAGCATAATGAAGGTAGCCAGGAAGCCATTGAGGGGCCCCAAAAGAATTCCCGCCAGGGCCGATAAATTTATATGCACCGGCAAGCCCAGGGGGATATTCATTGCTGCCAGCCCCAGGGCAGCCATTATCGCCACCTGGGACAGGAGACGGCGCTGTTTTCGCAGCTTTAACAGGGCCAGCAGCGTCAGCAACCCAGTGCAAACCATGCCCCCAATCCATAACCACCAGGGCAATATTCCATCGCTAATATGTAAATGGCTCACAGAAGCACTCCCCCCTTTGGCTGGTTGGACTGACAATCCTTGCAGATTCCCAGCAGCTCGAACTGATGTTCATGGACCTCAAACTGAGCTGCGCGCAAATCCTCTTTTAAAAAGTCCAGTGGACAAACAGCGAGGGCAACCGTGGCCCCGCATTCAGTGCAGACGAAATGATGATGGTGGCTGCTCATGACACCTTCGTACCAATTCTTGCCCTGGAAATGGGTTCTGCGCGCCATTCCCGCCTCCACCAACATGTCCAAGGTGCGATAAATAGTGGGATAGCTGATGCTCTCATCCCTCCCCCTGCACTGGGTGAAGATATCATCCACATTCTGGAGACAAGGATTGGCGCGGATTACCTCCAACACCAGCCTTCGCTGCCGGGTAACCCTGTAGCCCAGGGCATTGAGCCTGGCCAAGTCCTGCTTAATATCCATTTATTTACACCTTCTTGTAAATGATTATCATATAACAATAGTATATTATGATGCTGCCGGTGTCAATTATTCCCGGCAGTCCCCTTCCTTACTTCCGGGTACCGGCATCATGACCCTGGAATCCGGCATAAGCCTTTGGTATACTGGAACCAGAAAAATTGAGGAGGAAAACAAATGGAAAAATATTGGCCATATATAAAAGAGACCTTGCTGGATCTCCTGACCATCCCCAGCCCCAGTGGCTATACATATCAGGCCAATGGTTATGTCAGCCAGGAGCTGGAGGCAATGGGAATCAGTTATGTTACTTCCACCAAGGGCGCCATCATTGCCACCGTCCCCGGCAGGGATACTGAAAACCAGCGCCTGATTAGCGCCCATATTGATACATTGGGGGCCATGGTCAAAGAAATCAAGAGCAACGGCATGTTGCAGCTGACTAATATCGGCGGCCTGGGCTGGGCCAATGTCGAAGGGGAAAACTGCACCGTCATCACTTCTTCCGGCAAGGAATACACCGGTACCCTTCTGCTCAACAAAGCTTCTGCCCATGTCCACGGCGACGAAACCGCCACCAGTGAACGCAAGGCCAGTACCATGCAGGTGCGGCTGGATGAAAAGGTCGATTCCGATGAGGACACCCGCAAGCTGGGCATTGAAGTGGGGGATTTCGTCGCCTTTGACCCCCGCACCGTTGCAACTGAATCCGGTTTCATCAAGTCCCGTCACCTGGACGATAAGGCGGGGGTGGCTGTAATTCTGGGAGTGCTCAAGGCCATTCAGCAAGATAGTCTGGAGCTTCCCTGCACCACTCACTTTTTCTTCAGCAACTTTGAAGAAGTAGGCCATGGCGCCAGTGCAGGCATCCCCGCCGGGGTTAAGGAAATGCTCTGCATTGACATGGGCGCCCCTGGCGAGGGCCAGCAATCCGACGAATTCAGCGTCTCCATCTGCGCCAAAGATTCCACCGGCCCCTACAGCTGGTCGCTGAAGGAAAGGCTCGTCGCCCTGTGCAAGGACAATAACATTCCCTATCGGGTGGACATTTATCCCTTCTATGGTTCCGACGCCTCGGCCTCCTTGCGGGCAGGCCATGATATAGTTGCAGGCCTCATCGGCCCCGGAGTAGACGCTTCCCACTCTTTCGAGCGCACCCACAAAGACAGCATCATTGCAACAGCCAACCTGGCCCTGGCCTACATCAAAAGCGAAGTATAAAATGTGGCACTGGGAATTCCCAGTGCCACATCACTATTCTTTGAAAAGGACAGCCAACAGGCTCACTGCGCCATAAATAATCACGATTGCCAGGAAGATGCTGAGCATTCCCAGCCCCATTACTTTCAGGGAACTGAGAAAATTCGAATAGGCTATTTCCCAACTGTAGTCAGTAAACATATTATTATCTCCATCCTTCTCTCTAGAATAAAAGCGGCACCAATCTCAGGATAACACCACCGGCAACTACAGAGGCAATCTGCCCGGCGACATTGGCCCCTGCAGCATGCATCAAGAGATGGTTCTGGTCGTTGGCTTCCAGGCCCATCTTCTGCACCACCCGGGCGGACATAGGGAATGCGGAAATCCCGGCGGCTCCAACCATGGGATTAATCTTGTTTTTCAGGAAGAGATTGAGGATTTTAGCGAACATGACGCCACTTATACTGTCAAAGACAAAGGCAAAAAGACCAAGTAACATAATGAGCAGGGTTTCAAAAGTGAGGAACTCAGCGGCCTGCATCCTAAAGGCAATAGTAATGCCCAGGAAAAGGGTGACCAGGTTGGCCAGCACGTTCTGGGCTGTCTTACTCAGGCTGTCCAGTTTGCCGCACTCCCGGATGAGATTACCAAACATCAAGAATCCAACCAGGGATATAGAACCTGGGGCCGCCAGACCTGCAACAATGGTGACGATAATCGGGAACAAGATCCGCGTTGTCCGGGAGACACTCTTTGGATTGTACTCCATCTCCATGGCCCTTTCCTTCTTGGTGGTAACCATTTTAATGGCAAAGGGCTGGATTATGGGGACTAAGGCCATATATGAATATGCCGCCACGGCAATAGCCGAGATATAATTGCTCTTAAAGATGTTAGACACCAGGATTGACGTCGGCCCGTCAGCGGCACCGATAATGGCAATAGAAGCTGCATCCTTCAGTTCAAAGCCCAGCAATGAAGCCAGAGAAAAAGTAAGGAAGATACCAAATTGCGCCGCCGCACCGAAGAGCAACATCCGGGGATTAGACAGCAAGGGGCCAAAATCAATCATCGCGCCAATACCGATAAAGAGGAAGAGAGGCAGTGCTTCAGCGGCTTCAATTCCGATTTCATACATCCAGGAAATAATACCGGTGGTCTCCCCAATTCCAGGCATCACCTGATTGAGCACGCCGGAGAGGGGCAGGTTAACCAGAATAGCTCCGAAGCCCATCGGCAGCAATAGTGAGGGTTCCATATCCTTCTTTATTGCCAGGTAGATGAGCAGCCCTCCCAGCACCATCATGATTCCCTGCTGCCAGGTAATAGATGCGATACCACTGATTAATACATCCACATTCATCATCCTTTTGTCAATGATTGTAAGGCCTGAATCTAAAAGAAATATTATCCCATCCCGGACAGGCTTGTCACTCTCTCCTGTTACCAGGAAAAAGCACAAGCGGGGCAAAACCCCGCTTTTTGTATGCCCTGGGCAAGCCCCTTACTGCCTTACGCACTATGGTTGCGGCGTCAGCTTCTTCATGCCGTTCATATAGGGCCACAGGACTTTGGGAATGTTGACACTGCCATCTTCCTGCTGATGGTTCTCCAGCAGGGGGATGAGGATGCGTGGAGAGGCAATGCCGGTATTGTTCAAAGTATAGCAGAACTTAGACTTGCCGTCGCTGTCCCTGTATTTAATGTTGAGCCTTCTGCTCTGATAATCGTTCAAAGTCGAACAGGAATGGGTCTCGCAATAGGCTCCACGACTGGGCATCCAGGTCTCCACTTCATGCTTAAGAACCTGTCCCGCGCCGATCTCGCCGGTGCAGGCAAGGGCTACCCTGTAAGGGAGTTCCAGCTCCTGCAGGATTTCTTCCACATTGGCAAGCAGTTCCTCATGGAGGGCAGCGGCAATTTCAGCATCGGCAGGGCAAAAGATTACCTGTTCTACTTTCTGAAACTGGTGCACCCGATAGAGACCACGGGTGTCCTTTCCATAGGTGCCTGCCTCCCGCCGGAAGCAGGTAGAAAGGGCAGTGTAGCGCAAAGGCAGATCCCGGTAGGATAAGATTTCATCCATGTGAAAAGATACCATGGCTACCTCGGAAGTCCCCACCAGGTACAGCTCATCCTCGGGAACGGCGTAGGCCTGGTCACGGCCCAGGGGAAAGTAGCCCGTCCCCATCATCGCCCGTTCCCGGACCAGCACCGGCACAGTCAGCAGGGTATATCCCCTGGCCATGAGCTTGTCGATGACAAACCGGGTAACAGCCATCTCCAGCAGCGCCCCGGAATTTTTCAGGATATAAGAACGGCTGCCGGCTATTTCTACTGCCCGGGGGACATCGACTATATCCAGAGCTTCGGCCAACTCCAGATGGTCTTTAAAGGGGAAAGAAAACTTCGGGACATCTCCAACCCGGCGCAGTTCCACATTATCGGCTTCATCTTTGCCCACGGGCACTTCCGGCAAGGGAACACTGGGAACCAGCAGCATCAATTCATCAAATTCTTCCTTCACCGCTGCCAGCCGGCCTTCGATTTCATTGATTTTATCTTTTAAATCCCGAACCCGGAGAATCCCCTCTTGTTTTGCTTCCCCATTTAGCTTGGGTATTTCCCGGGAAAGGCTGTTGCGCTCTCCCCGCAAAGTGTCGGCCTGGGAAGTGAGAGCTTTTACCTCCTGGTAGACGGCCAGTAGCCTGTCAACGTCCACCTCCATATTCTTGTCCCTGGCAGCCTTTTTGACGACATCGGGATTGTCTACAATAAACTTGATATCCAGCATAATAACACCTCCATAAAATTAAAAGCCCGCCCCCGTAAGGGACGAGCTCAATGCCCGCGGTACCACCCAAATTAACCGCAAATCGGTTCTCTTATTCGCGCCTTAACCCTGCGCCCGGGTCCGACTCATCGCCGGACTCCTCCAGGGCGGAATTCACAAAATCCCCCGACTGGCTTTCACCTGCCGCCAGCTCTCTGCACAGGAGTATCTTGTTACTCTTCCCCTTCATGGAAAAATATTAACTTGCCCTTATTCTACCCCATACCTCTGCCTGAATGCAAGAGTTCTCGCCTAAAGATAACATTGGCCCAATAAATTGTGCACGGATTTCCAAGTATCATGTCAGGTAATGAGTCTAATACTAACCAGAGGAGGGATTAAATTTGAAGATACCAAATCTCAAAGGGATGATGCCCCTCGGCAGAAAGGGAATGGGCACTACAGCCAAAGTGCTGTTTGTTGCCCTGCCGGTAATTGCCTTTTTCGCCGGCACACTCCTGGGAAGCCATAAAGAAGGGGAAGGCTGGTAGCTCCCTCCTGGGACAAAAGAGGGTGCTGGGTTATTTGCCCGGCACCCTCTTATTTTTACCGCCCGTTATCAGAATAAAGGCGCAGTACCTTTTTCACTGTTTCCAGAAGGTATGGAGTCAGCTCCAAAGTCTTCCTATAGATTTCATCCACGGTATCCAAAACATATTCATGGGCAATGTCGTTGCGCAAATAACGGATTTCCTTAAAGGTCTCTGCCGAAATAAGGCCTCGCCGTTCCGCCCTGTTAATCCTGTCAATGGCAGTGCCAGGCATCTCCAACTCCATATTGTCCAGGGTGCGGAAGATCTTTTGAATGAGGATATCGCTGGTCCTGGCAAAACGGCCGGTCAGGGCCTCAAATTTGTCCAGCTCCTCATAAGTATAGCCCTCCTTGAGGCCAATCTTACTGCATACATTATAGGAGTACTCCAATATCTCCCCTGCTTCCCGGAGCTGTTTCAGCTCCATCTCCAGCAATTCCTGCAGATATTTGCTCACAGCAGCACACCCTCCTTTAATGCAATGCTGACAATGGGGTGGGAAGAATCCTTTGCCACGATAATATCTATTCTTTGTTCGCCAATGCGCTCCCAAAGGGCGTACTTTAACTTCCATATATCATCCCGGGTCAGCACCTGGCTGATAACCAAGAGGTCAATGTCGCCGCCTGTAAGTTCATCATTAACCCGGGAGCCAAAGAGATAAACCCGGGCTTTGTCGTCTCGGGCCCCAATTACCTCTTTTATTGCCTCAACTTCTCTTTGGGTTAAACGCATTAACAACACTCCCTTGTATATTGTATCATGGAGGTTCACTCAGAGCAAAAACCCCGTCCCCTTCTTTAAATGACCCAGGGTTAGGGAGAAAAGAATTATCGAGCTTACTGTGTATCAGTATCTCCCATATTGATATACCAAAGGGCGTCTGTGTCTTCAAAGCCCCTGTAAACATGATATATTTTCAGCTTTCTCGGAATAAAAAGGTGGGAATTTAGTATTCTCCGGTGCAGTGGATGGGCATACCATGTCTTTATCTGCCTGACCTTCTGGGATCGAAACCATTGTATACAGCCCTTTAGCAGCTTAGAAAAGAGCTCCGGGTCATGCCCCCGCACTAAATAATCTACAATTTCGCCCCCTCCGGAAGCAGTTAGAGCCAAAACTGCATACCCAACTAATTGATCAGAGGACTTCATTGCCAGAAAACGGTATATTTTATTATTAGGGTTCTGCTGAAACCGCCAATTCAGCCATTGCTCGCTGCGATACTGGGCGATGCAGTTGCTGTCTTTAAAGGTGTCCTGAAACAATTCTTCCGCCCCAGGCGGTGCCGAAACTGAAAGATCAAAATCCTTGGCCGGAGAGCTGTCCGGTGTGTAAGAATATACAAATCTCCCCCTCCCGAGCCTAGATACAACTGTACTTTTTAGGGAAAAGACTTTTATTCCCGCCATAACAGCACCATTACTTGACCATCCATTGCGAATATTGCCTGGATAGGAGTTTGTGTTTGGAAAGTTAAAAAAATATTCCATTCCTTGTTCCCTGAGATATTTCAGAGCGTACTCTATCATTCCGGAAAACAATCTTTTTCCCCGATAATCAGGAAGCAACATAGTATCACAGGGCTGAGCAGCCTGGTACAGCTTTCCTTTATAGAATATGTTCATTACTAAAGCTGGCCTGGCACCCACCAGGCGATCTCCATCCTTCGCCACAATGATATTGTAGCTTTCCTTATCTGTCTGGCAGGGATTGTCAATATACTTCCACTGAAACATTTGGGCATCCATCTCTCTGCCGAAAACTGCTTGGAAAAGTTGCCTGAAATGCCCGATATCAGCTTGGTTTAGCTTAGTAATTTCCACCGACATATTTACACCTTCTCATTATAATTTTTTTTATAAGAACGCAGCTCCTTGATGAATTTCCGCCAGCGCATGGGTTTATGCAATACCGGAAAATTCGATGGCAATGCTCTCTCAGCTTTTTGTCTTGCATTTGCTATACCCTCTAACTCCCAATAGGGCTCCCAGAATACTCTTTCCCCAAGATATCTGCCAGCATGAAAAATGCGCGTTATCTTAAATGAATTGATGCTCCTTGGCGAGGTGCTGGAGCGGTAAAATGCAAAGAACTTGTTCATAGCTGTGAAGCTGTCCTGTAAGTAAACAATTTTATGCTCAGGCCACAAAGGTGTACTTGTACAGTACATCAGCACCCTTAACCTGCCTGTAGGGGGCAATGCTCTAAGGACAGCCCTTGACAACGCCCTGTGATCGGGGTGGTAATCACTGTACGCCGGCACCACAACAAGCTCAGCTCCCCTGAGGAAATCCTGTACAGCTTTGGTCAGCATATCCTCACTCTGAGCGAGCTCCCCGTCGCCAAAACCCAGAAAACAGGCCTCTGCCTTAATGTGATTTGCAAAGGCTTTAGCTTCCTCAACCCTGTCTCCGCCAACAGCAGTTCGGTATTTCTGTCCGCCTGTAGCATACACGATTGTAACAGCAGCTCCTATAGCCACAAGACTATTCAACAACAAACCTGCACCATACACCTCATCGTCTGGATGGGGGGCAAAAATAACGGCTCTCTTAACAGATGATACATCTAACTTGCGCGACTCAGCCGGGGGCAACAGCTTAGCTGCCTGATACCTTCCCCATGGCCCCAACAGTATAATGGAACCTATGCCGTCGAGTATTATTATGGCTGTCCTCTTCATACTGTCAACCTTTCCTCAGTACTGCATCAGCGCCGATGCGGGATATCCCTTATCTGCATATTCTCTATTCGGGGATAATACTCCTGCACAACAAAGCTCCCCCGCCTCAAATTGGAGGGGGGGAGCCTTTTAGTTACCTGAGCAGCGCCTCTATCAATGTTACCAGTGCGGGACTTACTGCCCCCTCACCGCCAAAGACCGTTACCTGCACCACCCTGTTCTCGGTGATAAATGAAACCATTTCCTCAGGCAGGGTGTCGCCTGCCAGGAGGATGCCGCTGTTGTTCTTAGCAGCCAACACTGCACCGGTGAGCGCGTCGGCAAATTCCAGACCAGTGGCCACATATATGTGAGCAGTGTCGGGCTCGAAATATTCAGCGACGGCCACGCTGGTGGCATAGCGGTTGCTTCCCCAGACCCTGATGGCTCCAGGAACATCGGCAATAATTTCATCGCTGATGACGCCGCTGCCGCCGATGACAATGGTCTCATTGACACCCAGCTCCTCCAGGGCTTGGGCTGTTGAAACCGGCATGCTTTCGGCGCGAGTCAGGAGAATCGGCATTCCTTGGCGGGCAGCATAGGGGGCTGCAGACAGGGCATCGGGGAAATCGATGCCATTGACCAGGACAGCCTTCGCTGCGCCTTCAGGGGCAACTTCTGCGGCAATGAGCTTTGCTGTCTCAAATCTGTTTGCGCCATAAATGCGCTCAACTACCAGATCCATAGCAACCAGCTCATCTTCGACCTGCTCACTGATGGCTCCGATTCCTCCCAAGATGATGACCTTGTCAGCATCCAGGCGTTGGATTTCCTCAGCAGTAACTGCAGGCAGACTTGTCGGGGCTGTCAGCAGGATGGGAGCATTCAGAGCATAGGCCAGGGGCGCACCCGCCAGAGCATCGGCAAAATTCGTGCCTGTAGCCAGCACAACATATTCTGAAGTATTCCAGCCGGCTTTACTAATTTCTACGGCAGTAGCATACCGGTTGTCACCGGCCAGGCGCTGGCAGCCCACCCAGGCTGTAGACAACTTGCCGGGGGCGACGGCCGCTGTGCGATTGCCGGCCGCATCCACCAGCTCGAATTCAACGACTGCGCCGGTAAATCTGGCATCCCAGGGCACCTCCCAGGTTCCCAGATATACACCGTCAGCCACTTCCCACATCTCATGCCGGTGAGAATTCAGTACTTTCTGGCCGGGAAGGACAACGACAAAGGTGGCGCTGCCGCCAACAGAATCGCTGACGAAGGAGAATTCCAATATCTCACCGGGGAAAACAGTTTTGTCTACGGCAGGCTCCATTTCGTAAAGCTCGGGTTCAATGAGGTCAACATATACTGTAACTGTTTCTGCGGCGGGATTTCCAGCAAAGTCCACTGCCTCAACGGTAATGAGGTTGGCACCTTCTTCGACGATTATCCTGGTGCTGAATGTACCGTCAGGGGCAAACTCAATTGCTTCGCCATTGACCCGCACCGTGGCCAGGTAATCGTCCCTGACAGAACCCTCGACAGTTACCACTTCTTTATTGGTAACCAAATTGTCAACGGGAGATGTAATTTCCACCACCGGTGCCACAGTGTCCTTGATGACCAACAAAGGCTCAGAAGGATCGGTGGCGCCGGCCTCAATTTCTGCAGTGGCTGTAATCAGGTTTTCACCCTCTACCAGGTCAATGTCGGCCTGGAATTCACCTCTTGCAACTTCCATTGCAGCGGCTTCAGTTCCGTTGACATAGAGCCTGACCAGAGAGTCTGTGTTGACAAATCCCGTTACCGTTATGCTGTCGGCATTGGTATGGGTGCCATCAGCAGGAGCAAGAAGAGCAGGAGGATCGAGCTCATATTTAACATGGGCCCTGACCATGGCATTGCCGTAATCCGGTGCCACCAGGGAGAACTCGCCCGCGAACCATTCGTAGGTGCGGCCTTCGGAAGAGCTTTCATCAAAGCCCAGGCCAGCACAATCGGGGTAATTGCCCACCTGGACACTGATGATATAGAAATCTCTGTCGGTGACAAAGCCAAAGCTGGACAGGTCAATGTAGTTCCAGGCTCCCCGGTTACCCTCCACCACAAAGGGCTCAATCACCATCTCTCCCGGTTCGCCGTTGGGCAGACTGTCAAAGACCGCCACAGATACTTTGTTGTCTCCGGGTGAAGGCCAATCGGTGCCCCAAATATAAACGCTGGCGCCAGCAATCTGAGCCAAACCATCCGGGGTAAACCTTACACCCCAGCCATTGCCACCGTCATAGAAGGCCCTTGCATTTTCTGCTTCGCCGTCATCATAGGCAATCTCATCTTCATAGCCGATGAAGGGCTCCAACTCAACCAGCACATTGGCAGTTTCGCCGCCGACAACTTCAACAGGCAGCTCCATGAGGATGAAGCCCTCTGCTGAAACCCGCAGAGTATAGTTGCCTTCAAGAACATTGTCCAGAGAGAATTTTCCTTCCTCATCGCTGAGGACGCTTGGCACGCGGTCATCTTCCAGCAACACCGCTCTGGCACCAGCAATGGGTTCGCCTGTGCGGCTGGATACAATCGTTCCCTCGATATTGCCTCTGGGAATAGGCTCGAGGAATACATCCTTCTCCAGCACCTGGTCCTTCTCCAGCGTAAAGGGCACTTCTTCGGTATAGTAGCCATAGGCTTCAAAGCGCAAAGTCCAGGTTTCGCCCTCAGGAACAACAGAGTGAATCATGCGGTACCTGCCTCCCTGGTCTGTGCGCGTGCTGCGGTTGGTCTCAACTACAGTCACCACAGCATCTACGGGAATACCAGTGTTTTGAGGCCGGATTTCCTCATTGCTGTAGATTGCGTGGAGACTGAGACCCTTGCGAATTTTCCCGAATTGGTGCGGGACGGAGGGATCATTGACTGAAATAGACTCCTTCGGCACGCTAACAGTGTCCGCATCTACCGCAGCCAAAACGGCAAAGTCATCGATATACAAGCCAGGATATACTACGGAATAGTCGGACTCCATTCTAAAGCGGACAGAGATAGTCCCGCCGACGTATTCTGTCAGGGGAATATTTTCCACTGCCCAACTGGTTCCTGTGCCTGTATATTGAGCAAGGGTATCCCAGGTTGATCCCCCATCACTGGACACTTCAACATAGGCATTATCCCAACTGTTTTCAATGTAGAACCAGCGCGCAAACTCCAGTACTGCCGATTGGTAACCGGACAAGTCAATTTCCGGAGACTCAAGCCAGCAATTGGAACTGGTAGCATAGTTGCCGGTCAGGTTAGTGGCCCAGACTGAAGTGCCGGAATATGCGCTGTTAGGACCGCTGGCGGGAATTCCCCACTCCCAGGAATCATTATCTCCACCGCTTACAAATCCGCCATCATCTGCTTCAAAGTCGGAGAAATACACCACGTCAATATGCGGAGCAATTACTGAAGCCTCGTTGGAGTATGGGCTCTCGTTAGAGGAGAAATCAATTGCAGTCACTACGTAGAAGTACTCTGTGCCGCCGACATAGCTTTTGTCCACAAATAATGGGGTGGGTACTTCACCGATTTGCACATAGGGACCGCCTGAGGTTTCGGAACGGTATACAACATACCCAGCCACATCGATATCGGTGACGGCCTCCCATTCCAGGCGCACACCAGAAACTGTCGCAGTTGCCTGGAGGTTTTGCGGCACTCCGGGGGCCTCGGTGTCAACACCTACATAGTCAATGGCGTCGATGTACCATCCGGGATAGTTCACCGATACATCGGAGGTGAAATTAAAGAGCACGTAAACCGCTTCTTCCGAACCGCAGTAGGGATTGAGGTCTACCAGAAGGGTATGCCATTGTTGCTCGCGGCCGGTGAATTGAGCCACAGTCTCCCAGGTCTCTCCATAATCATCGGTAATCGCCACATAACCTCTATCATAGTTGTTCTCCATGTCGTACCAGTGGGATAACCGGAAGGATGCCTCAGACGCATTTCTGAGATCCAAGGGCGGCGACAAAAACCAACTGTCGGAGTAATTTGAGTAATTGCCCGTCAGGTTGGTGCCAACCAAGCGTGTGCCCGTTAAGGGTTCAGGGCCAACTACCGGTTCGCCCCACTGCCAATCGCCATCCATGTACCATCCGTAGGGATAGCTTTCAAAATCCCACTTAATCCCTGGCTCGGCTCCGAAAGCTACCGGCACGTCATATTCAGGGGTTTCAACTGTATTGCCGATCCAGTCGCTGACAACAATTTTGTACGTAAAGCCAGGCTCAACTGCATACATCCAGGGGATAATGCCGGTGAATTCGCCGTCTTTATAGTCGCCGTCAGTAAGGCTCATCTCGATAATAGTCCAGTCTTCATCTTCAGGAGCTTTTACCCAAATCTCGGTTGTGTAGACAGCGATATCATCGGTTGCCCGAGCCAACAGGGGAACGTCCATTTCAGCATAGCAGCTTTCAACAGGGGTGTGCTCAACGGCCGGGGGACCAGCATCGTTGCCCTCGGTAGTAACCTGCCCGGTTATCGTGCCAAACCCGCTTATCATGTGGGTTACTGCATCGAATACATTGATCAAGCCCCGTCCGTAACCATAGTTCGGGCTTTCGGGGTACTGGCTGTCGGTCAAGGGCCTGGTGGTTTCATAGAGGGCTTCTTCAATCATATCCACCGACAGGCTGGCATCCGCCTGGAGAAGCAGGGCAGCAGCGCCAGACACATGGGGTGCAGCCATGGAAGTGCCGCTCCAGGTTCCCTCGTAACCATTGCCAGGGACTGAAGAGCGAATAGCCACTCCGGGAGCAGAGACATCGGGCTTTAAGTCGTCTTCATAGGGTCCTGGCCCCTGGTTGGAAAAAGAAGCCCTTATATCGTCGCTGTCAACTGCGGCCACAGCAAGGCTTTCCGGGTAGTTCGCCGGGGCGCTGACAGAGCCTGGGGAAGAACCGCCAGTGGTGTTGCCAGCAGAGAATACCGGCACAATCCCGAATGCCCGCCAGCTCTGAACCATGGGGCGGAACCATTCATCTTTGCCTGGACCGCCGCCCCAGGAGTTGTTGATGATATTCGGAGCCATGGCAGGATTGGGCTCTCCATCTTCATCGGTGGGGGCAAGCAGATACTCCGCCGCGGCCAGTATCCAGTGATCATAGCCGCCATCGGCTTCAAAAGCCTTGGTAGAAATCCATTTGGCTCCGGGGGCAACACCAATGTAGTTATTGGTCTCGGGATGACCGCCAACAATTGTACCCATTACATGGGTGCCATGGCCAACTTCGTCATAGGGCATTTCCTGGCCGGCTATGGCATCAAACCAGTTGTAAACCGGGTCAAAGCCTTCCTCAGAATATCCCCGCCACTTTTCGACCAGGGCTTCGTGCTGGTAGTAGGTGCCGGTATCAATCATGCCGACAACTACCCCGGTGCCGTCTAAGCCATAGGTATCCCAGACGGCATAGGCGCCAATTTTATCCAGATTCCACTGCCGCCCTGGCCCGGTTTGAATCTCTGCATCCACATGCACTGGTTTTTCCATTGGAATCCAGCTTGAAAGCAGGATTTTTTCCACTTCGGGGCGCAAAGCCAGCTCTTTGACAACAGCTTCAGTGGTATGAGCATGAACCATATTGACAATATAGAAGCTGTCATATTCTTTGACATTGCCTTTAGCCTGCTCAGCATCCAAGTAATCCAATACCCGCCCCTGGGTATCCGCAGCTGTTTCCCTCAGGGCGTTAAAGACTGCATACCTGGCAGCCATTTTCTTCTGATACGCAGAAGCTGTTGCAGGCATCTTTTCAACAGCGGCATCTGCCACTTGCTGAGTGTCCACCTGCTCTTTGAACTTAATCAAGACATGGACATACTCATCTTCAGCAAAGGCCGCAAGCAAATCATCGGGAAGCTTCGCCTGCTGAATCTCTTCTGCATCCAGCCGCAAGGAAACATCCTTGGCCTGAGGCTGCCGGGCAAAGGTCACCCCCGCAGGGAGAGCCATTGTCAAGACCATCAACAACACCAATGTAATCCGCAATACTTTTAATCTGGACATTTTTTCTCCTCTCCTGATTTTATTTTGTTTCCGACAGACAGATCCTTTTTGCACTAACACCCCCTTTTTGCATGCAGACACTCTCCTCTTTGCCGGTTATTAATATTCGTTGTTAAAGAGAGCATTCCTGCTAAAAAAGTATATAATCGTATGATTTTTTTCTACTTATTCATACTTATTTCGCCTTCCTTCGACACAAGGCCCCTTTCCGGAAAACCAGAAAGGGGCCTGCCTGGCCTGCTTTAGCGCCTAAACAACCTAAACCCAGCGAATTTTAATTATAAAAACCTGGGGATACCTGTTTTTCCTTGAAAATGCTTCTTTCGTCAAAAAACTCCCCTCCTCCGATTGGAGGGGAGAGCCTTGAGATTACCAAACGTGCCTCATTCCGATCAGTGCCGTTAAGGCACCCCACAGCGCTTATATTATATTGCTTTTCCTCCAGCATAAACAGCAAGATTATTATAGACTTTCCAAGGACAGACCCGTATCTTATTAGTACCATCAACTAACATAAAAAGGAGAGATCGAAGTGAAGTTGAAATGGATAAAACGTTTCTCCCTATGTCTTGCAATTATCGGCATGTTGCTGCCCTGCTTCTCTTTTATTGCGACTCATTCTGCTGCCGCTAATGGACCCTTTGGCGGAGGATCGGGGACAGAGTCCGACCCGTATCTTATCGCAACCCCGGAACATCTCGACGCCATCAGGTATTACCCCGAAGCTCACTTTCGTCAGATTGCCAACATTGACCTGGCAGATTGGGGGAATTGGATGCCCCTCTGCCCCTCCATTGGTGCCTTCTCAGGCAGTTATGACGGAAGTGGTTACACTATTTCCAATCTGACCATATTGGACCCTGATGCAGTCAATTGTGGCCTGTTTAACTACATTGGCGAAACTGGCGTTATTAGCAACCTCCGGCTAGTGAACTTTAACATCGATGTTTGGTTTACAGCCGGCACTCTTGTGGCTAACAACCTGGGTACCATTATCAATTGCCATGCCAGAGGAGGTTCTGTCAACTGTGATGGCCCTGGTGCTGGCGGCCTGGCTGGCAGAAACGGCGGAACCATCAGGTACTGTTCCGCCGATGTCCAGGTCAGTGGCAATAACTATGTAGGCGGGTTAGTGGGAACCGCAGACACCTCTGAACCATGGATTGCATATTCCTACGCCCTGGGAGACGTAAGTGCAGCTGAACATGCTGCCGGCGGCCTGGTGGGTTACCTTATCGCGGGTACTTTACACTCCTGCTTTGCTCAGGGGAATGTATCCGCCGCCAGCTGGGCAGGGGGCCTGGTTGGCTATACTTCTAAAGATATAACCGACTGCTTTGCCACAGGTAATGTAACCGCAACTGAATATGGCTGTGGCGGGCTTGTTGGCAGTTTGCAGGCGAACATCACCAACTGTTTTTCCACCGGGCGAGTGGACCAGACAAATGACTGCGGAGGCTTGGTTGGTGAAGCCATCAGCAGCTCGGTAACCGCCAGCTACTACAACACTGAGACATCTGGCCAGTCAGATGATGCGGGCAAGGGTATTCCCAAGACCACTGCGGAAATGTATTCTGGTCCTTCCTCAGATATCTATGTGGGATGGTCTGACACCAAATGGACTTTTTACTCCAATCAATACCCCCTGTTGTCGTCCCTTGAGGCCAGTCTGACCATGGTCATTCAGCCTTCGGATGCTGTTGCTGACGGGGCCCAATGGAGCATTGACGGCGGCCGCACCTGGATTGACAGCGGCACCAAGCGTTATGTGGCTCCCGGTCGCTACCTCGTTTCATTCACTGAGATTCACGGCTGGAATATCCCCGGAAAAACCAATGTGTATTTAGATTTTCTGGATGACATCGAAGTCAGCCGCAGTTATACCCGCAAGCAATTCCTGGTTGATGTTGCTGTCTATCCCGAAAACACCGGCACTGTCACCGGCGCAGGAACTTATTATTACGGCGATACCGCTACCCTGTTCGCTGAACCTGCATCCGGCTATGATTTCCTCCACTGGCGGGAAGGCAAAATTGTCATATCCACCGACAACAAACTCGAGTTTACCGTACAAGATAACCTCAACCTAATTGCTGTATTTTCTCCCGAGCAGTATGCCATCTCTGTAACCGTCAACCCCTCCGCAGGCGGTTCTGTTACCGGTGCGGGAACCTACACTCACGGCTCCAGCGTTACCTTAACAGCCACACCCAACCAGGGTTATCGCTTTGTCAACTGGACCGAATCTGGCAGCGAAGTCAGCAGGGAAGCTAAATACACCTTTACTGCCACTGCCAACCGCACCCTGACGGCCAACTTCGAACCCGCTGGCGCCGATCGCATAGCCGGTTCAAACCGCTATGGCACTGCCATCGAAATCAGCCAGCAAGGCTGGCTCCAAGGCGCGGATACAGTGGTACTGGCCCGGGGTGATGAATATGCCGACGCCCTGGCCGGTGTACCCCTGGCCTACCAGCTGGACGCCCCCATCCTCCTCACCCGTACGAACTTGTTAACCCCTGCGACCAAGGCGGAAATCCTTCGCCTGGGGGCAAGCAAGGTAATTATCCTGGGGGGCACCGGTGCCGTCTCCGACGCAGTTGCCCAGGAGCTAATTGTCATGGGTCTCACGGTCGAACGTATATCGGGCAGCGGGCGTTACGACACAGCCGCAGCGATTGCCCGGAAAATGGCCCAGGGCGGCTCCTTTAACACAGCCTATATCGCTGTTGGCACTGATTTCGCCGACGCCCTTTCCTCCAGCGCTTATGCTGCTATGTCAGGCTGCCCAATACTTCTTGTAAAAACCAACAGCATCCCCGCTCCTACAACACAAGCCTTTACTGAACTGTGGATTTCCAAGACAGTCGTTATTGGCGGCAGCGGCGTAATTAGCGATACAGTCTTCAACCAGCTGCCGGGTTCTCAGCGCATCTCAGGCAGCAACCGTTACAATACCGCCATTGCCCTGGCAGAACGTTTCCTGCCGGCTGAAACCTCTCGAGTTTTCATTGCCACTGGCACAGACTTTCCCGATGCCATTGCAGGCGGAGTGCTGGCAGCCAAATACAATTCCGGGGTCTTGCTGGTGCGGGGAGATCTTCCCGCACCTAACCAGGCTGTGCAAGATTTCCTACAGTCCAAGAATATTGGATTCGCCAGCATCTTTGGCGGTTCTGGTGCTGTTTCTGCGAAATTAGAGCAATGGCTTAAAGATAATCTAAAGTAAGCAAAATTGAGGCCCCTGCCGCAGCAGGGGCCTCAATAATTCATAAATCTTTTCCTGCAGGCGGGGCAGAGCCCTTTAGCAGGATTGACATATTCTTTTTGTATGCTTCCACCCCCGGCTGATCGTAGGGGTTGACGCCAAGGAGAGTGCCACTGACAGCGCAGGCCTTCTCCATAAAGTAGAACAGGTAACCTAAGTTCCATGCATCCAGGCTGTCCATGGTCAGCACCAGGTTGGGCACCTTCCCTTCTTCCGTATGGGCCTTGAGGGTCCCCCTGAAGGCGCAGTCATTGACAAAGTCCATGCCCTTACCTGCCAGATAGTTCAGTTGGTCCGCATCCTCAAGCTCATGAGGAATGAGCAAATCCCGGCGAGGTTTTATTACCTTTATCACTGTCTCAAACAACAGCTTTGCCCCCTCCTGGATAAACTGTCCCAGGGAATGCAGGTCAGTAGAAAAGACAGCTGCTGCCGGGAATAATCCCTTGCCCTCCTTGCCCTCGCTTTCTCCAAACAGCTGCTTCCACCATTCACAGAAATATTGCAGCTCAGGCTGGTAGCACACCAAGAGCTCCACAGCCTTGCCCTGCCTGTAGAGGATATTGCGGGCAGCAGCGTACCGATAACAGCTGTTTACCGACAGATCAGGATTTTGCAAATCCCCCTGGGCCTGGATGGCACCCGCCAACAAAGCTTCAATATCCAAGCCCGCCACTGCCATCGGCAACAGCCCGACGGCAGTGAGAACAGAATACCTGCCGCCAATGTCCTCGGGGATGGGGAAAGTAGTGTATTCCTCGCTCTCTGCCAAAGCCCTGAGGACGCCCTTGTGGGGATCGGTAGTGGCATAAATACGCTTTCTTGCCCCTTCCCTGCCATACTTGCGTTCCAGTAAATCCCTGATTATCCGGAAGGCAATAGCCGGTTCAGTTGTTTTCCCGGATTTGGAGATTATGTTGATGCTGAAATCCATGTCCTGCAAAACGTCCAGAAGATCAGCATGGTAAGAGCTGCTCAGGTTATGGCCGGCAAAAATGACCTTGGCGGCATTCCCCTGGAAATTGCTGAAACTGTGTGCCAAAGCTTCGATGCCAGCCCTGGATCCCAGGTAGGAGCCGCCGATGCCAATCACCACCAAGGCGTCAGATGTGGCCTGTATTCCTTCCGCCACTTTTCTTATCTCCGGCAATTGAGCCATAGCAGCGTCCGGCAAATCCAGCCAGCCCAAGTACTCCGACCCTGGCCCTTGTTTGGCTGCCAGCATAGCGTGAGCGGCAGTAACGTCAGGCTGCAGTGCAAGGATATCCTCCTCCCGGAAAAAGTCTTTGCAGCCAGCGGTCTCAAGAATTACCCCTTTCATGACAACACCCCTTACCCATTTACTTCTTATTTTGCCCGGGCATGCCAGAGAATTTCTATCTAAAGCAATTTATTCTCTGTCCAGCTAATCTACTCCTGCAAAAAAAAGGTGACTTCATATAGCTGACTGGGGATTACCAGGACAATGTTCAGCTCAGTATCAGAGGAAACAGAAAACACTCCCCGGCTATCATAATAACCAAGGGCCCGGGATGTAAATTCAAATTCCCCTTCAGATAAATACAGCGTCAAGCTGCCTGAACTGTCAGTATAACCATAGTTCTCATAACCTTCTTGGTTAACACCGACGAATGCGTCCTCTATGGGGTTGCCATCCTCATCACTATACCATAGGGTATTGCCAGCGACCAGGTATGTGTTGAAAATCTCCAAATCTATGAAATTATAGAAGAAAGTTGTATCCTTTTTGCCTGTATCCAGATCCAGCCGATACAGGTCATAGAAGATACCAAATTGGGATTCTGCGGACAGATAGTATACCCAGCAATCTACTATTTGGATGTCTTCAAAGAAATGCGTGTAAAGTGAGGAGTCGTCCCAAGGGTTTGAAACTGCCAAGACTTCCCGCCCGCTTCCATCAGGACGTATGCGGCATACACTGCTGGTTTCTGCTTCCATGTCATCAGTAATGTGCCATATCCAGCCATTTGAAGTGGCCAGGCAAGAGCTCATCTCGTCAGTGATGGGTCTCCTGTTATTGCCATTGAGATGCATCCTGTAAATCCTGTCATTGTCATCCCGATTGACATAATAAACCCACCCGTCTGAAACGTTTAGATAACCAGCTTCGTCGTCAGATATCTTTTCGTGGTCGTCCCCGTTATTCCGCATGCGGAAAATGCCAGCTTCCCTTGCAGAATAAAAGACCCAGCCGTCATAATATGCAACCACACCGCCATTTCGAAGATTTCCAGGAGTGTTTCCCACCGCAGTTGCAGAAGATTCAATGATATTTCCTATGGAACTCTCTACAATCTCACTTACAGCCCCTGTGCCGCCAAAAATAGTGCCGTCTTGCATATTGTTTTCAATGATATACTCCTCCACAACCTCAGGCACAATCTTCGAAACCAGCAGCAGGCCGGCATCATTCTTTGCCGCCAGCACGCCGCCGGCAATTGCATCAGCAAACTCGCTGCCTGTAGCGATATAGCACCTGGAGCTGCCCGGTTGAAAATACCTGGCGAGCTCTGTTGCTGTTGCATAACGATTGCTGCCAGAAATCCTAACCGGATTGGACAATTGCGCCATTACTTCATCACTGATTACTCCGCTGCCCCCAACAACATAAAAGCCTTCCGGAGCCAGATCAGTGAGTGCGGCCTGGGAAGGACCGGGGATTCTGTCCTTGGCACTTAAAACAATAGGATAGCCCAGCCTGGCAGCATAAGCAGAAGCTGCTAAGGCATCGGGGAAATCCATGCCGCTGGCAACAACGACACCGCCACTGTAACAACCTATATCATCCATCCGGCCAGCAATCAGGCCCGCAGTTTCATAGTTATCTACAACATCAAAAGATATTCGACTTTGTGTGAAAAGGTTCTCCTGCTGGTTTTGAAAAAAAATTATTTTTTCAAACATAAAAGCTGGCGTGGGCAAATCAACACTTCTCTGAGCTCTCCCCTATTGGATTGCATAAAAAAAGGGCAGTTCATGTCGAACTGCCCCTTCATGATTACTTCGGAAGCATGAAGGACTCTAATGCTTGTACAACTGCATCAGATACAACAGCCTCGCCGCCGGCAACAAACATATAGGAGATCTTTGCCTGGTAATCTGCCAAGAAATCAGAGATGCTTGCTGGAACGACGTTTTGCCTTACCAACAGCAAACTGGAGTCAAACTTGGCTGCCAGAGCGGCCAAAGTCAAAGCGTCGCTGAAGGAATCACCAGAGGCAAAGAAGATCACGTTGGGATCAAAGTCCTCGGCCGCAATCAGCACAGAGGTTTCGTATCTGTTGTTGCCTGCAATGCGGGTAGCATTAGGCAGGTCGTCAAATACTGCCTCAGAGATGATGCCTGTTCCGCCTACAACTATGGTGTTGGCAATATTGTGCTCGTCCAGGAAAAACTCAGTTGGTGCGGGAATATTATTGGAATTAACCATGAGGATGGGGTAGCCATTGGAAGCCGCCCATGGAGCAGCAGCCAAGGCGTCGGGGAAGTTATGGCCGAAGACAATGACAGCAGTGTCAACCGCTGTCTCTCCAATTACTGCCTCAGCAATGCGGACAGCAGTATCAAAGCGGTTGCTGCCACCGATGCGGGTGACAGTCTTGCCCTCATCGACCAGCTGATCCTCAATCTCTTGGGACACTGCCCCGGTGCCCCCAAGAATAATGATATTCTGTGCCCCCAACCTTTCAATTTCAGCTGCAGTCACAGGGCTGAGGACGCCAGGATTGGTGAGCAGAATAGGAGCATCATATTTTTTGGAGAGGCCAACCCCTGCAAGTGAATCGGCAAAGTCATCTGCCCGGGCCAGAATCACTGTATCAGCAGTTTCCCAGCCAGCATCAGAAACAGCGGTCGCGGTTTCAAACCTATTGCTTCCGCTGAGCCGATAGACGGGGGCGATGATGGAAAGCTCTCTGTGTTTAAGGTCAAACCATTCCGTGGTCTCAGCATAGAGTTCGATGACATAGTGTCCGGGGGGCAAGCCCAGTTCTAAGCCGTGGTAGGTCCAGGTACCTGCCTGGGCACCAGACTCGAATGGAACGTAGCCCCAGTAATTCCCTTCCAAGTCATAGACGCCGATATCAAAGTAAGCGACATCCTGAGCCATTGTGAACTTAACATCAAATGGCTGCTCAACATATACCACGCGAGGGATTTCAAAGTCGACAATGAAGAAGTCTTCAAGGGTCCCCTCATAATGGTATACCGGAATTTGGAGACTATCGGTAAGTGTGAGACTTGTCTCGCTGTCGACTATTACATCGGTGGTGGGAGTAAGGATTAAATACCCCTCATGGTGACCCTCATCAAGGTCAGTCACATCAAAGGTAATGAGGAATTCTTCAGTGAAATTAGCTGGAACGGTGATTTCTTCAGGGTATTCCGCTGCCAGAGTATCGGATACGAATTCAATTTCGTAAGTAATCTCCTCGTCACTGAGGTTGCGGACGGTGACAGTATTCTCTGTTCCATCCACCCGTAAGCTGATGCTTGCGGGTAAAGCAAGACCTCTGGACCATCCTGCGGCGTACATATCCAGCACCCCTGCACCCTGAACAGTGACAGGATATTTGTTATCCTCTCTGTCGTAGAGCAGGAATGAGGTGTTCATCAATAAAGCTTTATACTCCTCTACACTCAGCTGGTCGCCATACTTCTGCTTGAGGAGAGCAGCACCACCGGCGACGTGGGGAGAGGCCATACTGGTTCCGCCCAGGACGGCAAACAAACCGTCAGCTTCAGGAACTGTAGAAAGTACAGCATCGCCAGGAGCGGTAATGTCGGGCTTCAGGGAGTAATCATTGGCCGGGCCGGCAGAACTGAAGTCCGAAATAAGGTCCTGAGCAGGAAGCAATCCCATAATAACCTGCAGGTCGGGATCCAGACCTAACTGAGCAAGCAAGTCAATACCGTCTTCAAGGGAAATCGAGAAAGCAGGGATTGGGAATGTGCCTGCCATGCCAAAATTTCCAGGCTCGCTGTTGAAGATAATGGCGGCAATGGCGCCGTTATTCATAGCATTAGTGGCTTTCTCAGTAAAAGCTATCTCGCCACGCTGCATCAGGGCGATCTTTCCTGTTAAGTCCAAGTCCTCAAAATCATCGACCCTGCCCAATCCGGCATAGACAATTC
>Ga0208823_1000826_pt1 | contig 25296 bp, 15 predicted proteins | sample AD_UKC075_MetaG_FD_184440 | JGI IMG/M metagenome (GOLD analysis project Ga0208823, IMG submission 184440) | Active sludge microbial communities of municipal wastewater-treating anaerobic digesters from USA - AD_UKC075_MetaG (SPAdes) (version 2) | ecosystem: Engineered > Bioreactor > Anaerobic >... | reverse complement strand
TCGCCGGCAACGCAGCGCAACCCCGAATCCATGATCAACGCCCGACCGCACCGCTCACGATAGTTGTCGCTGACAGCTCAGGATAGTTGACGCCGGGCAAGCGTGCCATTGCACGCCTGGCCGAGGAAGTCGGCGTCGAGCTCACCCGCGTGCTCGACTACTTCGGAGTGCAGGAACTGGGCGAGATCGCAGCCGCGGACTTCCTCCGGGTCATCCGTTCCCTGGAAAAGCATCGGAGCGCAGCATGAGCACCATCGTGAACCTGGTTCAGGGCAGCGAACAGTGGCTCGCGCACCGGCGCAGCCATCGCAACGCTTCGGAGTCCGCCGCCGTGCTGGGCATCAGCCCATGGATGACGCCTTACCAGCTCTGGCTGCACAAGACCGGCAGGGCTGTCACGGAGGTCAATGCCGCGATGCGGCGCGGCACGGCGCTGGAGCCGGCGGCGCGGGCAGCCTACGAGGAACGCACCGGCCATGTCATGCAGCCGCTGGTGCTGCAGGACGGCCTGTACGGCGCCAGCCTGGACGGCATGACTCTCGGGGGTGACCTGATCATGGAGATCAAGGTGCCGTACCAGGGGAAAGCGTCGTCGCTGTGGCGAGACGCCCAGGGCGGCCAAGTGCCTGCCCACTACGCAGCCCAGATTCAGCACCAGCTGATGGTGAGCGGCGCGCGGGTTGCCCACTTCTGGGTCTTCGACGGCGCAGAGGGTCTGCTGATCGAGGTGCACCGCGACCAGGACGAGATCGAAGCGATCCGCCAGGCTTGGGACGGCTTCCAGATCTTCCTCAGCGAGGATCGGCCGCCGCCACTGTCAGACGCGGACACGGTGCAGCGCGAGGACGACGCGTGGGCGCAGGCAGCCGGGGCATTTGCCCGGGCCAAGCAGGCTGCCCAGGCCGCCGACGAGGCCCTGGAGGCGGCCAAGCAGGCGCTGGTGGTACTGGCGAAGCACCCCAGGGAGCAAGGCGCCGGCGTGACGGTGACGCGCTTCTGGAAGACGGGCAGCGTCGACTACAAGAAGGTGCCGGCTCTGGACGGCCTGGACTTGTCGGCTTACCGGGGCAAGGCGCGGGAGGAGGTGCGGATCACCACAACAACTTGAGGCACTGCCAGCGTCGGCTCGCGGCCGGGCTCTACCCCGGCCGCTCCGCGCCAAAGGCGCGCACGCTCACCGCTCTGATCCGGCCTTCTGCAGGGCCGAAGCAGGCCGGCCCAACATCGACATCGGCGGCCCGTTCAGTGGCGGAGAGAGCCAACAAGACTCACGAAAACTGCTTACATCCGCCGTTACATCACCAAGCGCCATCAACGAAAAAGCCCGGCTGGGCCGGGCTCTTCGATTACATCCAAGTGATTGATTCACAAGGACTTTCTGGCGGAGCAGGAGGGATTCGAACCCTCGATACGGGAGAACCGTATACCGGATTTCGAGTCCGGCGCATTCGACCACTCTGCCACCGCTCCGGTGTCTTTGTGACCCGTGGTCTGTGGGTCGAGCCCGCGATTCTAGCCTCAAAACGGCGGGCGTCAGCCCGCGTGTGGCTCAGGCGGCGAGAACTTCCGCACCGCCCAGGTAGGGGCGCAGCGCCGCCGGCACCTTGATGCTGCCGTCGGCGCGCTGGTGGTTCTCCAGCACCGCCACCAGGGCGCGGCCCACGGCCAGGCCCGAGCCGTTGAGGGTGTGCACGAACTCGGTCTTGCCCTGGGCATTGCGAAAGCGCGCCTGCATGCGCCGCGCCTGGAAGGCCCCCATGCTGCTGCACGAGCTGATCTCGCGGTAGGTGTCCTGCGCCGGCAGCCACACCTCCAGGTCGAAGGTCTTGACGGCGCCGAAGCCCATGTCGCCGCTGCACAGCAGCACCACGCGGTAGGGCAGCTCCAGCGCCTGCAGGATGGCCTCGGCATGGCCGACCATGGCATCCAGCGCAGCGAAGCTCTGGTCGGGCGCCGTGACCTGCACCATCTCCACCTTGTCGAACTGGTGCTGGCGGATCATGCCCCGCGTGTCGCGGCCCGCCGAGCCTGCCTCCGAGCGGAAACACGGCGTGTGGCCGGTCAGCCTGATCGGCAACTGCTCGGGCGCCAGGATGGTGTCGGCCACGGTGTTGGTGAGCGTCACCTCCGAGGTCGGGATCAGGTACCACTTGGTGCCCGCCGCATCGCCGTCGCCCGAGGTGACGTGGAACAGGTCCTGCTCGAACTTGGGCAGCTGGCCGGTGCCGCGCATCGCTGCGGCATTGACCATGTAGGGCGTGTAGCACTCGGTGTAGCCGTGCTTGCCGGTGTGGGTGTCCAGCATGAACTGGGCGAGTGCCCGGTGCAGCCGTGCCACCGGGCCGCGCATCAGCGAGAAGCGCGCGCCGGCCAGTTTCACGCCGGCCTCGAAGTCCAGGCCCAGCGGGGCGCCCAGGTCGACATGGTCCCGGACCGGGAAGTCGTAGGTGCCCGGCGTGCCCCAGCGCCGCACCTCGACGTTGCCCGTCTCGTCGGCGCCCACCGGCACGCTGGCGTCGGGCAGGTTGGGCACGCCCAGCAGCAGGGCCTGCAGCTCGGTCTGCAGCGCGTCCAGCCGCGCCGCGCCGCTGGTCATGGCCTCGGCGATGCCCGCGACCTGGGCCATCAGCGCCTCGACCTGGGCCGCGGTGTCCTCCCCCTTGGCGGCCTTGCCCTTGAGCAGGCCGATCTGCTTGCTGGCGGCATTGCGCTGGGCCTGCAACTCCTCGGTGCGGGTCTGCAGGGTCTTGCGCTCGGCCTCCAGCGCGGTGAAGCGCGCCACGTCGAGGAAGGGCTGCGGTGACTTGCGCGATTCCAGCGCAGCCAGCACGCTGGGCAGATCGCGGCGCAATTGGGTGATGTCGAGCATCGTGGGCTCCTGAATCGGTTGCTTGCAGTGCGGGAACGGCACCGCGTGGGTGCCGTTCGTCAACGTGGGACGGAGGCGGCAGGCGCTCAGGATCGCGACGCGGAGAACTCGCGCATCGACTTGTCGCCCAGGCCCAGCGGCAGCGGAAACTGCACCGTCTCCTCGACGCCGGCCATGCGCCGCACGCTCAACGCGCCCAGCGCCCTCAGCCGGGCGATGACTTGCTGCACCAGGATGTCGGGCGCCGAGGCACCGGCGGTCAGGCCCACGCGCGGGCGGCCTTCGAACCAGGCCGGCTGCAGGTCGTCGGCCAGGTCGACCATGTAGGCCGGCGTGCCCAGGCGCTCGGCCAGCTCGCGCAGGCGGTTGCTGTTGCTGCTGGTGGGGCTGCCCACCACGATCACCACGTCCACCTGCGGCGCCATGAGCTTGATCGCGTCCTGGCGGTTCTGCGTGGCGTAGCAGATGTCCTGCTTCTTCGGCTCGCGCACATGCGGGAACACACGCTTGACCTCGGCCAGGATGGCCGCCGCGTCGTCGACGCTGAGCGTGGTCTGCGTCACCACCGCCAGCTGCCGGCCGCGCGGCTTGACATGCTGCACGTCCGCCACGTCCTCGACGAGGTAGATGCCGTCGGACAGCTGGCCCATCGTGCCTTCGACCTCGGGGTGGCCCTTGTGGCCGATCATGATGAACTCGAAGCCCTCGCGCGCCAGCTTGGCGACCTCGACGTGGACCTTGGTCACCAGCGGGCAGGTGGCATCGAAGACCTGGAAGCCGCGCGCCTTGGCCTCGTCGCGCACGGCGCGGCTCACACCATGGGCGCTGAAGACCAGGGTGGCGCCGGGCGGCACCTCGGCCAGGTCCTCGATGAAGATCGCACCCTTGGTCTTCAGGTCGTTGACGACGTAGGTGTTGTGCACGATCTCGTGGCGCACGTAGATCGGCGCGCCGAAGCGGGTGATCGCCCGCTCGACGATCTCGATCGCCCGGTCGACGCCGGCGCAGAAGCCGCGCGGCTCGGCCAGCAGCACGTCCTCGACAAGGTGGGTGGCGCTGGGCTCCATCACAACACCCCGATGACTTGCACTTCGAACGTGACGGGCTGCCCGGCCAGCGGGTGGTTGAAGTCGAACAGCAGCCAGCCCTCGCCTTCTTCACGCACCACGCCGGCGTACTGGCCCTGGCCGTCCGGCGTGGGGAACTGCACCACGTCGCCGACGTGGTACTCGGCATCGCGGTCGCCCAGCTCGGCCAGCAGGCTGCGCTTGACGCGCTGCAGCATCTGCGGGTTGCGCTCGCCGAAGGCTTCGCCGGCGGCCAGGGTGAAGGTGCTGCGCGCGCCTTCGGCCAGGCCCAGCAGGCGCCGCTCCATCGCCGGCGCCAGCTGGCCGGCACCCAGCGACAGCGTGGCCGGCTTGTCGGCGAAGGTGTTGATCACGTCTGCGCCATCGGGGCCGGCCAGGCGGTAGTGCAGGGTCAGGAACGACCCCTCCTGAATGGTGTTCACGCCAAAGAGGGTGGGAAAGGGGTGGGGTGGAGGGATGCCAGGCCCGTGCGGCGGCACGTAGACTGAAAGCCGGATTCTACGGGCCGCCCCTCGGCCCGGCAGCCCGCCCACCCTGCAACACGCCCCCGATGTCGATCAAGGACCTGCCCGCCGCCGCCCGACCGCGCGAGAAGCTGCTGCAGCACGGCGCCGCCGCCCTGGCCGACGCCGAGCTGCTGGCCCTGCTGCTGCGCACCGGCATCCGCGGCCAGGGCGTGCTGCAGCTGGCCGAGGGCGTGCTGGCGCGCACCGGCGGCTATGCCGGCCTGCTGCATGGCGGTGCCGACCGCCTCAAGGGCATCAAGGGCCTGGGCCCGGCCAAGCGCGCCGAACTGGCCGCCGTCGTCGAGATGGCCCGCCGCGCCCTCGCCCAGCGCCTGGCCGACGCGCCGGTGTTCGACTCGCCCCAGCAGGTCAAGGACTACCTGCAGCTGCACCTGGGCGCGCTGCAGCACGAGGTGTTCGCGGTGCTGTGGCTCGACGCGCAGCACCGGCTGATCGGCATGGACACGCTGTTCACCGGCTCGCTCAGCCAGACCAGCGTCTACCCGCGCGAGGTGGTCAAGCACGCGCTGGCCCGCAATGCCGGCGCGGTGATCCTGGCGCACAACCATCCGTCGGGCGTGGCGGAGCCGTCGCGCGCCGACGAATTCCTCACCCAGTCGCTCAAGAGCGCGCTGGGCCTGGTCGACGTGCGCGTGCTCGATCACCTGGTGGTGGGCTGCGGCCAGGTTGTCAGCTTTGCCGAGCGGGGCCTGCTGTGAGCAGGCCGGCGATCAAGTCACTGGCCGACCTGGGCACGCTGCGCGAGACCTTGCAGCAGCAGGCGCGTGAAGCCGCGCAGCAAGCCGCCCGCGCCCGCGCCGCGCAGCGGGTGCAGCAGCGCCAGCAGCAGGCGCAGCACGAGCAATTCGCCCGCGCCGTGGGGCCGGTGCACCCGTTGCGCCACCACGGCCGCGCCGAGCTGGACCTGCCCCGCCCCGCCCCGTACCCGCGCATGCGCGAGGCCGACGAGGCCGCGGCGCTGGCCGAATCGCTGTCCGACGAGGTCAACCTCGAATCGCTGCTGCTCACCGACGACGGCCTGAGCTTTCGCCGCCCCGGCATCGGCCCCGACGTGGTGACCCGGCTGCGCCGCGGCCACTGGGCACTGCAGGGCCAGATCGACCTGCACGGCTACACCCGCGACGAGGCCCGCTTGCTGCTGGCCGACTACATCCACGAATGCCACCGCCGCGGCATGCGCTGCCTGCGCGTGGTGCATGGCAAGGGCCTGGGGTCGCCCGGGCGCCAGCCGGTGCTCAAGGCCAAGGTGCAGCGCTGGCTGGCGCAGCGCGCCGAGGTGATCGCCTTTGCCCAGGCCAGCGGGCCGCAGGGCGGCGCCGGTGCGCTGGTGGTGCTGCTGGCGGGCTCCGGCGGACGCTGACCGCACCCAGGCGCGGTCGCGTCCCGCGGTGGCGGGGGACAGACTTCAGCCGGCGTCAAGCACCGCGGCGTCCACTCTCGCGCTTGGCAGCTTCGCTGCCCCACCCTGCCCGCGCCGATGGACCCTCTGCTGCTCGAAGACGACGCCGACCTGGGCCGGGCCGTGGCCGACCACCTCGCTGCGGCCGGCCACCGCACGACGGGCATGTGAACCACCAGTCGTAGGCGCTGTCCTCGCGATCAGCAGCGTGTTCGGCTACGACCGCGTGTTCGGCTTCATCTCGTGCGACCCGGGCGCGGTGGTGCGCTATGGACGGCCGACGATCGACTACATCACTGGCTCGTCGACATCGGTGGCGTCAACCCGGTCAAGCAGAACGTGGGCGTGCCGGCGATCAACATCGCCCCTGTCGCACCGGCACCCGGCGTGGCACCCGTGCCGGTAATCCAGCTGCCGGCGCAGGACCTGGACCGGGGCATCGACCCGGTGGCGCCACGACGACGACGGCTTTTTCGACCCGCAGTCGGGCCGGGACGGACTGGAGAACCAGTTGCCGCAGATCGACGGCGCCGGCCTGGCGTTCGTGAACATCGCCGGCCAACGCCAGGACCTGAACTTCGTCGGCCAGCAGATCGCCGGCTTCAACGCGTTGCAGGCCGTGCCCGAGCCCGGCAGCCGGGCGCTGCTGCTGTGCGGGCTGGTGGCCGTCGGCGGCTGGCTCAGACGCGGCGCAGCAGGGCCAGCAGGCCGTCCCCGTCGAGCGGCCGGCTGAACAGGAAGCCCTGGTAGCAGTCGCAGCCGACCGCGCGCAGCGTCTCGCGCTGGGCCACCGTCTCCACGCCCTCGGCCAGCACCGACAGCCCGAGGTCGCGGCCCAGCGCGGCCACCGAGCGCACGATGGCCACGTCACGCTCGCTGCCGGGCAGGTCCATCACGAACGACCGGTCGATCTTGAGCTCGCACAACGGGAAGCTCTTCAGGTAGGCCAGCGACGAGTAGCCGGTGCCGAAGTCGTCGATCGACAAGGCCACGCCCAGCGCCCGCAGCTCGTGCATCTGCTGCAGCGCGGCCGCTGCATCGGTCATCAACATGCTTTCGGTCAGCTCCAGCACCAGCCGCTGCGGTGGCATGCGGTGGCGCGCCAGGTGAGCGCGCAGCGTGTCGCACAGCCGCCCGCTGTCGAACTGCGGCTTGGCCACGTTGACCGCCACCGTCAGGTCGGCCACACCCAGGGCCGACCAGCGCATGGCGTCCTCGCAGGCCTGGCCGATGACCCAGTCGCCGATCGCCGCGATCAGGCCCAGCTCCTCGGCCAGGCCGATGAACAGGCCGGGCGCCATCAGCCCGTGGACCGGGTGTGCCCAGCGCACCAGCGCCTCGACCCCGACCACCCGCGCGCTGGCCAGGTCGACCTTGGGCTGGTAGTGCAGGCGCAGTTCGCCGCGGGCCACCGCGTGGCGCAGCTCGCTGCCGAGCTGCAGCCGCGCCTGCAGGCGGGCGTTGAGCTCGACCGCGAAGAACTCGTGCCGCTGGCCGCCGCGCAGCCGGGCCTGGGTGCGGGCGAGCTCGGCCGCCTTCTGCAGCAGCTCGGCGCGCGCGCCGTCGACCGGACCGATGGCGATGCCGACACAGGGCGTGGGCAGGCACTCGTGGCGGCCCAGCATCACGGTGGCCGCCAGCTCGCTGACCACCGCGCGCGCCACCAGCTCGGCCTCGGCGGTGGACTGCAGGTCGACCAGCAGCAGGCCGAAGGCGTCGTCACCCAGGCGCACCACCGCGGGCGCCGGCTCGTCGCCCGGCGCCAGCAGCTCGGCCACGCCACGGCGGTGCGCGATGTGCAGCAGGCGCTCGGCCAGCGACCGCATCAGCTGGTCGGCCACAGCCGGGCCCAGCGACTCGCGCAGCGGCAGGGTTTCGGGCACCGTCACGTTCAGCAGCGCCAGCCTGCCGCCGCGCTCGACACAGCGCGCCAGGGCCCGGCGCAGGTGGCGCTGGAAGGCCCGGGCATTGGGCAGGCCGGTGCTGGCGTCGGTGTCGGCGCGGTGGTCGTGGTACTGCTTGAAGGCCAGCGTGTTGCGAAGCCGCAGCACCAGCTCGCTGGCGTCCACCGGCTTGGACAGGAAGTCGGTGGCGCCCAGCTGCAGCGCGCGCAGCTTGGTGTCGGCGCCGGCCGCAGCGGTCAGCACGATCACCGGCGTGAAGCGCAGCGCCGGGTCGGCACGCAACTGGGCCAGCAGGTCGAAGCCCGACAGCCCCGGCATCATCAGGTCCAGCAGCAGCACGTCCGGGTTGCGCTGCTGCATCAGCGCCAGCGCGTCGCGGGGCTCGTTGGTGACGATGAAGCGCCGGTAGCCCGCGTCCTCCAGGTGGGTCTGGATCAGCTCGGTCATCAGCGACTCGTCGTCGACCATCATCACCAGCGCGTCCAGCAGCGGCGAACGGCCGGGGGCTTCGGCCGCGGACGGGTCGAAGGCCTCGCCCGCCAGGCCCTGCGTCAGCCAGACATCGTTCTTCATGCCGGCACCTCCTCGGGTTGATCCAGGCCGGCGGCGATGCGCGCCACCAGGCCCTGCAGGGTGGCCAGCGCGTCCTGCACCGCGGCGGCGTCGCCGTCCTGGGCGGCCTGCTCCAGTGCACGTGCGGGCTCGAACAGCGCGTCGTAGCCCATGCTGCCGCCCGCGCCCTTCAGGCTGTGCGCCAGGGCCGCCAGTGCGGCCATGTCGCCGCCGGCCTGCGCGGCGCGCATCTGCACCAGGCGCTGCGGCAGCTGCTGGGCGAAACGCTCCGCCAGCCGCGCCAGACGGGCATGCCCGGCCAGCCGTGAGCGCAGCGGCGCCGTCCCGTCCGCGTCCGCGTCCGCATCCACCGGCGTGTCCACCGGCCCGCCCAGCGGCGCCTCCACCGGCACCGCCACCGGCGCGGCCATCGGCGCCGCCAGGGACGGGTCAGCCGCAGCCGCCGGCGCCACGCGCTGGCCGCCCAGCCGCACGGCCAGCGCCTGCAGCAGCGCGTCGATGTCGATCGGCTTGGTCAGGTGGCCGTCGAAGCCGGCCTCGTCGAGCGCCTGTTCGTAGCCCTTCATCGCATTCGCGGTCAGCGCCAGGATCGGCAGCCTGCAGCCCGCCGCGCGCAGCGTGCGGGTGGCGGTCAGGCCGTCCATCACCGGCATCTGCATGTCCATCAGCAGCAGGTCGAAGGCCTCGCCGGCCACCCGGTCCACCGCCACCTGGCCGTTCTCGGCATCGAAGACCTGCAAGCCCGCGTCCTCCAGCACCACCCGCACCAGTTGCCGGTTCTCGTCGCCGTCGTCGACCACCAGGACACGCGCCGGCGGGAACGACCAGCGCTGGTCGGCCACCAACGCCGGCCGCGCGGCGGCCAGGCGCAGCACCTCGGGCGCCAGCATCGGCTGGCCGGCCAGGTCAGCGGCCGGCAGCCAGCAGCGGAAGGTGGTGCCCTGCCCCAGCACGCTGTGAGCGCTGATGTCGCCCCCCATGGCGCGCGCGAAACCGCGGCTGATGGTCAGCCCCAGGCCGGTGCCGCCGAAGCGGCGCGTGGTCGACGACTCGGCCTGCACGAAGGGCTCGAACACCGACTCCAGCCGGTCCGCGGGGATGCCGATGCCGGTGTCGCGCACGTCCAGGCAGTAGCGCGGTGGCGCTGTGGTGGTGTCGATGGTCAGGCGCACCTCGACGCCGCCGCGCTCGGTGAACTTCAGCGCATTGCCCACCAGGTTGGTCAGGATCTGGCGCAGCCGCGCCGGGTCGCCCAGCAGCGTCGCGGGCAGGGGCTGCGGGAAGTCCAGCGCCAGCGCCAGCCCCTTCTCGTCGGCGCGGCTGGCCAGCGTCTGCACCACCTCGTGCGCCACCTCGTGCGGCGCGAAGGGGATGTGCTCGGCCTCCAGCCGGCCGGCCTCGACCTTGGACAGGTCGAGGATGTCGTTGATCAGGTTCAGCAGGTGGCGGCCGCTGCTGTGGATGATGTCCAGGTGGCGCGCAGCCGCCTCGCCGCCCTGGCGCAGCCCGCCGCGGCGCAGCACGTCGGTGAAGCCGAGGATGGCGTTCATCGGTGTCCGGATCTCGTGGCTCATGTTGGCCAGGAAGTGGCTCTTGGCCTGGTTGGCCTGGTCGGCGTCCTCCTTGGCCTCCTGCAGCGCGATCTCCTTGAGGGCCAGTTCGGTGACGTCCTGCAGGCTCACCAGCACGCCCTGCTGGCGGCCGTCGGGGCCGAGGATCGGCGAGCAGTTGGTGCGGAAGGTCGACGGCTGCCCGCTGCGGCCGGTGACATGCACGATGGCGTTGCGCTGGGTCTGGCTGGTGGCCAGCGCGCGCTGCCAGGGCAGCTCGGCCGCCGCCAGCGCCTGGCCGTCGCGGTCGGTCCAGCGGATGTTGTGCGCGGCCTGGCCGATCAGCTGGTCCGGCGGCAGGCCCAGCACGTCGGCCAGCGACTGGTTGGCCAGCATGATGCGGCCGCGCCCGTCGAGCACCAGCAGGCCCTCGGTGAGCGTGTCCAGCGCATGGCGCACACGCTGCGGGATCACCCGCGACGGGTCGAGGTGGCGCAGCATGCGGCGCAGGTGGAGGAGGAACAGCACGAAGCTGCCGGCACCGAAATAGGCCAGCAGCCGCAGCTGCGGATCCTGCAGCGTGCCCAGCCAGCCCTCGGCGCGCAGCGGTGTGAAGCGCAGCTCGACCTGGCCCCAGGGCTGGCCATCGCTGAACACCGGCACCTGCAGCCGCGACGCAGCCGCACCGTCGGCCTGCCCCGACTCGGGGGCCGTCCACGACGCCCCATGCCCGGCCACATCGACCAGCAGCGTGCCGTCGACCGCGCGCACGCCCACCGACAGCAGGTCGGGTTGGCGGGTGCGCAGGAACTCCAGCGTGCTCTGCAGCGGGCCGGCATCGTCCTCGTCCAGCAGCGACGAACTGGTGACGGCCAGCACCTCGGCGACTGTGGCGCGGTGGGCGCGCGTCTGCGACTCGGCGTCGGGGACCAGGCCGAAGTACAGGGCGCCGAGCAGCAGCGTGACGCCCAGCGACGACAGGCCCATCGCCATGTGGGCCCGCGTCGACAGCCACTTCATCGGGTTCAGTCGTTTCATGGGATCGGCGCCGGGGCGCGTGCAGGTTCAGCCGGGGTGGCCGGGAGATCGGTGCCGGCCGGCGCGGCCGGCGGGATCGGGTGCGGCGGCGCAGCGGCCCGCGCCAGCGCGTCCGCGGCCAGGGCGGACGCCTCAGGTGGCTGGTCGGCCGCCGACTGGTGGTCACCGGCGAACAGCCGCTCCAGGTCTTCGGCCGGGGCGTCGCCGCCGTCTCCGCCCCCGCCCGACAGGGCCGAGCGCGCCAGCACAGGCAGCGGGTCCAGCAACTGCCAGGCCGGCAGCGCCGACAGCATCGAGCTCATCAGCACGCCGCCGCGCACCAGCCAGACCACGTACCCCACCGACAGGCCCAGGCTGCCGGCCACGCCGGATGCCAGGGCGGCTTCGCGGGCGCCCGCCTCGGCCGACAGCCCGCGCTGCAGCTCCTCGAAGCGGCGCATCAGATCATCGTTCTGCAACAGCAGCCGCGCCGGGCTCAGCGCCAGCGCCTTGAAGTCGCCGTCGGGTCGGACCTCACCGGCCAGCTCGGTGCCGGCCAGCGCCACGGGCCGCACGTCGACCATGGCCACCGCAGCGGCACGTGCCGGTCGGACGCCGGCGGGCTCGGCCGGCACGGCCCGGGGCGCGGCCGGCGCGGGTGCGTCGCCGCCCAGCCCGCCAACGGCGGCCGCAGGCTCCACGGTCGGCGTCGGATCGGCAGCGTCGGCCCGCTCGGCGGTGGCCGTCGCGGCCGCCGGCGCCGGTGCGGGTGCGGCGGTCGGTGCCGGTGCAGCAGCCTCGGCGGGCGCCGGTGCCATGGCCACCGGCGCGGCTGCCAGTGGCGGCACCTCGGGCGCGGCCACCAGCCACTGCACACTGGCGTGGCTGCGCACCGCTGGCGCCACGCCGTCGGACACCTCGAGCACGACCTCCGGCGCGGTCGCGCCGCCGTCATGCTGGAACAGCACCCGGCCGGCGTCGACGTCGGCCAGCGTGAAGCCGGTCAGCGTGGCCCCGCCCTGCGCGGCGATGAACCGCCCGCCGTCCGCGCTGACCACGCGCAGCGCCAGCGCGCTGGCGGACTGCTCGGGGTCGAGGACGCTGATCAGCGGCGCCACCGTCTGGCCCACGCCCAGGGTCAGCACGTTCTGCCGGAACACCGGCGCGTCGTTGACCGGCGCCACGTCGATGCGCAGGCTGCGCACCTGCAGGTCCAGGTTGTGCCCGGCCGCACCGGCGTCGCGCACCCGGAACAGCACGCGGTCCAGGTCGTCGCCGGCGGCATCGGCGGCCGGCGTGTAGACCAGCCGGCCAGCGGCGATGTCCTGCACCGAGACGTCCTCGCCAGCAGCCACGGTGCGGCCGTCGAGTGCGAGGCGGCCGGCCGACGGCGGCTGCACGAACGCCACCGCCACGAAGGCATGCGGCGGGCCGTCACCGGGGTCGGCGAAGCCGAAGTCCGCCAGGCGCAGCACCAGCGGCGTGTCCTCGTCGGTCTGCAGCACCGCGTCGCGGCCCACCGGCGCGGCATCCACGGACAGGACGCGCAGCCGGAAGTCGGCCGTGATGGCGGCCCCCGACAGATCGGAGGCCGCGACGCGCACGGTCAGCACGCCGACATCGGCCCGGGCCGGCGTGCCGCTGAAGCGGCCGGTCGCGGCGTCGAAGCCGAGCCAGGCCGGCAGCGCCGCGCCGCTGGCCAGCGTGGCGGCGTAGCGCAAGGCGTCGCCGGCGTCGATGTCGGTGAAGCTGCCGGCGGGCAGCGTGAAGGCCAGCGGCTGGTCCTGCGTCGCCACCTGGTCGGCCAGCGGCCGGGCCAGGGTCGGTGCGTCGTTGGTGTTGGCCACCGTGAGCGCGAAGTCGCCGTGGGCCTGCAGGCCGGCGCCGTCGGTGGCGGTGATGCGCAGCACCAGCGTGCCGACGTCGGCGTTGCCCGGCGTGCCGCTGAAGCGGCCGGTCGCGGCGTCGAAGCCCAGCCACGCCGGCAGCGCCGCGCCGCTGGCCAGCGTGGCGCCGTAGCGCAGCGCATCGCCGGCGTCGACATCTGCAAAGCTGCCGGCGGGCACGGTGTAGGCCAGCGGCTGGTCCTGCGTCGCCACCTGGTCGGCCAGCACGGCCAGCCGCTGCGGCGCCTCGTTGACGTTGTCGACGGCGACCGTCCAGGCCTGGGCATCGGTGGCGCCCACCGCGTCGCTGGCGACCACGCTGAACTCGTAGAGGTTGTCGGCCCCGGCATCGGCCGGCGCCTCGTGGTCGGGGGCGGCGCGGAAGGCCACCACGCCGGTGACGGCATCGATGCTGAAGTGCGCCGCATCGCCGCCCGCGGCCAGGCTGTAGTGCAGGGTGTCGCCATCGGCGTCGGTGGCCTGCACCGTGCCCACGTCCAGGCTGCCCTCCGCCACCTGCAGCCGGGCCGTGGCGCCGCCTCCGGCGCTGCCGATCACCGGCGCCTGGTTGGCGGCCAGGCTCACGTCGATGGTCAGCGTGCGCGCCACGGGGTCGAGGTCGATGCCGCCCGCGGCGGTGCCGCCGTCGTCGCGCACCTGGAAGGCGATCGTGGCGTAGGCGGCGCCGCTGGCGCCGGCGGCCGGTGCATACACCAGCTGGCCGGCGTCGAGCTGGGCCACCGTCACCTCGGTGGCCGCGCCCAGGGCCGTGCCGGCCAGCCACAGCGTGCCGGCGCTGGGCTGTTGCAGCAGCACGCCGGACAGGTTGTGGCCTTCGCCCGGTGCGTCGGCAAAGCCGAAGTCGCCGCGGCTGAACAGGTGGCTGCCGCCCTGGCCGACGACCAGGCCGAGGTCCCGGCCCGACGGCGCATCGTTGACCGGCGCGATGACCAGGGCCAGGTTGCGCACGTGGGTCTGGCCCGCACCATCCCGGCCGTGCACCACCAGGGTGTCGCCACCGTTGAAGTTGGCGCCGCCCTGGTAGTGCAGCGTGGCCAGCGTGGCCTGCAGGTCGGCCTGGTTGCCGACCAGGGTCAGGCTGGCGCTGGCGTTGGCGCCGGCACTGATGCCGGCGGCCCCCGCCAGCGTGACATCGAGCGTGCCATTCGAGACGTGCAGGCGCAGGCTCGCCAGCTCGAAGCCGGGCATGCCGCGGCCCTGGTCGGCGTCGGCCACCGACAGCCCGGCGATCGCGGTGCGCTGGTCCTCCAGCAAGGCCGGCGCCGACGGCAGCGTGACCACCGGGGCGTCGTTGACCGCGCTGACCGCGATCGACGCGGTGGCGCTGGCGGCGCTGAAGGCGGTGGTGCCGCCCGCCGTCGACACGTCGGCGGTGTCGCCCGCCGTGCCGCTGGTGGTGTCCCAGGCGCGGAAGGTGAGTGCGGCGGCGGCGCTGCCGCTCCAGTCGGCCGCGGGCACCAGCCGCACCAGCGACGCAGCGGTCAGCAACCGGGCCTGGCCCTCGCTGGGTGTGCCCAGCGCCTGCCAGGTGCCGCCGTCGTCGGTGGAGAACTGCCAGCCGCCCAGCGTGGTGTCCACTGATGTCACTGCGATGCCGGCCACCGCGCCGGGGTCGACGTCGCTGACCCGCCCGGCGACCAGGGCGGACACCTTCGTGCCGCCGTTGGCGCCGCCGCTGCCGATGTCCTCGCTGATGCCGGACAGGGCGTTGGCGCCGGACAGCACCGGCGCGTTGTTGGCCACCACCAGCCGGTTGAGGCCGAACTCGGAGCTGTTGCCCGACGCATCGGTGGCGGTGCCGGTGAGCCGCATGCCGGCGCTCAGGCCGCTGACCGCCAGGCTGCCGGCGAAGCGGCCACCGGCATCGCTGGTCAGGTGGCCGAGGTAGGTGCGGCCCTCGCCGTAGCCGCTGACGTCGGCACTGGCGGCGAACACCTCGACGCGGGCGCCGGCAAAGGCCGACTGGCCGGCGGCACTGCCGACGTAGCCGGCCACGGTGAGCGTGTTGCCGGCCAGCGTGACCGCGGTGAACACCGGCGAGTCCATGCCCGCATTGGCCAGCAGGGGCGACGTCAGACCGTCGTTGACGCCGGGGGTCCAGGCGCCCTTGATGTCGATGCCGAGCTGGGCGTTGCCGTAGATCGTGTTGCCCAGGATGGCGTTGCGCTGCGCGCTGGCGCCCTGGATGGCCACGCCGTGCGCCACCACCGCGTTGGCGATGACGTTGCCGGCGCCGGCCACGGTGCCGCCGATGGTGTTGTCGCTTGCGTTGTCGATCAGGATGCCGGCATAGCCGTTGCCGATGGCCAGCGTGCCGTCGGCGCTGGTGCCGAAGCGGTTGCCCTGGATGAGGTTGCCGCCGCCGCCGCTGATCCACAGGCCACTGCTGGTCGGGTCGCTGTTGCCGGCGATCAGGTTGCCGGCGCCGGCCGCGGTGCCGCCGATGGTGGTGTTGGCCGCGCCGCCGTAGACCACGATGCCCTCGCTGGCGTTGCCGATGGCCGCGGTGCCGGCTGCGTTGACGCCGATGTAGTTGCCCAGCAGCAGGTTGCCGGTGGCCGCCGCGCCGTTGATCTCGATGCCCGGCGTGTCGCCGATGCCGTTGCCGGAGACCAGGTTGCGCAGCGCCGCGGTGGTGCCGCCGATCAGGTTGCCGCCCGAGGTGATGTAGAGGCCGCCGCCGGCATTGCCCGCCGCGGCACTGCCATCGGCCACGGTGCCGATGTAGTTGCCCTGCAGGATGTTGTTGCCGCCGAGCAGGGACAGGCCGTTGCCGGTGAAGCGGTTGATGACCAGACCGCGCACGGTGGACCCACCCGCACCGGCGCCGATGGTCAGGCCGTCGGCCACACCGGCCGCGTTGCCGGCCAGCACGATCAGCGGCGCACCGGCCCAGCCGCCCTGGGTGCTGCCGTCGATGACCACGGCCTCGGTCAGGGTGGGCAGGGCCGAGGTCGGCGTGATGGTCCGCACACCACCACCGCCGATGGCGAAGTGGATGCGGTCGGGCACGCCGCCGGTGTTGCCGGTGTTGTTGGCCGCGAGCAGGGCCTCGCGCAGCGAGATCGCGCCGTCGGTGCCGGGGCGGGTGATCAGCGCCTCGATCGAGGTCACATCACCGTCCAGCACGTCGCTGTCGGTGCTGACGACGAGCGGGCCGCCGAGGTCGCTGACGGTGACCGCCAGGGCCTGGGTGTCGGCCAGCGTGCCATCGGAGGCCTGCACGACCAGGTGGTAGACGTTGTCCTGTTCGGCATCCTGCGGCGCCTCGTGGTCGGGCGCCACCACGAAGGCCAGCGCGCCGCTGGCCGGGTCGATGGTGAACAAGGCCGCGTCGGCGCCGCCGGCGATGCTGAAGGTGGTGGTCGGGCCGTCGGCGTCGGTGGCGGTGACGGTGCCCACGGCGGTGGTGTTCTCGGCCACGGTGATGCTGGCGCTGGCGCCGCCGCCGTGGCTGGTGATCACCGGTGCGGCCAGGGCCACGGGCTTGACCACGGCCGCCAGCGACACCCAGCGGCCGGAGCCGCCGGCGCTGGTGAGGCTGTGGCTCATGGTCACCGACGCCGCGCCGGGCTCGGTGCTGCTGACCCCCAGCACGTCGCCGGCCGCAGTACCGGTGCTGGCGCCCCAGGCCAGGGTCTGGCCCGCGCCCACGGTGCTGCCGGCCATGCGCAGCGCACCGACGATGTCGATCACCCGGTCGCCGGGCGCGGCGGCCACGGTCAGCGTCGGCGCGCCGTCAGCCGCCTTGTTCTGGACCACGCTCCCCAGCGGGGTGGTCTGGTCGACGCCGAGGAAGCTGGTGGCACCGGCAACGCTGTGCAGGGGCACCGGCAAGCTGACCACCACATTGGCCGTGCCGGCGGCCGGCGCCTTGAGCTGCCAGAGCTGCACGCTGACCTCGACGGCCTGGCTCCAGGCCTTGCCGACATAGGTCAGTGGCGTGCCGCCGTAGGTGACCGCAAGGGCCGACAACGCGTCTGCGGACACCACCTGCACGAGCAGCAGACCGTTGGCGCCGGCGCCCACCGTGTGGGCGAAGCTCAGGCTGGCCTGGGCGCCGACGGTGGCCGCCGAGCTGGTGCCGTTGTCGGTGATCGCCAGCGTGCCGGCGTAGGCCGCCTGGGCAGCGGCGTCCAGCAGCAGCGGGGTGTCGATGCGGCCGGTGGCCAGTTCGAGCTGCCAGTCGCCGCCCAGCGCCGCGGCGCCGGTCAGGTCGGTCGACGCCGCAACGTCGGCGCCGGTCAGCAGGCCCAGGTCGGCCACCAGCTGGCGGCCGTCGGCATCGGCCGCCACGTCGCAGCCGTACAGCAGCAGGTCGGCCTGGGCCGACAGGGCCGCGCCCCAGGCCGCCACCTCGTCGGCACGGGCCAGCAGCGTGGCGCCGTCCAGCCGGGTGGCGCCGAGCTGCACCTGGCCGCCCGCGCCGTGTGTCAGCAGGTGCAGCGCGTCGATGCCTTCGCGGCCCTGCAGCGCCGCGCCGATGCGGGCAATGCCGTCGTCACCGGGCTGCAGCCAGACGATGTCGAGCCGGCGGCCGTCGCGCTGCAGCTGGTCGACCAGGGCCTGGGCGTCGGGCAGGCCGGCGTCGACGACCACGATCTCGTGGCGCAGCACGGTCGCCGGGTCCTGCGCCGGCTGCAGCGACGCCTGCAACGCCACCACCGCGCCGGGGTCGGCCGCGCCGCCGCTGGGCAGCAGGTCGGCGGCATGGAGGATGCGGTCCTCCATGCGTTCGACGACCGGGCGGGGGGAGGACGACGACGGGTGCAGGGCCATGGGCATGCCGGTGTGCGGTGCGGGTTCGGGCCGGGCGGCGGGCCAGCGCGGCCGCGGGATCAGGTCGGGCCGGGGCGGCCGGCGCGCGGCACGGCGCCGCGGGTGGTGGCGGTGGGCTGCGCGCCGCTGCGCGCCGGTGCCGCGGCGGGGACCGGGGCGGTCGCGGTCTGGGCCGGCAGCTCGGCCTTGCAGCGCAGCCCGGCCGGCAGCCGGTGGTCGGGGTTGGGCAGGCGCAGGCGCACCCGGAAGGTGTTGCTGGCCGCGTCCATCACGCGGTCGATCTGGGTCACGTGCGCCACCACCGCGGGAGTGCCCGGCAGCTCGGGCTGCACGGTCACCGCGCTGCCCAGCGCCAGCGTGCCGTACTGCGCGGTCGGCACCATCAGCTCGACGCGCAGCGGGTTGATCACCGCCACCCGCATCAGCGGCCGGTCCTCGACCCGCTCGCCAGGGTTGGTGAAGCGCTCGGTGACCACGCCGTCGAAGGGGCTGCGCACCGTGCGCATGCCGACCTGCGCCTGGGCGACGCGGCGTTCCTCGGTCCAGATGCGCTGCTGGCCCAGGGCCTGGGCCAGCCGGTGGCGGGCCAGGTCGTGCTCGGTGCGGGCCTGGTCGAGGGCCTGGTTGGAGATGAAGCTCTGCGCCACCAGCGACTCGGCGCGCTGCACCTTCTGCTGCGCCAGGTCCAGCGAGCTGCGCGCGGCCTGCACATCGGCGTCGACACGTACCCGTGCGTCGGCCACGCCCTGGTTGGCCAGCTCGACACCGGCGCGCAGCGTGACCAGGGCCTGGCCGCCGCGCACCCGGTCGCCCCGTTCGGCGTCGACCTGCTGCACCACGCCCACCACCTGCGAGCCGACGTCGGAGATGCGGTCGGGCTCGATCAGGCAGCCGGTGGTCTTGGGCGCAGCGGCGGCCTTCGGCGCGGCCAGCGCCGGGGACGGCTGGCCGGCCGCGAGCAGCGTGCCGGCGGCCAGCGCCAGCGCGGCCAGGCGGCTCAGCCCGGTGCCCGGCCGGCAAACGCCAGGCGGCGCTCCCAGGCCCGGTCCTGCGCCAGCAGCAGGCGACGGCGCAGTCGGCTGCGGCGCTCGTCGCCGCGCTGTGTCCAGCGCAGCAGGAGCGGCCACCACCAGGCCGGGGTGAACGGAGTCGGAGCAGAGGGCATGGTCCATGGCACGAGCGTAGGAGGGAGTCGGGGCGCCTGAAGCGGCGAGGAAGCGGGGCAAATCCAGGTTTCTGCGCTGCCAGGGTCGCCCTGGCGGCCGGCGCGGCCGGCCAGCTGGCGGTCGTGGCGGCGCGACGGGTTGCGCTGCCGCGACAGCACATGCAGCCCGCCGGCCGCCCGCGCGGCGTCGTCGAGCACGATGTCGGTGCCGCGCCCGGCCATGCGCGTGGCCACGGTGACGCGGCCGGCACGGCCGGCCTCGGCCACCGTGGCCGCCTCGTCGGCGTCGTGCAGCGCATCGAGCACGCGGTGGGCCAGGCCCGCAGCCGCCAGCCGGGCCGACACGCGCTGCGCGTCGGCCACGCTGTCGGTGCCCACCAGCACCGGCCGGCCGGCGGCCTGCAGCGCGGCCACGCGGGCGGCCACGGCGTCGTCCAGCGCACGCTGGTCGGGCCAGCAGCGGGTGGCCAGCCGGCAGCGCACGCTGGGCCGGTGCGGCGGCACGCGGACCACGCGTGCGCCGTAGACCTCGGCCAGCTCGCCGCGGGCCTCCCACAGCGTGCCGCTGGTGCCGCACAGCCGCCAGTAGCGCTGGAAGAAGCGCTGGTAGGTGGTCTGCGCCAGGGTCTCGGTGTCGGTGCTGGGCGGCAGGCCTTCCTTGAGCTCGACCGCCGCCTGCAGGCCGCGCGACCAGACGCGGCCCGGTGCGGCACGGCCGCTGACTTCGTCGATCAACGCGATCTGGCCATCGCGCACCAGGTAGTGCACGTCGCGCTGCAGGCCGTGCAGGCCGACCAGCGCGGTGGCGACCACCTCGTGGCGGTAACGCGGGCGGCGCCAGGGGCCGGCGAGGCCGGCGCACAGCCCGGCCAGCCGCGCCTGGCCGGCCGGCGTCAGCGTCGCCCGGCGCTCGGCCGCGGCGAGGTCGAAGTCGGCCGCCGGCTGCAGCTGGCGGGCCAGCGCCAGCGCCTGCCACAGGAACGCCCGGCGGGCGGCATGCGGCACGCCGTGCGACAGGATCAGCGGCAGCTCGGCCTCGTCGAGCAGGATGGCATCGGCCTCGTCGAGCAGGGCCATGCACAGCCCGCGCTGCAGCCGCGGCGGCGCGCCCTGCCCGGCCAGCGCCGCCGCGGCGGACTCGACGTCGTCGCGCCGGGCCTCGGGCGCCAGGCGGTCACGCAGCCAGTCGAAGGCCAGCTCGCGCGCGGTGGCGTAGACGATGTCCTGCGCATAGACGGCACGCCGGGCGTCGCCGGCCAGCGCCGGATCGAGGTGGGCCGCGCCCAGGCCCAGCGCCGCCCACAGCGGCGCCATGGACGCGCAGTCGCGCCCGGCCAGGTAGTCGTTGGCGGTGACCACATGCACCGGCACACCGGCCAGCGCGGCCACTGCGGCGGCCAGCGCGGTGGCCAGGGTCTTGCCTTCGCCGGTGGCCATCTCGGCCAGGCGGTTGTCCAGCAGCGCGGTGGCCGCCAGCAGCTGGCCCGGATGGGGCGACAGGCCCAGCACCTCGGTCGCCGTGGCGGCCACCGCACCGAGTGCGCCGGCCTGCACCGCGCCGCCCAGGCCGTCGCGCCGCAGCGCCGTGCGCAGCGCAGCCAGCGCGGCCGGCCGGTCGGCGGCGGCCCGCGCGGCCCAGGCCTGCGCCGCGGTCCGGGCGTCGCCGGCCAGAGTCCGCAGGCGCTGCAGGCCGCCCAGCACCTGCGGCAGCGGCCGGCGCGGCGGCGCGCTGGCCTGCGCCGGGCGCTGCGGCACGGCGCCCCACACCGGGCCGGGGCGCGGCAGGCAGTGGCCGAGGGGAAGGCTGAGGTGGGCCATGCGCGCGGCTCAGGCCTGCGGGTTGAAGTGGCGCTGCACGCGGCGCAGCAGGCCCTGCGCCAGCTGGCCGGCCAGCGGCTGCCAGCCCTGGTCGAAGCGCACCCAGGCGCGCTGGCCCAGCCGCGGCGCGGCCGCCGCTGCACCGGGCCCGTCATCCGGCCCGGCATCCGGCCCGGCATCGAGCTGCACATCCAGCAGCACCACCGGCTGCAGGGTGCGCAGGCCCTCGCTGTCGGCCGGGTCGGTGGCGATCTGGCCGCCCTGGGCCTGGCCCAGCGCGGCGCTGGGCAGGCGGCTGACGGCCCCGACGCTGTCGCGCACCAGCGTGGCCGGCTGGTCGCCGGCGCCGGCTGCGGCCAGGCGCACCCGCAGGCCGTGGTGCTGCGCCTGCAGGCTGCCGGCCTGGTCCTCGGGCAGGGCCACGCGCACGGTCATGCGGTCGCCGGTCAGCACCTGGCCGACCAGGCTGCCCTGGCGCTGGTAGCGGCCCGGCAGGTCGGCGGCCTCGGGCAGCGCCAGGCGGCCGGCCGCACCGGCGCGCACCTGCAGCCCGGCGATGCGCTCGTCCAGCCGGTCCAGGGCCGCCTGGGCAGCGGCCCGCTCGGCGCCGAGGTCGCCGCGGCGCGCGCCGTCGTCGCCCATGGCCTGCACCAGTTCGCTGTCGAGCGCGGCGATGCGGGCCGCCTGGCGCTGGCGCTCGGCCAGCAGGCGGGGGTTGTCCAGCGTGAGCACGAGGTCGCCGACGGCGACGGTCGCGCCGTCCTCGCGCGCCAGCGTCTGCACCAGGCCCTCGGTGTCGGCGCGCAGCTGGGCCGCCTCGCCGGGCCAGACCACGCCCAGCGCCACGGTGTGGCGCGGCAGCGGCACCAGCAGCACCGCAAGCAGGACGGCGCCGACACCGAGCCCCAGCCGCTGCAGCCGGCGCGCGCCGGCCGGCGCGGTCTGGGCGCTGCGGCGCAGCTGGCCCCACAGCCGCCAGGGCGGCTGCAGCAGCCCCTGCCAGCCCAGCAGCACTGCAGCGGCCAGGCCCAGCGCCGCCGACCACTGGCCCAGCCACAGCACGGCCAGCGCCACCACGCCCAGTTGCCAGACCCAGGCCAGCGGCGCATAAGCCACCAGCCAGCCGCGCTCGCCGCGGGCCACCGGCATCGGCTCGTCGTCCGGCAGGCGCAGCAGCCGCTGCTGCAGCGCCTGCAGCCACCAGGCGCGGCTGCGCGGCGCCAGGTTGGGCAGCGCCAGCGCGTCGCACAGCAGGTAGTAGCCGTCCAGCCGCTGCAGCGGGTTGGCGTTGAACAGCACTGTCGAGGCCCCGGTGATCAGCAGCGTGGCCAGCGCCGCGTCGCGCAGCAGGCCATCCGGGCACAGCAGCCACAGCGGCAGGGCCAGCGCCGCGATGGCCAGCTCGGCGACGATGCCGGCGGCGCTGACGGCGATGCGCGCGCCGCGGCGCTCGAAGGCCGAGGCCGCCGACGCGTCGACATAGGGCACCGGCAGGCCCAGCATCAAGGTGACCCCGGCCTCGCGCACCTGGCCGCCGAAGTGGCGCACCGCCAGGCCGTGGGCCAGCTCGTGCAGCGCCTTGATGGCCGGGTAGAGCAGCAGGCCGAGCCCGAGGTAGCCCGGGCTGGCCAGCAGCCGCGCGGTGCCGGCCTGCAGCGCCGGCAGGTGCTGCGCCGCCAGCAGCAAGCCCAGCAGCACGGCCAGCGCCCACAGCACCAGGCAGGCCGGGGTGAACAGGGCGCGGCTGGGCCGGCGCAGCCGGTCGAGCAGCGCCGAGGGGTTGGCCAGCGGCAGCCGCCAGGCCAGCAGGCCGGGCCGCGGCCGCGCCGGCGCGGTGGCGTCCAGATGCGGCAGCAGCAGGCCGAAGTCGGCGGGGCGGTCGAAGGCGACCAGGCCGCTCTCGCGCAGCCGCGCCAGCAGGTCCACCGTCTCGTCCTGGGTCGGCGGATCGCCGTCACCGGCCTGCAGGGTCTGCCACAGCGCGGCCACGCTGCGCTGTCCGTCGAGCCGGCCCGCCAGGGCGTAGGCGCCGGCGTTCAGGCGGCAGCTCTGGCCGCTGGCCTCGTCGGCCAGCAGGTACCAGGTCTCGCCGCGCAAGCGCTGCCGGCGCAGCCGCACCGTCGGCGACAGCCGCGGCCGCAGCGTGGCCACGCGGTGCCAGTGCGGGCTGTGCAGTGCCATGCCGCGGCCCCGTCAGCCCAGCCAGCGCCACCAGGCCAGCCGCAGCCGGTCGGCGGTCTGGCCGCACCAGGCCCACAGCGGCGGCAGGCGGCCGACGGTGATGCGGCCGCGCCCCAGCAGGCCGGGGCGCAGCGCCGCGCCGGCGTCGAGCAGCTGCGCCTCGACGTCGAAGACGTTGCGGCCGTCCACCGCATGGGCCAGCGGGCTGATGCGCTCGACGACGATGGCGTGGCCCTGCCAGGGCAGCGAGGACAGCGCCAGCGTGCCGCGCTGGGCCGGCCGGATGCGGTCGATCTCGGTCTCGTCGACCTCGACGATCACCCGCGCCGGGCCGGCGGCGGCCAGCGTCAGCAGCGTGTCGCCCTGGCGCACCGGGGCGCCGATGGACTGGCCGAGGTCGCCGGCGATGACCACCGCGTCGAACGGCGCGGTCAGCCGGCTGCGGCCGAGCTGGGCGTCGACCAGGGCCAGCTGCGCGCTGGCCTCGTCCATGCGGGCCAGGGCCACCGCGCTCTTGCTGCGGTCGGCGGCGGCCATGGCCGCGGCATAGGCGTTTTCATGCTGGGCGAGCTGGCTGGCCCAGCGTTCGTGCTCGAGCTGCAGGTCCTGCGCCATCAGCTCGACCAGCGGCGCGCCAGCCGCCACCCGGTCGCCCGGGCGCACATGGGCGGCGCCGAGGAAGCCGTCGGTGGGCGCCACCAGCACCCGCTGCTGCGCCCCCTCCAGCCGGGCGCGGCCGGCGATGTCGTGTTCCAGCGGGGCCAGCGCCAGCACGGCCAGCACCGCGGCGGCGGCGGCCAGCAGGCGGCGGCGGCCGCGCTGCTCGGGCTGGCGCAGGCTGGCCCAGGCGTCGTGCAGCCCGTGGCGCAGGCGGCGGTGCCAGGGCCAGGCCTGGTGCTGCAACAGGGCCAGCAGCGGGGCGGCCAGCACCAGTTGCTGCTGCAGCAGCGCCAGCTCGGCGGCGCCAATGCCTCCGCCCTGGCGCTCGACACAGACGGCGCCTAGGGGCTGGCCGTCACGGCCCAGCGGCAGCGTGGCCAGCGTGCCGCCGCAGCGCTGCTGCAGCATGGCCTGCTCCAGCCGCAACCAGGGCACGTCGGGGGCGGGCGGCGGCTCGACCAGGGGCAGGCCCTGGTCGATGGCCTCGTCCATCGCGCCGCGCAGCAGCGCCGGCAGTTCGGCCTGGGGATTGGACGGGTCCATGTCGGACACCGCCACCAGCACGGTGCTGCCGCCGTCGCGCAGCCCCAGCGACACGCGCCGGTAGCCGCCCTGCTCGGCCAGCATCGTCACCAGCCGGTGCGCCGCCTCGCGCAGCGTGCCGCCGGCCAGCAGGTGGCCGAGCAGCCGCAGCGCCTGCTGGGCCGGCGCTGCGCCCTCGCCGACAGCGGCTGGCGGTCGGTCGGGCAGCGGGTCCGACGCCGCGGCATGGGGAGCCGGCAGCGTGGCGGGTGGCAAGGCACGGCGCAAGGTGGTCACGCGGCGATGTTGCCGCCGCCACCGTCAGGCCATGGCTTGAAGAGACCGCGTTTGACGCACCAGACACGCCCTTGCGCACGGTGCGCCGCGCGCCGCCGGTGGGGTTCAGCCGCCCCGGTTGCGCATCCAGTCGGCGGTGCCTTGGAAGCTCTCGGCCAGGCGCCGGGCCAGCGTGGTGTCCACGCCCCGCTCGGCCATGGCCTGCTGCATGCAGGCCAGCCACTGGTCGCGCTCGGCGATGCCGATGGCATAGGGCAGGTGGCGGGCGCGCAGCCGCGGGTGGCCGAAGCGCTCGATGTAGTGGTTGGGCCCGCCCAGCCAGCCGCACAGGAACCAGTGCAGCTTGTCGCGTGAGCCGTCCAGCGTGGCCGGATGCAGCACGCGGATGCCGGCGAATGCCGGTTCCAGGTCCATCAGGTCGTAGAACCGGTCGACCAGGGCGCGCACGCCGGGCTCGCCGCCCAGGCGCTGGAACGGCGTGGGGCCGGCCTCGGCGGGCGTGTCGTCGTCGGAAGTCATGGGCCGGCAGTGTGCCAGCCGGTGGCGCCCACCCGTTTCAGGGCGGCAGCAGGCGGGCGGCGGCCTGGCCCAGCGCCACCGCCGCGGCGCTGCCGGGCAGCGCCTCCATCACCAGCTGGCGGCGCTGCACCGACTCGCGCACCGCGCTGTCCAGCGGCACCTCGCCCAGGAACTGCAGCTGCAGCGGCTGCGCCAGCCCCGGATTGACGAAGCGGTCGACCACCGCCTGCAGCTGGGCGCGCACCGCGCGGCCATCGCCCGCGCGCCGCACCTGGTTGACCAGCAGGCGCATCGGCCGGGCCGCCTGGCTGGTGGCCAGCACCTTCAGCGTGGCATAGGCGTCGGCCAGCGAGGTGGGCTCCGGCGTGGCCACCACCAGCACCTCGTCGGCCAGCGACACGGTGAACAGCACCAGGTCGGAAATGCCCGCGCCGGTGTCCAGCAGCACATGGTCGAAGCGGCCGCGCACCTGCGCCACCAGCTCCAGCAGCCTGTCGCGCACCTCGGGCGTCATGCGGCTG
>Ga0208823_1000816_pt1 | contig 25417 bp, 19 predicted proteins | sample AD_UKC075_MetaG_FD_184440 | JGI IMG/M metagenome (GOLD analysis project Ga0208823, IMG submission 184440) | Active sludge microbial communities of municipal wastewater-treating anaerobic digesters from USA - AD_UKC075_MetaG (SPAdes) (version 2) | ecosystem: Engineered > Bioreactor > Anaerobic >... | reverse complement strand
TCTAACCAATCGACAGTATAGGCTACTTACTAAAAGGAACAATCGAGTCAACTATTACATGAACAAGACAGCAAGAATTATTGTCAACTATTGTATACAAAACAATATCGGTAACATCGTAGTTGGTTATAACCTCGATTGGAAGCGCAACATTAACATTGGAAGCTGCAACAATCAAAACTTTGCACAGATTCCTCATGGCAATTTGCGAGTTAAAATGAAATCACTCTGCGAGCGCTATGGCATCAACTACGTGGAACAGGAAGAAAGCTACACTTCACAAGCAGATTTCTTTGCAAATGATACCCTTCCTGTTTACAACACAGATAATCCACAAGAATACAACTTTAGAGGCAAGCGCATATCTAGGTGTCAATACAGAACTTATCAAGGTACAATAATAAACGCTGATTGCAACGGTGCACTGAACATACTTCGTAAAAGTAACCTGATGGACTTAAGAGTCCTACAGGCTAGAGGCTGCTTAGACCAGCCTGAGAGAATAAGGGTCGTTTGACCAAACTTCTTTCGAAATCCCCCACCTCTACAGGTGGTGGGATGGTTTAAACCCTACCCTCCCCCCAGGTGTATGGAACTGAAAAAAATAGATGCGTACCAAGTAGATGGTACGCATCTTTTTACACACCATATCGATTAGTTGAACGACATCAATGTGTCTCTCGCCGAATTTTCATAAGCCTTCAGAAATTTGTGATTCTTTTGATTCTTTGGTCATTAGCACCAGATAAACTGACCAGTACGAATTACTTCAACAAGAAGGTAGCCCTTACAGTTACCATTACCTCTTTTTCTATCGTTGCAGTATCGTAGCTACCGTAGTCGCTTACTTCTGTTGAATTTGGAGCAAGAACCTGGACAACGCCCATACTTGCAGATTTTAGACTGCCAACTTTCTTCCCAGAACTCTGGGCAATCTTTTCCGCCCTTGCTTTGGCATCGTTCATGGCCTCTGTCAGTAAACTTACTCTTAAATCTGGTAGCTTAGAATAGTAATACTCCAAAGACTGTGTTGAGAAATTAACTCCCTCATCGAGCAACTCCTGAAAATTTTTCGCTAAAGTTGTGATCTTTTCAAGGTCGCTTGACTGCATCTCCACGGTCTGCCGTAAGATAGTTTCCTTTACATCTTGCTGATTACTATATATCCAAGGTCGTTCCACGGAAACAGGAGAAATTGCAAGCGTTTTCGTATCAATTCCATTTTTCTTATAGAACTCCAATACCAGATTCAAGTCGTTACTCATCTTTCTATACCCATCTTTAAGATTCTCCTCGGGGATAGTTGTACTAAGCATCGCAGTCCATCGTACAATATCAGAATTTACCCTTATCCTTGCTGAACCTACAACGCTAAGCGCGTTATCCAATGACCTTACCTTATAAAATGTAAAAGAAACGATGGATGCACTTACGACAAGACATATACCTAAAATTACAGCCCAAAGAGTGTTTTTCATAACGTTGACCGCCCCCTTCTAAATCAACCAAATTTTATCATTTTGATAGAAATAAACTGATCCTATCTTTATGTAAAGTTTATCACTATTTTTCACCATTTGTCAAATTTGGTAACTCTAATTTATCATCGCCTTAAGTAGCTTGGCTGATAATAATTGTGAGGAAGGCCGCTTTTTCTACGCAATACGGTAAAAAAATCGATGCGTACTATTAGAATAATACGCATCGACTATATTCATCGGTTCCATACTTCTGAGGGGTGGGGTATGAAGTTTTTCTTTTCAAACTAAATATATCCTACTCATCTTTGCTTAGAGTGTACTTAGAGTATACTTAGAGTTTGCTTAGAGTTTTGAGTTATCATTCTATTCCTTCGTTCAATGTTCTGAGGATGTTATCGAGCATCTCTTCTGTCATGTATCCACCGCCGAAGTTGACTACCGCTCTAATTGGTTGATATCTTAACCAGCCTTGGAATATGTCTTTGAGCGCTTTTTCATCATTTTCCGATATTTTGCCAGATTGTCGCATTTTTTCGATGAGGTCCATAACTATCTGATATCCTTTTGGATCGTCCACTATATCCCCTATGTATGAATTTCTGTGAAATCTTTTCTTCAATTGTACTGTGGAGTTCACTATTATCTTTTCTCTCAAGACTATGTCACGAGAGGATTTACCAACAAGTATCTCAAATTCTCCAGTTTCTACATGCCAATCTTTTAGTTCTACATTGTAATAGGCAAATGCACGTTTATCTAGTATGAAACTTACTATCTTCTCTTCACCTGGTTCTAGTTCAACCTTTTCAAATCCTTTTAATTCTTTTTCTGGTCTGTTAACTGTGCTCTCGCAATCTCTGACGTAGAGCTGGACTACTTCTTTTCCTTTGACATTTCCTGTGTTCTTTACTTTTACTCTTACTTCAACAGTTTCATCGTCGTTCATTTCTCTCTTGCTAACCCACATGTTACTATATTCAAATGTTGTGTAGCTCAAGCCATGACCAAATGGGAATAGTGGTTCCATCTGTTTTTTATCATAGTATCTGTATCCAACGAATATACCTTCTCTGTACTCGACTCTATCACCCTCGCCTGGGAAGTTGAGGTATGATGGATTATCGCTTAGTTTCTTCGGGAATGTCTCTGCCAATTTTCCCGATGGATTGACAACACCAAAGAGTATGTCTGCAACAGCTCCACCGGATGCTTGACCACCCAGATAGCTCTCCAAAATGCCTTTTACAGAATCGACCCATGGCATCTCAACAGGAGAACCGTTGCTCAGTACAACGACTACGTTCGGCTGTACTTTTGTTATCTCTTGTATCAATTGGTTGTGCGCATCAGGCAGTGACATGTGTTTTCTATCGTAACCTTCCGATTCGTAATGTTCTGGAAGTCCAGCAAATATGACAGCGACATTTGAGGACTTGGCTATTTCAACGGCCTTTTGAATCAACGATTGGTCGATCTCCTCGCTATCCATTTTGTAACCGTCAGCGTAAATTATCTCTGCATTGCCTTGGACTATCTTCTGAATTTCTTCAAGTGCATTGTCAATTTTTGTTGGATTGACGTGTGAGCTACCGCCACCTTGGTATCTTGGCTGCTTTGCAAATGCACCTATTATTGCTATCTTTCCTTCCTTTTTCAATGGCAGTATCTTGTCATGGTTTTTCAAAAGTACCATACTCTCACTTGCTATTTTTCTTGCCAACTTGTGGTGCGCATCTTTATCATACGTTGCACCTGGCTTTCTGCTATCTATTGCCTTAAAGACTATATTCAATATCCTTTCAACTGTATCATCGAGGATTTTCTCATCGAGCTTTCCAGATTTGACTGCCTCTACGATGAGTTTATCCCTGTTTCCAAAGCTTGTTGGCATTTCAAGGTCAAGTCCCGCGATCAATCCTTTGACTCTATCGTTCACAGCTCCCCAGTCTGAGACCACGAATCCTTCAAATCCCCAGTCATTCTTGAGTACGTCTCTAAGTAGATATTTGTTTTCGGATGCTAAGTCACCGTTTACAGAATTGTATGAGCACATTACAGTCCACGGCTTACCATCTTTTACCGCACCTTCGAAGTTTGCCAAGTATATTTCTCTCAGCGTTCGCTCATCGATTATTTCATCAACAGTCATTCTTCTGTGTTCTTGATTGTTTGCAGCAAAGTGTTTAAGCGATGTACCTACTCCCTCTCCTTGCACGCCTTTTATGTAGGCTGTAGCCATCTGCGTTGAAAGGTATGGGTCTTCAGACAGGTATTCAAAGTTTCGACCACAGAGTGGAGACCTCTTGATGTTTATTGCCGGTCCTAAGATTATGCCAACACCGTTTGCTTGACACTCTCTTGCCAATGCCTTTCCCATTTCTTCAATTAGTTTCTTATCCCAAGAACTTGCAGTTGTAACGGCAGTTGGAAAGCAAGTTGAAGGGACGCTCGGCCCCAATTTTGCTTCTTCTGGTGTATCTGGTTCTTTTCTTAATCCATGTGGTCCGTCCGACATCCTTATCGAAGGTATGCCGAGTCTTTCAATTGGTTTTGTACGCCAATTATCCAATCCCGAACAAAGACTTGCCTTTTCTTCCAAAGTCATTTGAGAAATCAGTTTCTTTACATCTCTTTCCATGACGCAACCTCCTTTTTCTATGTGAGATAATTGTGAGATAATGTGAGTATAGGTTAGTTACTCTTCACTCTTTCGAATAGACTCGTACATAGTCTATGTACATGGCTTGTGGAAATTTCGTTGTTTGGTCTGGATATCCAGGCCAATATCCACCAACTGCTACGTTGAGTATGATAAAGAATGGTTTATCGAATACCCATTTTGCCATATAACGATTTTCTATTGTTTCTCTACTTACCTTGTGGTAGTTCACATCGTTTACATACCATCTTATCTCATTTTCGTCCCATTCCAATGCAAATGTGTAAAACGTTTGTGAAAAGTCCTTCTGTGATTCATCTAATATTCTGTACGGTTTTGATATACCTTTTGACCCGGAATATCCGGGTCCATGCAATGTACCGTATACTGTCTTTGTATCATGTCCCAAATATTCCATGATATCTATCTCGCCACACGATGGCCAACCTACTTTGTTTATATCCTCACCAAGTAACCAAATTGCAGGCCATATACCCTTTCCAACGGGTAATTTTGCACGTACTTCTATTCTCCCATATTTGATGCTGACTTTCCCTTGTGTTATCATCCTTGTGGAAGTGTAGCTGTAAGTACCATACTGGTCTTTTACGTTCTCCTTTCGTGCCTCAATTACGAGCATACCATCTGAAACGTACCAGTTCTTATCTGTGTAGTATTCAAGCTCACCATTTCCCCAACCTGGGTTACCTTTGCTATGTCCATTTCCAATTTCGAATGTCCAGAATTTTGCAATATTCTTGTCATCGTTGAATTCTTCAGACCATATGAGTTTCATGTTATTTGGCAATTTACTCTCCACCTTTCCTTCTGAGCCCTGTGAATTGTGTGAGTTTTGTGAGTTTTGTGAAGCAGGATTTGTATTGGAATTACCGAATACAAAGATCACTGATAGAATCAAAATAGCAAGTACAATCCACGCAAATCTTTTAGAACATCTCATAACTTCCAGCCCCCCATCTGAAGTTATTGAATTACTGAACGAAGGTAAGACTCATTCCCCCGTTATACCAGCACGCTCGATACCTTCAACAAATCTTCTTTGCAAAATCGTGTAGACTATAAGCAAAGGTATGATTGTTATAAGCGTTGCAGCCATACGAATGCCTTCGTTTATCCTGTTCTCAACACTTGCATCCCTTGTTGGGAACATCGCTGTGTATCTATTTACAAAATTCCTAAGCATGACTGGTAGTGTTTTGATGTTATCGCCATTAAAGACAGCAGCCATGTAGGTTTCGTTCCAATACCACACAAATGAAAATAGGAATGTGACTACAATCATCGGAATAGACATAGGTAATATCACTTTGTAGAATATCTCGAATCTATTTGCACCATCTATCTCAGCAGCTTCTTCAAATGCGACTGGTATCATACTGAAGAACCTGTAGTACAACAGTATGAATATGGAACTCTTGACACCTTGACCAAGTATTGCTGGCAGGAATGTTGACCATGGCGTTCCAACAAGCTTTAATCGTGCAAATAGTATATACTTTGGTACGTACGTCACCTGCACAGGTATTATGAATGCCGCAATAACGAAGAAGAATATCAATCGTTTCAACGGGAATTCAAACCTGGCAAGTCCATAGGCAACGAGCGCGGTAACTATAGTTTGAAAGATCGCTGGAATGATCGACATCTCTATGCTATCCCATATCGAATTTGGCACATCCAGCACCTTCCAGGCAGTCTTGAAGTTGTCCAGATAGAGGTCAGTTGGTATCCAAGAAACGATTGGATTTGCAAGGTCTCTCATGCTCATGAAGCTGATCGAGACCATGTATATCAATGGATGAAGATATGCATAAGCAATACCAAGTAAGATGACGAATATCACAATTTTTGTTATTAGGCCTTTTGTTTTCCTACTCACAAGCTCGCCTCCCAATATCCGAATATCACAGGGCACGTTTTCTATCCCTGAGTAGTAATAACGCTACTAATATGAAACCGAGCGTAGTTAAGAAGTGTATCCAAGCCAAAGCTGATGAGTATACATATGGCCTCTGAAAATTGAACATGTTCGTTGCAATACTTGTGTTTATTGGGTTGTTCGGGAATGAAGATAAATCCACTATCGTGTAAATTGCATTTACCAAAACGAATGGCTTTATGAGCGGCAATATTATCTTCCAGAATATGACCCAAGCATTTGCACCATCTATCTGTGCGGCTTCGTATATATTCGTACTGATTCTCTGAAGACCGGCTAAGAAAAAGACAATCTGTACTCCCGAGAACCATAAAATCGTAATTAAGTTGTCGAAGATGTATAGAAATGGGAAGTTTATGAAAGATGGTAACGTGCTCAAAAATCTGTATACAAAGAAACTATTTGGATCAACTATCGATAGTGCTCTATTAGTCAATAGTTCTGAAAGCACCGGACCACTTATGATTACAACCGGCAAGAAGTAAACAGCCCTGAAGAACGTCCTGCCAAAGAACGCCTGATTGAGTAAAATTGCTATTATGAGTGAGAATATTATGATCAACGGCACAGAGAGGCCAATGTCTATCAAAGACTGCACATACAAAGTTGGAAATTGTGTGTCCACTCTGAATGCATAGTTATAGTGCTTGAGCCCCACGAATGTGGTCCTTATGCCTTCAACAGAGAAATTCACATCTTGGAAACTCAAGAATAGTGAATAGAACAATGGATAGATAGTCAGCAATATGAAACCAATGAGCCACGGCATTACAAAGATGTAGCCAGTTATCGCTCTTCTCGTCTTCTTTTTCATCATTGTCACTTCCTTGCCTCAATGATTTTCCAGCTCAGCGGTGCTATCTTGTTATTTTCGAATTCCTTCGGATCTTCGGTGTAGTTTACACACAAATAATCGCCACTTTCGTACTTTACTACGACGAATCCTTCTTGCAATGTACGTCTGTCTACTATCTTTTGTCCTAAGAACCTGCTCAATGCAGAGTTGATTTCTTTGTATATATCAATTATCTCCTGTTTCCAATCGTAGAACTGCGATGAATATACGTCACTGATTCCGGTATCTTTCAATTCAAAGTTGTTGATTTCTGTCAAGATAAAAGATGGATAGGCACCGTATTCTATGCACTTCAAAACATCCTCACGTGAGTAGAAGCTCAAATTCATAGGAGGCGCAAAGTATGGAACACTTCCTTTAAGAATGATCTGCAAAAATGGTACAGTGTCTGTTAAGAATAGGTATTGACCGTTGTTCACTGGTATGTCGAAAATTGCATCTGCATACTGCCAAGCATAGTCATGAGGTGCCTTCATGGCAACGAAGTTCAGATTATCCTGTAACTTCTCGAACGCCTTCAAAGATTGGTTCTTGATGTAATCTCTTGGATAGCTATTATCGTATCTATTGTCACTGTACAATGTGGAGGCAAAATCCAAGAGTGCAACATTTTCGATCGAGTTTTTCTTGTAGAATGCTATCTTCTGTGTCAACTTTTCTATAGCCAGATATGCGTTGAAATAGTATGTCTTGTTGAATAGTATTGTCTTATCATCCTTTTCTTCCAAAATGGGTGCTTGTGATAGATTTATACCGACCTCGTATGCTCGAAGGTTCAACTGTCTTTCTGTAACTTTCTTGAATGCGTCAACAAAATACAACTTTATGTTTTCAGCTCTTGAAAATTCAAAAAGCTTCTTCCTTTGCTCGGCATTGAAAACCTTGTCTTCAAATCCGTACTCCGAGATTTTGTAACCGCTCTTTCCACCCTTTTGCCAACCATCGATGAAGAGTATGATATTATTCACTCCAGCACTCTTCAGTTGTTTTACGTAATCGATGATTGCATCAACAGTTGTTACATTCTTTACTTTGTAAGATAAGATGCCCTTTTCGATGTCAGAAAGGATAAAATAGAGCATTACTGGCACATCCTTGTTCCCTACAACAGTTGTCTCATTCTTTCCTTTTGTGTAATTTGCCTTGAGGTAATTGGCAAATCCGACGTATGAAGCATCGTTACCGTTGAAGAATGTGTATTCTACCTTTGCATCAAATATATTCTTATCCTTTTGTGGTACTTGGATACCTGCGCCACTTCTACTTGTTCGCTGCGTGTATTTTTGCCGGTATATGAACTTTATAGTCCCCCAAGTGTATTTCGATATGATTCCACTTGGATATGTAACAATGCTTGAGAATTCTGCACCACTCTTTGTAGTAATCAAGAATCCGCTGGCATTTTCTGCATGGACTATGCCAAGTGCAGAGATCAGTACTTGTAGTGGCTCAACTGCGAAGTCGTTTGGTCTCTTTGCCTTAAGATCGTTTACTTCGAACATATCATCGATGCCACCATCTTTGCCATATACTTTCCTTTCGTATGGTGCAAGGTAGTGTGCAGCGTTTGAGAATCTCATGAGTGCACCATTACCATCCGGAATGAATATGTACCCATCGATCTCTTTTTCTCTCACTCCACCAAGAAATGGCATGAACATGACGGTTGCAAGTGAGTATTCAGAACCTTCAACTATAGAATTGGAAAGCAATTCGAAAGTTAAGTGATTTCCAACAAGCGACATTTTGAATGTGAGCGTGATACCTACCGATTGGAACGTAATCTTGTATGTTACACTATTTCCATTTATCTTGTATTCCTTCAATACATCAGCCGCACCACTACCAGATGCCTTCAATATCCCACCTTTATCGAAGACCTCTATGCCTACTATCGAACTCGCTATACCGCTCCACGTCTGATTGAATTCATTTGCTTTGCTCGTATCTACCGTGCCCCAAACATATCCAGTCTTCTTGTCCACTATGCGGATTGACAAATCACTATCTCGTTGCCAGACTTCAAGGTATTCATTTTCCAGAATTTTGACATGACCAATGACATCCCTTATTTGCTTGATCGTAGCATTCGGTGATATGTCTGGCCTACTGAATCTATTCGATGTGTAGTGCTGAGAAAACGCAACAGACGGCAAGAAGATTAATGATGCAAATATTATGACTAGTATGGATGATACGATAGATGTAGCACGCACATTCTTTAGATTAGCTTTTAGATTAACAGAAAGATTAGCCAAATCTAACACGGTAGATGACCTCCTGTATTATGGAATATATCAGATCATAGAACTGACTCCAAAGCATGTATATGAGCGATGCAATGAAAATTATTATAATGATCCAGAATATTGTTAGCAATATGTTCCATACGGTGCCCATAACTGAGACATTGTGCAGTTCCTTTACCACGATGAATACATTTACCGCACACCAAGAGATAACTAAGAATGTTAGAAATTGCAGTACAAAAATCTCATTGAGCGTTAGAAAGTGTGTTAGCAGAGTAGCTATAGGCTGTATGACTATGAATGGTGATAGTGCGTACGCTGTCACGCGATAAATCTGGGACAATGTACCCTCACCATCGGTTATCGAACTGACGAGATTGTTTGAAACCACCCAGAGCATCGCTGGGAGTATGGTAATCAAGAATACGTATCCAACAGTCGTATTCGAAGCACCTTGCGAGAATATGTATCCTTGACCAAATGTATTCAACACCGCTACAGCAAAGAAGAGTCCGTAGACGATTGTTGCTGAAAGGTTCGTTGTTCTTTCCTTTCTCTTTATGTAATAGACACCATCGATTGGATGTCTAAGAAATGTGAAAATGTACATTACATCCTTGAACAACTTGAATCTATTCGTTCTTTCCTTCTTCACTCTATTCTTTCTAAGAATCGGTAAGATTTCAAATAGTGCATAGACAATAGCAAAGAGTATCAAGAATATGGTTGCATTCCCCTCAAGGAATTTATTCCTTATCTCCCAATATGCATCTGAATACTCTTCTCGTTCGTCTGCGATTTTGAAATGCAAAGCGGCTTGCTCATAATCACCTTCTTGGAAATAAGCCTTCCCTAAACCCAAGTGTGCGATTTTTGAGTAACCATCGTACTTGAGCACTTCTTCCCATTTCTGCTTACTGTCCGAATATTTTCCATCACTGAATAGTATGAGTGCCTTGTGAATCTCATTTGTGTAAAGCGTTGGAACAAAGACATGTACCAATCCACGTTCGGAATCTAATACGTAGAGATTGTTATTCTCATCGACGCATATACCAGAAACAACTGTGAAGTACCCATTTCTTTCCGATGATATTGCCCTGCCACCAAGTGAGAAGAGTAGATTTCCTTCTCTATCGTATTCGTAGATTAAGCCCGTCTCAGTAACCGCTATGATTCTTCCATCATTCGCAACTGAGATATCGACGAAATTTGGTTCGTCTACCATATTTCCCTTTGCCGATTTTGTCAAAATGTTCGTACCTATGGTATTGTGCTTCTTTATTGCATTACCTGAAACGGATTTAGTTGTTGTGTATATTAACCCCTTTGTATCTATTGCAAGGTTGTTGTATGGTTTTGGAATTCTTAATAGCAATCTACTCTTTTGCTCACCTGTGAAGAATATATCTTGGAACTTTTGAAGCAATGATAGATTTACCGTATTAGAACCAAAAAATCCCAAGAAATCTCCCTCACGGCTGAGCTGTATGATCCCTTCTGCAGTACCTTCACTAACTATGTACAGGTTTCCCCTCTTGTCGACGACGACCTTCTTAGGCATGTAGTTGGTATTTACACCGAACAAGATGCTATTGGGCCTTGTGTATTGCTTTATCAACGTCCCACTTGCATCGAATAGATAGACTGCTTGAGCACTGGAATCTGCAACGTATATATTGTCGTTATCATCTACGAATACACCTTCCGGTGTGAATAGTACATCTTGGCCAATAAATTGGATATTTCTACTCACCAGATCGTACACTACAACCCTAAAATTTCCAGAATCTGCGATGTAAAGCTTCGAACCTTTGTAGAATATGTCCTTCGGGTAATAAAGGTCAAGATCAGCAAAGAGTACCTTACTGACCAAGTAGGCATCTTGCGATTTCTTCCATTGGTTGTCTTGCGTCAGCGTATACGTGTAGAATGTCGAATTTGCTACGCTCAAACTCAAAGCTATCGAAGGAACAAGCATGAGCAAGGATAACATCAATACCAGAGTCAATTGCTCTAATTTGAAGTTAAGAACTTTTAGAAAAATGCTCGGTTGTGAAATTTTCTTATCGTGTCCATTCTTATGTATACTCATCAAACAAGCACCTACCATCATCTCAATTTACCAATTTCATTTCAGTCCTGAGTAAGCCATCGTATTCATGACTTTTGACTGCATGAAGATGAATATGACCAAATTTGGTATAAATATGAGCAAAGAACCTGCTGCTGCCATGCCTTGTCCCAAGAGTGTGTTACCGGTTGATGATGTTAAAGAACCTATTAAGAATGAAAATGTCCTCAGATTCTCGTTGTTTATGTAATAAACTCCTGCTTCCGTACTGTTCCACACAGTTTGGAATGTCAGTATGCCAACCGTAGCCATTGCAGGTGCAACCATCGGTGCTATGATCTTTCTCACCAATTGAAAATCGCCTGCACCATCGATTCGTGCTGCATCGATTATTTCATCTGGTACTTGGTCGATAAATTGTTTCAGCAAGAATACTACGACTGGTGCCGCTATCACTGTGAGGAAGTTTATTGCAAATGTGTCTAATAATCCCAAGCCTTGTATGACAAAATATCTTGGTATCACAACAGCCGTTGGTACAAACATAAGCGCAAGATTGTTGATTGTGAATATGATCTGCTTTGCTTTGAAATTTTTCTTCGAGAGTGCGTATGCCGCAAAGAGCGCAATCCAACGTGTTGCAATAACTGCAATTATCGCTGCGACTATGCTATTTATGAGATATCTTGATACAGGAACATTTGAAGACGATGTGAAGTTGAAGAGTTCGACAAAACTATCCAACGAGAATTTTCTTGGGAAGAAACGTGGTGGATACAAGAAAAGCTCGTTGATTGGTTTGAATGCATGGAATATGATGAACAATATCGGTAAAAGCGAGAAGACAACGATCGGTGCAAGAATTATGTAGAATTTTATTTGACTCTTGTGGAAGTACTTTGGGTTCGTTCCCGTTCTGAATTTACTCATGTGCATCTCCCTCCCCAGCTCAATCTCAATCTCTTTCCCCGAATATTCTCCACGCAAGACGCGAGGCGATCCAGATGATCACCAGGAGAAAAACGGATAATGCAGCGACGTAACCCATCTCGTATCTCGAAAATGCATAATCATCTATGTGGTTAGTGATGAGTTGACCAGCATACTCAGGCGTTGGGTTTGAATCGGTAAGTGCCACGCCTATACCTGCCGAAGTAAATGTGTAAACTATCGACATAACAGCGCCAAAGAGCATCTGAGGCCGCATCAAAGGTATCGTAACGTATATGATTTCTTGGAGTCTATTCTTCACTCCATCTATCCTTGCCGCCTCGTAAAACGATTCGTCTATGTTGAGTAGACCTGCCAACATAGCCAAAAATCCAATTCCCATACTACCCCACAAGGAGACTATTATCATTATATTCAACAGGTAATCTGGTGATTGAAGCCATTGGATCGGTTTGCTGATAAATCCTAAGTTTAGAAGTATACTGTTCAGATAACCATTCTGATCTCCGCTGAATATAACTTTCCACAACACGCTCATCGTTGTGCCAGCAGTTAAAGATGGCGAGTAAATGATAAGTGCGATGATTGTTCTTGGTATCGTTGTTAACTGCGCAACTAACCAAGCGAGGATGAACGAAAGTAAGTATCCTCCAACTCCTACTATCAATGAAAATTTAATCGTATTGGGCAGAACTTTCTGCATGAAAATCTCGTCTCTTGTGAATAGACTTATGTAGTTTTGCACCCCTATGAACCTTGGTGGTTGAATCGTGTTGAAGTAAGTAAAAGACTGAAAGATGGCGATGCCAACTGGTAGAGCGATGAAGAGTGCAAATAGCGTCAAATATGGTGCCAACATCACCCAATGACTTCTGGATTTTCTCATTCTATTTCACCTTCTTTGAAAAAGTCCTCTATGCTTCTAAAATCCATCTGCTTCACAATTTTTCCACCCTTTATATACCCAAATTCGATGAGTTTTCTCTCCATCTCTCTGTTGATTATCTTTATAGACTTGTCAACAGCTACCCTCAAATTCTCACCTTGCAAGACGACCCTGTTCCACACGTTACTAATTTCCCTTTCCGTCATGTAGCTTGCTGGATGTCTTTGCACTTCTTTTATCCACTTCCATTGCTCGAGTACCACAGATTTATGAGATTCTGGGATGAATGTGATTTCCTTGAAAGCAGATATATTTGCCGTGTTCCAAAGGTAATCTGGCCCATATCGTGAGACAAGTGTATTTGAGAACTTCACTTGAGTATCTTTTGAAAGCCACCATTTTAGGAACTCCCAAGCTTCTTCTTTCTTCGTTGAGTCTTTGAATATTACGCCTGCTCTATCACTTGCAACTTGGTATCTCATAATCTCACCATCTTTGTAAACACCAGGCGATGGAGCGATGTCCCAAAGGCCGTATATTTCGTCAGCTGCGTTTGTCAGTAATAAATAAGTACCGAAATCTGCCACACCTATCGGTATTCTGCCGTATCTGAATTCGTTGTAGAAATTCGCAACGTATTCTGGAACACCGTATATGCTGTAAAGATCAGTCATCAATTCTAATCCTTTCAACGTCTCTTCACTATTTATTGCAGTTGTCATACCATCTTTCGAATAAAGTGTTCCACCGTTCTGGAAGATGAATGGCGATGTGACGTGGAAATACTTCTGAGAAGAGGCAGATAGCGGAATGTAGAAATTCATACCTCTTCTTTGAAGTTCAGGCAATATCAATTTCACATCGTCCCAAGTTTGTGGAACTGGTAGATTGAGCCTTTCGAATATATCCTTTCGATAGAACAACACATAAAATCCTTGAGTCTCAGTCACACCATAGATGCCATCTTCGTAGATGAATGGCGTAAGCGTCTGGATATTGTAGTCTTTTGAGATGTACTCTTTGAAATCAGAAAATTGTAGTAAATCAGCTACAGCACCTCTTAGAGCAAGCTCATAAGGCAACCAGTTGCTAAGCCCAAGTGCCACATCCGGCGTGGTCTTTGCTGCAGCAGAGAAGATTACTTTCTGCTCGCTTGGCATCGTTGAAAGTCTCACATTTATACCTGTCTTTTCGTAAAAATCAGTATCAACCAAGTACTGCATAGTCTCAACCAACTGTACAGGCCTGTTGACCCAAACGGTTAATTCACCGCTCTTGGAACTACTTTTCTTAACATATGTAGAATACGGATCAGTTTGATTCATCAAAGATAATCTCAACTTTTCCATTTCAACAAACCCAGCAACCATAAATGAACCGTGTGGTACGTCAACCTTTGTACCTGCAGGGTGTATGTATATCTCATCGATTCCCATAGGTTGACTACGCAATGCAGTTATGAGATTTGAAACCCTCTGTGCAATTGACGAATCACCCTCACTGATCGAATCAAGATAAAATGGCAATCGCTCAGGTTCTTTCAATATCTTATCTATAGTACTTGCAGCTACCTTCAAGTCACTGATGTGGCTTGTTGCACCGACGCCAAGCTTTCCGATGAGTGAGTTGTACTGTTCCATCAACTTATCCGATATATTCTGCAAATCAACAAGTACAGTAGGTAAATATTGCTCTATGTTCCAAGTCCTGTTTGGATCAAGATTGTGACCTACCAACATTCTTATCGATATACCTATATCTTGAATTTGCTTCAGTATCTTTTGAAGTTCCAAAATCGCCGACTTGTATACGCCCGTATCAACCTCAAAACTCAATGTATGTTGACCTTTTTCTAACCACAATTTTATAGGCTGGCCATTGTTAGAAAGAGTTGCAAATCTCCAAAATTGTCCGGTGTAATCGAATGGATAATCCCTCAATTCAGCAATTGGACTCTGGCCGTCGATTTCTATATTTCTGTAAACAGGTACACCTTTATTCTCAGATTGTTTGTAATTCAACGAGATTGAATAAAAACCCGGATTCTCTACATAGAACGTCCACAGAATCTTTTGACCAGGCAAGTTGAATGTGTTTTCCAATATGGCATTTATTCTTCTTTTATTGACTTGGAAAGGCTTTACACTCGGCGATGATACATATCCTATATTTATCAAGAAATCGCTTTTTGCAGTAGGTCTTTCTGCATCGATTACTATTACTTTTTCCGATCGATTCGATGAGCTATCCTTCCCTGCAAATTCGTTTAGGTAATCTGCATACGTCCTCAACTGACCTTGGCGTGCAAAAATAACGTTGTATATCACCAGCGTAGATGAGTTGTTCTTCACAGAAATCCTGAAGTTGCCCTCTGGAAGTTGAACTGTTATAGGCGCAGCGGAGAGACGATCCGCAGGTAACACTTTATCAACAGTCAGTTTTTCGTACCCATTTTGTTCAGGTACTACTTCGTTTTCATATCTATCAAACTGGAAATTCAACGTTTTATAGGTGGAATAGTTATTCAATCGACCTTCCAACAAGTAAAGTTGCTTGTAATTCCCGTCATCTTGCAATTGATCTATCTGCAGTGATACACTTCCGTAATTCAAAGAATTCAAGACCTTGTAAGCCATGTATATTTCATACGTGCCATTATTTTCAATTTGAAATTCATCAACGATAGAAGCATTCGTTTCAACGATATTTCCACCAAAGTCAACCAAAGTGTTGTCAGAACTAGATTTAAAATAGGATAGTTTTGTATCGAAGTATTGGGTGATCGAGTCGTCCATCGATACGACATTAGATTGTGAGTAATTGGTGTTTTCAGTATTTTCTGATTGTAATTTAGCCAAGTTCTTGTACTGACTATATCCGACGAAATAAACTACCAAGACTACTGCCAAAGCTACGATTATCGTCCAGTAAATAAATTTCTTCATCCAGTGGGCACCTCCCGAAAAAGAGCGTGAGCTGAGCAAAGCACTCTAAGAATCTAAAGGAGAGGCGAGGCCACCCCGCCTCTCCGAAGCGAAAATGCTCTGATGATATTATTTGCCCTCTATCTTCTTTCTTGTTTGAATGAAATCTTTTTCTACTTGACTCAACTTTGCGCTAAAATCTTTGTTTGCTTGAGAGATAACCTGATTTGCCTTATTTTCAACATCAGCAACTATTGTTCTTGGATCTGTACCGCCTCTAATCTGTTCTGCTGCTGGGTATATGACGCCCCATATTGCATCGTCCCATCCTGGAACAACTTTATAAAGGTCTCCTCTGAATGTCTTGTCGAGATTTCTGAGTAAGTACTTTACACCTTCTGGAACGACCTTCATGTTGTTAAACTTTGCAATGACTGTTGGATGCATCGTGCCAGGTATTATGAAGCCTGGTTCTGGTTGTCCACTCGCATTCTTGAAGTTCTCTTTAATCTTCAGCCTTGCCGTTACTCCAGTTGGTGAGAAGCTGATGAACTTTGCAAATGTAAATGCTTCTTTAGGATACTTTGTTGTCGAAGCCATTATCACGTAGTTAACATGGACAGATTGTCTGAATCCAACTTTTGGATCTTGTGGTAGTGGGTAAAAGTCGAATTTCCAAGGAACAGTTTTGACCCAGCTCCAGTCCCAAGTACCGTGGAATCCCATGAGCACTTTTCCTTCTCTAAATGCATCTGCATCCTTTCCAAATTTCTTCTGATAGTCATCGAGTAGACCTTGTTCTCTTAACTTATCATTTTTCAGATCATCCGAAACAAGTCCAGGTATCGATTTCAGTTCCTTCTGTAATGCTATTGCCGGTGCCCATGCAGAGTTTTGGAGTCTGAACTTGCCAAGTGATGGATCAAAGCCATATATTGCACTCTTTGGGTCCATAACACCGGCCATAACTGCATCGAATTCCCAAAGGTGGTTTATACCGGAATATTCTCTTGTTGTTGCCCTTCGTAGCAAAGATTTGAATTGGTCTATCGTCCAGTTGTAACTTGGTTTTGGAAGGTTCAATTGCTCGAGCAAATCGAGATTGAGAACTATACTGTGGAAGTGCAAATCCCAAGGAATTGCGTAAGTCTTTCCGTTGTACTTGAATGCATCTCTAATCGTTGCTGGGACATATTTCCAGTCTGCATCATTGGCAACAAATTCGTCGAATGGATAGAGCCAACCTTGTGTGACCAAGAATGGGAATCCTTCCCAACCAGTCATTACATCTGGTAACGGTTGACCTGCTGCAACTCGTGCAGTCAGAAATTCGTTTAGGTTTGAATCAAACGTGATCATTTCAACTTTGATATTTGGATAGAGTTTGTTGAACTCTGCTATCTCTTGTTTCGCTGTATCAACATCCCAGTTTCTTACAGCATAGGTTATCGTTGTCTGTGCTGCCATCAAAAATGTGGAAAAAACTAATAAAATAGCGATCCCTAACTTCAGTCCCTTACCCATACTTAATCCCTCCTCTTCGGTGATTTACCAAGTTTTCAAAAGAAATCCCGGAAATCTTCTAAAACTAAGACTTAAGCATTGACATCAAATCCTTAAATCCTTAGAACTCTTTGCTATCTCTCACCTCCTCACATGCTCTTTATTATTTCCAGACAATGGTAACTGCTGATTTAGAAGGTACCACAAATCCAAATGAGCCCACTGAAATCTTCTTTGTCTCTGCCGTCCTGTTTGATACAATCAACACAATCGACTTATCTGGGTTTTCAAATGCAACTGTCTCCAAGTCGTTTTCAAATGTTGATGACCAAATTCTGTATGCACCAGGCTTCACAAACTTGCTGATGTGTCCCATCGTGTAATAATCAACGTTGTAGGTGATATTTTTAGCTTTCGTGTCGATTTTGACAAGTCCTCTACATGTACTGTTTCTATACGGTGAGAAGAGTGCGGGTCCATTTTTTTCATCGAGTGCTACATTCCACCAAACTACTGTCTTTGACCAATTCCTAGTTGCCCTTACTACGTGCATCATTTGATCCATGAACGCATCGGTAAACGCAGGAATCCAATCTCCGCCAGATGCCTCTGTAAACCAAATCTCTTCATCCGGAAAGAGGTTATGTATGTAAGACATTGCATCGTGTTTCCCAGCGTAACAATGCCAAGCGCTACCTGCAACGAAATCTCGCGCTCTTGAGTCGTTGAGTATGATCTGTGCAAACATCGTATTATCCCAATTGTGATCATAAATTAGAATTTTAGTTTGTACGTTGTTTTTCTTGAAAAGTGGACCAAGGTTGTTTACTATGAAACTTAGCTGTTCTTGGGCAGACATACCCATACCAGGATAATCTCCAGGAACATACAGTGGTTCATTTTGAACTGTTACTGCATAAATAGGGATACCCTCTGCCTTGTATGCCTCTATGAATTTTAGAAAATATCGAGCGTACACATCGTAGCAAGATGTCTTCAATGAACCACCTATCATACTGCCGGACGTCTTCATCCAAGCCGGTGCACTCCATGGGGAGGCCATTATCTTTAAGGATGGGTTTATAGTCATCGCTTCTTTCAAAAGTGGGATGATGTACTTTTTATCGTGTTCTATCGAAAAATACTTAAGCTCATAATCTTCGGTTACACCTTGTGGAAGGTCATCGTAACTATACATAGAAAGTGCAAAATCACTTGAACCCATTGGCTGTCTGAGGAAAGATATACCTATTCCATTTTCATACGAAAAGAGCTTTTTCATGAGTTCCTCTCTCTGCGACTTCGTGAGCACGTTGAAAATCAAGTGCGCCGAAGAATCGGTTAAAGAGGCACCGAAACCATCCATCTGCTGAAACTTTGTCGTTGGGTCTATCTCTATATTTACCCTTCTTGCGGGTAAATCTTTGTATACATATTTTTCCAAATCCACTTTACTAAGCAAGAAATTCTGATCTGCTGTTGTTAGCCATACTTCAGGTTTGTTTTCCATCACATTCCCACCCTTCTTTGTAGCATTTGAAGATGCTGCAAATGAAATTGTTTCAATAAATATTATGATTACGATGATGAAGATAGAAAAGATATTTTTCTTTTTCATACCCATCCTCCACTCAAAGTCAAAAAGAATAATCAGAAATAACTTTCTATCTCTTTTTCCATCGCCATGATTGCAGCGCCGTGTGCTATACTCACCTGATCAAGTTTTGAAATCTTTATATCGCACGTATTCGTGGGGAGCACTTGAGTAGAAAAGTGTTTTCTAATCTGCTCGATGATATCTGGAAGTACTGGTGTAATCTCACCACCGATGAAAATGCGCGATGGATTAACGATGTTTGCCAAATTTGCCAAGAGCAAAGCCAAGTAACGAGCCTCTTGTCCCAAAACCTCTTTAGCTAATGTATCACCCTTTGAAAATAATTCGTGAAGCTCCCTTATACTAGTTACCTTGACATCATCAGACTTGGCATTGTACGATTCTATGAGCTTTGGCACCGATGCAAGTGCCTCCGCACATCCATGTCTCCCACACCTGCATTCAGGACCATCAGGCATGATTACGGTATGCCCAACTTCTAAAGAAGCACCATTAGAACCACGGAAGATTTCCTCCCTAACTACCAACCCCGCACCTATTCCGGTACCAACTATAACGCCAAGCAATATGGAATCTGTTGACAGTTTGTTCAAATGATATTCTGAAAAGACCATTAAATTTGCTCCATTATCGTAAAAGACAGGAATACCTAAGATACGTTGCAACACATCGGATGATGGGAAGGTCTCGAAATGCGAATTTGGTGTAAGTAGTAGATGCTTCTGATCCTTACTGACGATACCTGGAAGTCCTAAGCCTAAACTTGTGATTCTATCTTTCTGAATCTTCGCAGACGATATCAAAGATGTAAGCATGTCATGTATCTCTTTAATCAGAGAGTTCATTTCAATACCTTTTGGTATAACCCTACTCTCATTTCTCAAGATTTTGTAAAACGCATTGATTATTACAGCATCTACGTGCGTCTCACCAACTTCCACCCCAACGGAGAACGGACCTTCATTATTGACATCAAGCAAAATCGGAGGCCTGCCACCGGAACTTTTCCCAACTCTCTTCTCCACTAATATGCTCTTTTCCAGCAATCTACTTACACACCTACTCACAGTGGATTCACTCAAGTGTGTAATCTTAGATATATCTGTTCTGGAGATAAGGTTCTTCTTCTGCACAGTTTTGAAGACTAACAACAAATTCCTTGGATCCATAAACTGTCCCCCAATGAAGTCAATATTTCTACATGGAATCAATTCAATACAATGTATAAAACGAAACCGTATATTGTTGTTTTTAGATTATAGCAAAAACACTTTTCTATACGAAACCCGCTATTTATTGTGTAGAAAGAATTAAGGTTAATTAATTAAATATTTCTGAGAATTACAGAACATGTCTCATTGGTTACTTTCTTTCAGGATGATAGTAATTGAAAGATGGCTTCAATAAAGGCGTTTTGAAGTGACTTGTCAAGATGAAGTGCTGATCCTAAAGATTGTGAAAAAATTGATGCATGCTTTATTAGCATGCATCAATTCATGATTTTGAACTTTTTCATTTTTATCTTTTTTTGTTAGTAAATTTTCATTTTTTAGCTGGAATTTCTTGAAAATTATCTATCTAATAACCATCCGGTTAGTGTGTATTCGTTTCATCTTCAATCAGCGAGGAGACCCCAACTTCTGCAAGTTGGAGAGGAATCGCCAACCCTCCTTTCTTATTAGATACTAGCAAAACAAAGAAATATGTGATATAATTATACTAACAAATACCTTTGGCGCACACTTGTGCGGATAAGTAAACTGATGAGCCTGTTGGCTCTACAGTGTAGAGGCTGTTTAGACCAGCCTGAGAGAATAAGGGTCGTTTGACCAAACTTCTCTCAAAATCTCCCACCTCTATAGGTGGCGGGATGGTTTAACGTATTTCTATCTTGTTACTTATTACTTTACCATCCGCATCACCTCGCTTGTATTAAATACTTTTTTCACCGAGTTTGTCTCAGTTGAATTACTTGGAGTTCTTCGTCTTTGTCGTGTTCTGTGAGTTCTGATTGTTCTGTTTGTTTTGTGTATTTTGTGTGTTTTCAGCTTTGTCTCTTGTCACTGTGTATTCTTTGTCACCTATCTTTACTTTTTCTACAACTATGTATTTGTCTGTACTCGTTGATACTATCCTTCCAGTTACCGTTACCTTGTCTCCTGCTTTCAAACTTATTTCCCTCATTATTGGTCCTACCTTCAAATTGTACGTAACTCCTGCCGATTCGAATTTTACAACTATTCCCTTTTCCGATTCGATCGATATGCTTGTAACACTACCGTCTAATGCCTTTACCTCACTAATCGATGCATCAGCTGGTAAGTTGAAAAATAGTCCATACCTTTCGTCTCTCATTTTTTCCATCTGTTCAATCTGCTGCGTCTGTCGTTGCATTTGATTTTGTGGTAGAGTACTCACCTGAGCTGGTGTCTGTGGTGCAGTTTGGGTTTGGTTTTGTTGATTCATTGGTCCGAATGCAAATATACTACCTGCAAAGAGTACACTTAATGTGAGTAATACTAAAAGTCTTTTCATAAATATCAACCTCCTCTGGTTTTTTGGTTTTTGCAGTTTACGAATTGATAAGTCAATGTACATTCTTGGGGATTTACAGATATCGATATTGATTCCAAATTTACCAATTCACAACTGACAAAGATATCTTACTCATATATGCTTAATGTGTACTTAGAGTACACTTAGAGTTTCCTTAGACTTTTCATTGAATTTTGGTACGTTGGGTGCTATGATATATTTTGTGATAGAGTTTGAGTCAGTACAGAAATATGTGTGAAAATGTCTTTAGAGATTGGTTTAAGAGTGAACTGTGAGGTGAATGTAGTTGGTTTATTCAGAGATAATCGAAAAAGTCAGAAAAAGTGAAAAGCAGAGATTAGCAGTTATGTGCTATGCACAGTATGGGAATAAGGTACTGTTCCTTCTAAGGAAAAAAGAGCCATTCGCTGGGTTTTTAGTGCCACCTGGTGGAAAAGTGGAAAAAGGTGAGGAAATAGAAGATGCAGTGAGAAGGGAATTTAGAGAGGAAACTGGACTTGAATTGAACGAACTCAAGTTGAAGATGGTAACAACTGAAGAAGGTCCGGAAAATTACAACTGGATATTATTCACGTTCGTTGGGAAAGTGGATTCTGATAAAACGATCGAATGTAGTGAAGGTGAACTGACTTGGATAGATAAGGACATGATGTTAAAACAGAATCTTTCAACGATTGACAGGATGTTGATTCCTTACATATTCACTGATGATGACAGAGTAAATATAATTGAGATAATTTACAACGAGAACAGAGAACCTAGAATACTTTCCGTAAAAGAGGTAAAGCCTTGAAACTTCAAAAATATTTACAGCAGTTAGGATATTCAAGACGAAAAGCAGATGAAATAATTTTTGCAGGTCGTGTGATGGTAAACAATCAACGCATACTGCAGCCATGGTATGAAATAGCAGAAGAGGATGTTGTCTCCATAGATGGCGTAGATTATGTTGTGCAATTTGAAACCCGGTTTGAATACTACGTGCTCAACAAACCAAAAGGATATGTCTGTTCACTTTCAGATCCAAAAGAAGACAAAACGATTGGAGAAATATTGAGAAAGAGGAATCTCGGAAACCTTAAACCAGTTGGTAGGCTGGATAAAGATGCTTCAGGTGTCATCATTCTAACAAACGATGGGGAACTCATCAACGTACTTACAAGTGCAAAATACGGCACAGAAAGGGTCTACAGAGCCAAAGTAAAAGGTAAAGTAGATCGAGCAAAATTGAGAGTCTTGAAGAATGGAATAGATGATGAGGGAGAATTTTTGAAATGTGAGGATGCAAAGGTTATAGAGGAGCAAGGGGAATTCAGTTTAGTTGAAGTCAAGATGATAAAGGGTAAAAAACATGAAGTCAAGAGGTTGTTTGCACACATTGGAAATCCTGTTGTTGAACTAATCAGAACGAAGTATGGGCCAATCGATATATCTATCGTTCCGAATCAAGGAGATATCGCAAAAATCAGAGGTGACTTACTTAAGGCATTACTGGAAATTAAAAGGTCAGTAAAGACATTTTGATTTGAGAAAAGAACGTTTTTGATGAAAATGTGGTCTAAATTTTTAGCCATATTTTTTATATCTTTTTGATTCTATTTTATCTGGAGGTGAAACATATGTGGAAACGTACTTCGATTAGTGTACTTTTATTTTTACTGTTGGCTTCGTTCGGATTTTCATTTTCTTTTGGTGGTGGAGGACCTTTCGTATACTACTTCCCCGGTGGAACATTTATCGGTGGGTTGAAAAACCTCAATTTGCCGATTGTGGACACAACTGCATTTGAGTCTGGTATTATCGGTTTTGGCGGTAGTGGATATAGCGGATTTAGTCACTTTTATAGCGGTGGTTTTGGCTTTGTTGGTGAAAAGGAATACGCAGTCTCTTCTGATAAGTACATAGTAACAATTGAAGGCGGATTTGGTAATGGTATGCGTAAATTGGATATTGGAAATATAGCACTTAGTACGTCTCTCGGAATGGGCGGCGTAGATATAGAGATCGCCAAGAAAGTCAACGAAAACAATGTAGGACTTGGAAATTTGGAAAATGGAACGCTTGAAGGATACTTAGGCACAAGTATAAGCTACGTAGCACTTGACGCTGGTGTCGAGCTCAGCGTTTCTTTTGTTCCGATGTGCGAGCTGAAGGTTGGTGCAAATGCCATTGCAGGTTATTCTTTCGATGGATGGCTTGTCAATGGAAAGACAATGACTGGTATAGACCAAAATCAGTACAGATTCTTACTCACATATAGTCTTTACGGGGGAATAGCGTTCGGATTCTAAGGTTATCTTAATTAATTAAATCCCTCTTGCTTTAATATAGAAAATGCAAGAGGGATTTTTGTCAAAATTCTATACCTTTTCTCGCCATTATTCCCTTCTGATAATAATGTTTTAACTCAACAATTTCTGAGACAAGGTCTGCATATTCTATTATCTCTTTTGGTGCATATCTTCCTGTCAGTATAATCTCGGGCCTTTCATGTCTCTTTTTGAGGACATCCAATACCTCTTCCGATTTTATTAGATTAAAATAAATTGCGATATTGATTTCATCTAGTACTATGACATCGTACGTACCATCAATTATGTACTTAGAGATCTTTTCAAACCCTGCCTTTGCAAGGTCTATATCCTCTTGAACAGGCTTTTTATCTATGAAACATCCTCTACCATATTGTTCCAAAACAACATTGGGGATGTACTTAGGTACATCCAGCTCGCTATACTTCATCCCCTTGATGAATTGACCGATGTAGACACTCAATCCTGCACATGCAGCACGAATCGATAATCCGAGAGCTGCTGTTGTTTTGCCTTTACCGTTGCCTGTATACACATGCACATATCCCATTTTAATTACCCCCCTTACAGCAGATTCTCTTTTCGAAAAAAATCAGTCATAGCTTCCAAAAGTTTGATGTTAAAATTCACATCCTTAAGGCCTACTCTGATAAAACCCGGCATTTCAAAATCATCCATACTTCTCACATGAATCTTCCGCAAATCCAAAAAGTCAAGAAAATCAGTCACATCGAATTTGTCACCGATCCTTGTTACAAAATAATTGACTAATGACGGAAAATACGCAAAGTTGGAAAATTTCTTACGCTCCTTTGCTACATAATCAATTACATTCACTTCAAATTTTTCCAGAGAATCACGATTTTTCAGAAGCATTTCCAGAAATAGAAAACCTTGGCCACCTATTCCCCACGGTGAGCGATATTTTTCAAATATATCTGCATACTTTTTCGTTCTTACGTAACCTACCCTGATACCTGGGCAACTATAAAACTTAGTGAAAGACTCAACGCGAATGAGTTCTTCAAAATCATCAAGTTCTTTACAAACTTTTCTCTGTTCAAATGGAACAAAGCTTTTAAACCATCCCACCACCTATAGAGGTGGAGGATTTCGAAAGAAGTTTGGTCAAACGACCCTTATTCTTTCAGGCTGGTCTAAACAGCCTCTAGCCTGTAGGACTCTTAAGTCCACCAGGTTACTTTTGCGAAGTATGTTCAGCGCACCGTTGCAATCAGCGTTTATAATTGTACCTTGATAGGTTCTGTATTGACCCCTAGATATGCGCTTGCCACTAAAGTTGTATTCTTGCGGGTTATCTGCGTTGTAAACAGGAAGGGTATCATTTGCAAAGAAATCTCCTTGAGAAGTGTAGCTTTCTTCCTGTT
>Ga0208823_1000800_pt1 | contig 25743 bp, 22 predicted proteins | sample AD_UKC075_MetaG_FD_184440 | JGI IMG/M metagenome (GOLD analysis project Ga0208823, IMG submission 184440) | Active sludge microbial communities of municipal wastewater-treating anaerobic digesters from USA - AD_UKC075_MetaG (SPAdes) (version 2) | ecosystem: Engineered > Bioreactor > Anaerobic >... | reverse complement strand
AAACGTGCTGACTTTTCAAAAACAAATACTACCGGTCAGCGACGAGAGGGTGGCATACACCAATATAAACCGCTCAAACAACAAATAAACATCCACGCGTCTAACGCGTGGTTTTCGATATACAATGAAACCGGCAGCCGGCGCTGCCGGTTTTTTGCTGTAAGGCTTAAAGCCTTTGCAGCGTGGTATAACTTTTGATACTACTCAAGCCCGAACCCTTTGTTAAACTTTTTCAGCTCGCGGCATGCAGGGTGCAAAGCTCATCATGGCGGCCGAAAGATTTGACAGGCGGCCGCCTATACAAAAATGATTGATTTAAGCCTCCATTCCATATTGTCCGCAAAAAAAACTTGTGCTATACTGTTACTCAAGTACGTATGAGTATAGAATATCAAAACAAGGAATGAAGGCTATGAATCAGGGGCATATCACATACGCAAAATTTATTAGGATAATCATACTCGCAGTGGTGTTCTTATCGCTGACCAGCCTGCTTTTTTTGGGATTTCGCGAAGACGAACATCTTGGCAGCGCGGGTCAGAAAATATTTTTTTCAATAGGATTGGGCTCCCTGCTTGCAGGGCTGGCCACCTACCTTCTGGCGGTTCAAACCGATGAAGCAACGCCGACACAGAAAAAACGGTGGTTCTTTCCTGTCATCTCCGGTTTGCTCGGCATGTTCTGTATGACGCTGGCTTATGCTTATTTAGGCGTATGGCCGCTCGGCGAACGCAGCGTAATGACTGTTGACATGCACTACCAATACGCGCCGTTGCTGGCACAACTGCGCGATATGATAATCAACGGCGGCAGCCCGTTTTACACCTTTGAGGTCGGGCTCGGCGCCAGCTTTATTCCTTTATTCGGGTATTATCTTGCCAGCCCATTCAACCTGCTGCTGGTGCTTTTCCCAAAATCCATGCTGAATGAGGGAATACTTGTTATCACTCTGCTTAAGAACGCGATAACGGCCGGGCTATTCGCCCTATGTGTGCAGTATATTTTCCGCAGGCGGGATTTGTCGGTTGTGATTGTATCCATCATGTATTCTATGATGATGTACCTGCTTGCGTATTCATGGAACATCATGTGGCTCGACTGCGTGATGGTACTGCCGCTGATAGTCATGGCGTTTGAAAGGCTTATGCGGACAGGCAAGTACCTTTTGTATATATTGTCGCTCGCCTATGCCTTATACAGCAACTATTACATCGCTTTCATGGTCTGCCTGTTCATGGTTTTGTATTTTATATGCTATTGCATAAAGCAAAAACACACTGTCGGCACGCTTGCCCGCAGTTTGGGGCGGTTTACAATTGGCTCGCTGCTCGCGGGCGGGCTGGTGATGTTTTTAATCGTGCCCGTCTATATTTCGCTTAAAGATACCTCGGCGGCCGGCGGCACCCTGCCCGAAATAACAAACAATTTTGCGGTGTTTGACCTTCTGGGCAGGCATTTATACAACACCACCCCGACAATAAGGTCCGGCAACCTGCCGAATATATACTGCGGGATACTTTCGGTAATCACCCTGCCTGTTTTCGCCACAACAAAAACAATCGGAATTCGCCGCAGGCTGGCTTACCTCGGTTTGCTCGCCGTGTTTGGCCTCAGTCTTGTAATCAACCAGATTGATTTGATTTGGCACGGCCTGCACGCGCCCAACGACCTTCCCTACCGTTTTTCATTCCTTTACTGCTTTGTGCTGCTGCTGATTGCCTATCAAACAATTATCAATCTCGACAAAATCAAGCCCAAACAGGCGCTGGGCAGCCTTGCCGGCGCCGCCGGCCTGATTGTATTAATCGAAAAATTCGGAGGGGACGACTACAATTTCTACACAATCTATGTCAGCCTGCTGCTTGCAGTAGTTTACGCGGCGGTCATCGGGCTTGCTTCTCTGCGGAAAATCGAGGCAAGGCCGGCTTATATATTGTTGCTGATTGCAGTGGTTGCTGAAATGGTCTTTAACGCCGGCTGGTCGTTTGCCACAATTCAGGCGAAGGAATACTTTACCGCGCGCTCGGATTATGTCGCAAACGACATCACAAAAGCCATTGACAAGGCGGCCAAGCGCACCGAAGAAATCGGCGACAGGGAAAGCGGCAGCGAATTCTACCGGATTGAGCTTCTCCCCCGCCGCACCACCGTGGATACCGCGTTGTTTGACTACCGCGGGATTACCGCGTTTGCCTCCAGCAGCCCGCAGAGGCTCGCGAAGTTCATGGGCTATATCGGATACGCGGTGAACGGGGTCAACAGCCATTTGTACAAAAGCTTTGTTCCGTTTACCGATTCCCTGCTGGGGATTAAATACGTAATGCTGGATTATTCAACCTCGGACAGCCTGTCGTCAGACCCCTACCTCGAATTCATCGAAAAAGTGGATTACAACGGCACGACATATTCGATTTACAGGAATAAAACCGCCCTTCCGCTGGGTTACCTGGTAGAGCCTTCAATCAAGGACTGGGTACCGTCCCAATACAACGCGTTTGCTTCGGTAGACACTCTGTATTCCAACCTTACGGGCGATTATTCCGAACTGTTTACGTTGGCTTCAGTCGACACCGGATACAACTCTGAAGATATCGCCAGCCTCACCGGCGGCGTGAGTTTTACAATCCGCCCCACAAACGATAATCAGGAGGCGGTCTTTGAGGCGACCATAACCAAATCCGGCCAAACCTTCGCGTTCATTGACTGCCGCGCCGCCAAAAACATCAGCTTGTCCACAACCGGCAACTCGTGGAACGTATCCGCGCATGAGCCGTATATTGTGAATACCGGCTATCTTTCACAGGGCTCTGTGGTTACTGTCAATATCAGGGCAGAGGATGTGTGTTCAGGCAACATTTATGTCGGCACTCTGGAACAGGATGTATTCAAAAACGCAGTTGAGCAGTTTGCGGCCCACCCGTTAATAGTCTCCTCTCACAGCGACACAAGGATTACGGGAACCATCAACGCGCCGAAAAACGGCGTAGTCTTTACATCTATTCCGTTTGACGGGGGATGGACTGTCAAAGTCGACGGGAAGAAGGTTGAGACTTTTGCGGCGGCAAACGCCATGCTGGCTTTTGACATCACTCCGGGCGGGCATGAGGTGGAATTGAGTTTTGCGACCAAAGGCCTGCCATTGGGGCTGGCGCTCAGCGTATCCTCACTTGTACTGCTGATACTGCTGCTTGCGTTTATCAGGAAATTTGTGGAACCGGACAACCCGGACGATAACGAGTTTGCCGCGCTTTCAAGACTGCTGCTGCCACAAAAAGCTGCTGTTCAGGACACATCCGCCCAAAGCGAACAGCAGTTTACAGAAGATACGTTCCAGCTTGATTTAGAGGGTTTCAACCACACTGCGGGCCAGAACACTCAAGACGGGGAGGAACAGGGATTTGATAACAGTTTTGATGCCGGTTTATAACGAAGGAAAGTACATCTACAACAATGTGATGAAGGTGGATTCCCTGCTCATCGAGAAAGGGATTGAACACCAGTTCCTGCTGGTGGACGACGGTTCCAACGATAACACTTGGGACGAGATGTGCCGGCTTGCCTCCGATTACCCGCACGTCTCGATTATCCGGCTGTCCCGCAATTTCGGCAAGGAATCCGCGCTGTGCGCCGGTCTTGAAAACGCCGCGGGGGACGCGGTGGTGATTATGGACTCGGATTTACAGCACCCGCCGGAGTATATCCCGGAAATGGTGCGGCTTTGGCGCGAGGAAGGCTACAACGTGGTCGAAGGTGTCAAGGAGGACCGCGGGAAGGAGTCCCTCGGCTCCAAACTCGCCGCGCTTTTGTTTTACAGAACATTCAGACGCACGACCGGGATTGATATTGGCGTGGCGTCCGATTTCAAGCTGATGGACAGGAGCGCAGTCGAGGCGTGGAAAAAACTCCCCGAAAGAAACATCTTTTTCCGCGGGCTGTCGGCGTGGGTTGGGTTCAAACGCTGCACACTGCCCTTTAAAGTCGCCCCGCGCGCCGGCGGCGATACAAAATGGACATTCAGCGCGCTTGTCAGGCTTGCGATAAACTCCATTACCGCCTACACCGCCGCACCGCTGTTTATCGTGTTCTGGCTTGGGGTTCTGATGGGTATCGGCGCGGTCATTCTCGGAATACAAACGCTGTATAATTATTTCGCCCACCAGTCGGTGCCCGGATTTTCAACCGTCATCCTGCTGCTGCTTTTTATCGGCAGCGCAATAATGATAAGCCTGAGCATAATCGGGCTTTACATCGCAAAAATCTACGACGAGGTGAAAGCCCGGCCGAGATACATCATCATGAGCAAAAAGGGAAATGCGTTTTTTGAGCAGTAACCTTCCCCCGCATGCTTAATGGTTTTATAAAACTGATGGCTTTTATTTAACAGCAAAAGGATTGAATTCCGCGGTTTGCGGAATTCAATCCTTTTTTGCTTTGACGCGTTGCTCACTCTTTCCACCGCTCGCTTTTCCAGTCGATGTATTCCAGCGCCCATGCGGTCAGCTCGCTGAAAGACGGGTGAATTACCATCGAACGGTTAATCGGGGTGTAACTGCCCAGCTGAGGGCAGATTTTGTTTTTCTCCCTCTTTATTGACGGTTCCTCGCACACAAATCTCGCGTTCATAAGGTACACAAACGGCTGCAGCAGGATTGCAGCATGAGGCCCGGCTATATGCACTCCGAGTATGGTTTTTTCTTGACCCACAATGATTTTGACAAACCCGTCGTCGGGCGAGTTTGGGCTAATTCCCATCGCGATACCGCCGGCAATTTGCGAATAATAGTTTTTGCCGACCCAGTATTTTTTGCCCAGTTTCTTCGCTTCCCTTTCGGTCAAGCCTACGTGGGCGACCTGCGGCCAGGTGAATACCGCCCACGGCACCGCGTTGTAACATGCCCCTCTCCTGTCCTGCTCTGAAAACAGGTTGTGTATCAGAACTTCCGCTTCATAATCTGCCTTGTGCCTGAACTGGTATTTTCCGTTTATATCCCCTATCGCGTACACATTTTTCTGAGTTGTTTCCAAAAACTCGTTTGTTATAATCCAGCCTTTTTCATCCGTTTGAATATCGGTGTTTTCAAGCCGCAGGGTATCGCTGTTGGACAATGTGCCGGCTGCGACAAAGATTTCCTCCGCTTCTACTGTCTCTTTCCTTCCGGTGAGCAGGTTTTGAACAGTCAGGGTTTTCTTGCCGCCGCTTTTTTCTGCGGACACCGCCTTGCAGTTTGTCATCACGGTTATCCCGTTGTTTTTAAAACTGTCCTCGACAAACTGGCTGATTTCCTCCTCTTCGGCCGGCAGGATTCGAGGCTGCATTTCAATAATCGTAACCTTTGTGCCGAACGCCGAAAAAATATGCGCAAACTCGGCGCCCACCGCGCCCGCGCCAAGAATTATAAGGCTGTCCCACGGCTTTTTGGGAAATTTCTCTCCAAAAAAGGTTTCGGATGTCAGATACCCCGTACTGTTAAGATTTTTAATCGGCGGGATAAATGAACGCGAACCGTTTGCCAGCACAAACACTCCGCCCCGAATTTCTTCTGAATACCCGCCGCTGTTCAGCCTCACCCGCATTTTGTCTTTGCCCGTAAACTCGGCTGTCCCGTTAAAGACATGAAGGTTTTTGACTTGCTTCAGGTTTTTCTCAATCAAACCGCTGTAATCAATCTGTTTCCACATCCGCTTTGAAATCAAATCCCAATCTATCCAAGGTTTTTCAAAGCCAATGCCAACCTTGCCGGCTTTTTCCGCCTTCCGAACCAAATCCGCGGGATAAACCAGCATTTTTGACGGTATGCACCCTTTTGTAAGGCATGTCCCGCCGAATTTGGAATTCTCGATAATCGCACATTTTTTCCCGTATAAAGCGGCCGCCTCTGCAATCATAAGCCCTGCGCCGCTGCCTACAATTACAATATCAAAGTAATCCACAATCCCGCCTCCTTGAATATATTTTTTATTATTGACAGTTTTGCTAAAAGTATCGGCAACCCCGTTTTTGAACTGACGCCGCAAAACAGCGGTTTTTGGTTACGGATAAAAAATCTTGCTAAAGATAATATAGTTTAAAATCGCGGATATGTAAAGCGGATTGCCTGTTGTTCCAATGCAAATCAAATACTATACTCAAAGATTGACGATGAATTAAAAAACAGAAAAACACACCTGAATTGCTCTATAAAACGACAATTTCAAAATGGGGTTTATGACGCGAAAAGCCTTGACATTGAATTGATAATCCAGTATAATACGACATGCTGTTAATTGAATTGCGGGAATACTGACAAAACTCTTTGACGTTTTTTATTTCAGCCCGCCCCACACTTTGCCCGTTACCGACAGCGCCGCGGTGTTAATCCCGCCCGATTTTCCGCTCTTTATAAACTGTATCTGCTGCTATGGCTCAGTCGGCAGAGCGCGTCCTTGGTAAGGACGAGGTCACCGGTTCGATTCCGGTTAGCAGCTCCAATACACAAAAAACCCGCTTAAACAGCGGGTTTTTTGATGTTATATAACGTTATCCTTCCTTACTGAGCGTCGCAGTCCAATATTGACATAGAGCCTATTTTTGTTTATCAGTATCAGGTTGATATTACACCTTGACAGACACTTAACGGCTTTAAACCGTGTGCCCTACCTTTTGCTTAAGCAGGTTCACAATCATCCGCGCGCATTTATATATGTCCCCGCCTCCCATTGTCAGTACCAAATCGCCTTCGGCCGCGTTTGCTGACACATAATCGGCTATCTGCTCAAATTCCGGCAGGAATACCGCGCCCCGTATCCGTTTTGCCAGCTGCTCGGACGAAACCCCCCATTTGTTGACCTCCCGCGATCCCATGATGTCGCTCAGCACTACCTTGTCCGCCGAGGACAGGGACTGGACAAATCCATCAAAATGCCGCACCGTTCTTGAGTAGGTGAACGGCTGGAACACCGCCCAGACCCTTTGATACCCCATGGCTTTTGCGGTGTTCAGGGTCGCGGCGATTTCAGTCGGGTGGTGCGCATAGTCATCCGCCACTGTAATACCCGCGAACGTGCCAAGAAACTCAAACCTTCTTCCAGCACCCCTGAAAGACTGCAGCCCCTGCGCTATCTGTTCGGCGGTCGCGCCGACAAAATGAGCGGCTACGGCCGCGGCCATGGAGTTTGAGATATTGTACTCGCCCGGAACTCCGAGCCTGACAGCCGAGAAAAACTCGCCCTTGTGATATAAGTCGTACTGCCCGAAAGAGCCGTTTGTAAATCGGATGTTCTCGGCATGCCAGTCGCTACCCCCGCAAATTCCGTAGGTAATCACTTTTTTGGTCGGAATACCTTTGGCCGCACGGAGGGCATTCTGGTCGTCGGCGTTGATGACGACCGCTTTTTCCGCCAGTCTGGCAAATTTGCGGAAAGACTCGATTACATTCTCAAGGCTCTTAAAATAATCAAGATGGTCGGCGTCAACGTTAAGGATAACCGAAACCGCGGGCTTCATCGATAAAAAGTGGTCCTGATACTCGCACGATTCGCATACCATGATGTCGCTGTTACCCGCCCTGCCGTTCGCGTTGATAAGCGGCAGCCTGCCCCCTATAAAGATGGTCGGGTCAAACCCGCCCATCAACAGGATTTGCGCCAGCATTGAGGTCGTGGTGGTTTTTCCGTGGGTACCGGCAACCCCGATGGTGTTTTTGTATTCGCGGGTTATCAACCCCAGCAGCCTGCCCCTTTCAATAACCGGAATACCGCTTTCTAAAGCCTTGACAAGCTCCGGGTTTTCGGGGTTTACCGCGGATGTGTGAACCACAAGCTCCGCTCCGCTGACGTTCTCTTCCTGATGTTTTAACACAACCGGTATTCCAAGCGAGCGCATGCGGCTGACATTGTCAGACTCGTTAATGTCGGAACCGGTGATAATATACCCCCTTGAATGCAGTATCTCGGCGAGCGGACTCATTCCCGACCCGCCAATGCCGACGAAATGTACCCGTTTTACCCCGCTTAATACATTCTCAAACATTTCTGCGTTACTGCTTTTCATACAAGTCAATCCCGTATTCTTTACCCTTTCAAAAAGGGTTATTTTATATACATCATTATAATGCTACAAAAATAAAAAATAAACATTTTTTTCTTCTTAATGTTATAATAGAAAAAACAAAACCGGATTGGGTGCAAAAAGATGGATATTCCGCAGGATGTGCAGCAGGTAATCAGAACAATTGAATCCGCCGGCTACACCGCATGGGCTGTGGGCGGCTGTGTCAGGGACAGCCTGCTTAACAAAAAGCCGAAAGACTACGACGTCGCATCTTCCTGCCCGCCCGAATACGTCTGCAGGCTGTTTAAAAAATGCGCCAAAACCGGCATAAAGTACGGCACAGTAACGGTAATTACCGATACCGTTCCGGTTGAAGTAACCGTGTACCGCCGCGAATCGGGATACAGCGACAGCCGGCACCCCGACAGCATTGCTTTTGCCGAGGACATCACAACCGATTTATCAAGGCGGGATTTCACAATTAACGCAATGGCATGGCACCCAGAGCGCGGATTGTGCGACCCGTTCGGGGGCAAGGACGATATTGAGAGCAGGGTTATCCGCGCAGTAGGCGACCCGAACGTCAGATTTGATGAAGACGCGCTTAGGGTGTTACGGTGTCTCAGACTTGCTTCGGGGCTTGATTTTGATGTCGAAAGCCGTACACTCGGCGCCGTTATTAAAAAAGCACCGGCGCTCGCGAATATAAGCGCGGAACGGGTAAGGGACGAACTGGTAAAGCTTATATCAGGCAGCCGGCCTGAACTCGCGGAGGTGGTCATTCAAGCCGGAGGGTTTTCGCACGTCGGGATTGAGAAAATATCAAACCCAAAACTGCTGCGCCGGCTGCCGCCCGCAAAGCCGGTCAGGATTGCGGGGCTTTTGTGGTGCTGTCTTGATGACCGCGCGAGGCAAACCATAAAAAAGACCTTATCCTCGCTGCGGGTGGACAACCGGACGATTTTTACGGTCTGCTCGCTTATATCCGAGATGACAAGGCCGCTTCCAAAAAACTCTGTCGAGCTGAAAAAACGGTTTTCACATCTGCCGCCGCATGAATGGGAAAACCTGCTGGCACTCCGCACCGTTTTGCTGAAAGAGGAAAACCGCTATTTAAATGAAATGCTGGCGCAGGCGGCGGCGGAGCCTTGGAACCGCTCGATGCTCGCGGTCAGCGGGCACGACCTTGCAAAGCTCGGTATAGAATGCCGCGATACGGGCAGGGTTTTGAAAAAACTGCTTGAAAAGGTGATTCGCGAGCCAGAGCTGAACGACCATGACACTTTAATGAATATCGCGGCTAAGCTCAAAAGCTGATTTTTCGCCCTGACTCAAAAAGTGTTTGAGTCCGGTGTACCTTTTTGCCTTTTTATCGTTAGCTACCATTTTTTCAATCGTACCCACACCGCCAACTATAATCAGCAGGGACTTTGCCCTTGTAACCGCGGTGTACAGCAGGTTCCTGTAACAAAGCAGCGGCGGGTTATTGAGCAGCGGCAGGATTACCGCGTCAAATTCGCTGCCCTGGCTCTTGTGGACGGTAACGGCGTATGCAAGCTCAAGCTCCTGCGCGTCTTCAAGGGTATATACCGCGACCCTGTCATCGTACCGCACGCTCAAAGTGCTGGCGCGTTTATTAATCTCCCGCAGTATCCCGATATCGCCGTTGAAGACGCCCTGCCCCAACTCGCCGTTATCTTTTTTCCATGAGATATCGTAGTTGTTTTTTATATGCATTACCCTGTCGTCAACACGAAACACTGTGCCTTCAATCACTATTTCGCGGCGGGTATCGGTGTGCGGGTTAATAAGCTGCTGAAGCCGTATATTCATTTCGCGGGTGCCTATCTCCCCCTTGCGGCTTGGGCAGATAACCTGAATACCGTCGCCCACCGTAAACCCGTATCTGGCGGGAATTCGGGAAAGGCAGAGCTCAAGCACCGTCTGCGCCACGTCCTGAACCGAGTCTTTTTGGATAAAAAAGAAATCCCCTTCCCTGTAATTCAGCACAGGCATTCTGCCGGCGACAATCCGGTGCGCGTTGCTGACTATGTTGCTCATCATTGCCTGACGGAACACCTCGGTAAGCTGGACAACCGGCAGTTTGCCCGATTCTATTAAATCATGCAGCACGCTGCCTGCCCCGACGGCGGGAAGTTGGTCCGAATCCCCGACCATAATCAGCCTGCAGCCGGTTTTCAGCGCCCGCAGCAGGCTTTCAAACAGCATCGAGTCCACCATTGAAAGCTCGTCCACAATAACGGCGTCGGCGTCAAGCGGGTTGTTTTCGTTGCGGTCAAATACCTGCGTTTCTTCATCGTCCCATTTGACTTCAAGCAGCCGGTGAATGGTCTTTGCCTCCCTGCCGGTAAGCTCGGAAATCCTCTTTGCCGCCCGCCCCGTAGGCGCGGCAATCGCAACCGTGTGCCCTATTTCCTCCAGCAGGGTGATAATCGCGCGAAGGGTGGTGGTCTTGCCGGTGCCCGGCCCCCCGGTCAAAATCAGTATCCCTTTTTCCAGCGCCTGCCTGATTGCGGCGCGCTGCTGCTTTGCGTATGATATTCCGAGCCGCTTTTCAATTGAGTTTATTCTCTCCTCTAAATTCTTGACACTTTCCGGAGGAAACTCCAGCATAGCGAAGATTTTTTCCGCGGAATACCGTTCGGCGTTGTAAACGCGGTTTAGAAATATAAACCTTCTGTTGTCCAAAAATTCCTCCCGCACCTTGAAGGAAAAAAACATATCGTCCAGCACTTTTTCCAACTTGTCCGGCCCCACTTCAAGCAGGACGGATGATACACTGATTAGCTTATCGGCGGGCAGGCAGGTGTGCCCGTTGCTCATATTATGCCTTAAAACATATATCAGCCCCGCTTCCAGACGAAGCGGGTCGTCCGGTGCAATGCCAAAATTCTGAGAGATTTTGTCGGTCCTTTCAAATCCGATGTGCAAACCGCTACTGCACAGAAGGTATGGGTTGCTTTTAATTTTTTCCAGTGTCGCGGACCCCCACTTTTTCCAGCAGCGCAGCCCCTCATTCGGAGTAAGCCCGTAACTGCCGAGGGTTATGATGACTTCCCGCAGCCCGAACTGTTTTGCGTATTCCTCGGCGATTTTCTTTGCGCGCGCCGGCGATATGCCTTTAATCTCTGTCAGTCTGTGGGGTTGATTTTCAATGATTTCAAGCGCCTTGTCCCCAAATTTCTCGACTATGCGCGCGGCGGTCGCCTCGCGCACCCCTTTGACAATTCCCGAAGACAGGTAACGCAAAATAGCATCTCCTCCGACAGGGAGATGCCTTTCAAAATACTCCGCCTTAAACTGGACGCCAAAATTCGGGTGTTCAACCCAGCGGCCGGACAGCGAAAGCATTTCGCCGGCAGCCACCAAAGGCAAAACCCCGACTACCTTGTGAAGCTCATTCTCGGTTTCCAGTTCCAGAACTGTCCAGCTACTTTCCTCGTTGCGATATACCACCCGAACAACGCTGCCCTTGAGAATTACGTCATTGTTGCCTTCCATACAGCGCACCCTTAACGACCCGTACTGTTATCATTCCTGTATCGATTATTATATCCGATATTCACTCTCATTGCAAACCAAAAGTAAAAACTGAGCTGTGTCAAATCATTCGTCCAACATCTAATGTCTAACATCTAAAGTCTAAATTTATAGCGACGTGAGCAGCTTTTCGCATTCTTTTGAGGTGCTGATATGTACGTTTTCAAAATCGCGGCAGATTTTTTCAGCAAGTTTTCTTGTATGCTCATCCATCCCAGTATCCAGCAGCAGTATCCGGCACTTAAAATCCGGCTTCCAGCGGCTGCGTGAAACGGCTGCCCTTACAATGTATTCCATGTTTTTGCAGCTTCCGCTTATCGGGAACACCAGCACCGAAGATACCCCGGTATCTGTCTGCAGCAACCGCAACGCAATCAGCCTTATCAATTCCACACAACCGTATAACGACAGCAGCAAAACCGCAACATAAAGAATATTTTCACCCATATTGCGCTCCCCTTCCGCTTTAACCTAAAACAGAATTCACCATCCGCAAACACCTTATCGCTCCATCCTATGCGGTTTAAGCGGGAGGGTGCAAAATTTTCCCGGTGTTTTGGCGCAATAACACCGGCAGCCATGACTAGAGCCGCCTGCGCGTAAAGTCCTTCTGCTTTACATATAACAAGCCCGCAGGGAAACCCCGCGGGCTTGTTATGCTGTTTAAACGCTGTCGAACGCCTGCTCCAAATCCCCGATTATATCGTCTATATGCTCGGTGCCGATTGAAAGCCGAATGGTATTCGGCTTTATCCCCTGTTCAAGCAGCTCCTCCTCGTTGAGCTGGGAGTGGGTAGTGCTGGCGGGGTGGATAACCAGCGATTTCACGTCGGCGACATTGGCGAGCAGTGAAAATAGCTTGAGTTTGTCGATAAACGCTTTTGCCCTGTCCGCGTCCCCCTTGATTTCAAAGGTAAAGATTGAGCCCGCGCCGTTTTTAAAGTATTTCCTGTAAAGCCGGTAATCAGGATGGCTCTCAAGGGACGGGTGGTTGACACGTTCAACCTTCGGGTGGCCAGACAGGTATTTAACCACCTTAAGCGCGTTGGATACGTGCCGTTCTACCCTCAACGACAGCGTCTCAAGCCCCTGCAAAAACAAAAACGAATGAAACGGGCTTAACGCCGCGCCGGTATCCCGAAGCAGGGTAACCCTGATTTTCACAATGTATGCTAGACTGCCCGCCGCTTCGGTCAGCACCACGCCGTGATAGCTTGGGTTGGGCTTGGCAAGGCCGGGGAATTTGCCGCTTGCTGCCCAGTCGAACTTGCCCGAATCCACAATTACCCCGCCTATGCAGGTGCCGTGCCCGCCGATGAACTTTGTCGCCGAGTGCACCACAATATCCGCTCCGTGCTCAATCGGGCGGAAAAGGTAAGGGGTCGCAAAGGTGTTGTCCACTATCAGCGGGATACCGTTTTTGTGGGCTATTTCTGCCACCGCCTCAATATCCACAATGGTTGAATTAGGGTTGCCGAGGGTCTCGATGAATATGGCCTTGGTGTTCGGCCTGATTGCGTTTTCAAAATTTCCGATTTCGCCGCCATCGACAAAAGTAGTGGCAATCCCGAACTCAGGCAGGGTGTGGGCAAATAGGTTGTATGTGCCGCCGTATATCCTCTTGTCCGAGACGATGTGGTCGCCGCTTGAGGCAATATTCTGCACCGCGTAGGTTATGGCGGCGGCTCCCGACGCTGTCGCAAGCGCCGCCGCGCCGCCCTCAAGCGCGGCAATCCGCTTTTCGAATACATCCGAAGTCGGGTTCATTATCCTTGTATATATGTTCCCGCTTTCTGTAAGCCCGAACCTGCGCGCCGCCTGCTCGGAATCTGCAAAAACGTAAGAGGTGGTCGCGTAAATCGGCACTGCCCGCGCGTCGGTCGCGGGGTCCGGTTTCTCCTGCCCGGCGTGTACCTGCAGGGTTTCAAATCTATACTCTTTGCTCATATAACGCAGTCCTTTCAAATAGTATTAATATCTACCCGACACAAAACCGCCAGCCGCGGCACATTCGCTCGTTCCAAATGCTTTTGTGTATCATCCCGCGAATCGCCAAACCCTCCATATTTCATACTTGTTTTGTAGGATTAACGCCTATACGTGTGCGGTCATTTGCCTTTACAGCAAACGCCGTACAATTTCACAGCAGGGTTATGAAAACATCGGAGTGGACAAATACCTCTCACCTGTGTCCGGCAGCACAACCACTATCGCTTTGCCTGAGTTTTCAGGTCTTTTCGCGACCTGAACAGCCGCCCACGCGGCGGCGCCGGAAGAGATGCCCACAAGAATTCCCTCGGTCTGCGCTATCATTTTTCCGGTTTTGAAGGCGTCTTCATTTTCAACGCAAATCACTTCGTTGTAAACCGCTGTGTTCAAAACTTCGGGGACAAAGCCGGCGCCTATCCCCTGTATTTTGTGGGGGCCGCTCCTCCCCTGCGACAATACCGGCGAGTCGGCAGGCTCAACGGCGACAATCCTGATGTCCGGTTTTTTCTCCTTAAGGTATTCGCCTGCGCCGGTTATGGTACCGCCGGTGCCAATACCGGCGACAAAAATATCAATCTTTCCGTCTGTCTGCTCCCAAATCTCCGGCCCGGTGGTCGCTTTGTGGACGGCGGGGTTAGCCGGATTGGTGAACTGGCTGGGTATAAAGGCGTTCGGGATGGTATTTGCAAGTTCATTGGCTTTCTCAATCGCACCTTTCATGCCCAACACCCCGTCAGTCAGCACCAGCTCCGCGTTGTATGCCTTAAGAAGGTTCCTGCGCTCAATACTCATGGTGTCCGGCATGGTGAGTATGATACGGTAGCCTTTGGACGCCGCCACCGCGGCGAGCCCTATCCCTGTGTTTCCGCTTGTCGGCTCGATTATCACCGAATCCTTTTTTAACAGGCCCTTTTGCTCGGCGTCCTCTATCATCGCCTTGGCTATCCTGTCCTTGACGCTCCCGGCGGGATTAAAGTATTCCAGTTTCGCGTAAATCCGCGCGTTCAAGCCGAACTTTTTTTCAACATTCGCAAGCTGAACCATCGGCGTATTCCCGACCAAATCGGTAAATCCTCTGCTTATCTTTGCCATAAACTCACGCCTTTCAATCATAGTATAATCATCGTGTATTGCCGGACTATAAACCTATAATCATATATTTTTAGTATGATTTACGTTATTATATTCCATGCCGGTCGGTTTGTCAACAAAAATTTTAAATACTGTAATCATATCCGTAGCCTTCCTTGCAGAAATCGAGCAAATCCTGCAGGGTAACCGAGTCCACGTATTCGTTTATCACTTGATGCAGGCCCTCCCAAAACCTGATTGTCGGGCAAGCGCCGCGCCTTTCGCAAAGTTTTGTGCCGCTTTCAAGGCAGGCGACCGGCGCGAGCTCGCCCTCAATTACCCTAAGGATTTCGCCGGCGGTGTATTCATCGGGATTTTTTGCAAGCATGTACCCCCCGCGAGGGCCGCGGCTGCTTAAAAGCAGCCCCGATTTGGTCAGGTTGGTTACGATTTGCTCAAGGTATTTGACGGAAATTCCCTGACGCTCAGAAATATCCTTAATCGAAACCCATTCTTCCCTGTCATGCATTGCTATTTCCACCATCATCCTTAGCGCATAGCGGCCTCTGGTCGATATTTTCATCACAACCACCTCTTCAAAATTCCATTGCCTCGCGGGATAAGTCTAAATTCCTCGCCCGTACCTGACTGCTAGAGGTTCTCTGCCCACCGGGCAGCCATTTCCGGCCAATTGCTGCAGCTTTCTTCGATATAGCCTGTTTCCTTTGTGGCCAGAGCCAGACCGTGGACGCCCTTTGGGAATATATGCATCTCAAGCGGGATATTGTGTTTTTTCATCTCCAAAGCGAACAACAGCGAATTCTCCACCGGCACCGCGGCATCGTCATAAGTGTGCCAGATAAATGCCGGAGGGGTATCCGAAGACACCTGCTTTTCAAGCGAAACCAATTCCAAATCCTGCTCAAACCTGTCCATAAGCAGGTTTTTAAAGGACCCCAGATGGGCGAACCTGCCCGAACTAATCACCGGATAAGAAAGGATTATCCCATTCGGCTTGATTTCCTGCCCGGAATACCCCAGCGGTCTTTTGATAAAATCGCGGTTCCAAAATACCCCCAGGCTCGCCGCAAGGTGCCCGCCCGCCGAAAAGCCGCACACCACGATTTTGTCGGGGTCGATATCCCATTCCCCGGCGTTTTCGCGAACCGTCGCGACAGCCTTTGCCAATTCCAGCAACGCGCCCGGAAACCTTACCTTCATTACCGAGTACCGCAGCACGAACGCCTGAAACCCCAGCGAATTGAAGCGCAGCGCCACCGGCTCGGCCTCGCGGTCGGAGGTCATCGAATATCCGCCGCCGGGGCATATGATGACGGCCGGCCTTGCTTTGTGATAATCCATTTCGGGAGAATGGTCAATTATATAGGTATACAGCTTGGGGCTCCCTTTACCATCAATCCCCGCCGCTTTATAATCCACTTTAATATCAATTATTTGGTGTATCATACCGCAACCCGCCTTTTTTCAATTATGTTACAACTCTTGCAAAACAATGTCAACACTATGAAGAATATCAGACACTACGCATTATTTTAAATTGAAGTCGGCTGTCCGGTGTGGTATAATAGGCTGGTGAAAGCCAGACCAATACAAAGGTAGTGTTTGTATTGAAAAATGTAAAAAAACAGGCTGACAGGAAAAAAGGCAGAGTCAAAATGACCGTTTTTACCCTTCTGACTGCAAGCCTTGCCGTTTTGGCCGCTTTTTTTGCTTTTAACACAGATATAATCGCCGAGTATTTCGGGTGCAACCCATGCGTTTCCGGCATTTCCCGCAACCCGCTGCAGTGGTGGAACTGGAACAGTATAAACCGCCCCGGCAATCCGTCGGAGAGCTTTGAAGACTATATCAGCGAAACAGTTTTCATCGGGGATTCAAGGACTGTCGGGCTAAGCCTGTACCGCTATATAAAACCTGAAAACGTTTACGCGAAAAACGGGCAGAACCATCAGGGAGCGCGCACCGAACACTTTGTGGATTTGGGCACGGGAAGGCTTCTGACCGTTTCCGAGGCGGTCGCGGTTACAAAACCAAAACGCATTATAGTGTCTTATGGGATAAACGGGGTCGCTTTTTTCGGGCGGGAGGCTTTTATCGAACAGTATTCCTATCTGATTGACGACTTGCAAAACGCTTCCCCCGACAGCCTGATTATAATACAGTCCATCCTTCCGGTTTCGGATTACTATCAAAAATATGTGGATACCAGAGTGAACAACGACACAATCGACTCATATAACCTTCTTCTCAAACAGCTTGCCGAAGAAAAAAACTGCGCTTTTTTGGATACTTCTAACCTGTTCAAGAATTCGTCCAACTGCCTTGCGGTTGAATACGACATTGGGGACGGAATCCATTTAAGCCGCTACGCCTATGAGGTTTTCCTGCAGCATCTCGACCAAAACCGGGTTTATTGAAATCCCACAGCTCCGCGCTGTTCCAAAAAATCTTAAAGCGAGTGTTGATATGAAGGTAGCAATAATCGGTACCCGCACTGCTCCCGCCAATATCGCCACAGCCATACTGCGGAGCCTGCCTGAAAACGTAACCGAGATAGTCAGCGGCGGGGCCGCCGGGGTGGATAAGGCGGCGGAAGAGGTGGCAGGCGTCCTCTCCCTTCCGGTAAGGCGCTTTCTGCCCGATTACCGGCGTTACGGCAGCCGAGCGTCGCTTTGCCGCAACATACAAATTGTGGAATACGCCGACAGGGTGATTGCTTTTTGGGATGGAAAATCCCGCGGGACAAGGCACTGCATTATCGAATGTATCAACCGCCGAAAACCTGTAAGGATTATCCGGATAAAATCCGACAAATAACCATAAAGGAATTGATATGCCCTTATGAGCCGTATAAAAAGAGAAGTTGAGGCAGCCATAAATCTGAGCCCTCTTACCTGCTACCGCATGCGCACCGGAAAATGCTCGCTGGACGTGGTTTTATCCCATTATCTACCCAAAGCCCCAAAAATCGATGCAAACGACCTGCTGTTCTGTCCCCGCCTCTACCAATCAATGCGCAGGCGCAGGCGTTTGAACAGTATAGCTGCGGCATTATTCAAATGCGGGCACCTTGAAGTGATTGCCAGACACCAGAAGGCGTGCATAGCGGGCAGGAAAGGGATTGCGCTCGCCGTCCGCCCGGCGGAGGACAGCGGCAGCAGTAAATGCCCCGTATGCGAAAGCCAGCTGACCTTTGATAATAACAGCGGCACCACCAGTTTTGTCCGTCTTAATATCTTTTACGAAAGCTTGGAATAGACAGGTTTAATCAGAATTCGGGGTAACTGCAAACAAAAGGCGGCTAACCCCCAACATGTATTTGTATAGTATAGATACGGCAGGCACAAAAGCGTACCTGCCGTATTTCTCATTTTAGCTCGGTTTTATCAGGGTATAATCCGGCGATTGTTTAAGTAGCCGCGCGCCGTATAGTATCAGACATACCTGGAGCTTTTTGCTTATCCTGACTTCCAAACCCGGCAGCTTTTTGTCTGTCCGGAGCATTCTTACAGCCGGACTTTTCCCTCGTCAATCAGGGATTGTGCGGCGAGCATTATGCCGATTTTCCCCGAATGGTAATTCAGGCCACCCTGCACAAAGGCCGCGAAAGGCTCGCGGACCGGCGCGTCCGCAGACATCTCGATGGACGAACCCATTGTAAAAGCTCCGGCGGCCATTATCACCTGATGGTCATAGCCGGGCATATCGGACGGCACCGGAGTTACAAACGAATCGACCGGAGCGCCGCTTTGTATCCCCCGGCAGAACGCGAGCAGGGCTTCTGGCGTACCCAGCTCGACCGCCTGAATTATGTCGGCGCGCTCCTCGTCGGGTCCCGGAGTTACGATAAACCCCAGTTTTTCAAACAGCGCCGAACAGAATACCGCTGTTTTCAATGCCTCGCCGACGACATGCGGCGCATTGAAAAGCCCGAAAAACAGCGAGCGGTTATGTCCGAGGGAGGCTCCGACATTCCTCCCCAGTCCGGGGGCTGTCATTCTGTTCGCGCACAGCTCAACAAGCTCCCGGCGGCCGCAGATATACCCGCCGTTTTCGGCAATTCCTCCGCCCGGATTTTTTATCAGCGACCCCGCCATTATGTCGGCCCCCACAGATACCGGCTCGTCAGCCTCGACAAATTCACCGTAACAGTTATCCACAAAAAGAATGGCGTCGGAGTCCGACTGCTTTACCGCGCCGGCAATCCTGCCGATTTGCGCAACCGACAGAGACGGCCTTAAGCTGTAGCCTCTGGAACGCTGGATATAGACCACCTTCGGTCTGTATTTTTCAATCCCCGCGAGTATCGCGGGAATGTCAGGCTGCCCGTTTTCGTCAAGCTCGACCTGCTTGTAATCAATCCCGAAATCCTTTAAAGAGCCGATGTCCTTATCCCCGTTTTGCCGCCCTAATACTTTGTTAAAAGTGTCGTACGGCGCGCCTGTAACCGACAAAAGGGTGTCCCCCGGGCGCAACAGGCCAAAAAGCGCAATTGTAATCGCATGGGTACCAGACACAATGCTGTGCCGCACAAGCGCGTCCTCTGCGCCCATACATTCCGCGAATACGGCGTCGAGGGTATCCCTGCCGCGGTCCCCGTATCCGTAACCGGTGGTCGGCGCAAAATGGCTTTCGCTGACGCGGTTGTTGATAAACGCCGACAGCACCTTCTGCTGGTTGTTTTCAGTCGTCCTGTCTATTTTTTCAAACTGTTCGGCGACAGATTTCTCGGCTGTCTCTGCCAAGGTTATCAGCTTTCTGTCAAATCTGAAAAACGGTTTTCCCATCGAAATTTGCCCAATTCCTTCCGATTTTGTCTGAATAATCACAGCCCCAACCTGTGTATAGTTATTTGCATTTACAGGTGTTGCCTTTTAAAACGGCTTTTCTTCCGCGTAATTGATGAAAAAAGCCTTCCTGCTCAATCAATTTCAACTTCGGCGGCAAACAGGGGTATCAGTCTCTCAAGCAGTTTTAGCGTTTCTTCCAAATCCCCCTTTGAAATCATGCAGCTTGCCGAATGAAGGTACCTGCACGGCAACGATACCGCGGCCACCCTCACCCCGCATTTTGACAGGTGTATGGCGCCCGCGTCGTTGCCGCCGACAACCGCGCTTTTAACCTGCGCTTTGATATTTGTTGTTTTCGCGGCGTCCAGAATAATGTCAAACAGCTTTTTATCATACAGGGTGCGGTTATCCATAAAGGATATGACCGGGCCCTTGCCGATACGGCACACCTGCTTCTCCTTCGGTACCCCGGCAGTATCGGCGGCGGTTGTGGAATCCACCACAATAGCGATGTCCGGGTTTATGCCGTACGCGGCGGTCTTTGCGCCGCGCAGCCCGACCTCCTCCTGAACTGTAAAAGCCAGCGTTAAGTCGTATTCCGGCGTGGTTTCGGCAAGTTTGAGCAGCAGCGCGCACCCTGCCCTGTTGTCAAGCGCCCTCGCTTTAATCAGGCCGCCGATTTCCTTAAAACCGCTTTCAAATACCGCGACGTCCCCCGGCTCCGCTTTCTTGATTGCCTCTCCCCTGCTGTCGGCGCCGATGTCGATTAAGAGTTTGTCAAGCGGGACGGCGGAGTTCTTCTCGTCTTTTTCAAGCTGGTGGGTTGCCTTGCCGCCGATGACGCCCGGATGGCCGTTTACAATCACCCTCCGTCCGTACACCACCTGCTCATCAATCCCGCCGACGCTGGCAAACCGAAGGAACCCCTCGTCCGTAACGCCGGTGATGATGAAACCCACCTCGTCCATGTGGGCCGCGAGCAGAAGACTGCGCCGCGTCCTGCTCCTGCCCGTTACTTCGGCAATCACATTGCCGAGCGGGTCAACACGGGTTTTTATCTTTGCCGAGGATACCGACAGCTTTTCCAATATATACTCCCTTACTGCGCCCTCCCTGCCGGAAACCCCCGGCAGGCCGCAAAGCTCCTTTATCAAGTCAATCACAGCGCCGACACCCCCTCTTTAATAAAACAGGCAAGAAGCCGCGCCGCGCTTTCAATATCGCGTTTGTCCGCGACCTCGCATGGGGTGTGCATATACCGCAGCGGGACAGACAAAAGCGCGGTCCTCACGCCCGTGCGCGCGTCCGAAATGCTCTCGGCGTCGGTGCCGGTCACGCCGCCCATCACCTCGTGCTGGCAGGGGATTTGGTGTTTTTCTGCAATGATTTTTAATCGGCGGGTCATTTTCTCGTTCAAGGTGGGAGACCACCCTATCATGGCGCCCTTGCCCAGCTCCCCGCATTTTGCCGGCTCGGAATCCGGAGTGCGGGCAAAGCTGACATCTACCGCCACCGCATAATCGGGGTTGACCCGGTATGCCGATACTGCGGAGCCGCGGCAGCCCAACTCCTCCTGCACCGCGAACACCACAGCAATATCGCAATCAGGCTCAACCTTCTCTTTTTTCAGCAAATCAAGGCAATAGAGGATTGCAGCAACGCCCGCCCTGTTGTCAAGCGCCTTGCTGCTTATCCGGTTCTGGTTTAGCAGGGTGAAATTCGGGCAGAAGGAAACCCTGTCCCCTTTTTTTATGCAATTGCGCGCGGTTTTGGCGTCCATACCTACATCAATACCGATATCATTAATCTTTGGCAACTCGCCTTTTTTGTCTTTTTCCTTATCCCTGTCCGCCAAATGCGGCGGAGTGGAACAGAATACCCCGTAATATGGCCTGTCCCCGTGCACAATCACCTCGGCCGCGGGCAGCGCCCTCACGTCCACGCCACCGCAGGGCGCGGTATATACGAACCCGTCGTCATCTATATTAGTTACAATAAGCCCTATTTCGTCTATATGAGCCTCCAGCATCAAAACCGGCGCGCCTTCCCTGCCGGATTTGATGACCCCAATCACATTGCCCAAGGCGTCAAGCCGAACATCTTCACAGTACCTGTCAAGCATTTTCCCGGCCACATCGCAGGCCTGGCTTATTCCCCCGGCTCCCGACGCAGAACACAGTCGCTCAAGGCAAGAGATTATATCCATGGTCAACTTCCTTTAATTTGAAATTAATTATCCTTTGCTGTGAGTAAACCTGTTTTATAGTTTCATCACAAGCTGTTTAAAATGATTGCCCCGTTCCTCAAAATTCTCATACATATCAAAACTCGCACTCGCCGGCGACATGAAAACAATATCCCCGGCTTTGGCGATTTTTTTGGCTGTTATTACCGCTTCCTCCATATCCTTTACCCTGTCTATCGGTATATCCGAATACTTTTGTATCTCCTTCTTAATTGCGCCGGCAGTCTGGCCCATCAGGATAGCGCGCTTGACGGTGCGCGCCGCCGTCTGTCCGAGCGCATCATACGGTATGTGCTTGTCATACCCGCCGGCAATCAGAATAACCCTGCGGTCAAAGGAGTTCAGCCCCGCGATTGTCCTTGACGGGCTGGTGCCGATGGAATCGTTGTACCATTTCACCCCGTCAAGCTCCCTTACAAACTCGCAGCGGTGGGCAACTCCGCTGAAGCTGCGGGCATAATCCGCGATTGTTTTTTGGGGGACTTTGCCCCAAACCGCGGCAATCGCGGCAAGATAGTTTTCGATATTGTGCGTGCCGGGTATTCGTATTTCGCTGGCATGCAGCACCGGAGTGTCCACCCCGTCAAAAACCGCCGTCAAAAAACCGTCCGGCGTAAGCCACGCGCCGCGCTTTGGTCTTTCGCGGCGGGAAAAGGTCAAAAGCTCGCCTCTGACCAGACCGGAAAGGCTCTGCGTGTGCTGGTTGTCGGCGTTCAATACCGCCGTGCCGCCGGTATCCTGCCATATAATCAAATTCTTTTTTGCGTTGATATAATCCTGCATATCGGAGTGCCAGTCGAGATGGTTCGGCGAAATATTTGTGATTACGGCGACATCGGGGCTTTGCCTCATATCGCACAGCTGAAAGCTCGAAAGCTCAACCACGACCTTGTCGCCCGCGCCGATTTCCTGAATTATCGGCAGCAGCGGCCTGCCGATATTTCCTCCGAGATGTACCATATATCCCGCGGCCTCAAGCAGCCCGGCTATGATTGTGGTGGTTGTGGTCTTCCCGTCCGAGCCTGACACCGCGGTTATTTCGGCGGGGCACAGCTCAAAAAACAGCTCCATCTCCGAGGTTACCGGTATTCCTTTCCGGCGCGCCTGCTCAAGCTGAGGCTGGTTTGGGTTAAGACCCGGCGTCCTGATAATCAAATCCGCGCCCCGCTCAAGCAGAGCGTCAAGATACCCTTCGCCAAGGCAGAGTGAAACGCCCGCGCTTTCAAGCTCGTCCGCCGCAGCGCCCAGCGCCCGCCTGTCTTTTCTGTCATACCCCGTAACCACTGCGCCGTATTTCAAAAACTGCCTGACTACAGGTATGTTGTTGCGCCCCAGACCGCAGATTGCAACCCTTTTCCCCCGCAGCTGCGAAAAAAAACTCGATACTTTCGGATTAGCCAATACCCTCATCTTCCCCTTAAAGCATTAACGGATAACCGCACACGCATATTTTAAACTCAACCGATTATATTACAACCAGATATATATTATACTTGCGCCGCCGGCAATTATCAATCGTATTGTAAAATTAATCCGGCCGCCGCCGAAAAGCGCCTCTTTATTACACCTGAAATTTGCCGGTTTTTTGTGAACTATTACCAATGTTCTGTTAATAAATTATCACAAAAGTAGAAAAATAATTAAGGCATTGTAATAAAATGAATATAAAAGTATAATAAGGTATGAAAATTTTGGGCAGGGGATAAATGGATGATACTCCAAGTTATTTTTGCCGTCATAGCAGGCAAGATCAAAGGCTATCGCGTCGGACACGCCCTTACCCGAAAATCCTTTATTCCGTTTTACATTATCGAGCTAGTCCACATTTTTTTCCAGCTTAACGCGATTTTTGGCAACTATGCTTTTGTCCGGTATGCGCCGATACTGAAATCGGCAAGCCTTTATTCCATGCTGATACCGGTATCGGTTTACAAGCTTTACATACCGGCGCTTGCCGGCTCCGGCTTTATTGTGTTGGGCTCTATCCTCAACGAACTGGTTAAGCACGCAAACGGCGGTAAAATGCCGGTTTTCCCCACTCTCTCCCGCTTGACCGGTTATTTTAACGAGGGAGCGATTGCCAGCTCCAGCCTGCATGTTCTGGGCAATTCCGAAACCAAGCTGAAGTTTTTGTGCGATTATATTGATATTGGATACAGCGTTCTCAGCATCGGCGATTTGCTAATCCATTTCTTTACGTTCATTATATTCTTTTTTGTGATGAAAACTGTTACCAAACAAACTGACGGGGGAACAAAACTTGTTAACAATTCTTGAGTATGCGGTCTTATTTGTATTCTTTTATCTTTTTCAAAGCATGATTTATGTTTACAGCATACATCTGTTCAGCAATCATCCCGTCCGTTGGAAGCTTTATTTTATCTGCGCTTTTCTGTCTGTGGTTGCCACGTACCTTGCCAGGCAGCTTACTTACGGCGTCCACACTCTGTACAGCCTGATGGCGTTAATCATACTTGTGGTCGTACTGCTTAGAATCCCGGCGCAAAAGGTTGTCAAAAGCGCCTTGCTGATAGCCCTTCTCACTCTGGTTTTTGAGCTGGTCATTTCCCTTGTCTGTATAGCCATCATCGGGAAAGACAGTTATACCGAATTCCTTAAAACAAACCGCGGAAAATCGGTAATCGGCATTCTTGTCAATCTGATGTTGGCGCTGTCTCTTGTCCCGGTTTACTTTTACAAGAAAAACAAGGCTCGCCGCGAAGGTGGAAATAATGGAAAAACTGGTTGAAAAGCTGGCTGACGCTATTACCGCGCCTCTCGGATACGACAGCGAACAGCGCGCGGTTGTCCAGTACGGGCTTTTCGCGGTTGTTCAGATTTTGGTTGTCGCGGCTATTATTTCAGTTTTCGGGATTGTGGCGGGCTGTATATGGGAATGTTGGTTTTCTTATCTTTCAGTCGCCATTCTGCGCAAATCCACCGGGGGCGCCCACGCCAACACCAGCAACGAATGCCTTGTAATCAGCGTTCTGGTGATTTCGTTAATCGGGCTTATTTCGCGTTATTTCAGGCTGCTGCCGCACGCCTTATTAATTGGGCTTGTCATCTGCCCCGTACTTTTCCTTGTAAGCTGTCTGATAGTATATAAAAAAGCTCCTGTTGATTCCGAAAAAAAGCCGATAAAATCCGCGGAAAAAATAAGACGCTTAAGGCTTATCAGTTTGGTTACTCTGATTATCTATGCGCTGCTTGCCTTTCTTCTTTTTGCAGTTTCATTCAATAACCTGATATACCTGTCGCTTGCGGTCAGCCTGAACCTTTCGGTATTCTGGCAGTCGTTAACTCTGTTAATGGCCGTCAAAAACAAGACGGTTGTTGATAAAAATCTTAAGAAAGGAGAACAAACATGAAAAAGTACGTAAGGCCTGTATTGGCTGTCGTCGCGATGGTTTGCTCCTTTGTTGCAGCCACCATGGCGTCTTCCGCATGTCTGCTCTTTTACTATCAGCCGGAAGAGCCGAAGTCCCTGCAGGACTGATAGGTTAAGGGTTCTTAGGATATGGGCAGGCAATCTTATGATTTGTCTGCCCATATCCTGTCCCGTCCTGTATTGAACAAACGTCTAATCGCGGTTGGAACACTCTTTAAGGAAGATGGATATCAGGCATGAGTAATGAGTTTGAAAAACAAAAACAAGAACGAATACACCTGATGTTCTTTATATTAAGAATTCTAACACTGTTTTTCTGCGCTACGCCGGTTTTTCAAACAGTGTTTAAAGGCCTGACTTCGGACGAGGCCCTGAACATCGACGTGCTGTCTGCTGTTACGGTCGCTTTAATCGTTCTTTCGCTGGTTATGATTATCTGGTTCGCGATTGACGAGAAAAAGAAAGAAAACTACATCATAAGAATAATTGAAATGGTGATTTTCTTCGGCCTGTGCATGGTTTCGGTCCATGTCAGCGGGCTTTACCAGAGCAACTATAAGTTTTTGTTTATATTCATAATCGTGGCTTACACCATCGAATACAATGTCCAGATAGGGCTGGTTATTGCCGGGTGTTCCTCCGCTTA
>Ga0208823_1000798_pt1 | contig 25772 bp, 19 predicted proteins | sample AD_UKC075_MetaG_FD_184440 | JGI IMG/M metagenome (GOLD analysis project Ga0208823, IMG submission 184440) | Active sludge microbial communities of municipal wastewater-treating anaerobic digesters from USA - AD_UKC075_MetaG (SPAdes) (version 2) | ecosystem: Engineered > Bioreactor > Anaerobic >... | reverse complement strand
CCTGCGGCCGTGCCCGGAAGACAGTGTGGACTGGGACACCACCCAGAACCTGATGATCGAGGGCGACAACCTGGAAGTGCTGAAGCTGCTGCAGAAGAGCTATGCCGGCAAGGTCAAGCTGATCTACATCGATCCGCCGTACAACACCGGCAAGGACTTCGTGTATCCGGACAACTTCCAGGACAGCATCAAGAACTATCTGGAGCTGACCGGGCAGGTGGAGGGCGGTGCGAAGGTGTCATCCAATACCGAGGCCAGCGGGCGTTTTCATACCGACTGGTTGAACATGATGTATCCGAGGTTGGGCTTGGCGAGAAATCTCTTGAAGCAATCAGGATGCATCGCGCTTTCCATTGACGACAGTGAAGTAGCGAATCTCCGGATGGCGTGCGATCAGATTTTCGGCGAAGAGAACTTCATCGCAAACATCGTATGGCAGAAGAAGTACACACGAGCGAATGACGCCAAATTTTTCTCGGCAAATCACGACCATATCCTGATTTACGCGAAGAATTCTGCTGAACTGTCGCTTGGGCGGGTTGAGAGGGGCGAGGCTCAGCTTGCGGCATACGGCAATCCAGACAATCACCCTAAAGGGGACTGGAAAGCGACGCCCCTCCATGCGCGAAGCGGAACAAACACGGCGGCCTTCAGATTCTCAAACGGCGTTGAGTGGACTCCGCCTTTAGGGACGTTCCGTCGATTTAGTGATGAAACAATGAAGTCGTTGGATGAGGGGGGAGAAATTTGGTTCGGTTCTGATGGGAATCAAGTTCCGTCTCGAAAGAGCTTTATTGGAGAGATGGACGAGGGAATGGTTCCAGTCACCATTTGGGACTACAAGTTCGCTGGGCATAATCATGAAGCCAGCACTGAACTGAAGGACCTTGGTCTAGGGGGTGGCTTCACTTCGCCAAAGCCAACGAGGCTTATAGCCAGGTTGCTTGAACTATTCACTACGAACGACGCGCAGGACGTTGTAGTTGATTTTTTCGTAGGGTCAGGAACAACTGGACAAGCAGTGTTTGCTAGTAATTTGGACGGCGGAAAGCGCCGGTTTATCGCAGTCCAGCTGCCGGAGCCTCTTGATGCTGGAAGCAAAGATCAGAAGGTCGCAGCCGACTATTGCGACCAACTTGGCAAACACCGCACCATCGCCGAACTCACCAAAGAACGCCTGCGCCGCGCTGGCGCCAAAATCAAAGCCGACAACCCCAACTGGCAAGGCGACACCGGCTTCCGCGTCTACAAACTCGACCAGTCCAACATCCGCGCCTGGCAACCCAGCGGCAACCTGGAACAGGACCTGGTCGACAGCGTGGAGCACCTCGTTCCGGGCCGCAGTGAGCAGGATGTTCTGACCGAATTGCTACTCAAGCTCGGTCTGGATCTGTGCGTGCCGATCGAGCAGCGCTCGATTGCCGGCAAGGCCGTGCATGCCATCGGTGGTGGCGTGCTGATGGCCTGCCTCGACCCACGCATCGGTAAGGCCGACGCCGAACCGCTGGCGCTGGGCATCGCGGAGTGGCATGAAGCCCTCGCACCCGCCGGCGACACCACCTGCGTCTTCCGCGACAGCGCCTTCGAAAACGACGAAGCCAAGACCAACCTCGCCGCGATCCTTTCGCAGCACGGCATTCACCACGTGCGGAGCTTGTGATGGCCAGTAGATCGGAAAGCCAGCTGCCTGCCCCGGCCGTGTTCGAGAACCAGCCCATCCGCCGCGTGTATGACGAAGCCGCCGAGGTCTGGTGGTTCTCGGTCATCGACATTGTGCAGGTGCTGACCCAGCAGGCGGACTACCAGACCGCGCGCAAGTACTGGAACAAGCTGAAAGAAAGGCTGGGCAAGGAAGGCAGCCAAGTGGTGACAGATTGTCACCAGTTGAAGCTGACCGCCCCGGACGGCAAGCAGCGTCTGACCGACGTCGCCAGCGCACAGACCCTGCTGCGGCTGGTGCAGTCCATCCCCAGCCCCAAGGCCGAACCGATCAAGCTGTGGCTGGCCAGGGTGGGCCACGAGCGCATGCAGGAGCTGGCCGACCCGGCGCAGGCGCTGGATCGCGCCCGCGCCATTTGGCAGCAGCAGGGCCGCAGCGAGAAGTGGATCCAGCAGCGCATGCTGGGCCAGGAAACCCGCAACAAGCTCACCGACTACTGGGCCGACCACGCGATCAAGCAGGGCGAGGAGTACGCCATCCTCACCAATATCATTCATCAGGAATGGGCGGACGTCAGCGTCAAGACCCACAAGCAGTTGAAGGGTCTGAAAAGCCACAACCTGCGCGACCACATGAGCGAAGCCGAACTGATCTTCACCGCGCTGGCCGAACTGTCCACCCGCCAAGTGGCGGAAAGCGTGGACGCCACCGGCATGGAGGAAAACAAACAAGCCGCCCGCAGCGGTGGACGCATCGCCAGGAAGGCGCGGCTGGATCTGGAAGCGCAAACCGGCCGCAAGGTAGTGAGCGCGGACAACTTGCTGCCGCCGAAACAAAAGACGTTGAAATGAGGGCTGGCATGGCAAACCACAGGCAATCTGAACGAACTATCCGGAAATTCCGGATAGTTGCGCTGTCGTGGAGGCCGTGACGTGAGCAACCCGTCCATGCTGGATGTGCTTGAGCAGCTACGCCGTAGCCCAAACGAATCGGCAACGGTCGAGTTCAAGTCCAACCTGAGCGATCCGAAGGCCATCGGCGAGTACATCTCCGCACTCGCCAATTCGGCGGCTTTGGAGGGGCATACCAGGGCCTGGCTGGTATGGGGCGTCGAGGACGGCACGCATGCCGTCAAAGGCACCACATTCGACCCGTTCAGTGCCAAGGGTGAGGGCAACCAGAGCCTGATCATGTGGCTGCAGCAGCTGACCAGCCCAAGGGCAGATTTCAGCTTCCACACCGTGCCCCATCCCGACGGAAAAGTGATCCTGCTGGAAATCCATCCGGCCCGCAGCAAGCCCATCGCCTTCCATAGCGCACGCTTCATCCGCATCGATAGCCACAAGGTCAAGTTGGATGACCATGGCGACAAGGAGGCGCGGCTGTGGGAGGCGCTGGGCGTCAAGCAGGACTGGACCGGCGAGATCGTGGCCTCGGCAACGCTCGACGATCTCGATCCGGATGCGATCGACTTCGCCCGTGCACGGTTCATCGAGTACTCGGCCACACATGTCGACAAGCACCACATGCTGTATCGGCTGGATGCCATCGACGCCTACGAGCAGCGGCTGGTGAAGCAGATCGAGGTGGCCTCCGGCACCGTGGAGGGGGCGAACAACAAGCCCTACGTGCGCTTGCTATCAACCAAGGCCACGCGCGGCACGGTGACGGCCAAGGTGGAGCTGGATGTGGACGCAGGTGGCAGCGTGCGGCGCAAGGAGGTCCCTGTGATGGACGGGGATGACCTTGAACAAACCACCGGACGGGCGATCTACCGCGACTGTCGCGTCGGCGAGATCCGTGCCGGGCGCGGCGCGCAATCGCTGGAGCTGCGGGTGCCGGGCGGCGAGGTGTACCTGACGCCGGGCGAGGCCTGGGGCGACGTGGATCCGCTGGCCATCCAGCGCCAGATGATCAAGCGCACCATCAAGGAACATCTGGACAAGGAAAAGCGCCTGCGGCCGAAAGGCATCAAGGTGCTGTCCTTGTTCTTCATCGACGAGGTGGCGAAGTACCGCACATACGATGCGGACGGTAATGTGCAGAAAGGCGTTTATGCGCAGATGTTCGAAGAGGAGTACAGCCGCTGGGCCCGCCACCCGGACTACCAGAGCCTGTTCAAGGAACTGGACATGGAGCACGCCGCCGAAGACGTGCATAACGGCTATTTTTCCATCGACAAGAAAAAAGTGGGCGGCAAAACGGTCGAGGTGCTGAAGGACACCAACGGCAGCACCAAGGCCGATGACGACACCTACAGCCTGATTATGCGCGACAAGGAACGCCTGCTCGATCTGGCCACGCCGCTCAAGTTCATCTTTTCCCACTCCGCGCTGCGCGAAGGTTGGGACAACCCCAACGTGTTCCAGATTTGCAGCCTGCGCGACATCCGCAGCGAACGCGAGCGCCGGCAGTCGATCGGCCGTGGCCTGCGGCTGTGCGTGGACAGGAACGGCCAGCGCGTGCAGGGCTTCGACACCAATACCCTGACGGTGATCGCAGGTGAAAGCTACGAGGCATTTGCCGAAGGCCTGCAGCAGGAGCTGGAAGACCCGGCAACGGGCATCGGCATCCGCTTCGGTGTGGTCGCCCCGGGCCAGTTCGCGGCAATTGCAGTCACCGCCGAGGATGGCAGCGTGGCGCCCTTGGGCGTGGCGCAATCCAAGGAACTGCGTGCAGCGCTGCAGGAGCAGGGTTATCTCAATGCTGCGGGCAAGGTGCAGGACAGCTTGCGCACGGCCATCAAGGAGGGGGCCGTACAGTTGCCCGAGACCTTCGCACCACAGCGGGACGCGGTGCTGGCGATCCTGCGCAAGCTGGCCGGGCGGCTGGAGGTCAAGAATGCGGATGACAAAACGCTGATTCCGGTGCGCCGCGCCGTGCTGGACAGCCCGGAGTTCAAGGCGCTGTGGGATCGGATCAAGCACAAGACGACCTATCGGGTGCAGTTCGACAACGAGAAGCTGATCGAAGACTGCATCGAAGCCGTCAAGGAATCCCCGCCTATCGCCAAGGCGCGGCTGCAATGGCGCAAGGCCGGTTTGGCAATCGGCCAGGCCGGCGTTGCCGCCGTCGAGCAGAAGGGCGCATCGATCGTTTCCCTGGACGAAACCGACATCGCGCTGCCGGACATCCTGACCGACCTGCAGGACCGCACCCAGCTGACCCGCCGCTCGATCCAGCGCATCTTGACCGAAAGCCGCCGGCTGGAGGATTTCAAGCGCAACCCGCAGCAGTTCATCGAGCAGACCGCCGAGGCGATCAACCGCTGCAAGCGGCTGGCGCTGGTGGACGGCATCAAATACCAGCGCATCGGTGATGGGGAGTACTACGCGCAGGAATTGTTCCAAGAGAAGGAGCTGCGGGGTTACATCGACAACATGCTGATGAACACCGAAAAAGCCGTGTACGAACACGTGGTCTACGACTCGGATGTAGAGCGCAATTTCGCCAGCGAGCTGGAGCGGAACGAAGCGATCAAGGTCTATGCCAAGCTGCCGGGCTGGTTCAAAATCCCGACCCCTCTGGATAACTACAACCCGGACTGGGCGGTGCTGCTGGTTGGTAACGATGGACAGGAGCGCTTGTATTTTGTGGTTGAAACCAAGGGCAGTCTGTTCAGCGATGCACTACGGCCAATCGAGGAAGGCAAGATCAAGTGCGGCAAGGCGCACTTCCTGTCGCTGGCTGTTGGCGAATCGCGTGCGGAGTACGTCGTCGAGCGGTCGGTGGAGGGATTGCTGTCGCGGCTTTAGGTAATCAGTTCGAGTTCTGAGCCCCGGTTCGGGGTAGAACCCTCCAATTAAATCAACTGGATATCGCGATCATGAAAATCGCCAGCTGGAACGTCAACTCCCTTAACGTGCGGCTGCCGCAATTGCAGCAGTGGTTGGCCGACTTCGCACCGGATGTGGTGGGCTTGCAGGAAACCAAGCTGGAGGATCATCGGTTTCCGGAAGATGCGCTGCTGGAGGCGGGCTATCGCAGCGTGTTTCATGGCCAGAAGACCTATAACGGTGTGGCCCTGCTGGCGCGGCACCCCATCGCCGCGGTGCAATCGGGCATCCCGGATTTCGCAGACCCGCAGGCACGCGCGATTGCGGCCACCGTGAACGGTGTGCGCATCGTCAATCTGTATGTGGTCAACGGGCAAGACCTTGGCACCGACAAATACGATTACAAACTGCGCTGGCTGGATGCGGTGCATGGCTGGCTGGCGGAGGAACTCAAGGCGCATCCCCATCTGGTGGTGCTGGGCGATTTCAATATTGCGCCGGATGACCGCGACGTGCCCGATGCCGCGGTATGGAATGACGACCACATCCTCACGTCCAGCGCCGAGCGCAGCGCCTATCAACGGCTGCTGGCGCTGGGCCTGCACGATGGCTTGCGGCTCAAGCACGACGACGCGGCACTGTTCAGCTGGTGGGATTACCGGCAAGCGGCATTCCGCCGCAATCTGGGGCTGCGGATTGATTTGACCCTGGTCTCGGATGCACTCAAGGCACAGGTGCAGGCAGTGGGCATCGATAAAACACCGCGCAGCTGGGAGCGCCCCAGTGACCACGCCCCGGCGTGGGTAGAGCTGCGCGGCCAGGCGCAGCTTCTACAATAGGCCGATGCACGACACCCTGCGCCCCGCATCAGAGACCGGCCTGACCCAACTGGGGTTGCCGACCGCACTGGCCACGCCGTTGCTGGACTATCTGGCGCTGCTGGCGCGCTGGAATGCCACTTACAACCTCACCGCGATCCGCGACCCGCACGAGATGCTGGTCAAGCATGTGCTGGACTCGTTGGCGATGCAGCCGTTTGTGGGTGCGCTGCACAGCTTGGCCGATCTGGGTACCGGCCCCGGCCTGCCCGGCATCCCGCTGGCGATTGCCACCCCCGGCCTGCACGTCACCTTGGTGGAGAGCAACGGCAAGAAAGCGCGCTTTTTGCGCGAAGCGGTACGCCAACTCAAGCTGGGCAATGTCAGCGTGGCCGAATCCCGCATCGAGGCGTTCCAGCCTGGCACCCCCTTTGATGCCATCACCGCACGTGCGCTGGCCACCTTGCCGCTGATCTTGCAGCTGGGCGGGCACCTGCCGGGGCCGGCCGGGCATCTATTGGCGATGAAGGGTGCGCTGCCACAGGACGAGATCGACGCCCTGCCGGCGGGCTGGCAGGTGGCCGGCATCCATACGTTGCAAGTCCCCGGCTTGGCGGCAGAACGGCATCTTGTGGACATCGTGCGGACGCAGGCATAGGGCATAATCCCCTGTCCTGCCTGCGCGCCGCGCAGGCCCAGCCGCAGGAAACACACGCCGCATGGCCCGCATCATTGCTATTGCCAACCAGAAAGGCGGGGTTGGCAAGACCACCACCGCCGTCAATCTGGCCGCCGCCTTAGCGCGTACCCCCAAGCGCGTGCTGCTGGTGGATCTGGATCCGCAGGGCAATGCCACCATGGGCAGCGGCATCAACAAACGCGAGCTGGACACTGCAATTACCGATGTCTTGCTGGGCGATAACAGCGCGCAGGACGCACTGCTGCGCTGCGAAGACGGCTACGACCTGCTGCCCGGCAATATTGATTTGACCGCCGCCGAAATCCAGTTGATGGATGCCGAGAATCGCAATGGCCGGCTCAAACAGGCGCTGGCTCCTTTGCGCGATGGCTATGACTTCATCCTGATCGATTGCCCGCCGTCGCTGTCGCTGCTCACGCTGAATGCGCTGAACGCCGCCGATTCGGTGTTGGTGCCGATGCAGTGCGAGTACTACGCGCTGGAAGGACTGTCGGCATTGATCGACACCATCGACGCGCTCAAGGACAGGCTCAACCCCCAGCTTGAAATCGAAGGCGTGCTGCGCACCATGTTCGACGTGCGCAACAATCTGGCCAATGGCGTGTCTGCGGAGCTGATCCAGCATTTTGGTGACCGCGTGTTCCGCACGATCATTCCGCGCAATGTGCGTTTGGCCGAAGCACCCAGCCACGGCCAGAGCATCATCGGCTACGACAAAGCCAGCCGCGGCGGCGTGGCCTATCTGGGCTTGGCAGGAGAAGTCTTGCGTCGCCAGCGCGAACGCAATCAGGCGCAGGCAAAGGAGAACACAGCGTGAGCGAGGCAAGCAAAAGCAGCGGCAAGAAGCGGGGACTGGGGCGCGGCCTGGAAGCGTTGCTGGGACCCAAGGCTGCGGCCTCGGCACCGGTGTTGGAAGCGCAACCTGGCGAAGCGCTGCGCAGCTTGCCGGTGGACGCCATGGTGCCCGGCAAATATCAGCCGCGCCGCACCATGGACGACGCCAAGCTGGATGATTTGGCGGCCTCCATCAAAGCACAGGGTGTGATCCAGCCGATCGTGGTGCGTGAACGCCTAGGCGCCGATGGCAAGGGTGGCCGCACCTACGAAATCATCGCCGGCGAGCGCCGCTGGCGCGCCTCGCAGCGCGCCGGGCTGTCCAACGTGCCGGTGGTCATTCGCGCAGTCGATGACCGCACCGTGGTGGCGATGGCGCTGATCGAAAACATTCAGCGCGAAGACCTGAACCCGCTGGAAGAAGCGCAAGCGCTGCAACGCCTGATCGACGAATTTGACCTCACCCACGCCGCTGCCGCCGAGGCGGTGGGGCGCTCGCGGGCGGCGGTGTCCAACTTGCTGCGCCTGCTGGAATTGCCGGAACCGGTGCGCGCCTTGGTACAAAGCAGCGCGATTGAAATGGGCCATGCCCGCGCCTTGTTGCCGCTGGCCGAGCCGATGGCGATTGCCTTGGCCAAACAGGCCGCCGAGGAGGGCTGGTCGGTGCGCGAAGTCGAGCGCCGCGTGCAACTGATCGCAGCCGGCAAAGTGGTCACCGAAGCCAAGAAACCGGCCCCCAAGGCCAAGCCCAAACAAGCCGACATCGCCAGTTTGGAACGCGAACTATCCGACACCTTGGGCAGCAAGGTCAGCGTACTCAACGGGCGCGGCAACAAAGGCAAGCTGATCATCCATTACGCCAATCTGGATGCGCTGGACGGCGTGCTGGAACGGCTGCGCAACCGTACGTGAGTCACCCCGCATGAGCGCACATCCACAACTGTCGGTGGTTGTCCCCGTGCATAACGAGGAAGACAACGTCGCGCCGTTGGTCGCGGAAATTCTCGCTGCACTCCGCGGCCGTATCGATTTTGAAATCGTGTATGTCGATGACACCTCGCGCGATGCCACCTTGCAACGCCTGCGCCAATTGCAGGCCAGTACGCCCGAGCTGCGCGTCATTCGCCACCTCGCCAATGCCGGGCAAAGCACCGCCGTACGCAATGGTGTCAAGGCGGCGCGCGCGCCGTGGATTGCGACCCTGGATGGCGATGGCCAAAACGATCCCGCCGATATTCCACACCTTCTGGACAAGCGCGCCAGCGCCGTTGCCGATGTGAAATTGTTTGCCGGCTGGCGGGTCAACCGGCAGGATTCCGGCAGCAAGCGCTGGGCCAGCAAATGGGCGAATGCGATTCGCAGCCGCATGCTGCACGATGCCACCCCGGACACCGGCTGCGGGATCAAATTGTTCGAACGTGAGGCATTCCTGGATTTGCCGTATTTCGACCACATGCACCGCTACCTGCCGGCCCTGATGCAGCGCGCCGGTTGGCAAACCGTCAGCGTGCCGGTCAATCATCGCCATCGCACCGCTGGGGTGTCCAAGTACAACAATCTGGGCCGTGCACTGGCAGGTATCCGTGACCTGCGCGGGGTGGCGTGGTTGATTGTGCGCAGCCGGCGCACCGCCGTTGAGGAAGTGACGCCGTGATGTTGCCGCCGGTGGGCTTCATGGATACGCCGGTGGCCGCGCTGGCGTGGACCGGCATTCACATGAGCCCGTGGAAATTGATCGGGTTGATCGGCGCACTGATGTTTGGTGGCCGCTGGTTGGTGCAGTTCATCGCCAGCCGCCGGCACGGCAAGCCGGTGATCCCGCGTTTGTTCTGGTACATGAGCATTGTCGGCAGCCTGATGACGCTGAGCTATTTCATCTTCGGCAAGAATGACGCCGTGGGTATTTTGCAAAACCTGTTCCCCAGCTTCACCGCCTGCTACAGCCTGTATCTGGATATTCGCCACCGCGGCTGGAAGCGCGACCGCGCCGGGCATTGAGCAGGGCAAGAGGGGTATCGCCACACGCAACCCATCTTGCATTGTTGTCCCCTCCTGACTGGATTGCATCCGTGAAACGACTGCTGCTTGCCCTCTGTCTGCTGCCTGCGTTTGCCGTTGCCCAAACTGCCGCGCCAGCTGTGCAGCCCACCGTCGCAGACAAAGCCTTCCAGTCGATCTACCAAACCGAATGGACATGGCGCACGCAGCAGTCCTCTGGTGGTGATGAGGATGGCGATCCCAACGCCGCCGCACGCAACCGCAGCCTGCCCGATGTCAGTCCGCAAGCACAGGCCAACAAGCTGGCTTATCTGGAGGGTGTGCTCAAGCAACTGGATGGCGTGAATGTACGGGCGCTTTCGGCGGGCGAGCAATTGAACTACGCGATCTATCGCCCGCAGATCGAGCACACGGCGGCGGCGCTGCGCTTTCGTGATTATGAAATGCCGTTCAATTCGGATAGCTCGTTCTGGTCGAATCTGGATTTCATGGCCCGCGCCGAGCTGCGCGATGCCGCCGCCTACCACGCCTATGCCGCACGCCTGCGTGATGTGCCGCGCTACTTCGACCAGCAGATCGCCAACATGCGCGCCGGCCTTGCCCGTGGGTTTTCGGTGCCGCGCGCGGTGCTGGACGGACGCGACGATTCCATCGCGATGACGGCGCACCTGAAAGACCCCGAAGCGGCTTCGCTGTGGGCACCCTACACACGAATGCCCTCCACCATTCCGGCCGAGCAACAAGCGGCACTACGCGCAGAAGGCCGCGCCGCCATCGCGGATGCGGTGATTCCCGCATTTTCCAAACTGCTCACCTTCTTCCGCCAGGACTACATGCCCAAGGCGCGCATCACGCTGGCCGCCGAAGCCATGCCCAATGGCAAGGCGTGGTATCGCGAGCAGATTCGCAACTACACTACCTTGGACTTAACGCCCGATGAAATTCATGCCATCGGCCTGCAAGAAGTTGCATCCATCCATGCCGAGATGGACGCGATCATCGACCAGGTGGGGTTCAAAGGCCGCTCGCCGCAAACGCGCTTTGCCGACTTCCTGAGCTTCCTGCGCAGCGACCCGCAGTTCTACGCCAAGACCCCGCAAGAGCTGCTCAACGATGCCGCCTGGATCAGCAAACGCGTGGATGGCGAAGTGGGGAAAATCATCGGCACCCTGCCGCGCGGGCGCTTCACCATCGTGCCGGTACCGGCGTCCATTGCGCCGTTCTGGACCGCAGGCCGGGGCGGTGCGGGTACCTATTGGCTGAACACCCATGACCTGCCCAGCCGCCCGCTGTACAACCTGCCGGCGCTGACCCTGCACGAGTCTTCCCCCGGGCATTCCTTGCAGCAATCCTTGGTGTTGGAACAAGGCGAGCTGCCCGGCTTTCGCAAGGAATACATCAGTGCCTACGGCGAGGGTTGGGGCCTGTACAGCGAATGGCTGGGCAAGGAAATGGGCATCTACCAGACCCCGTATGAAGACTTCGGCCGGCTGACCTATGCGATGTGGCGCGCCTGCCGGCTGGTGATCGACACCGGCGTGCACCACATGGGCTGGACGCGTGCACAGGCGCTGGCCTACCTGCGCGACAACACCGCGCTGTCCGAGCACGAGATCACCACTGAAGTGGATCGCTACATCAGCTGGCCGGGACAGGCGCTGTCCTACAAATTGGGCGAGCTGACCATCCGCCGCCTGCGCGGCGAAGCGGAAACCGCACTGGGCAGCAAATTCGACGAGCGAGCCTTCCACGACGTGATTCTGTCGCAAGGCTCGGTGCCGCTGCCGGTACTGGAAACCCAAGTGCGTGCGTGGGTGGCGACACAGCAGACGAAGTGAACACAAGGCAACGCCCATGAACAAGCGCGTCTTACTCGGATTCTTGTTGCTGCTGGTGGTCTATCAGGCCTCGGAAGGCCTGCAAACCGTGGTTGCACGCGGCAATCCGCTGGGGCCGGCATTGATGCTGTTGGCGCTGGCCCTGGCATGGCCGGTGGGGCGCTGGATCGACGGCAGCGGTTGGCGCGCGTTCGGGCTGCTGCGCCCGCGCTGGCTGGGGCTGCTGGGTGGTGGGTTGCTGCTGGCGATCCTGGCGAAATTTGCCGCCGAAGCATTGGCGCTGGGGCTGGGCATCGAGACGTTCGCACCGATGCTCGCGTTGCCGGTTTCGGCCTTGGGCCTGCTGGCGCTGACCACCTTTATCCCGTCACTGGCCGAAGACATCCTCACCCGCGGCTTTCTGCTGCGCTTCACGCCCAAGCCGCTGGGCTTCTGGGCCTATGTGCTGGCTTCGGCGCTGCTCTACACCGGCAATCATCTGTGGCGCTTCGACTGGGGCCTGACCGAACAACTGCGCCTGTTCTGCCTCGGCCTGGCCTACGCCGCGGCAGCCTATCGCTTCCGCTCGCTGTGGGCCGCCGTGGGTCTGCATTGGGGCTGGAATTTTGCCGGTGCCGCGCTTTCGCAAGCGTGGCCCACCACGCTGGCGGACGCCGCCAGTGGCCGGCTGGTCTCGGCGGCCGTGCATTTGCTGCTGTTTGCCGTCATTGCCGGCTGGGTGCACGCAGCGCAGCCCGCCGATAACCCCAGCAAGGTTTGATCGAAGGTCGAGCACTCTGCGGTGGCCGCAGAGCTGCTCGGCCCGCAACCCGGCCGCGCGCTGCGCAAGTTGCTTACGCCTCGCGCCGGTTTTGCACCAGCGACTCCACCACCGAGGGATCGGCCAGGGTCGTGGTGTCGCCGAGTTGGTCGGGGGCGTTTTCGGCGATCTTGCGCAGGATGCGGCGCATGATCTTGCCGCTGCGGGTTTTGGGCAGGCCGGGCGCCCACTGGATGAAGTCGGGGGTGGCGGTGGGGCCAATCTCGTTGCGTACCTGTTGCACCAATTCGCGGCGCAGGGCTTCGCTGGGCTCGATGCCCTGCTTCAACGTCACGTAGGCATAAATGCCTTGGCCCTTGAGGTCATGCGGGAAGCCCACTACCGCCGCTTCGGCCACATCCTTGTGCAGCACCAGGGCGCTTTCCACTTCGGCGGTACCAATCCGGTGGCCGCTGACATTGATCACATCATCCACGCGGCCGGTGATCCAGTAATAGCCATCGGCATCGCGGCGGCAACCATCGCCACTGAAATACATCCCGGGATAGGTTTTGAAATAGGTGTCGATGAACCGCTGGTGGTCGCCATACACGCTGCGCATCTGCCCGGGCCACGAATCCAGCAGTACCAGATTGCCTTCGGTAGCGCCATGCAACACATGGCCCTCGGCATCCACCAGGGCCGGCACCACGCCCGGCAACGGCTGGGTGGCTGAACCGGGTTTGAGATCCGTCACCCCGGGAATGGGGGTGATCAAAATGCCGCCGGTTTCGGTTTGCCACCAGGTATCCACGATCGGGCAACGCGCCTCGCCCACCACATCGAAATACCAACGCCACGCTTCCGGATTGATCGGCTCGCCCACGCTGCCCAGCAGGCGCAGACTCTTGCGCGACGTTGCCCGCACCGGCGCTTCGCCTTCCCGCATCAAGGCGCGAATGGCGGTGGGTGCGGTATAGAAAATCGTCACCTGATGCTTGTCGATCACCTCCCAGAACCGGGAGAAATTGGGATAGTTGGGCACGCCTTCAAACATCACCTCGGTACAGCCATTGGCCAGCGGGCCATACACGATATAGCTGTGGCCCGTCACCCAGCCCACATCGGCGGTGCACCAGAACACATCATCGGGTTTGAGGTCGAAGGTGACATCGTGGGTGTACGCACTCCACAGCAGATAGCCGGCAGTGGTGTGCAACACGCCTTTGGGTTTGCCGGTGCTGCCGGATGTGTAGAGGATGAACAACGGGTCTTCCGCGTGCATGCGTTCGGGTTCGCAGGTCGCCGGCTGGCCATCCATCACCGCATCCAACCAACGGTCGCGCGGCATCTGCATGTCCACCGCGCCGCCGGTATGCCGCACCACCAGCACGGTCTCCACCGAGTGGGTGCCGGGCAGCTTGAGCGCCGCGTCCACGTTCGCCTTCAGCGGCACCTTCTTGCCGCCGCGCAGGCCTTCGTCGGCGGTGATGATCAGCTTGCTGGTGCAGTCGGCCACACGGTCGGCGATGGAGTTGGGCGCGAAGCCGCCGAACACCACCATGTGGATCGCACCGATGCGCGCACAGGCCAGCATCGCAATGGCCGCCTCCGGGATCATCGGCAAATAGATTGTCACGCGATCGCCCTTGCCAATACCCAAATTGCGCAGTGCGTTGGCCAATTGGCAGACGCGCGCATGCAGCTGGCGGTAGGTGAGTTTTTGCGCCACCGCATCGGGGCTGTCGGGCTCGAAAATCAGTGCGGTTTTATCGCCGTTTGTTGCCAGATGCCGATCCAGGCAATTCACGCTGGCGTTGAGCTGGCCATCGGCAAACCAACGGATGCGGAAGTCTTTCAGATCAAAGCTGACATCCTTGATGACGGTGGGTGCGGTGTACCAATCCAGGCGCGTGGCCATCTGACCCCAGAAGGCATCCGGGTCTTGCCGGGCCTGGGCGTAATCGCGTTGGTAATCTGCAGCTGAAAGATTGGCCTGTGCCGCAAATGCCGGATCCACCGGGTATAAGTCGCTCATGTGATGCTCCAAGGATGCGGTGCGCGCACGACACCGTGCGTAGTTCTTGAGTGTGCCGCAAGCGCGCCGGGCCAGACGTTGATTTCCTGTTAAATCCGGTGCAATTTCGCCATCTTGTCCACAAGACAATCTGACTTCCTGCACATGTTTGCAACTGCAAACGGTGCAGGATAGGCGCACCGTGGTCCTGTTTCACGCATCCCCATCACGCATTCCTTTCACTCAAGAAGAGCCTTCTCATGTTGCCAGCCTCCTTTCGCCGCACCCCGTTGGCGCTTGCCATGCTCTGCACTCTTGCCGGCCTGTCACTGACCGCCTGCAAACCCAAGACCGAATCCGCCAGCACCGCGCCGGTCGCCGCCGCACCCGTTGCCGCGCCCACCGTGGGCATTGATCTGGCCGGCATCGACAAAGCCGTGCAGCCGGGTGACGACTTCTACGCCTATGCCAACGGCATCTGGCAGCAGAAGACCGAAATTCCCGCCGACCGCGCCAGCACGGGGGTGTTCTACAGCGTGTTCGAAAAGGCGGAAAAGCGCCTGTCCGATTTGGTGCAGGGCCTGCAAAAGCAAAACCCGGCCGTCGGCAGCAACGAGCGCAAGATCGCCGATTATTACGCTGCCTACATGGATGAAGCCGGCATCGAAGCGCATGGCATGGCACCGCTGCAAGCCAAGTTGGCGGAAGTGGATGCAATTGCCGATGGCGCGTCCCTGTCGCGCTATCTGGGCGGCACGTTGCGCGCCGACGTGGACCCGGTGAACGCCACCAATTACTACACCGAACACCTGCTGGGGCTGTTTGTGGCCGCAGGTTTGAATGACCCCAGCAAGAACACCGGCTACCTGCTGCAAGGTGGCCTCGGCATGCCCGACCGCGAGTACTACCTGTCTGCCGACAAGGACATGGCGAAAAACCGCGAGGCCTACAAAACCTACATCGCCGCCCTGCTCAAACAGGCCGGCCAGGCCGATGCCACCCAGCAGGCGCAGGCCATCTTTGATCTGGAAATGAAGATCGCCAAGGCGCAGGCCAGCGTGGTGGATACCCAGGACATCCACAAGGCCAACAATCCGTGGCCGGTGGCCGACTTCGTCAAGCAAGCGCCGGGCATGGATTGGACGGCATTCTTCGATGCCGCCGGGCTGGCCAAGCAGTCCACCCTGATTGCATGGCAGCCCAACGCCATCAAGCAACTGTCGGCGCTGGTGGCCAGCCAACCGCTGCCGGTGTGGAAGGACTACCTGCGCTTCCACCTGATCAACCAAAGTGCAGGCCTGTTGCCCAAGGCCTATGCCGATCTGCGCTTTGGCTTCTATGGCACCCAGTTGTCGGGTGCCACCCAGCAGCGTGATCGCTGGAAGCGCGCACTGGCCGCCACCGACAGCGCGCTGGGCGATGCCATCGGTCAGCTGTATGTGAAACAGTACTTCCCGGCCAGCTCCAAGGCGCAGGTGGAAGATCTGGTGCACAACATCCTGGCCGCGTTCCGCGATGGCGTGGACAAGCTGGCATGGATGACCCCGGAGACCAAAAAGCAGGCCAAGCAGAAAGCCGAAACCATGCTGGTGGGCGTGGGCTATCCGGACACGTGGCGCGATTATTCCAAGCTCGACATCAAGCCCGATGACGCTTTGGGCAATGCGCAACGCGCGGGCCTGGCCGAATACCAGCACCAGCTGGCCAAGCTGGGCACTCCGCCCGACCGCAAGGAATGGTGGATGACCCCGCAAACCGTGAACGCAGTGAACCTGCCCCTGCAAAATGCGATGAATTTCCCGGCCGCGATTCTGGAAGCGCCGTTCTTCGATCCCAAGGCCGATGCGGCCGCCAACTACGGCGCGATCGGTGCGGTGATTGGCCACGAAATCAGCCACGGGTTCGATAATCTGGGAGCCGAATTCGACGACCAGGGCCGCCTGCACAATTGGTGGACCCCCGATGATGCCGCCCACTTCAAAGCCGCCGCCGACAAACTGGCCGCGCAGTACGACAGTTACGAAGCGCTGCCGGGTCTGCACATCAACGGCAAGCAAACCTTGGGCGAAAACATCGCCGATGTGTCCGGCCTGCAAGCGGCGTATGTGGCCTATCACAAGTCACTCAATGGCAAAGACGCCCCGGTGATCGACGGCCTGACCGGCGATCAGCGCTTCTTCCTTGCGTTTGCACAAGCCTGGCGCACCAAGATGCGCGATGCCGCACTGCGCTCGCAGGTGGTGGGCAACGAACACGCCCCCGGCCAGTGGCGCGCACTCACCGTGCGCAACATCGATGCGTGGTACGCCACCTTCAATGTGAAGGATGGGCAGAAACTCTACCTGGCACCGGATGCGCGCGTGAAGATCTGGTAAGCCACTCGCAAAAAGCAGCCAACAAAACGCCGGCCTTGGGTCGGCGTTTTGTTGTGCCTCACCACATCAAATCATCCGGTACCGTGAACTGTGCGTAGTAGGCATCGTCTTCTGAGGTGCTGCTTGCGGCGGTATCGCTGGCGGCTTGGCCGTGATCCAGCACAATGAGCTCGGGCGCACGGTCGCGCACTTTGCTGGCGGCATTGCGCGGCAGCAGGGCGTAGCGCTCGCCCGATTGCGCAATCACCAATGCGCCGCTGGCCAGTTGCTTGCGCAGCGCATCGTCCACCCGCACGCTGCGGATCGCGCCACCGGCATCGAAGCGGTAGTCCTGCTCGCCGGCCTGCGCCACGTGCTTGTCTGCGATGATTTGCCGCGCCTGCGCATGCAGTTCGCGGCTGCGGGCCTGCGCCTTGCGCTGCGCTTCCAGTGCGCGGTCGTGCTCGGCCTTGCCGGCACGCGCACGTTCGGCTTCGCGTTGTGCATCGGTTTGGGTTTGCGCGGACTTGGCGTGGTGCGCCAAGTGCTGTTCACGCGCCACTTCCGCAGCCTTGGATTTTTTGACCAAGCCGGCCTTGAGGAGTTGTTGTTGCAGGGGGTTGAGCTTGGCCATGCGGCAGAGACGGGTTGAAAATTTGCGCCATCATACGGCCACCCGCTGCGGGCTGGCTTATTGCGGCGGCGCTGCCAATTCCTTGGCGCCCAAGAACCCGTCGTGATTCATGTCCTGCTTGCGAAAGCGCTCGGCCAGTTGCGCGCGGTAGGCCTCACGCGTGATGGGCTTGCGCTTGCCGCCGGGCTGCTCGTCGGCATTCAGTACGCCATCGTGGTTGCGGTCCATCCGATCAAAGGCATAACTCAACCAGTCTTGATATTCGAGCAAGGACACCCGGCCATCGCCATCGCTATCCATCTTCGCCAGGTAATCGCTGCTGCGCTGGACTTGTGCCGGTGCTGCGAGTGGCAGTACACATGTCAATAGCGCAACAGCGATGGCCCGCCTCATGCCGGCAAGCTCATGCCGGCAAAAGCGCATAGCCGCGCAAACGGGCGGCGTAATCTTGCAGCGCACGCACGCCACTGGCTTCGGCCTCGGCACACCATGCCTGCAAGCGCTTGAGTTTTTCAGTCGCATCGTGGCCGCGGCTTTCCAACACTTCGGCCAAGCGATTGCGATGCTCGACCAAGGTCTGGATGCGCGGCTTGGATGCCACCCATACCCGCAATTGCTCGCGTGCGTCCGGCTTCAGCCAGCGGCCATCGTCTGCGATACCACGCCGCAGTTTGCGTGGCAGCAAGGCGCGCAACTTGGCACCGGCGGCCGCGGCTTCATCGCACAGGGCCGGCTTCAACACATTGCGCTGGTAGTCGGTCATGGCTTGGAAACGATGCGCGACCAAGGCTTTCAAGGTTTCCGTATCCGGGGTCTGGATGTTGGGGCGCAGATTCAGACGTGGTGCCACCCTGAGCACCTTGGCCAGGCGCAGCGCAGCTAGCACGCGGATGGCGACCCAACCGATATCGAACTCGAACCGGCGCATCGCAAACCGCGCCGAAGACGGAAATGCGTGATGGTTGTTATGCAATTCTTCGCCACCAATCCACACCGCCCACGGGGTCAAGTTGGTGGCGGTGTCGGTGGTTTCGAAATTACGGTAGCCCCACCAGTGTCCCAGGCCATTGATCACACCGGCTGCCCAAAACGGAATCCACGCCATCTGGATGGCCCACACCGCGACACCCTTGGCCCCGAACAACACGAAACTGATCAGCAAGAGCAACTGCACGCCCAAATCGGGGAAACGGCTATACAGGTGGCGCTCCACCGCATCGTCCGGGCAGCCCTTGCCGTATTGCTCGATGCAGGCACGATCCAGCCGCGCTTCGCGATACAAATCACCGCCGCGCCAGAACACCATGCCGATGCCTTTGATCATCGGGCTATGTGGGTCATCCTCGGTTTCGCATTTGGCGTGGTGCTTGCGATGGATTGCCGTCCACTCGCGGGTCAGCATCGAGGTGGTCAACCAACTCCAGAACCGGAAGAAGTGCGCCAGCAGCGGGTGAAAATCCACACCGCGATGGGCTTGGCTACGGTGCAGATACAACGTCACCGTGAAGATGGTGATCTGGGTGACCACCAGCAGATACAACAACATCTCCAGCCAGCCAAGTTGCAGCAGGCCACCGGCAATGAAATCCAGAATCGACACAGACATTACGGGACTCGGAAAGGGTGGAAATAGCCAATCAGCCGCCATGATGCCATGCCCTAGCTGAGTGGTGCCCAGGCACGGCATGATGGCCGCATGCCCGAGCTCCCCGAAGTCGAGACCACCCGCCGCGGCCTGCTGCCGCATGTCGCCGGCCGGCGCGTGGAACACGTGCTGCTGCGCCGCCCGGACCTGCGCTGGCCGATCCCGCGCGAGGTGGAGGAACTGTTGCCGGAACAGCGCATCCATGGCATTCGCCGCCGCGCGAAATACCTGCTGCTGGACACCGATGCCGGCAGTGCGTTGTTGCACCTGGGCATGTCCGGCAATTTGCGGGTGGTGCCGCCGGCGACCCCGGTGCGCGCGCATGACCATGTGGACATCGCGCTGGACAATGGTCAGCTGTTGCGATTTCACGATCCGCGCCGGTTTGGTTGCCTGCTCTGGCAAGCGCCGGGGCAAACCCATTCGCTGCTGGCGGGGCTTGGCCCCGAGCCCCTAGAAGCGGGCTTCGATGGCGACTATCTGTTTGCACGCAGCCGAGGTCGCAGCAGTGCAGTCAAAACCTTCCTGATGGATCAGGCAGTAGTCGTGGGGGTGGGCAATATCTACGCCGCCGAAGCGCTGTTCATGGCCGGCATCTCACCGCTGCGCGCAGCCGGCAAGATCAGCCGTGAACGTTATGCCGCGCTGGCGGCGGCATCGCAACAGGTGCTGCAGCAGGCCATCGAGCGCGGCGGCACCACCTTGCGCGACTTCATCGCACCCGATGGTGCGCGGGGCTATTTCGAGCAGGAATTGCAGGTGTATGGGCGTGCTGGTGCGCCCTGTCCGCGCTGTGGCCGCGCATTGAAGCATGCGCTTATCGGCCAGCGTGCCAGTGTCTGGTGCGGGCACTGCCAACGCTGACGGTTGCGCAAGCACAACCCGCATTCGTTATGCTGCCGCTTCCCCCGTCTCCTGTTGGCCGCAATGACCGTTGCTGGTGACATCACTGTTTTGCTGGATGCCGCCCGCGAGGGTGATCGTGGCGCGCTGGATCGGGTGCTGGCCACGCTGTATCAGGAATTGCATGGCATGGCGCGCCGGCAACTGGCCGGCCAACAGCACGGGCATACGCTGAATGCCACCGCGCTGGTGCATGAGGCGTATTTGAAACTGATCGGGCGCGGCGATGGCAGTGCCAAGTTCGATGACCGCGCGCACTTCTTCGCCTATGCCGCATCGGCAATGCGTTCGGTGATTGTGGATTACGCCCGTCAGCGGTTGGCGCAAAAGCGCGGCGGCGACCTGCACCGGGTGACCGACTTGCCCGAGGACATTGAAGGCGGTTTGCGTCTGGACGAGGACATGTTGGGGCTGGATACCGCACTGAATCGGCTGACGGCGGTCGACCCACGCCTGACCCAGGTGGTGGAGCTGCGCTATTTCGCCGGCCTGTCGGAGTTGGAGATCGCAGCATTGATGCAGCGTTCCGAGCGCAGCGTGCGCCGCGACTGGCAGAAAGCGCGGATGTTCCTGCTGGCCTCGTTGCAGGAGACCCCGTCGGCCTGACCGCAAGGTCAGGGAGGCGGTTGCCGGCATGGATCTCGCGCGCTGGCAACGCCTGTCGCCACTGCTGGATGCCCTGCTGGAGCTGCCTGCCGACCAACGCGCCGAGCACCTGCAAGTGCTGCGCTGCGAAGACCCGCAACTGGCCGCCGAACTTGAACGTCTGTTGCTGCTTGAAGCCGACGATGCCGAATTCCTGAACACGCCGGTGATGCAACTACCGGCCGGCGTGGTGCCCGGTGCGCGCTTTGGCCCGTACCGGCTTGAGCGCGTGCTGGGCGAAGGCGGCATGGGCCAGGTATGGTTGGCTGCACGTGCCGATGGCCTGTACGAGCGCAAAGTGGCGCTGAAGTTGTTGCGCTCCGGCCTGGTCGATTCCAGCCTGCGCCAGCGCTTTGACCGCGAGCGTGAAATACTGGCGCGGTTTGCGCACCCGTTCATCGCACGCCTGTTGGATGCCGGCGTTGATCAAGGCGGGCAACCGTATCTGGCGCTGGAGTACGTGGATGGCGAGTCGATCACCAGTTGGTGCCAGGCGCGTCAGCTCGACATCGCCGCGCGGCTGGATCTATTTCGCCAAATTTGCGATGCGGTCAGCCATGCGCATGCCAACTTGATCGTGCATCGCGACCTCAAGCCCTCCAATATCCTGGTCACTCCCGATGGGCATGTGCGGCTGCTCGATTTCGGTATTGCCAAACTGCTCGACGTGGATCCGCTGCCGGTAGAACAAACCCGCACCGGCGTGCGTGCCTTCACCTTGCACTACGCCGCCCCCGAACAGATTCGAGGCGAGCCGGTCACCACCATGACCGATGTCTATTCGCTCGGGGTGGTGTTGTACGAGTTGTTGACCGGCAGCAAGCCATACCGGCTCAAGCGCCAGACCGATGCCGAGTGGGAAGAAGCCATCCTCGACGGCGCACCGCTGAAACCATCGCAGGCCGCGCAACTGGCCGATCCCCTGCTGGTGCGGCCCTATACGCCACGTCGCCTGGCCAAAGTGCTGCTGGGTGATCTCGATAACATCATCCTCAAGGCGTTGGCCAAACGCCCGAACCAACGCTACGTCTCGGCCGAGGCATTGTCGCAAGACTTGCTCAGCTTCCTGCGCGGCCGGCCGGTACTGGCGCGCGGTGAAAGCATGGGTTATCGCGTTCGCAAATACGTGCAACGGCATCGCTGGTCAATGGCGGCGGGCACCACCATTTTATTGGTGCTGATGACCGCGCTGGGGGTCGTGGCATGGCAGGCGCAACGCGCTTTGCATGAAGCCTCGCGCGCGCAAGCCATGCAGCGTTTTATTGCCGAATTATTCCAGGACGCGGGCAGTTCACCCAACACCCCAATCGACCTGCGCAGCTTGCTGGATATGGGTATTTTGCGTGGCGAACACAGCTTGGCGCGGCAGCCGCAGGCGCGTGCGGAGCTGTATGGCGTGGTGGCGCAATTGCGTTTGAGCTTGGGCGACTATCGCGAAGCCGATGCGTTGTTGCAGCGTCAAGCCAATCTACTGGCGCAATTACCGGATGCGCCGTTCAGTCTGCGCATGGAAGCAGTCACGCTGCGTGGCAACGTGCAACGCCAATTGGGCAATCCTGGCCTGTGCGTAGCGCAAATGCAGCGGCTGGAGCTGCAGGTGGATACCGAGCAATCGCGCCTGTCACAACAAGTCTCCGCGTATTACACGCAACTGGGGCGTTGTCTTCGCGAAGTGGGCCAGATCGATGCCGCCAAACGCTTGTTCATGCGCGCACTGGACCTGCGGCGCAAGCAGAACGACGAGACTGGGCTGGCCGAAACCACACTCGATTTGGCCACATTGCAAGCCGATGGTGGCAGCCCCGCTGAAGCCCTGCACACCATTGCCAGCGGCTTGATGCGGCTACGCCAAAAAGCCGGTGATCACCATCCTGAAGCAATCGATATGCTGCGCTCGATGTGCTCGCTGGAGCGCAACATGGATGCCGTAGATGATGCCGTGCGCGACTGCAAGCAATCCCTGAAATTGGCGCAAGAACTGCACGGCCCCAACCATCGCACCGCGATTGATGCCAATCGCCAACTGGCGGCGCTGTATGTGGACTTGGGCCGCTTCAATGAAGCCGAAACCATCTTCCTTGATACCACTGCGTGGATGACTACGCGCCTGGACGTCAACCATCCGGATATGGCCCGCGCTTACAACAGCCTGGCAATCGTGGCGTGGGAACGCGGCGACCTTGCGCGCGCGATGCGTTTTCAGCAACAGGCGGTGGATGCCTGGCGCAAATCCGGCAATGACGGATTGATTGCCGCCGGCTTGTTCAATCTGGCGATGATCCAGCACGATGCCGGCCATGATCGTGATGCGTTGGCAGCCGCGCACGAGTCAGCAAACCTGCGGGCGCGCCAATTCGGTGCCAACCACGAATTGGTGGGCGATAGTGACCGCTTGACTGGTGAAATCCAGGTAGCACTCGGGCAAACCGCGCTTGCGCGTAGCGTATTGGAAACAGCTGTGCAGCTGACCCGCGCGGGATATGGCCCCGAGCATTCACACACCCGGCGTGCCGAGGTTTCACTGGCACGTCTTTTGGCCAGCCAGGGCCAGCCAAATGCGCTCGAACAACTCGATCGGTTAGGACAACTACACAGCAATGGGTTGGAGCAGCGAAAAGCGGCCTGGCTGGCACGTGCATATGCGGCGCAACTGCGCTGCCAGCAGCAACCACAGTTGTCGCGCGTCACCCTGGATGCGGTATTGGCCGATATGCAGTTGGCTGTCCCCGAAGGCGGCGCGGTGCCGCGTGAAATCCAGGCGATTCGAAATACCTGCGGCAAGCCGGTCAAAGCGGCAACGGCACCTGCAACGGCTCGATCAGCCCCTCGCCACGCATCACCTTCTTGAACTCGGCACGCGACACCGACACATAGCGCTCGTTGCCTCCAATTTCCACCTGCGGCCCGTCCTGTACGGCGCGCCCCTGCGCATCAATGCGTACATTCATGATGGCTTTCTTGCCGCTATGGCAAATCGTCTTGATTTCGGAAAACTCATCGGCCCACGCCAGCAAATACTGGCTGCCCTCAAATAGCTCGCCGCGAAAATCCGTGCGCAAGCCGTAGCACAGCACCGGAATGCGCAGCGCATCCACCACTTCACTGAGTTGCCAGACCTGCGATTTGCTCAAAAATTGCGCCTCATCCACCAGCACGCAATGCAATGGCCCGTTGTCGCGGATGTCGTCTTCCACCACCTGCTGCAAATCAGCATCGCGTGAAAACGCCACCCCCTGCGCACGCAGCCCGATACGGGAGGCCACCGTGCCAGCCCCGGCGCGGTCATCCAGGCGCGGGGTCAAGATCGCCACCCGCATGCCGCGCTCGCGGTAGTTGTGCGCGCTTTGCAGCAACGTGGTGGTCTTGCCCGCATTCATCGCGGAATAATAGAAATAAAGCTTGGCCATGCACGGATTTTAACGGTGAACAAGGCTGGGCAGAACGCCCGCCAGCACTGAAAATGGCGAAATGTCAGCACCCAACCTGCACGGTCTCAATCCCCCCCAGCGGCAAGCAGTCCTGCACACCGAGGGCCCCCTGCTGGTGCTGGCCGGTGCCGGCAGTGGCAAGACCCGGGTCATCATCGAAAAGGTTGCGCATCTGATCCAGTCCGGCCGCTACCCGGCCAAGCGCATCGCCGCAATCACCTTCACCAACAAATCCGCACGCGAAATGCGCGAGCGCGTGGGCAAGCGCATCAAAGGCGATGCCGCGCAGGACCTCACGGTGTCGACCTTTCACGCGCTGGGCCTGAAGATTGTGCAGATTGACCACGCCAAGCTGGGCCTGCGCCGCGGGTTTTCCATTTTTGATGCCGATGATTCCAGCGCGCAGCTGAAAGATTTGCTGCCACCCGGCAGCAAACCCGATGTGATCGATGCTGCCAAACACCTCATCAGCCGCGCCAAGAATGCCGGGTTGTCGCCGGCACAAGCGGCAGAGGCGGCGCGCAGCACGCGTGAGCGCGAAGCCGCCGCGCTGTATGCGCGCTACCAGCAGCGCTTATCGGCATTCAATGCGGTGGATTTTGATGACCTGATTCGACTGCCGGTGCAGTTGCTGGAAACCGATGACGAGGCCCGCATGGCCTGGCGCGAGCGCATCGGCTATCTGCTGGTGGACGAATGCCAAGACACCAACGATGCGCAATATCGCCTGCTCAAAGCCATTGCTGGTGACGCAGGCCAGTTCACCTGCGTGGGCGACGACGACCAGAGCATTTACGCCTGGCGCGGGGCCAATCCGGATAATCTGCTTTCGCTGGGCACGGATTACCCGGCGCTCAAAATCGTCAAGCTGGAACAAAACTACCGCTGCTCCAACCGCGTGTTGCGCGCCGCCAATGCACTGATTGCCAACAACCCGCACGAGCACCCGAAAACGCTGTGGAGCGATGCCGCCGATGGCGAACGCATCCGCGTATGGGAGTGCCGTGACGCCGCGCACGAGGCCGACAAAGTGGCTGCGGAAATCCAGTTCATCGCACAAAAACACACCGCACCAGACGCGCCGCCACCGTGGGGTGAGATTTGCATTTTGTTTCGCGGCAACCACCAAAGCCGCGCACTGGAAAAAGCCCTGCAACTGCTGCGCATTCCGTATCACCTCAGTGGCGGCACCGCGTTTTTGGACCGCGGCGAAGTCAAGGACGCGTTGGCGTGGCTGCGCCTGCTGGCCAATCCAGACGATGACGCCGCGTTTTTGCGCGCAGTGCAGTCGCCCAATCGCGGCGTGGGTGCGGGCACCTTGGCCAAGCTGGGTGAACTGGCCGCGCACGCGCATTTGCCGCTGGCACGTGCCGCCGAATCGATTACCTTGGCCAAACAATTGCCGGCCCGCGCCGCCAATGCACTGCAAGGCTTTGCCAGCCTCCTGCACGGGCTGCGCAACGATGCACGCACGTTGCCGCCGGCGGAATTGGTGCGCAAGCTCAATGAACGCTCCGGCCTGCTGGCTGCGGTGCAGGCCAGTTGCAAAGACGAGGCCCAGTTCAAGCTGCGCCGGCGCAATCTGGATGAATTGGCGGACTGGTTTGATGGCCCGAAAACGTCCGGCCCCGGCGAGCTGGCCGCCGCGCTGGCGCTGCTCTCGCATGCGGACAAAGGCGATGCCGGCAATCAGGTACGGCTGATGTCAATGCATGCCTCGAAGGGATTGGAGTTCCGCTTTGTGTTCATCGTCGGTGTGGAAGACGGCAACCTGCCGCACGAG
>Ga0208823_1000797_pt1 | contig 25782 bp, 28 predicted proteins | sample AD_UKC075_MetaG_FD_184440 | JGI IMG/M metagenome (GOLD analysis project Ga0208823, IMG submission 184440) | Active sludge microbial communities of municipal wastewater-treating anaerobic digesters from USA - AD_UKC075_MetaG (SPAdes) (version 2) | ecosystem: Engineered > Bioreactor > Anaerobic >... | reverse complement strand
CAGTCATGCACTGGTGAGTGGCCGGCGCTGGAAGGCGGCGCACCAGGGTGTCGAGCCCCTGCGTGAGTTGGTGGCCGCCGTGCAGACGCATGGCGAAGCCCGCCAGGCGGTATTTGTCACGGCTGGTGACCTGAGTGACAACGCGCTGGACTATGCCCGCAGCAACAGCGTGCAGGTGCTCTCGGGCCCTGCGCTGGTGCAGTTGCTGCTGCCGGCCTTGCGCGAGCGCAAGAGCGGCAAGTGAGCGGGCACGCCGCCCAGGCTGCAGCCAACCGGCGCGGCATCCTCTGCATGTGTGCGGCCATGGCCGGGTTCGTGGCCAACGACGCCTTGGTGAAGTACGCCAGCCAGAGTCTGCCCGTCGCACAGATCATCTTCCTGCGCGGGGTGATGGCCACCATCCTGGTGCTGGCCGTGGTCCAGGGCCAGGGGGCCATGCCGCGCCTCGCCCTGGCCGCCCGGCCGCAGGTGATGGTGCGCGCGGGGGTGGATGCCGTGGCCACCCTGATGTACCTGTGGGCGCTGTTCCACCTGCCCATGGCGAATGCCATCGCGATCAATCTGTCCACCCCGATCTTCCTCAGCATCTTTGCCGCCGTCTTTCTGCGCGAATACGTGGGCGCGGAGCGCTGGGCCGCCATCGGAGCCGGTTTTCTGGGGGTGTTGCTCATCATCCAGCCGCAGTCCCAGGGCTTCAATGCCTTTGCGCTGCTGTGCCTGCTGGCCACCATCCTGCATGCGGTGCGTGATTTGCTCACCCGGCGCATCCCTGCGTCCACACCGGCCATCCTGATCACCCTGGCCACGGCGGCCACCATCACGGTGGTGTCGGGGCTGGTGTCGCTGGTGCAGGGCTGGCAAGGCTTTGGTGCGCGCGAGCTGGGTCTGCTGGGGCTGGCTGCGGCGTTTCTGGCCTGCGGTTACTACTTCATCATCAGCAGCATGCGCCAGGGCGACATGTCGCTCACCGCGCCCTTCCGCTACAGCGGCCTGCTGCTGGCCCTGGTGCTGGGTTATACGGTGTGGGGGGACGTGCCCAATACCCTCTCCTGGTGCGGCATCGCGCTGCTGGTGGGCTCGGGCCTGTTCATGCTGTGGCGTGAACGCCTGCGGGTGCGCAGGCTATCGGTGGGTTAAAGCGCTCCCAGCCAGACGGCAAAACCACCTGGCGGGCGAAAGCGCTTGTGGCGGTATTCCAGCCGCGTGGGGCCGGGCAGGGCGCGCTGGCGCACCGGGTGGCGCGGGTCGCCGGGGTAACACAAGACCCGGGTGTCGCCCTCGTCGAAGCCTTCGGGCAGGATGAGCGGGGGCGGCTGGCGTCGGGCGGCGTCCAGCGCCTGCGCAGCGCTGCCGTACTGCATCAGGTGCACCAGGCTCATGATCTGCGGCGGCACCAGTTCGATCTGCCCGGCCTGGTACTGCAGCAGCGCAGCGCGGGGGGTGAGCCAGACGCTGGCCACGGCCTCGTGGTTGTCGTGGATGGCTTCCTGCCCCGCGGGCAGGGTGGCCAGAAAAAAGCGCGTGTCGAAGCGCCGCGACATGGTGGGTGAAAGCAGGGGCGTGATCCAGCGCGACCAGGGGGCCAGGTGGCGGGTCTGCAGCCGCAGGCCGCGCTGGGCCAGCATGTGGGCGAAGTCGCTGTCGGGTGCCGGCGTGGGTGCTGCAGCGGTGTGCGTCTCGGCAAACAACACCCCGCACTCCTCCCAGGCCTCACGGATGGCTGCCACGAACAGGCCCGCTGCGGCGTCGCCATGCAGCCCCGGCTCGGCCAACTGGGCCTGCAGGGGGGGCACCGCCTGGTCCAGGTACTGCGCGGGCGCCAGCAGTGCATCGGCGTCGTCCACCTTGCCGCCGGGGAACACATGGGCGCCGCCCAGCACGTCGGATGCGCCATGGCGCTGCACCAGAAACACCTCCAGCCCGGTGGGGCCGTCGCGCAGCAGCACCACCGAGGCGGCGTCACGGGGTGGGGCGGTGGGGTCTTTCAGGGGGGTCTCGGGCCGTGGTGTGGGGCTGGTCTGGCCGGGGGGTGACGCCATGGGGAATGTCTCGGGTGTGTTGTTCTTGCCGCAGCTTGGGGGTCTCTGAAGACACAGTTTGACATGTATCAAACCAGCCGGCGGTGAGTCGCCATACAGTCACGTTTTGTTTCAAAACCTCTGACCATGCCTGCGCCTATCGAGCTGTACCGTGATTCGCGGCATATCTGCCTGATGTTCACCGACCTGGTGGAAGAAGATGGGCAAGCCGTGCAGGCCAACCAGTTCCTGATCGTGGATAACGGAACCGGGGCGATCATCGACCCGGGTGGCAACCTGGCCTTCAACGAGCTGTTCCTGGGCATGACGCGCCATTTCAGCCCGCAGAAGCTGTCCTACCTGATCGCCTCCCATGCCGACCCGGACATCATTGCCTCGCTGGACCGCTGGATGACCTCCACCCGGGCCCAGTTGGTCATCTCGAAGGTGTGGGAGCGCTTCGTGCCGCACTTCACCAAGGTGGGCAAGACCGAAGGCCGCATCATCGGCGTGCCCGACGCCGGCACGCGGTTGCCACTGGGTGCCAACGAGTTGTGGCTGCTGCCCGCACACTTTCTGCACGCCGAGGGCAACTTCCATTTCTATGATCCGGTGAGCAAGATCCTCTTCACCGGGGACCTGGGTGTGTCGCTCATGTCGGGCGCCGAGGCCCGCGAGCCGGTGCGCGACCTGGCGCCGCACATTCCGCGCATGGAAGGTTTCCACCGCCGCTACATGGTGTCGAACAAAGTGCTGCGGCTGTGGGCGCGGATGGCGCGGCAGCTTGACATCCGGATGCTGGTGCCCCAGCACGGCGCTCCTATTGAAGGCCCTCGCGCTGTGGCCGACTTCTTCGACTGGGCCGAGTCGCTGATGTGTGGCGTGGACCTGTTCGACGACCGCAACTACCAGTTGCCGACGTCCCGCGTCGATCCGGTCACCCACCAGATTCTGTGAATCAGCGGCTGCCGGGCCTGCCCCGGCTGCGCTGTTTGAGGTAGCGCAGCGTAAACACCACGCCCAGCCCCAGCGCGAACCAGCCCACCAGCCACGAGCCCGCCAGCATGTCGCGCACGCCCCCGGCGGCCATGAAGTGGGGCGCTACCAGAATGCCCAGGCCAAGCAGGGCGCAGAACAACCCCCGGATCAACTGGTCGGTGGCGGCGTTCTGCCGCTTGGCGTAGGGGTTGGGGTTGAATGGGGTCACGTTTTAATGCTCAATAGGCTTCAGGCGGCGACTATACGCCGGCATGTAGCTATATAAATAGTAGCAATCTGGCGCGAGGGGGGATCGCAGTGCGAGGGCAGCTTGGCCCCAGGCCTGCGCGGCATGCGAGGGCATGGTAACTTCCGGGCTTCAGAACGTGTTCACGATCTCGCAGGGGATCGCGTTGGAGCGTAATCGGGATGAGTGGATGCTTCGGGTGCGCCGCATGGGCTCATGCCCATGCAAGCAACCGGGGCGTCCAATCGCCCGATTTCGCTCCAACCCGAAGGGCAGGGGCCTTTGCGGGCGGTCTGCGGCGTTGCGGCGCTGGTGGATAGCCGGGCTATCCACTGCGCACCGCGCCTTGCAGCCCATCCCGCAAAGTCCGCTGCGCGACCCCTGGGAGATCGTGAACACGTTCTACGACAGATACAAGAGTGATGAGCTTATGAGCGTTCCCCCCAGCCAGCCCGCCGCCGATCTCCAGGCCCGCCTTGCCGCGCTCTCCATCGAGCGCCTGCGGGGCATGCGGCGCGGCGTGGAGAAGGAAAGCCTGCGCGCCACCCCCACCGGCATGCTGGCGCTCACCCCGCACCCGGCGGCGCTGGGCTCGCCGCTGACCCATCCGCACATCACCACCGACTTCAGCGAGTCGCAGGTCGAACTGGTCACCGGCGCCCACCAGCAGGTGCAGGCCGTGCTGGACGAACTCACCGCGCTGCACCAGTTCACCTACCGCACCCTGCGCGACCTGGGCGACGAGATGCTGTGGGTGTCCAGCATGCCCTGCGGCCTGCCCACCGACGAGACCATCCCGATCGGTCGCTACGGCAGCTCCAACGTCGGGCGGGCCAAGAGCGTCTACCGCATGGGCCTGGGCCACCGCTATGGGCGGCGCATGCAGACCATCTCGGGCATCCATTACAACTGGTCGCTGCCCGGCGTCTCCAGCGAGCAGTATTTCGCGCTGATCCGCAACTTCCGCCGCCACGCCTTCCTGCTGCTGTACCTGTTTGGCGCCTCACCCGCACTCTGCTCCACCTTCGTGGCGGGGCGCTCGCACGAGCTGCTGCCGCTGGGCGACAGCTCCATGTTCATGCCCTACGGCACTTCGCTGCGCATGGGTCGGCTGGGCTACCAGAGCGACGCGCAGTCCACGCTGGCGGTCAGCTACAACAGCCTGGACGGCTACGGCGCCTCGCTGCAGGACGCGCTGACCCGTGCCTACCCTGCCTACGAGGCGGTGGGCATCCGCAACCCGGGCGGTGACTACAACCAGCTCGCCACCAGCCTGCTGCAGATCGAGAACGAGTTCTACGGCACCATCCGGCCCAAGCGGGTGATCTTCTCGGGTGAGCGGCCCCTGCATGCCCTGCGCGAGCGGGGCGTGGAATACGTGGAGGTGCGGCTGCTCGACCTGAACCCCTTCCTGCCGGTGGGCATCAACGCGCAGACCATGCGCTTCATCGACATCTTCCTGCTGCACTGCCTGCTGGCCGACAGCCCGAATGACAGCCCTGACGAGATCGCCGCGCTGGCCCGCAACCAGCACCACACGGCAGCCCGCGGCCGCGAGCCCGGCCTGCGGCTGGAGCGCGGGGGCCAGGAAGTCACGCTGGTGGAGTGGGGGGCCGAGTTGCTGGCCGCGTTCGGCCCGATTGCCGCTGCGCTGGATGCCGCCCACGGCAGCAGCGACTACAGCGCGGCCCTGGCCGCCGCGCAGGCCGGCCTGGACGATGCCAGTGCCTTGCCATCGGCCCAAGTGCTGGCAGCCATGGCGGCCGGGCATGAGAATTCGTTCGTGCGTTTTGTGCGGCAGCAGTCGCTGCAGGCCCGCGAGTCCCTGCTGGCACTGCCTTTCAGCGCCGAACAGCAGGCGGCGTTCGAGGCGGAGTCCGCCCAGTCTGTGCAGGACCAGCGCGCCATCGAGGCCGCCGACACCCTGCCGTTCGAGCAGTACCGCGAGCAGTACGTCTCGCCCCGGCGTCTGGGCATGTCGGGTTAAGACCACCCCGTTTCTCGGGCACCTCACAGCAGGTGCTTGCATGCAACGGATCACAAGGCCGCGGAGCAGGCCATACCAGCGGACACCGTGGAACGGGCTTTGCCCGGCCACTGGTGTCGCCCCCCTCGCGCAGCAGAGGGGGGAGCGGCAAAGCCGCTTGGGGGGTGTTTACTTCTCTACACGGGCTGTTTCCACCCGCATGTCCAGCACGAAGATGTAGCGCGACGCATCCGCCGGCGGGTTGGTGCGGGTGTAGCGGTCCACGCGCAGCACCGAGCGGTAGCCCGGCTCAAAGGTGAAGCCCTGGATGTCCCCCTGGAACACCTGCCATGGGCCGGGGTCACCCACGCGCAGGCCTTGTTCGTTGAACTTGATTTCGCGCGTCTGCAGGCACTGGGCATTGGGCATCAGCGGGTGGTTGCAGGCCACCTTCTGCGGGGCCACTTCCAGGAAGATGCGGGTGGGCGCGCCGTGCTGCGACGCCAGCGTGGGGGTGCCGGTGAAGACCAGCTTGTCGTTGGTGGCCGTCACCAGCGTCAGCGTGGCGGGGGTGCCCGGCTGCACCGTGATCGTGGCCGGCTGGGCCAGGGCGTTGGCCATGGACTTGTCGGCGGCCATCAGCGGGGGCTCGCAGGCCATCATGGTGGACGGCATCGGGCCCACCACCAGCTTGCCGCCGTCAATCTGGTAGGCCCCGCCGCGCAGGTTGCAGCCGCCAGCGATGTTGACGCGCCCCTCGGCGAAGTTCAGCGTCATCGGCTTGGCAGGCGACGGGAAAAAGGCGTCGATGCGCTGGCCCTGGACATTGGTGGCCGATTGCAGGGCCCAGTGGTGTCCGGTGAGCACGGCCGAGGACACGCCGGCGCTGGCAGGGGCAGAAGTGGACACGTTGGCACCGGTGGAAGGGCTGCTGCAGGCTGACAGCACCAGCGTCGAAGCGGCGATGGCGGTCAGGGCGATCAAGCTGAGAGGGGAGGTGCGGCGCAAAGGCATTGGGTTCTCCAGTAGTTCACACTGCCCAAAATGTAGCGCGCTTCTGCGGCAAAAATGGGGGTGCGGTGCAGATTTGCAGCCTGCACTGGAGCTGTTTCAGGGCGCGAGCTGCAGCAACGCTTCTTCGCGCCAGTAGTCCGCCGCTGCCAGGTAGCCCTCCCAGACGCAGCCATTGCAGCCGCGCCCGCAGCAGCTGGTGGGCTCGGGCGGTGGCACTCTGAGCACCATGCCTATGGCCTGCGCGCGCGCCTGCAGCGCGGCAAACATGGCCAGGGCCGAGGGTCGGTCGGTGGGGGCTATAGGGTCCGTCATGGCGCGGCATTGTTCCACACGCGTCACCTGTGCAGCAGGGCGGGTGGTGTGGTTCCCGCACAATGGCCGCCACGAGACACTTCAGCAGAAAGGCAATTTCCCATGGCTATCGAATTCAAGGGCCGCGTGGCCATCGTCACTGGCGCGGGCGGCGGCCTGGGCCGCGAACATGCGCTGGCGCTGGCCGCACGCGGGGCACGCGTGCTGGTCAATGACCTGGGCGGCACACGCGACGGCTCGGGCGGCTCGGCCAGCGCCGCCCAGGCGGTGGTGGACGAGATCCGCGCAGCCGGTGGCGAGGCCCTGGCCAATGGCGCTTCGGTCACCGACCCGGTGGCTGTGCAGGCCATGGTGCAGCAGGCCGTGGATGCCTGGGGCCGGGTGGACATCCTGGTCAACAACGCCGGCATCCTGCGCGACAAGAGTTTTGCCAAGATGGAGCTGGCCGACTTCCAGCTGGTGGTGGACGTGCACCTGATGGGCGCGGTCTACTGCACCAAGGCTGTGTGGGCGCTGATGAACGCGCAGCAATACGGCCGCATCGTCATGACCACCTCGTCTTCCGGGCTGTACGGCAACTTCGGCCAGAGCAACTACGGCGCCGCCAAGATGGCCCTGGTCGGCCTGATGCAGACCCTGAGCCTGGAAGGCGCCAAGAACAACATCCGCGTGAACTGCCTGGCCCCCACCGCCGCCACCCGCATGACCGAAGGCCTGATGCCCCAGGAAGTGCTGGACGCCCTCAAGCCCGAGGCCGTGGTGCCTGCCATGCTGGTGCTGGCGCACGAGAGCGCCCCCACCCGCACCATCCTGTGCGCAGGCGCCGGCACCTTCGAGGCCGCCCATGTCACGCTGACCAGCGGCATCCACCTGGGCTTGGGCGTTGAGGTGCCCGAGCAACTGGCCGAGCGCCTGGCCGAGGTCACCAGCCGCACCGGCGAGACCGTGCCTGCCAACGGCTCGGCCCAGGGCACCAACGAAGTCGGGCAGGCCATGGCGGCGAGGAAATGAAGCAACCCCCATGCGGCTGCGCCGCTCCCCCTTCTGCTGACGCGAAGGGGGCGCACCCAGTGGCCGGGCAAAGCCCGTTCCACGGGTGCCCTGGAAAGAGGAATGCAGCTCTCCGGATGCTTTTTGCAAGATAAAATGCGGCCCCTGCGCCTATTTCACGGGCGCATATAGCTACAACATTCGTAGCATCACCCCGATTCGAGAAAGCCCCCGCCCATGGCCATCCAGTGGTTCCCCGGCCATATGAACGTCACCCGCAAGGCCATTGCCGAGCGGGTCAAGGACATCGACGTGGTGCTGGAGCTGCTGGACGCCCGACTGCCCGGCTCCAGCGCCAACCCCATGCTGGCCGAGCTGACGGCCGGCCGGCCTACGCTCAAGATCCTCAACAAGCAGGACCTGGCCGACCCCGTGTGCACCACCGCCTGGCTGGACCACTACAACGCCCAGCCCGGCACCCGTGCGCTGGCGCTGGACGCCAGCCAGACCACCCACCGCCAGGCCATCATCGATGCCTGCCACAGCCTGTCGCCGCTGCGGGGCGGCATGGCCAAGCCCATGCGGGTGCTGGCCTGCGGCGTGCCCAACGTGGGCAAGTCCACCCTCATCAACACCCTGAGCGCCAAACGCCAGGCCAAGACCGGTGACGAGGCCGGCATCACCAAGCTGGAGCAGCGCATCGTGCTGGCCGACGACTTCTACCTGTGGGACACCCCGGGCATGCTGTGGCCGCGCATCACCGTGCCGCGCAGCGGCTACAACCTGGCCATCAGTGGTGCCGTCGGCCGCAATGCCTATGACGACGAGGAGGTGGCGCTGGAGCTGGTGGCCTACCTGAAGGGCCACTACGCCGGCCTGCTGGCCGCGCGCTTCAAGGTGCCGAATGCCGGGGCGCTGCAGGACGAGGAACTGCTGGAGGACATCGGCCGCCGCCGCGGCGCACTGCTGGGGCGCGGCAAGGTCAACCTGCAGAAGGCCGCCGAAATCGTCATCCACGAATTCCGCGCCGCCACGCTGGGCCGCATCACGTTGGAGACGCCGGAAGAGTTTGCCGCTTGGACGGCGGAGGCAGAGGCTGCCGAGGCTTTGCGACAATCGCGCCGCGACGAACGCAAACGCCCCAAGTCCTCACGGGCTACCCCCGCCTCCCCGGACGAAGAAAAGTGATATCCATGCCATTGCAATTCCCTCTGGCCACTTCTTTGGCGCTGGCCGCCGCCCTGCTGTGTGGCGCCTGCGCCCAGTCTGCAGCGCCCAGGGCCACCGCTGCTGCTCCGGCCCCTTCCCCGGCCTCGGCCACCTCGGCTGCGGTCACCGGGCGTACCGTGGTGCCCTTGAAAAACCCCTCCTTCGAGCCCGATGCCACCGGCCGTATGGCGGGCTGGTCGCGCATCGAGCATGCCCGGGGCAAGTCCTACCACTTTGTGGCGGACCCGGAAAACGCCTATTCGGCGCCCTCCAGCGCCCGCATCACACGCCATGGCCCGGAGTTTTTTGGTGCACTCGACCAGCGCATCAAGGCCGACCCTGCCTGGATTGGCAAGACAGCCCGCCTGAGCGGCTACCTCAAGACCCAGGGCGCCACCGGCGTGGGCGGTGCGCTGACGCTGCAGATCACCGATGGCGGAGGCAACACCCTGGTGCACAACTACATGGACAACCGCCGCGTGCGCGGCGACCAGGACTGGAAGCGGTACAGCGTCGAGGTCAAGTTGCCCCCGCAAACCTACTACATCAACGTCGGCCCCATGCTGGAGGAAGATGGCACGCTGTGGGCGGACGATATGGTGCTGGAGATTCTGGACTGAGCACTGCGTCGGTGGTTTATGGATGTTGGCTCATCCGAGCTGAGCTCAAGAGTATTTTCGCGTGGTATTGGGATGAATTAGAGGTGACTGCCTAACTACGCACTTACACCTCACGTCACCGCGTTCTGCCGGTGAAAGCGTGCCTCCTGCCATTCACCGGATTCCAGCACCTGCCGCAGCTGCTCCACGGCGTTCCATACGTCCTCGAAGCCCAGGTACAGCGGCGTGAAGCCGAAACGCAGGATGTCGGGCATGGGCACGACCCCATCCGCCTGGCCGGGTGGGTCGCCCGCGCGGAAGTCGCCGACCACGTTGCGGGCGATCAGGGCCTGCACGATGGCGTAGGCGCCCGACTCGCCGCCGCCGGGCCGCCCCAAGGCGGCGACGGCCCCCTCGGGGGGCAGCGACCCGTGTAGCGGCGGAGCGTGGGGGTCATGCCGCGAGAGACAGACTTGCGAGCCGCGTTGGGCATGGTCGCGCGGGGTGACCAGTGCCAGGCCGTGGCCGGCGCAGCGTTCTTCCACCAGGGTGATGAACAGGTCGGTCAGCGCCAGCGACTTGCGGCGCAGTGCGGCCATGCCGCCCAGCGCTTCGGCGGCCTGGAACACATCCAGGCCGCACTCCAGCGCCGACAGGCTGATGATGGGCTGGGTGCCGCACAGGTAACGGCCGATGCCCGGCGCGGGCCGGTACTCGGGCGTGAAACTGAAGGGTGCCGCATGGCCCCACCAGCCCGACAGGGGCTGCCAGAACGCGTCGGCATGGCGCGGGTGCACCCACACGAAGGCCGGGGCGCCGGGGCCGCCGTTGAGGTATTTGTAGCCGCAGCCGATGGCGAAGTCGGCCTGTGCGCCCAGCAGGTCCACCGGCACAGCGCCAGCGCTGTGGGCCAGGTCCCAGATGGCCAGGGCGCCCGCAGCATGGGCGGCAGCGGTGGTGGCCTGCATGTCGAACATGGCGCCGGTGCGGTAGTTCACATGGGTCAGCATCAGCACGGCCACGCCGCCGGCATGGGGGTCGGCCAGGGCCGTGGGGATGTCCTGGGCATCCACCAGCCGCAGTTCCAGGCCCTGCGCGGCGCACAGGCCCTGGGCGATGTAGAGGTCGGTGGGGAAGTTGGCCCGCTCCGACAGCACCACGCGGCGGCCGGGGTCGTTCTGCTGCGCCATGGCGATGGCGGCATGCAGCACCTTGTAGAGATTGACCGAGGTGCTGTCGGTAACCACCACCTCGCCCTTGCCCGCACCCACCAGCGTGGCCACCCGGTCGCCCAGGCGTTGGGGCAGGTCGAACCAGCGGGCGCTGTTCCAGCTGCCGATCAGGTCGCGGCCCCATTCGCGGGTGACCACGTCAGCCACGCGGGCGGCTGCGGCGCTGGGCATGGCACCCAGCGAGTTGCCATCGAGGTAAACCATGCCCTCGGGCAGGGTGAAGTGCGCGCGCAGGGGGCGCAGCGCATCCGTGGCGTCAAGCGCCTGGCAGTCGTGCAGGGTGGTCATGTTGGTTTTCCATGGTGATGTCTAGAAACTGGCGCGCCCTCAACGATCCAATGGCCGCGGAGCAGGCCATGCCAGGGCACCCGTGGAACGGGCTTGGCCCGGCCACCGGGTGCGCCCTCCTCCGGCCATAGGCCAGAGAGGGGGGGCCGCGCAGCGGCATGGGGGGTGTTGCACTACAGTGCACGTAGCACGGCGCGCACGGGGGAGGCGTCGGCCTGCATCAGCTTCAGCGGCAAGGCGATGAGTTCATAGTCGCCTTCGGGTACCTCGTCGAGCACGAGGTTTTCCAGCACCCGCAGGCCGCGCTGGCGGATGACCTGGTGGCTGTCCAGGGTCTTGCTGTCGGCGGGGTCGATGCTGGCGCTGTCGATGCCGATCAGCAGCACACCCAGGTCGGCCAGCCGGCGGATCGCGTCGGGCGCCATGGCGGGCAGGGCCGGGTCCCAGCGGTTCGCCGGCATGCGGGCATAGGTGCGCACCAGCACCCGGGGCGGCAGCGGGGCGCGTTCCACGGCGGGGGCGATGTGTTCCCACTGCACCAGCGGCGCCACGCCGATGCAGTGCACCACCCGGCAGGGGCCGAGGTAGGGCGCCAGGTCCACCTGGCCGATGGTGACGCCCTGCGGGTCGTAATGCAGCGGCGCGTCGGCATGGGCGCCGATGTGGGGCGACATGCTGATCTGCGAGAGGTTCACCGGGCACTGGTCGGTGAGGGTGGCCGTCCAGCGCTGCTGGTAGAGGCTGTCACCGGGGAAGGCCGGGGAAGCAGCGTCCACCGGGGGGGAGATGTCCCAGAGCGTGCGGGGGGTGGGCGTCGTCATGGTGGCGTGAAAGGTGGGCGGCGTACGAAAATTATATATATTCCATAGCCGCAACGGTGAGCGCCCAAAGCCGCTTCGCCGTCGAGATTGCGCTCAGTCGCCCGTGCCTGTGGTGTCGCCGCGACGCTGCGGTGCCGGCTGTGACACCTGGATGGTGCTTTCCACATGTTCGGCCAGGAGGGCGGTGGCGCGTGCGATGTCGTGCTCCAGCGCGGCTTCCATCAGCCGGGTGTGGTGTTGCAGGGCGATGGTGGCCGGCAGAGGGGCGTCCGAGCCACTGCCCGACAGGGCGCCCAGGATGCGGTGGTAGCGCCGCAGCTGGTCACCAATTTGCTGCTGGAAGTGCAGCAGCCAGCCCGAGCTGCAGGCCGACAGCAGGGCGGTGTGGAACTGGTCATGCCGTTCTTCCCAGGCCGCCAGGGCGGTGGCATCCGTGGTTTCCAGAGGGGAGAGGCAGCGCGACAGGCGGTAGTGCGCGGTAATGACGGCGGATTCCCAGGCTTCGCCGCCGCGTTGCATCGACTCCAGCAGCGCCGGCAGCTCCACCGCCAGGCGGGTGCGCTGCAGGTCTTCCAGGTCCTCTTGCCGCAGCGGAGCCACGATGTAACCCCGGTTGTGCTGCGCCACCACCAGCCGGTCGGCCTCCAGGCGCGACAGGGCCTCACGCAGCGGGGTCCAGCTGAGGTCGTAGGTGCTGCCCAGCACACTCAGCTTCAGTGCCTGCCCCGGCCGCAGGTGTGCCTGCAGGATCTCGCTGCGCAGCGTGCGGTAGGCGTGTTCGGTCTTGGAGAGAGGGTGGTCAGCGGCAGGCATGGGAGGCAAAAATAGTCCACGGGTGCGTGGAACTATATATTTTGCCTCCGGTGACCAGGAAATCAAAAGGCCGCATGGCGGCCTGGGGGGCTTACTTCTTTTTGGCCTTGCGGAAAGCCGAAGTCCGCTTGGGCAGCACGCTGTCACTCGCGATCTTGCTGGCCAGCTCGCCCGACTTCTGCTCGATCTGGCCGGCCAGCTTGACGGCTGCGACGGCCACAGGGGTGGCGACCAGACTCAGGGGGGCCAGAGCCAGGCCGGTCTTTTCTTCAAAACGGCTGGCGTTGGCCGCCACCTGCTGCAGGCCCTGACCGGCCAGGGTGACCAACTGGTTCACCACGGAGTTAGCGCCTTCGGTGGTGAAGGCCAGGCCACGCACGTAGTAACCACCGATCACCTTCTGGGCGTGGCGGGCATTGTTCTGCACTTCGGGCACGAGCTGGCCGCGCGACTGCTCCAGGGCCTGCTCCCAGCGCTGTTCCACGAAGCCGGCCACGCGTTCACCGCTGGCGCGGTAGGCCTGGATGACGTTGTGGGCGGTGTTGCCGTAGGCGTCGATGAAGTCCTGGGTCAGGGTGGAGAGCTTCTTGGCGGACATGGTGTGTTCCTGGTGAGGGTGGTGATGCCATGATTTTCCGGGTTAACCCTAGTGAATCCACCCTAATCTGGCCCGTTTTTCTGGGGAGAGCTGTCCAGAAACCACAGCATGGCTGCACGGCCTCTTGCATATTCCAGGGGTTTAATCGTTCTGATGCGGAGGATGCACGCCGGCAGTGTGCTATCTATTTTGTAGTTTTAGCGCTCCCCCCGCTTTCGGAAGGAGATGTCCCATGTTTCCGGCCCGCTGGCAGCCGGCCCCCATGCTGGCGCAGGACATGGCTGGCGCACGCGACCACCCGGCGATGAAGCGCTTGGGCGGCAACAGCATGGCCTGCGAGCTGCGCAACTTCGACAGCGTGGACTTCCAGATCTCCACCTGCAAGACCTGGGACGGCCAGGCCAAGGGCGCCCCCGCCGGCCGGCTGCTTATTTGTTCTTCAGCTTGCCGCGCAAGGGCACCGTGGTGACCGGGGGGGTGGGCCGGTCCGAGCTGACGTTCTTGGGGGGCGAGGTGTCCTTCTTGGGCTTCTTCGCCATCTTGTTGCTGTTTTGTACGCCTTTGGCCATAGGTGCTCCGTGAGGGCTCTGGGATGATGGACGAATGGTAAGGCACCAGGACAACAGCGCGACAGCACACGCCGAGACCACCGAGGCCTATCATGCCTTCTCGGCACCGACCGCGACTTATGACCCCGACCACCACCTACGAGAAAGAGCCCCCACCATGCAGAACTTCGACTTCTACAACCCCACCCACATCCTGTTCGGCCAGGGCCGCATCGCCGACCTGGGCGCCCACATCCCGACCGATGCGCGGGTGCTGGTGCTGTTCGGCGGCGGCAGCATCCGCCGCAACGGGGTGCTGGACGCAGTGCACGCTGCGCTGGCGGGGCGCACGTTCCTGGAATTCGAGGGCATCGAGCCCAACCCGAGTTACGAGACGCTGATGCAGGCGGTGGAGCTGGTGCGCCGCGAGAAGATCGACTTTCTGCTGGCCGTGGGCGGCGGTTCGGTCATCGACGGCACCAAGTTCGTCGCGGCGGCCGCGCTGTTCGAGGGCGATCCCTGGGCGATTCTGGAAAAACGCGGCGGCAACATCACCCAGGCCTTGCCCTTCGGCTCGGTGCTGACGCTGCCGGCCACCGGATCGGAGATGAACAACGGCTCAGTGGTCACGCGCAAGTCGCTGCAGGCCAAGATGGCGTTCTCCAGCGACCACTGCTACCCGAAGTTCTCGGTGCTGGACCCGACCAAGACCCTCACCCTGCCGGTGCGCCAGGTGGGCAACGGGGTGGTGGACGCTTTCGCCCACGTGGTGGAGCAGTACCTCACCTACCCGGCAGACGCGCCGCTGCAGGACCGCTTTGCCGAAGGCCTGTTGCAGACCCTGGTGGAAGAAGGCCCCAAAGCCCTGGCCGAGCCCGACAACTACGCCGTGCGCGCCAACATCATGTGGTGCGCCACGCTGGCGCTCAATGGCCTGATCGGCGCCGGTGTGCCGCAGGACTGGGCCACCCACATGGTCGGCCACGAGTTGACCGCGCTGTACGACCTCGACCATGCCCAGACCCTGGCCATCGTGCTGCCCGGCATGCTGCGGGTGCGCCGCGAGGGCAAGCGCGCCAAGCTGCTGCAGTACGCGGCGCGGGTGTGGGGCATCACCAGCGGGAGCGAAGACGAGCGCATCGACGCCGCCATCGCCCGCACCGAGGCCTTCTTCGAGCAGATGGGCGTCAAGACCCGGCTGAGTGCCTATGGCCTGAAGGCGGATGCGGTGGATGCCGTGTTGGCGAAGCTGCAAGCCCATCGTATGACCAAGCTGGGCGAGCGCCGCGACGTGACACTGGAGGTCAGCCGCCAGGTGCTGGAACTGGCGCTGTAGCTTTTTTAGGGTGAAATGGGCCGTTTGCGCCCATTTCACCTGGGTATACAGCTATCAAGATAGAAGCGCGTGCGCGGATCAGCCGATCATGCGCGGCAGCACATTGCTGGCGGGGTGGCGGCGGTGCCACAGGGCCATGGCGATGTGGCCCGCCACGCAGGCCAGCAGCACCCAGCCCAGCTCGCCATGCAGCAGGCCACCCAGTTCCACCATCCAGTCGATCCGGTCGTCCGGGCGACCGGGCATCAGCGGGATGCCGAAAGGCGCGAACGCACGGCCCGAGCCGTACTGGCGCAGCAGTCCGATGAAGGGCACGGCCACCATCAACGCATACAGCGCCAGATGGCCCAGATGGGCGGCGCGGCTCACATGCGGTGGACGCTGGCCCGCGTGCAGCAGCGCCCAGGCGGCACGCAGCACCACCAGCAGCATCAGAAAGGCACCTACTGGGCGGTGCAGCGGCCACAGCAGGCCTTCGATATCCGATTTGGGCAGGAAATAGTGCGCCAGCGCGGCGGCGAACACCACCGCAAAACACAGGGCCATGCCCCAGTGGAACCAGCGGCTGACGGTGCCATAGCGGGTAGCCGAGTCGGCGTGGGGCCAGGTGGAGTGCGGGGTGGCGGTGCTGGATGCGGACATGTTCTTTTCCTTCCTGATGACGGGGCGTTGGACGCAGTATCAGGAGGGAGTGTTGCGATGCAGCAAAAGTTGCATGTCGGGCAGGTAAATCTGCCCGGGGCAGGTATCTACGCATCCATGAACAGCGCCGGGTCCACCATGCTGCGGTTGAGCATCACCCCCCAGTGCAGGTGCGGCCCGGTCACCCGGCCGGTGGCGCCCACGGCACCCAGGCGGTCGCCGGGCTGCAGCAGGGCGCCCACCTGGGCGTCGATGGCGCTCAGGTGGCAGTACAGGCTGAGCAGGCCGCCGCCGTGGTCCAGCCAGACGGTGCCGCCGTTGAAGAAATAGTCCCCCGTGTCGATCACCCGGCCCGCTAGCGGCGCACGCACCGGGGTGCCGGTGGCGGCGGCGATGTCCATGCCGCTGTGCGGGTTGCGGGCCTGGCCGTTGAACACCCGGCGCAGCCCGAAGGAGCTGGAGCGCCGCCCGGGCACTGGCGCCTGCATCTTCAGGCTGCCTTGTGGCACGGGTTCGCTGAAGGTGGCCATCACGGTGGCCTGGTGGTCGCGCTCGCGCTCGTAACGCGCCTGGTCTGCGGGCGACAGGTCCACCGTGCCGGGCGCCACCTTCAGCCGCTGCTCGCGGTACTGCTTGGGGCCCACGGTATAGGGCACCTGGCGCGGCGCACCGCCGTCGGTCGGGGCCAGCAGGATGTGGGCGGCACCCGGCACGGCGGCCAGGGGGATGCCCACCAGGGCGGTCCATTCGATGGGGTCGCCCTGCACCAGCAGGGGGATGCCGTCCGGGGTACGGGCCACCGGGCGCTGGGCGGCCGGGCCCAGGGAGAGGCGGGTCACGCCGCCCGGCACCTGTGATGCACGCGGCCAGAGCTCCGGTGCTGACGGCGGGTTCGCTGCCAGCGCCTGGGTGGCTTGGGTGTAAGGCCATGCCAGCAGGCCCAGGGTGGTGGCCAGGGCCGAGCGGCGGGAGAACGGGTGGGGCAAAGGGTGCACAGGCATGGAAAGCAGGGGGAGTCGGGGTGGCAGTTTATCGACAGGCCTTCATGCCCGCGCCCACACCAGCAATAGGTTGTTGGCCGGCATGGCGTGCCGCGCGGCCAGCCGCAGCCCGGCTTCGGCGGCGATGTCCTCCACGTCTTCGCGCCGCCGGATGCCCCAGGCCGGGTTGCGGGCCCGCAGGCTCTGGTCAAACGCCAGGTTGCCTTCGGCGGTGGGCACATCCGCCTCCAGGTAAGGCCCATAGGTCACCAGCACACCATCCGTTGCCAGGTGCCGCGCGCTGCCCTGCATCAGTGCCGCGCAGGTGGGCCAGGGCGAGATGTGCAGCATGTTGGCGCAGTACACCAGGTCGAACCGGGTGTGCGCGGGGAACCACCCGGGAGCCATCACATCCAGCTGCACCGGTGGGTGTACGTTCCCCAGGCCCTGGCGGGTGGTGTGGGTCGCGATGCTGTCCAGCGCGCGGGGATCGGCATCGCTGGGCTGCCAGGTCCACTGCGGCAGGTGGCTGGCAAACCAGGCCACATGCTGGCCGGTGCCGGAGGCGATCTCCAGCGCATGGCCCTGCGCGGGCAGGGCCTGGCGCAGCACGTCGAGGATGGGTTGCTTGTTGCGCTCGGCGGCGGTGCTGAAGTCGGCTGGGGGCATGGCGGGTGGAGGTGGGTCAATCAAGCTTGCCATTCTCATGTTTTGTCAAACCGGCCACCGGATAATGTGCACGGCCCATGTTGCTATGCGCCCTGTCCATACACTTCCCATGCATACACCTTCCTTCTACGCGATAGGCGCCCCCGGACAGCCCTGGGGCGCTGCAGAGCGGGCCCAGTGGCGCACGCGCCAGGTGCGGCAGCGCAGTTATGCCGACGATGTGCTGGCTGTGGTGGAGCGCCTGCGCGGCCCCATGGAGGTGCAAACCTATGGCGAGGTGGTCTATGCCGGTGCCAGGTTTCCGCTGGTTGCCCTGCGCAGCCCGGAGTGGCGCGGTGAGCTGCCCAGCGTGCTGGTGACGGGTGGCGTCCATGGGTACGAAACCAGCGGTGTGCATGGCGCACTGCGCTGGGTGGAGCAGCATGCCGCAGGTTACGCTGGCCGCGTGAACCTGCTGGTGGTGCCCTGTGTGAGCCCCTGGGCCTACGAACACATCCAGCGCTGGAATTTTGACGCCATCGACCCCAACCGGGCTTTCCGCGCCGACAGCCCCGCGCAGGAGTCCGCCGCACTGATGCGCCTGGTGGCGCCCCTGCACGGGCAGTGGGCGGCCCACATCGACCTGCACGAAACCACCGACACCGACGAATCCGAATTCCGTCCGGCGGTGGCCGCCCGCGACGGCCAGCCCTTTGTGCCGGGCACCATTCCCGACGGCTTCTATCTGGTGGACGACGAAGGCAACCCCCAGCCAGAATTTCAGTGGGCCATCCTGCAGGCCGTGGCACAGGTCACCCCCATTGCACCCGCCGACGCACACCAGCAGATCATTGGCTCACCCGTGGTGGCGCCGGGCGTTATCCGCTACCCCATGCAGGCGCTGGGCCTGTGCGCCAGTGTGACCGGTGCGCGCTACACCAGCACTACCGAGGTCTATCCCGACAGCCCGGGCGTGACGCCTGCGCAATGCATTGCGGCCCAGGTGGCTGCGGTGTCTGCGGCGGTGGATTTTGCCTGCAGGCCTTGAGGCCCGTGCCGGAGCCTGCGTTATGCTTGTTTGCACCCTCTTCTTCCTGCATTCCACCTCTGGAGCTTTGACACATGATCGCTAAAAAAGTACTCGCCCTGGCCGTTGCCGCCGTGGTGACTGGTTTGTCCTTCACCCAGACCGCGCAGGCCGGCCCGCGCCTCGACAAGATCATGGAGACCAAGGTCATCCGTGTCGGCACACCTGGCGACTACCGCCCGTTCGCCATCAAGACCGACACCGGCTTCGCGGGCCACGACATCGACCTGATCGAGACCATGGCCAAGGAACTGGGCGTGAAGGTGGAGTATGTGCAGACCTCCTGGCCCAACCTGATGAAAGACCTGCAGTCCAACCAGTTCGACGTGGCCGTGGGCGGCATCACCCGCAACGTGAACCGCATTCGCCTGGTGGAGATGCTGCCCGGCTACGCCCCCTTCGGCAAGGTGGCCCTGGTGCGTTCGGCTGACAAAGCCAAGTTCACCACCGCCGAATCGCTGAACCAGCCCAGTGTGCGTGTCATCAAGAACCCCGGCGGCACCAACGAAGCCTATGTACTGGCCAACCTGAAGGCTGCCCAGGTGGCCACCCACTACAAGAACGCCGAGATCCCCGCACTCATCGCCGAAGGCAAGGGCGACGTGATGATCACCGAAACCTACGAAGCCCTGCACTACGCCAAGGCCGACCCGCGCCTGCACGCCGCGTTCATCAACGCACCGCTGACACCCGTTAACACCCTGGGCTTTATGCTGCCCACGGACGACGCCGACTATGTGCGGGTGATGGACTTTGTGTGGGGCCTGGTGGACAGCCGGGGCGGTGTCAAACAAGCGGCTGATAAATGGCTGAAGTGAGCCGGCGATAAGGTTATTCGCCGGGGATTTCTGCTTCGATCAGCAGCGCCAGGAGTTGCAAGGACTCCTGCCAGCCGAGGTAACACATCTCGGTTGGGATCACAGCCGGAATTCCCTCCTGCACTGCCGTCACCTCGGTGCCCACCAGCACCGGCTTGAACGTGATGGTGGTGCGCATCTCGCCGGGCAGGTTGGGGTCGTCAAAGCTGTCGGTGTGCACGATGCGCTCACTCGGCACCAGCTCCAGATACGTGCCGCCAAACGCATGCGACTGGCCGTTGCTGAAGTTGGTGAACTGCATGCGGTAACGCCCGCCCACCCGTGCATCCATGCTCAGCACGTGGCCCGTGAAACCGTGCGGCGGCAGCCATTTGGCCATCGCGTCGGGGTCCAGAAAGGCGCGGTACACCCGATCAGGTCCCAAGCCAGTTTTTCACGCAGCGATGGCCTGCACCCGGTAGCTGTCCGTGCCCTGTGCCCAGGCCAGCAGTCGGTCGATGTTGGGGTGTTTGCCCGGGAAGGCCAGCGCATCCGCCGTGTGCTCGGCATACCACTCCAGCCCCAGGTTGGCGGCAGCGGGCGTGATCGTGCCGCCATACAGCGCCGCCAGCGCGGCATACACCACCAGCGAGCCGGTCTGGCCGGGTTTGTTCTCGATGGTGGCGAGCACCTGGCCGTCGGCGCCCAGCAGTTGCAGGGCGGCGAGGTGGCTGGCGGCGGGGAGTTGTTTGAGGCGGTCTGTGAAGTTCATAAGAGGATAAATGAGAGAGATGGGCTGCTGGCTCTGAATGGACGGCTGGGAGCTGCTATCAGAAAAGGAGTATTTTGACTTCCATTTCAATTTTCATGGTGCGTTGCACCACCCGCGACGCATGGAACTGGCGTGACCCAAGCCAGGGCCACCGTGGCACTGGCTTTGCCAGGCCACGGGTGGCGTCCCCTCCGGCCGCAGGCCAGAGAGGGGGGAGCCGTGAGGCCTTGGGCACGATGCGCTGCAAACCCCGCACCTTCTGCCACAGCACCACCTTGGGCATCTGCAATGGATTTTTCTCAAATATGAGAATCACTTTTCGGTCCGGCACACGGCGAGCCGCTCCAAACTGCTCACATGTGATAAGCGGTATGCACCGGCGGTGGGGCCTGCAGGGTCTGCATGACCACGCAGCAGCGCTCCGCCGCCACCCGCAGTTTCTCCAGCATCTCGGGAGATGTGCCGGCTTTGACCTGCATGTGGACGTCGCAGGTGATGGACTGGAAACCCACGGGTACGTCTTTCTGTACGCCCAGTGCACCGCGCACGTCGACCTGGCCCAGGACGTGCACCTCCAGCGCGGTCAGCTCGATGCCCATGCCGGCCGCAACCATGCGGATGGACGAGTCCTGACAGGCGGCGAGTGCGGCGCAGAGCAGGTCACCAGGGCAGGGCGCATCGTAGGGGCCGCCTATGGCGCTGTGCACGCCGACGGGCCATGCGGTGTTGTCGCCGCCCTTGGGGATCACCAGCGAATGAAACGGATCGGCCACTTCGGTGCTGCGGGTGCTGGCTCGGTCTGTCACCATGGCCAGGGCAGGGTTGGCTTTGTATTGCGTGCGCAGGGGGGCTTGGGCTTCGTGGATGTTGAGGGTCATTTCGGTTCTCCAGATGGACGGGTAGGGTCAAGGTGTTGGGTTCACAAGCCAGCCCTTCAGGTGGCTGGGGTGGCTTCACAGTACCGATCGGCCCAGCAGAAGACCTTTAAAGTTCCTAAAAATCGGCTAAAAATGCAGCAAGGCCACCAGCCTTGGGAAAAACGCATGCAGGATCGATTTCAGTTTGACCGCTTCGAGGTCCGCCCGACCGAGCGACTGTTGCTGGTCGATGGACAACCGGCCGAGGTGGGCGCGCGCGCATTCGACCTGCTGCTGTGCCTGCTGCTGCACCGCGACCGGGTGGTGTCCAAAGGCGAGATCCTGGATTTGGTCTGGCCCGGACTGGTGGTGGAGGAGAACAACCTGTCGGTGCAGGTGTCTGCGCTGCGCAAGGTGCTGGGGTCGCAGGCCATTGCCACCATTCCCGGGCGCGGCTACCGATTTGCGCTGGACCTTATGCCAGGCGCTGGATCGTCGCAGCGGGATGCGCTTGGCCCGCATGCCGCCGATGCAGCGCGCCCCACCATTGCGGTGCTGCCGTTCAGCGTGCTGTCGGACAACCCGCAGGTGACCTTTCTGGCCGACGGCCTGGTTGAAGATGTGATTGCGCTGCTGGCCCGCGTACCGGGCTTCATGCTGATTTCCCGCGCATCGTCTTTCGCCTTCCGGGGCCATGCGGTGACGGTGCCCGCGGTGGCACGGCAACTGGGTGTGCGCTTCGTGGTGGAGGGCAGCGTGCGTCTCGTGGGTGAGGCGCTGCGCGTGTCCACCCAACTGACCGAGGCCTCGACCGGGCTTGTGCTGTGGAGCGGCCGCTTCGATCGGCGCCGCGATGAGGCCGTCGATCTGCAGGAGGAAATTGTGCGCGGCATCATGTCCGAGTTGGAGCCCGAACTGACCCGGGCCGAAATTGCGCACATCCGTCGCCAGCGTCCCGAGAATCAGGACGCCTGGGCCCACTACCACCAGGCCGTGGGTTCGCTGGCGCTGCAGGGTTGGAGCCGCGACGCGATGGCCGAAGCGCGGCAGCGCCTGCAGACCAGCGTGGCGCTGGACCCTGCGTTTGGCCTCGGCCATGCGCATTACGCGCTGCTGACCGCTTTGTCAATGAACATTGGAGCGCTGCCCAACGATCCAGACCTTGCGCAAGAGGCACTGGGCGCCGCGCGTCAAGCGATGGCACTGGACGATGGCAGTTCGGAAGTGCTGGGTTACGCGGGCTGCGCGCTGTGCGACCTTGGCTACCACGAGCAGGGTGTAGAAGTGTTGCACCGGGCGTTGGAAATCGACCCCAGCAATGCCCAGGCGCATGTGGCGCTGGGCGCGTCATGGGTGCTGAGTGGCCAGCTTGACGCCGGCATAGAGAAGATGCGCTACGGCATGAAGATCAGCCCACGTGACCGCCGCCTGGGCTTCTGGGGCTGGGCATTGGGCACCTTTTTGCTGCGGGCCGACCGGCTGGGCGAGGCGCTTTCGGAAGCAAGCGCATCGAGCCGCCGAGATCCGCAATTTCCCCTGCCGCGCGTTCTGGAGACAGCCATCCTGGACCGCCAGGGTCAGACCGCAGAGGCCCGGGCGGCGCTGGCCCGGGCCCGCCAGATGAGCCCGACCCTGAGCCTGGACGACATCGCCCTGACCCACGGCCGCCACGTGGGCAAGCGCTTGGCCTTATTGTGGGATGGGGCTCATTAGCGATCCGTCGTCACAGCAACCATGTGGCGGTGGTGGGAAATACCCCCTGGAGGTCGTAGGCCCTGATGGTGAAGTTTCGTCACGCGTGCGGACATGCCCGCACCTGGCGCAGCGTGCCAAGCAGCGACCCTCGCATGGACCACCCGCCACTTGATGAACCAACCACTCGGTCATCGGTACTGGCGCCTTGGCGGCGGCCATTTTCGACACCGTGCGGGACGAACAGCCCGTGCACATATTGTTGGGGTGTGTTGAACGGCGGCAGTCTGCCGTACTACCGCCGTTCGTGACCGTCTGTTCGACCGGCCGCAATCGCTGTATTACTGTCATCCACGGGTGTTACTCGAAAGACGGCAACGGGTCGTAAGCTGTCATCAGCCCAATAGAAAAAAGCCAGCAGATATCAAACCTGCTGGCTTTCTTTATGGAAAGAGAAATCACTTCCCCCACGAATCCTTCAACCCCACCGCCAAGTTAAATACCGGCTTCCCCGCCGCGTGATTCACCCGGTCCGCCACAAAGTACCCGTGGCGCTCAAACTGGAATTTGTCGTCCGGCTTGGCATGGGCCAGTGACGGCTCCACGATGGCCGTCACCACCTTCAGGCTGTTCGGGTTCAGGCTCTCGATGAAGTCTTTGCCGCCCGCGTCGGGCTGGGCGTCGAGGAACAGGCGGTCGTACAGGCGCACTTCGGCGTGCACGCCGTCGGCCACACCCACCCAGGTGATGGCGGCTTTCACCTTCACGGTGTCGGCGCCGGGGGTGCCGCTTTTGGTGTCGGGCACCACGGTGGCCAGCACTTCGGTGATGTTGCCATCCGCATCCTTGGTGCAGCCGGTGCATTCGATGACGTAGCCGCCCTTCAGCCGCACCTTGTTGCCGGGGAACAGGCGCTTGTAGCCCTTGGGCGGCACTTCTTCGAAGTCTTCGCGTTCGATCCAGACCTCCTTGCCGATGGTGAAATGGCGCACGGGGCTTTCCACACCTTCGGGCGGGTGGGGCAGGGCGGGCAGGGTGCAGGGCTCCAGGTGGCCCGCGCCCATGACGTCGTCCCAGTTGGTGAGCACCAGCTTGACGGGATTGAGCACGGCCATGCCACGGTGGGCAGTGGTTTCCAGCGTTTCGCGCAGGCTGCCTTCCAGGCTGCTGTAGTCGATCCAGCCGCCCGACTTGGTGACGCCGCTGCGTTCGCAGAACAGTTTCAGCGCCTCAGGTGTGTAGCCCCGGCGGCGCAGGCCGGCCAAGGTGGGCATGCGGGGGTCGTCCCAGCCGGCCACGTGGCCGTCTTCCACCAGTTGGCGCAGCTTGCGTTTGCTGGTGATGACGTGGTTGACGTTCAGGCGCGCAAACTCATACTGGTGCGGGTGCGGGCTGGCGATCAGGCCACCTTCGGCCAGGCGGTCCAGCAGCCAGTCGTAGAAGGGGCGCTGGTCTTCGAATTCGAGCGTGCAGATGCTGTGGGTGATCTGCTCCAGCGCGTCCTCGATGGGGTGGGCAAAGGTGTACATCGGGTAGATGCACCACGTGTCGCCGGTGTTGTGGTGGGTGGCACGGCGGATGCGGTAGAGCGCCGGGTCACGCATGTTGATGTTGGGGCTGGCCATGTCGATTCTGGCGCGCAGCACGGCAGCGCCGTCGGCCAGCAAGCCGCCCCGCATTGCGCGGAAGCGGGCCAGGTTCTCGGCCACAGTACGGTCGCGGAAGGGGCTGTTGGTGCCGGGCGTGGTGAAGTCGCCCCGGTTGGCGCGCATCTGCTCGGGCGTTTGTTCGTCCACATAGGCCAGGCCCTGCTCCACCAGGTATTCCGCCGCGCGGTACATGAAGTCGAAGTAGTTGCTGGCGAAGTATTCGTGCGGTTGTAGCGTGCCGGGGGCGCTGGGGTGGTCGGCCAGATAGGTCTCGTAGCCCAGCCACTCCACCGCGTCGCGGATGTTGTCGACGTATTCCTGCTCTTCTTTTTCGGGGTTGGTGTCGTCGAAGCGCAGGTGGCACACGCCGCCGTATTCCTGGGCCAGGCTGAAGTTGAGCCAGATGCTTTTGGCATGGCCGATGTGCAGGTAGCCGTTGGGCTCGGGCGGGAAGCGCATACGCACTTTGGCGGGGTCGGCCATGCCCTGGGCGTGGTGGGCAGCGTCGCCAGGGCTGCCGCCCCAGGTGCGCTGGCTGTAGGTGCCCTGCTGGAGGTCGGATTCGATGACGTGGCGCAGGAAATGGCTGGGCTTGGTGGGCTCGTCAGCAGCAGACGCGGGGGCGGGGGAGGCAGGGGTGTGGGAACTCATGGATGAATTTTAGGGGCTTGACCATGCGCATCCCCCGGAACTGGCGAGCCTGTGGCCAGACAGGCTGCTCACGATGTCGTTACACAGTGACACGACCTTAACGCTTTCCAGGCCAACAAGGAGGCGTTTTCATGCGTTACTTAGAGGATGTGTACCCACATGCTGGCCGTGCCGGCATCCCAACGAGGAGATCAAGTATGAACACCACCGCCGCCCTGTATGCGACCCCAGCCCTTTCCACCACACCGACCCGGCGCCTTGCCGTTTGGCAAACTGTGTTGGCTGGTGCAGCCCTGCTGGCCGGCCTGGGTGCCAGCGGCGTGGCACAGGCCCGCAGTGACGTGAGCTGGTCGGTAGGTATTGGCTCTCCAGGCGTGAGCGTGGGCGTGACCAATGGCTATGGCTATGTGACGCCCCCGGTGGTTTACGCCCCGGCACCTGTCTACATGCCGCCGCCCCGGGTGGTGTACACGCCCCCGCCGGTGGTCTATGCGCCGCGACCGGTGTACTACGCGCCGCCTGTGGTGTACGCACCTCCGCGCCCCTATTACGGCCCGGGCCCTTACTACCGTGACCATGACCGTGGGCACCGCCATGGCAAAGGCCACGGGCATGAGAACGGCAACGGCCACCGCTACGACCGTTGATCGGCTGCCCAGGGTTTGATCCGGGTCACCCGGGCGTAGCTTGGCGCACGGTATGGTGAAGTCGCCCAGAAGGCATTCGCACGGGGTGCGGGTACCTTTTGTTTTTTGCTTGTTCGGGTGCTCAGGCTTGCTGTCTTTTTTATTATTCTTCTGCACGGTGGGATGATGGCGCTCGCTGTGACCGTACCGGTGAGCGAGGCCGAGGTGGAGTTCACTGCCATCCGCGCGCAAGGCGCGGGCGGGCAGAACGTGAACAAGGTTTCCAGCGCGGTGCATCTGCGCTACGACATCGGCGCATCCAGCCTGCCCGAGGACGTGAAAGAACGGCTGCGGGCGCTGCGCGACAGCCGCATCACGGCCGAAGGGGTGCTCATCATCAAGGCCCAGAGCC
>Ga0208823_1000796_pt1 | contig 25784 bp, 18 predicted proteins | sample AD_UKC075_MetaG_FD_184440 | JGI IMG/M metagenome (GOLD analysis project Ga0208823, IMG submission 184440) | Active sludge microbial communities of municipal wastewater-treating anaerobic digesters from USA - AD_UKC075_MetaG (SPAdes) (version 2) | ecosystem: Engineered > Bioreactor > Anaerobic >... | reverse complement strand
GACGTTGTTTACGAAGTTAACGATAAGGTTAATTGGGCAGGAGTTAACATACTTGATAGGGATGCTGAAGAAACAACCGAAGCTATACCAAGTTCTGTTCACTTAGATTTTACATTGGCCAGGGTGTGATTTTGATGAGACAGAGGACTGTAGAAGCAGTTAATACAAAGAAAAGCCGAGAGTTTTACGCCCTCGACTTTTCATACAATACCTCTGATAAACTTGTTTTTAGCACAAATTTTGACAACAGATTATTTTAGATATGAATAGAAAATCGTCCACTCACTTTCAATCTTCAGTGAATTAATCTCGTCTATCGTGTTCGGTGACAAACATATACCGACAGATTGGACAACGTAATCACTAACAGGTTTGTACTCATCTTTCCAAGCGGGCAGATCTATATTTGGAAATTTATATACGTTCCCTGATTGGTTCAAATATCCTGGCGTTACAATTATCGAATGTGTTTCGGACCCATATGTATTCTCTCCAAGAATAACCTTCTTAGAGATATCAAATTCGTAGTACCTTGTGTTGTATCCAGATATATTGCTCGTATATGGAGAAAATGTTATCTTTGGCAGGTTATTCTCGACTGCAGTGGCACTAATTGTAGTAGTTGCTGGAGTAAGTTCCTTTATTCCTTCTCTTATCGTAAGAGGGACATTGTTACTGACTGCGCCCCAGCTTATGAAGATATCGTCTTGCCAATTAAGATACTCTGCCATATACTTATCTGTAGTGCTATTCATCAGTGTTTGTGGAATTACAGTATTGAAGTTTAGATGCCCCGGAACTATCGTATTACCCAAAACCCAAGAGTAAAGAATTTCATTGTCTCCACCGGTTATTATTTGTCCTGGATCTTTTAGTTCACTACTTTTTATAGTCAAAACTTTATCCCCCGGAAAATCAAAATTCCTGTTCACATAAACTTTCAATGGCGACCAAGTATCAGGATCAATTATAATAGCTGCAAGCGTACCCTTGCCTTTTGGAATATTCACGGTCGTGGATGAATCTTCCAAAAAGCTATTAGGTTCATGATGCCCGAGAAAGAAAACACTTATACGTGCTGTTGCATAGTTTGATGGAACATTCACAGTCAAAGTCGCAAAGTCTGTATCGGAGTCTGGAAAAAATGGAATGTTAACTGTCTTTGCCTCGGCTAACGTTCCATGGAAAAGGCTTGTGTAGAAGCGATCACTGCCAGTGTCTTCATCAACTGCGACGATTGAATAGACTCCATCTGAATCGTTCACTGTAAATTTGTAAGTACCATTAGTCCCCGTGAGTTCTTTCCATGTTCCCTCTAATCCGTCTTGTGCCAAGACGAGTGTAGCATTTCTGTTAGCGCCAGATCTGTCGATGACAATAGTCACTTCTTTACTGTTTGTCGTTGTTGGAGAGACGCAAGAGTACAAGAAAAATACCGCAAAAAACATTGCCAAAATAACGTACATCCACCTTCGTTTCATCCCACTCACCTCTCTTAAGTTTGTAGCGATATCCGCCCAAATAACCAAAAATGGATCCCTCAATAACGTTTTATGTTACTCAACACGAATTTGCCATAATTAAATGTACAGTGTGAATGATAATCGCCACTCTTTAGAAAACGTTGCTGTCAACCAATGAAAAAATACTGGAAGGCATATCTTTGAATGCAACTATTTCTAATGCCAAAGATTCCACAAAACAATTGCCTTCGATGATTTCATTCTCGATGTTGATAGTGCCTTACATTGTGCTTCCCACTAAATCAGAAAGAAAAACCGTCCATTCGGTTCCAGGTGCGAGTGAATTTATCTGATCTATTGTGTTTGGTGATAAACATATTTTGAGTGATTGTACTACATAGTTATCTACAGGATTGTATGTGCTTTTCCAATTATCTAACGTTATCTCTGGAAAAGTGTAAACATAATCTGTTTTCTCCAAATAGCCCGGTGTCACCGTTATGAAATGGGTACCCACCGGTGATGGGTCTGTTCCAATTCTCTTCGAGATGTCGAAATTGTAGTATTTTACATCATATCCCGTTATCGGACTTTCGTAACGATTGAAAGACACTTTTGGAAGTTCATTTTCAGTGCCGGTATCAGATATTGTAGATGCTGCAGATCCGAGCGTCTTAATTCCCTCCGTAACTGTTGTAGGAATGCCCTCTTTTGTAACCTTCCACCAATTTATGAATGGCTCTCCCCATTGTAAATATTCGGCCATGTACCTATCACTACTCTTCACTTCTTCGTCTGGAATTTTCATGTTTGAGATTACGCTTCCGGGCACCAACGTCTTACTTAAGACCCAATAATACGTAATCTCACTATCTCCACCTTCTATTTCTTTTCCAAAGCTTTTCAATTTGCTCTCTTCTATTGTCAGAGACTTATCGCCTTGAAAACTGAACGCTCTGTCGATGTAAACCTTTGTCGCAGCTCCAGTATCCAAATCATGTATAACGACAACCAGTTCACCACTACCTTTTGGCAGTTCTACCATCGTCTTACCATCTTGTGGACTATTGTATGGTGCCTCATGTTTCAAGAAAAAAACACTAACGGCTGCATTAGCGTAACTCTCAGGAACTGTGATATTGAGTTTTGCAAAGTCTGCGCTTTTGTCATAGTCGAATTCAAAATTAACCGTTTTTGCCTCAGCCAATGTTCCATGGAAAAGTCTCGTGTGGAAATGATCGCTGTGAGTGTCTTCATCAACTGCGACGATTGAATAGACTCCATCTGAATCGTTCACTGTATATTTGTAAGTACCATTACTCCCGCTGAGTTCTTTCCATGTTCCCTCTAATCCGTCTTGGACTGCAACGAACGAGGCGTTCCTTTGGGCTCCTTCCCTATCGATGGTAATCGTTACTTCGTTTGTTTTATTGCCTTCGTTTGTTCCCGTCGGAGAAGTGCAGGAATACAATAGAAAGATCATCAAAAACACTGATAACACAACGTACACCCACCTTCGTTTCATTCCACTCACCTCTTTTAGTATTTGTTGTAACAGGAACGATGTGCTTTGCAATTTTTAACAGATTTACAAACATCCAGAGCTATCGTGGATATACTTTGGAAATCAGTATTCCTGTCCCGAATCTCTGTCACAAAACAATTATTTAGACCCGTCGTTGCAACAATAAGTTCAGGTTTATTTTTGGAGTTCTACGGTTTTATGTCATTTCGTAAAGAGTTTAGTTGATGTGCTAGTAACAAAGAACGATATTTTCCACTATCGTTCTTTGTCAATATTTGTCAATATTTACAGTCAGTTATGGATGCTATTTGGTCTTATCAATATTGTTTTAGGTGGATAAGATTCTTTAGAATTGCGCAGAACTATCCTGCATTTTCATCAGGATGAACATGAACGGTGCGCCTATGAACGATGTGATTATGCCGACGGGGATTTCAACAGGATTGAGGAGTGTTCTTGCAATTGTATCACAAACAGATAGGAGTATACCGCCTATGAGTAGAGTTGCTATGATGTTGTTTTTGTGCTTTGGCCCTGCAAGCATTCTAGCCATGTGTGGAACGACTAATCCAACAAAGCCTATTATTCCAGTTTTCGATACAAATGCTGCGGTGGTGAATGCGCCGAGGAGATAGAAGAACCATTTTAGGCCTTCCACGTTTACCCCTAAGCTTTTCGCTTCTTTCTCGCCCAGCGTCATTATATCTAATTCTGGGCTAAACAAAAACGCCGATACTACAAGTACGATAAGGGATACGGCAGGTAATGGTATGTCATTAAACGTCGTGCCAGAGAATGTTCCAAAAAGCCATACATGACCATTTACGAGAGTTCTATTCGCAAGGTTTAGAAGCAACATGCTTGCGGATGAAAAAAGCGTGCTGATGAGTACACCGCTGAGGACGAGATGTACGACCGGGATGATGCCGTTTCTCCTTGCGAGTACCACAGTAAGTAGTGATGCTATGATTGCAAAAGTGAAGCTTAGAACCGGCACACTCACAAATGTTATAGAATTGACTAAGAAATATATTCCAAGTAGTGCACCAAAGCTTGCACCAGCAGATGTACCGATGAGATAAGGATCTACAAGGGGATTTTTCATGATCGCTTGGAATATATTTCCTACCAAGCCAAGTGCCATACCAGTGAGTGTTGACATGAGAACACGAGGAAATCGTAAATTCCAAATCAGGTAACGCTCTGTCGAATTTTGGAACAGTAATTTAAAAGCTTTCCACGGACTCACATTTACAATACCTATCGAAAGATTGATGAAAAAAACGATAACGAAAACAACAGGGAGAGAGATTCTCCCTGTTGTAATCAAGAAGTTGAAAAACTTCTTCACTTATTTTCCTCCATAGAAGAAGTTATAGAATACCTCAAGATACTTGAAAATCTGAGGTGCCACCTGACTAATTTCATCATCATTTACTGTGTAGACTTTACCATTTTTAACTGCTCTCAGATTCTTCATGATAGCGTGATCACGCACTACCTGCAAAGTAGCTTTTTCATCACCGTATGAAGCTACAATGATTATATCAGGATCTTGTTGGACAAGCCATTCCCAACTTACTGAAAGCCAACCGTTGTTCCCTGTATATGGTGCAGCGATGTTTCTTCCACCTGCTATTGCAATTAAATCGTTCAAATATGAACCTGTGCCTGCTGTCCACAATTCTTTTGCACCAGCATCAGGTACTGTGGCCATGTAGAACACCTTTGGTCTTTTATCCAAAGGGATTTTTGAAGTTTTTACGCCCATATCTGTCATTTGTTTTGTAAGGTCTTTTACCAACGCATCTGATTTTGTCTTCACATTGAAAATGGCACCCAATTGGCCAACTGCTTTTACAACATCGTTCAGTGTAGTTGGATTCAGTACGTAAGCATTCAGATTTGCCTTCTCAAGTTTTTCTACCTCAGGTAGTTGGAATCCGCCAAAGAGTATAACCAAATCGGGTTTGAGTGAGTATATCTTCTCGATATTCAAAGGTACCAAATTACCTATGTTCTCTGCCTTCTTGTAATTGTCCCAATCGGTAACACCTACGATGCGGTTTTCCAAACCCAACGCTTGAAGATACCTTGTGGCGTTTGGTGCAGCACTGACTACCCTTCTCGGTGCTACCGGGATGTTCACAATCCGTCCTGCATCGTCTACCACCGTTATTCCAAAAGACAAAACCGTGAGAACAATCAAAAAGAGCAATGTTACCTTACGAATCCTGCCACTAGACTTCACCATAAGAGAATCCCCTCCTCTATACAAAAATTTATGGCCATCCCCAGGCATCGTGGTGGATGGCAACCTTCCCATTATGTGACAGGTCTCCCGACTCTCGGATCACCCTACTACCCACACCTTCCCAGCTACGCACAGCCAGTGGCATTTTGTGAGTTTCGTCCCCGATTACGGTGGCGGCCCCGCGCCGGATTTTCACCGGTCTTCCCTTGGTCACACAAGGGGAGGTATTGCTATTTCCTTTTTCAAGTTTATTATACTATGCTCGAATCAATTTGGCAACAGGATTTCTATCGTTAGTTGTTTTTCTTTTCAGGCCTTATGGCAGTTTTTCTCAGTCTATATATATTGTACGAACTGTATACGCCCAAAAGCAACAGTAACATGTCTGAAATCTTTAAACTCATCATCTCTTCACCTATGATCAAATTAACGAGTGAGAATAGAAAAGATGCAAGAATGTAGCCAGCAGTCATGGCGATTAATATACTTCCAACGTATATGTGAGCTATTCTGTAAGAATACGATGGTTTGCCAAGTTCTCTAAAACCCAAGAGAAATACTGTTGAGAATATGAAAATTATGATGCCGAAGATTACATCATCTTCGAATAGGTATCCAATTCCAATTGTTATCGATGTAATTAGCATTATCCAAAGTGTTATTGTGACAGATTTCATAAAATCATCCTCCCTACTACGGCCACGCAAAGTGCGAGCACATACGAGATGAAGAGACTGTAAACAACCGAGATTATTGGATATTTCAAACTGTTGGTTTCGCTCTTAATTGCAGCAAGCGTTGCAAAGCAGGGTATATATCCAAGTATGAAAACCATCAACGTTGCAGTGATGACTGGATCAATTACTATGTTCTCGATACCTCCGTAGAACTGTGCAAATGAAGAGACGATGATCTCCTTTGCTGCACCACCGAAGAGAAGTGCGGAGACCGTCTGCCACTGAAAACCGAGCGGGGCGAAGATGAATTGCAATCCCTTACCGATCATAGCAGCAAAACTGTTCTCTATGTTTGTTGGATCAGGAAAATAGCTTAATCCCCAAACAATAATACTTGCCACAAGGATTATAGTACCGGCTTTTTGCAAGAAGTGCTTCCCTCTGTTCCACATGTACGTTGCTACATTACTTAAACTTGGAAATCTGTACCTTGGAAGTTCCATTACAAGCGGAATCGATTCGCCTTTCATCACTACTTTGTTTATGATTCTAGCTGATAGTGCAGTTAAGGCGATACTCAGAAGATACATGACAAAGAAGGCCTCTGCCTTGTGATTTGGGAATGCAATGCCTATGATCATGAGGTAGACAGGTATCCTCGCACTGCAACTTACAAACGGCGAAACCAAAATTGTTGTTACTCGCTCACGCTCATCGGATAGTCCGCGTGCTGCCATGACACTACTGACGTTACAACCAAACCCAAGAAGCAACGTCATGAAAGAACGACCGGTGAGTTTCAAACTGTACATTGCTTTGTCCATCAAAAAAGCGATCCGTGGAAGATACCCACTTTCCTCCATGATTCCAAGTGCGAAAAAGAGTGCAAATATACTTGGAATGAACGAAATGACGCTTCCCACACCGTTTATGATCCCCTGAGAGATAAGTGATGTTAGCATTGTGCTACTACCGATCACATCTGTAAGCTTTTGAAAACCAGCTTCTATCAGACCAACGAGCGGTTCTGATGCTTTAAACGTGAAATTGAATGCAAGATACATGAGTGCAAAGAATATTGGAATTCCTATGTACTTATGGGTAAAAACGTGATCTATTGCCTCCATAGAAGTGAGCACATTTTCATTCTTTCTCATCGCACTGTTCAAGACGTTCAATGCATAATCATATCTCGTTTTGGCTATCTTTACAGCTAAGTTCGACGCACTGCCATCGAGTATGCTAGACACATCTACGTCCTTCTTCAAAAGCTCTCTGGCAAATTTATCCCCTTCTATAAGTTTGAGTGCCAAGAATCTCTTATTGTAAATGTCATCAAAACAATTTTCGAGTTCAGATACCTTACTTTCTATTTCAGGACCATAGTCGAGTAGCTTTGCTCTATTTGTCTTCTTGAACGTTGCGAGTATCGTCTCGAACAGTTGCTCTATACCTTCTCCTGTATGAGCCGATGTAAGCACGACTGGTACGCGAAGATGTGTTTCTAGGGAGGATTTGTCAATTTTTATTCCGTTCTTTTTAGCCTCGTCGATTGCATTAAAGACAGCGATAACATTGAGATTGAGTTCCAGCGTCTCCAAGAGTAGAGAGATTCCTTGCTCGGGACTCAAACTATCGATTATTACGACGGTCACATTCGGTGGGGTATACAGTAGAAAGTTGCGGGCAACTCTCTCATCAATTGATGTTGCAGATAACGTATATATGCCAGGCAAATCTATAAAGTGTAGCGTGTGCTCTTTGTAAGTTGTTGCTCCTTCTACTCTTGTTACTGTAACTCCGGGCCAATTTGCTACGTATTGCCTTGCACCAACCAATTTGTTGAAAAGACTTGTCTTACCTACATTCGGATTCCCAACAAGTCCAACTGTTATGACCATTATAGCCACCCACCCTTTTACTTTGCGTTGTCTGCTTTGAAAAGTGCTTTCATCGGTAGGACATGAACTTTACTCAACTTTCCAAACCCAACATCATATATTCCTTTATCCGTCTGCACCCTTCTATCGCCAAGTAGCCTTATAACTGCCCCCTCTACTATTCCAATACTTGCTAGGTTCATTCTAGCAATCTTTCCACCTTCAATGTATTCGACTTTGTAGTCACCTGGTCCAAAAAAAGTTAATGGTAACGGTGAATCTTCTGAGACCTGTACTTCTATAAGATTGGCTTCTGAATTTCTGAGTGATATCACCTTATTGAAAATACGGTACATTTTGGGATCTCCCATAGGTGCACTCTTCAAGACTTCTATTCTGACCCCAGGGAGAACGCCAACAGCCCTTAATCTTGGAGTTATTTCCGATTCCTCAACGCTCAATACTTCAACTTCGGCACCTTCAGGAACTTCAGCTAATCTCAAAACTTTGCACCCCCCTTATGCAATTGAGCAAAATGACATAGCGTTATTGAGACTCATTTGCAATTACTGATAATCATTATATACCTTGTGTGTAAAAAGTCAATACACTGCGTTACCATGTGAATTCACTCACAACAGATAATCTTAAGTTATTATCCTTGACAAGTATGAGAATTAGTAATAAAGTAGAACCACTTACTACAGTTGAAGGAAGCACTTGTCAAAGCTCGAAATAGTGAACTCGTGAAGGAAGTTCTTGGTGAACATGCAATGGAGAAATTTATGATGCTGAAGGAACATGAATGGTGGGGATATTTTACCAACGCTACAGAATGGGAGAGAAGGAGATACGAAAATATCTGACAAATTGCACTTTCTTCCAACGACTTATGATGAATTAAAAAGCCAGAATATCAACCAGTTAGACGTAATTTTCGTAACAGGTGATGCGTATGTGGATCACCCATCTTTTGGTGTTGCATTGCTTGGAAGATTACTTGAATCTAAAGGCTACACAATTGGCATAATTGCTCAGCCTACAAGTGTTGAGGAAATCAAAAGGCTCGGAAAGCCAAAGTTGTTCTTTGGAGTGGCATCCGGAAATGTCGACTCGATGGTAGCTAATTACACTGCCTCCAGAAAAAGGCGAAGATCAGATGACTATACACCAGGCGGTATCAACGATAAAAGGCCTGATAGGGCAGTTATACAGTATGTGAATTTGGTTCGTCAAGCCTTCAAGGATGTTATCGTGGTTATAGGTGGAATAGAGGCAAGTCTAAGAAGGTTTGCCCATTACGATTGGTGGAGTGATAAGGTACGCAAATCTATACTACTCGATTCAAAGGCAAACATACTTGTCTATGGTATGGGCGAGATGGCAACTGTAGATATTGCCAAGCGATTGGAAAATGGTCAACCACTTGATGGAATAAGGGGAACGGTTGTCTGGAAAAGTAATTTGAATGGACTTGAGAATGGTTCAAATAGGATTTTGCATCTTCCATCTTACGAAGAGGTATGCGCAGATGTAAATGCATATGGAAGGATGTTCAAAGATGTTTCTCTGATGACTGATCCATTCAAAGAAATCACTATCATTCAAAAGCAAGATACAAGGTATGTCGTTCAATATCCTCCTGCATTCCCACTGAGTCAAAACGAACTTGATGAATTGTACCTGCTTCCTTACACCAGAAGGGTCCACCCGTTCTACGAAGCACAAGGTAGTGTGAAGGCCATTGAAACGGTCAGATTCTCGATAACAGCAGTACGTGGATGTTTTGGCAATTGTGCATTCTGCGCACTTTCTAATCACCAGACTACACACATTGTTTCGAGAAGCGAAGAGTCAATCTTGGAAGAAGTGCGGATGCTGACTAAGATGCCTGAATTTCGAGGAACTATAACAGATGTTGGTGGACCAACGGCAAATATGTATGGCTCTGAATGTAATGTGAGACAGAGTATGGGACAATGTGCAAAGTATTGCCTTTTTCCACAAGTGTGCAGTAACTTAGAGAAACAAGATCATTCAACGAATTTCATAGAGTTATTAAGAAAGGTGAGAGAAATTCCCAAAGTAAAGCATGTATTCGTGGAATCTGGGATCAGGCATGACCTAATTTTGGCTTCAAGTAATCGTGATTACATAATAAGTGAACTTGTCGATTTTACGTCTGGACAGCTTAAGCTTGCACCAGAACATGCTCACCCAAATGTTCTAGAACTCATGAGAAAACCATCTGCAGAACTATTCGTAGAATTCAAAAGAAAATTTGAAGAAGCTGCAAGGCAAAAGGGTGAGAAGAAATATGTAATTGGATATTTTATCGTAGGCCATCCAGGTGAGAGTGAGAAAGAGAATGCATATTTGAAAGAGTTTGTGGCGAAAAACTTAGGCTACATTCCACAGCAGGTCCAAATATTTACACCCACACCGAGTACACTCAGTACAACTATGTACTATACAGGCAAAGACCCCTTCACGGGGGAAGAGGTCTTTGTGGAAAAACGTGAGAGAGTGAGAAATATGTTCAAAGAAAATGTAATTAACACTGTAGATGGTAACAAAAAGCGTTGAAAATTGTTAATTCAATTATCTATTGACAATAACCTTTTCCACGTGTGGACTTGTGAACGCACGTAATGCACAGCCATAGCTCATTCTGAATCTAACGATGTCTCCTACTTTGAACGTTTTCTCGCTCTCCGTAGCATCAATGATCAGATGATCACTTGATGCATGAAGTATCTCAAGTCCAGCTTCCAACGGTTTCAAGCCGTCTGGCTTCACATCCTGTTCGCCTACAGCCAAGATTATCCTATTTCTAATGCCTCTATCCTCGAAATGAGGTGTTCTACCGAACGCATCTTTACCTATCTCACCAACAGGGACAGAAGGTTTTTGATCCACTTCGATGATCTCTGCTTCCAATATCAGTGTATCTTGACTTAGATACGGTATATCTCTATCACCCGTTGCATCTGTGCCAAGAACTATCCCTTCACCAATTCTAAACTGTGTTACCCCTTTTGGAAGTTTATTTTCTTCCAACATCTTTAGAGTAACGGTACTTCCACCACTGACAAGTAATTCATATCCTACAAGGTTTTCAATTTCATTTTTGATACGTGTCAAAATAGTCATGTTCTCCACCGTAGGCAGTACCCCACCATAACAGCCTACATTTGTACCGATACCCTTGAGATTGACAAATGTTAGATTCTTGTGTACTTCATATATCTCCTCAACTGCATGTTCAAACCAAACTCCTTCTCTCAAGTCGCCCACATCTATCATGTATATGATCTCAACATTCCTTTGAACTGTTTTTGCTATCCTATCTATTTCATATGCCGTCTCTGGCATGGAAACAAGAAATTCGTCCACATACCCAATCGCTAAGGGAAGCTCTGACAACATTGGAATTCTCAAAAGCTGATAGGGACCAGGGACACCGTCATTATGCAATTTGATGATGTTCTTAAGCCTTGAATCTCCGAGCTTGTCTGCACCGTTCTGCCGTATCGTCCTAGCAATCTCGAAATTCCCAACTGTAACTTTTGCAACACCAACTAGTTCAATACCGTTTTCATGGCATAACTGTGATACTTTTTGAACATTACTAGCAATTAGATCAAGATCAATGAGTATTCTTGGAAAACTAAGATAATTCATATACTACTCACCTCCATGCCTGTACCAAGCTTTAACATCTTTTGAAAAATACTATAAACTGATTTTTGTGGTATAATCGATAGTAAGCAAAGTAAACCAATCTAAATTGAAACACTGCATAAGACAAAGACTCTGTACAATATAGAATTGTAAATCAAATAAGCGAAATTGTAAACAAGCCACTTAGGAGGGATAACGGTGGATACTAGAGTTAAAGAAGCTTATGAATATATAAACAGTAATACTCACAAAAGGCCAAGAATTGCACTCATTCTTGGTTCGGGTCTAGGATTTCTTGCAGATAGCGTAGAAGATGTAGAGAGCATTTCTTACAAAGATATTCCCAATTTTCCATACTCCACTGCGCCAGGTCACGAAGGGAAATTGGTTTTTGGAACTCTTTTTGGTAGAGATGTAGTTGTACTAAACGGCAGATTCCATATATATGAAGGGTGGGATCCTACCGATATAAGAACAGTAATCCATACACTGAAGTTGTTCGGAATAGAAAAGATGCTCATTACAAATGCGTCTGGTGCAGTCAATACGTCTTATGTGCCAGGTGACATTGTTTTGGTCAAAGATGTGATGAATTTTATGTTCAGAAATCCATTGAGAGGTCCAAACGACGAAAGTATAGGGCCGAGATTTCCAGACATGCTCGGAGTATTTGACAGAGAATGGATGGACAGAGTCAAATACGTATTACCTGATATAAAGGAGGGAGTGTACATAGGTTTGACAGGGCCAACTTACGAAACACCTGCTGAGATCAGGGCAGTCAGGAAGATGGGTGCTGATCTTGTAGGTATGTCAACTGTTCCTGAGCTCATAGTTTGCGCTTATGTTGGTATAAAGGCAATAGTATTTTCCTGCGCAACAAATATGGCTGCTGGTATTCTTGAGCAGCCCCTTTCTCATCAAGAAGTAATCGAAGTTGCAAACATGGTCAAGGATAAGTTTGCAGAAATTGTTGAAAAGGCATTGGAGGTAGCGTGGTGAATAGAGATTTTCTATCAATTGTCACAAAACTGAATGAATCAAAGCATATCCTCGTAGTTGGACATATAATGCCTGATGGTGATGACATAAGTTCTGTTTTAAGTGCTAAAATAGGTCTTGAGAGGCTCGGGAAAGAAGTGCTAGCGGGTATAGATTGGAGGATACCTTGGTACTTCTATGAATTTGAAGAAGTGAATCAGATAATGACTTTTGAGCAAATTAAAGAGAGTGGCTTCAAACCGGAAGTGTTATTGATCCTCGATGCTTCAAGCCTTGACAGGATCGGGAGATTCCAGGAGTATTTTGAAACAACAAATGTGTTCGTTGTTGATCATCATGGAACGAATACATTCTTTGGAGAGCTCAATTGGGTTGATATAAAATTCGGTTCAACCGCTCAAATGGTCATGAGAATAAACAACGAACTTGGTGTGCCGTATGACGAAAACCTGGCAACGCTAAATCTTATGGGCATTGCTACAGATACAGGTTTTTTCAAATATTCAAATGCAGATGAAACAGTTTTTTCAGATGCGACTAAACTTGTCTCTCTGGGTGGGAAGGTATACTTGGTTTCAAGGATATTTGAAAATAAAAGGATTGAACAATTTAAACTACTTTCAATTATGATAGATCACCTCAAGTTAGAGTTTGATAATAAGATAGCTTATTCTTATCTTTCGAAAGCAGATTACGAGAATAACAATTGCAGTGAAGACGACAGCGGAGGGTTTGTTGGAGAGCTGAGGTCACTGAAGGGTGTTGAGCTGGCGATATTTCTTTCCGAGTATGTAACCGATGAAGTTCACATAAGTTTTAGATCGAAAGATTGGTTCGATTGTAGCAAACTGGCAACGATACTCGGTGGAGGCGGTCATCAGAGGGCTGCTGGATGCTCTCTCAAAGGAGATTTGCATGTGATAGTAGAAGAAGTAATTAGAGAAGCAAAAACTTTATTTCTGACGTCTTCAAGATCTTCTGTAAATTTGGCAGAGTAAGATACATGTAGGAAGTAGAGAAATAGTTTCGCCATAAAAAACTCTTGGGGTGATCTTACGGGGGTTAGAAAAGCCTTGGGTGGAAAAGATGTTGCGAGAAGCACGTATCTTGGCGAGGAATATATCGAAGAGTTTTACGGAATTGAATATTTGGTAAGAGTTCTACCTTCCGATATAGTGGGGGATTTTAACAAATTTGTGGCAAAAATAAATTCTTATGCCGTATTTGATCGTTGTATCTCACCAGTCTTGTTAGAAAAAAGTGATGAAAATGTATATGTGAAATTTGCTCATCTACGTGAGAAGCCTTTACTGCATGTAGTTGCCAATACTTATTCGGAGTTAGTTGATGTGGATGATATTGCCGAGCAGATCCTAGACTTTGCTAAATATATCTCTCTGAAAATCTGCCCACCATTTCCTGCCTATTCTGTAGAAGATATCTATACCTACGCTGGTGAGCTTTTCTTTTTACCTCCTATGTTGTTTAATAGAGATTTTGCTATAACGGTTTCCAATTCTGAATATGCTTTTGTTGCTCCTGAATTTCTAAAGAATGGAACATATGATGAACGTTCCGCTATATTTGTTCTAGGGAAAATCATCGAGTTTTTTGATAAGGACAATAAATATTCTACATTGACAACCAGAATGACACAAATAGAACCTGAATTGAGAAGCCTGGAATTTAGATGTAGACATGATAGAGGGCTTGTAAATGCAATCGTTGGTAAAATACTCGCAGCCGTTGGTAATTCAGAAAAAAGGTTTAATGTGGTTGAACTAAAGACAAGCCAATATGCTAAGTACAAGCTAGTACTTCCAAGAATAATATCAGAAGTTTCCAGAAATTCGAATGTGGTTTTTGTAGGCAATGACATCACAAATGTAGTTAGGGAATTGTTATCTCGCTATGGTGATAAGATCGATAAGCTTTCATATAATGAATTATGTACGTGTCTATATGGAATTTGTAAATTCGATAACGTAATACCTTACGCAGCACAAGTGTTTGAAAAATTAGGACATGCGGTTATCATAGTGGATGACTTGGAGAACAGTCATATTTTTGTTAGAAGATTCCTGAGCTATCTTCGTGGATTAGGTAGAAACCTAAGAATAACTGTGATTACTACCAATGCATTAGATGTAGATCTTGTAATAGACCTCGATCAGGAATTTTCCCAAAGCGAGGGTATCGAACGTCATATTGAGGGGGGAAGACTAGCACAATTATCAAAATCAGAACAATCTGATATCGAAAATGACAAAAAACTACAACTTCTTTCAGTACTTGGTCAGGATTTTTCGATGATGGAAATTAGCTATTTAGAGCAGATCATAAACGAGAATTTCGAAGATACCCTAAGAAAAGCGATCAGATATGGAATTATTGGTAAGAAACATATGACATATTCTTTCGAGAGTGAATCATGGAACATACTGCATGGAAAACTTTCGAATGAAGATAAGGTAGATTTACATATAAAACTGGCAAAACTTATGCAGAAAGGAAAGTTTCCGTATGGTATTGCTGCCCTCAGAGGCGCAATGCAATATGAATATGCGGGTAAGAAGCTATCAGCTGCAGTTCTTTACATGAAGTCGATCAAATGGAATTTGGAATATTATGCCTTTTCTCCAACGCGTGTAATGGAGCTCTTCGAAAGAACGTACGAATTACTCAAGGAAGAAAACAGGCTTGACTCTTATTCATTTAATGTTTTGAGACTTAAGTTTCAGCACCATACTTTGCAAGAGGTTTTACCATCTCTTCCCATTCCAACCGCTAAAATGCCAGACTGGATAACAGTATTCAACTATGCTGTCAATCAGAAATATGTGGAATGCATTGAAGCAGCTAATCATGCCAGACCAAGAACAACTTTTGAAAGCTATAGAATAGAATTTTTAAGAAATTATGCATACTATTCACTAAATGATAAGGTATTAGATGAGGAAAAGCTCAAAGACATCGTTGAAAACATTTGTGATGATAATATCGTATCTGCTGAGTTGAAAGCTCAGATTTTATTGTTATTGGGAGATTCTATCACATATATTGATTCTAAAGAGGCAAGGAGATTTCTTGAAAAAGCTGATGAAATAACCCAGAAATTTAATATAAGATACCTTTTAATAGATATAAACAATTCATATGGCATTGTACACGATGGTCAGTCTATATCGATAGCATATTTTAGGAAGGCAATGCAAATTAGTGGCGAACTTGGGTATTATAGAAGAATTGCTTCTTCGCAATTCGATTTTTTAAGGGCTTTGTTGTATTTCGGAAGGTTTGCGCAGTTAAGGGATGAACTGAGCAAGGCAGAGGGTGCTCAAGAGATCAACCCTCGAGATAAAGTACAATTGCTAAGAATATTGGGTTTTTACCATATGTATCAACAGGATTATGAAGAAGGATTTAATTGTCTTACAGAAGCACTTAAGATGGAAACAGAACTGGAGATACAACGCTTCTCATTGAGAACTTTTATACTGTTTGAGCTGATCTGCGGTCATCTTGAAAATGCGAAGAAGTTAATAATAGAGAATTCGAATGACCCTGCCATCCATGTGCGTGGTTTTGAGTATCTGACGAAGTTGGTCCTAGCAGAGACCAATGAAGAGTTCTTAAATGTTTGGAGAGAATATAAAGATTCAAAGGTTACTATGTTAAGAGAAGAGATACTGTATATCTTTGCTGAAAGGCTTGCTAAGTTAGATCATGAAGGCTTCTTAAAGGAAGTACGTAGATGGGAAAATCTATACGCGGTTGAGCAGATGAAGCTTTCACTGTTTTATGTCTTGCTTGCAAAATATTCATACTACAACTTCGTAGGAAACAGTCTCCGTAGAGATCTAACAGAATGGGAGATATGCCGTTTAGCTAAAGTTATGGAAATCAATCATCCGTTCTTAGCTGGGAAGAGCTTCAAAGAGTTTCAGAATAACATCCTGATAAGTTTTCTAGAAGTTTTCAAATTCATTGACCCTGATATATCCATTGAGGATTTTGTAAGACTTTTTGCCAGTTTACTTTTTGACGCATTTTCAACAGATGAGGTTTACATCAGGGTAAAAGATGACAAAATAGGTGTCGATTACATCTTTTCTACAACAAGGTCTATACCAGAAGGCATAGTTTTTAACTTAAATCCATTGAGAGTTAAGTTAATAGATATGGTAGACGAAGATTGCGAGGCCGTTATCTATTTGTCGTCCAGCACATTTTCATCGGACGATGAAAATGAAACGGAACGAATCATAAACATACTGGAGGAGACATTTGTTAGTCAGGTTAAGGCAATCGTATCACGTGAGATATCCAACAGAGATTCTCTCACTAATCTTTACAGTAGATGGTACATCGACAAGGTACTCTCCGAACTGCTCAAGGATTTCAAAATAAACGGCACAACCTTTACTGTATTCATGGCTGATATAGATGATTTCAAGAAGGTAAATGATACATACGGGCATTTGAAGGGTGACGAGGTACTCAAGGAAATTGCTACCATTATCAAAACTTTTGTGGGGAAGAATGGTACTGTGGGAAGATACGGTGGGGAGGAATTCATAAGCATAGTTATGTTCGATAAGGACGAAACTTATGAGTTATGCGAAAAGATCAGAACGGCAATAGAGGAAGAGTTAAGAAAGAAATTCGGATTTACCATAACTGTAAGTATAGGGATAGCCTCAGTACCGGAAAGGGTAACAGAAACAGAACTCATGGGACTTGCTGATCAAAGGCTTTACAAGGCAAAAGAAACTGGAAAGAATCGAACAGTTAAAGAGTAAAAAGAGTAATTTGTATTAACTCTGTTCTGTAATGTACTTAAGAAATGTAATTAAGATTAGAGATTAAACTCGTAGGTGAAAAGTATGGAGGTAGTCAAATTCATAAAGGAAACTTACTGGAGTAAAGATTACATAGTAGAAATTGATGGTAGCGTGAAGGTAGCCAAATTCGTTTATGATGGGCTTATTCATTCACCGAGTGACGTAGTTTTGAAATCCGAGTCAGCAAGAAATGTTTATGGCATTTTAGTTCCAGAGAGGTTCTTGTTTGAAAATGGAGCAATTCTGATATACGATTTGGAGAAGTACGAACCGTTGTATGGCAAAAGAAACGAAATAGACGAAATAAATGAATTAGCTGCACAGGTTATGTTGAATGCTATGAGAAATATCTTGCACGTTCCAAAGTTATTTCTTCCTTTCATTGGGTTAGATGACATCATAGTTTCCGATGGAGATATAAAAGTATTCTTGCCGTTTGTTCAAGATCTTGACTATGTTATAAGACAGGCTGAAAAAGAAGGTACATGCCCTATATACATTGCTCCGGAAGTATGGAACGGCGAGATATCTGACAAGTCAACACTTTATGTCTTTGGGAAAATTATAAGTGATTTGACCGAAAATGATGTCATGAAACAGATAGCTTTTCAAATGAGCAGTGAAGAACCGGATAAGAGAACATTCAGTGAGGAAGTCCCGTACTACAGAATCTCTGGTAGAAAGAAAACATTGAGAGTAAAGAGAATATCTAGGGCGGAAGAAGAGGAAATACTCGGACTTATTCGCTCATCAGAGAGTATCTATAATTACGTTGGGATAATTGGTCCCCAACGTGTTGGTAAGACAACTGTAGTAGAAAATCTAGAGAGTTATCTCCGAGAGAGTGGAATCCCATTTATTCATGCTGTAACAGGTTCTGATATAATAAGTCAAACCCTGCAACTCGTTTCTGATAGTATTTCGAAAGAACTTCTCGACGAGCTGATGTATTGCGTAGAAAATGTTTGCAAAATAGATACAGTCTCTATCTCGATTGTAGAAGCTTTGTCTAATATCAAACGCATAGTAATCTTTGTTGACGACTATCAGGAAACACCAGAAGGTTTGAGGGTACTTCTGAAAAAGATATCTGAGCTGGACAAATCAGGGAGAATTATCATACTCTGCTTCTCTATAGAGGAATTTGAAGAGTTTCAGCAAAAAATCTATATAGAACCATTTACAGTAGATCTAACTAAGGAGATCATCGTAAATTCGATAGGAAATGTGGGAAACTTGGACATTCTAGCAAAATGGTTGACCTCTGTGTCGAACGGACTACCAGGACTCATCGTGGAGTATTTGAAATATCTGTATGAAAACGAGATATTATCTTATAGGGATGAAAAGTACTATTTTGATCTAGATGCTGTCGAGGATATAGAAATATCTGATGTTATCTTCGAGAACGTATACAGATACTTGAGCAAAAAAGAGAGATACTTGGCAATTCTTGGTCAGAAGTTTTATGAAAGTGAGATAAAAAGTCTTGAGTCTTTGCTGAATGTAAAATTTGAACTGTCTGGGCTTATTTCTGAAGGTATCATATACAAAGAATACAACAGGTTCAGATTTGCCCTAAAACAGTATTGGGAGATACTGTATAGTTCGATTACGGAAGATGAAAGGACCAATTTACATAAACAACTTTCAAACATTATCGCGGATCCTGAAAAAAAGGCCTGGCATCTTGAAATCATTGGGGAAACGATGAGCGCTGTCACAGTTTATCTGAAGAACATCTACGAACGTTTCAATTATTATTCTTCCCCATCGCTTGTGAGAAGTTTGATAGAACATGTGAAAGATATGATCGGTGATAGAGTATCCTATTCTGTTATAAAATTTGAAGTAGAATTAGCTGAAAGAACCGAAGAATTAAACGGAATACAAGACTTGGAAATTCCGGATACGGAATTGTACAGTTATTATAAAGCGCTGAGATCATATATAACGTTCGATAACGAGGAAAGCATAGAAATCTTGGAAAGATACCCGACAGGTTACGGGAGATTTGGTGCCTTAAAGAGAAAACTGTTGTATCTGAGGGCCAGATTTGAGAAGGAACGAAGAAGGGCAGATTTCTATGGGGAGACAGTTGAAATTATTTCACAGCTTGATGAAAAAAACTTTCTGCATGCGAAGATTCTAGTCGAGGCATATATATTCCTTTCCAATTTAATGTCTACCAATCCCCAGGGAAGCATGAAGTATCTCAAAATTGCTGAGAAAATAGCTTTAGACTATAACATAGCTCATAGACTTCCAACGATCTATAACAACATGTCTGTTAATGCTTCTTCTGCAGTTATTTCTATGGAGTATTTAAGAAAATCTATGGAAACTGCTGAAAGGATTGGGTTACCTGCGAGGGGTTTCTATGCAAGGTTGAATATGCTTTATCATGCCCTTTATTCCGGAAATATAAAAGAATTTGTGGATGGTATCATGGAAATTCGTCCAAAACTCAAGATACTCGGTTTAAGAAATGAGCTCATATACTCAAATATCCTAGAAGCCTATTATCATGCCTACAACTTCGAGCTCGACGAAGCACTCGAACATATAGATGAGTGTGTGAATGTCTATAAGGAGAAAGGTCTTGATATTGAGAAGGTATTTGTGCATTTCATCAACCGTGATCTAGAAGGAGTAATGAGACTACTGGAAGAAGGAAGCCTTGATATAACTGATGAACGGGTCAAAGATATAGTAGAAGTGTTGAAGAGTATTGGTACCGATGTTTTGCCTGTTAAGTGGGAGAATTATGTAAATTCACAGAACAAACTATTCAGAGAAGAACTACTCGCAGTTCTAGGTGAGGAACTTACAAAAAGTGTTCCAAACCTTGTTAGAAGAGAACTCGAGCATCTGGAGGTAAACTTCATACTCGATGGGGCTTTACTCTCTTTAGCCTTGCTGTATGAAGGATACGGTCACTATTACAAGACAGTAGGCAACGAATATAAAGCAAGAGTATACTATGCAAAATCTGCAACGATTTATAGAGACATAGGTCTGACAAATGCCTTTAAGGAAATATCAGAAAGATATGGGATAAGTAGCGAAAAAGTCGTCTCGCACATGCAAACAGAGGATTCTGGAAACAGTGAGCTGCCATTCGAAATCCTTTCAAGTTTGAGAATATTGGATACAGAAGTGCAGCCAGAAACCCTTTTGAATTATTTCATTTCGAAAATCATATCCATACTTCCTGTGAACAATGCCTATATGAGGATTCAAGATGATGTTCTTGATAAGGTGCTTGAAGCTGGAATAGGCGAATTCAAAAGTTTTTCAAATGAATTTGCGAAACTATCGCCATTTGAGGTCTATTTAAGAGATAACATAGATGAACACGCACTCTATGAGATATACGTGTCGAATCGGAATTTGGTATTGCAGGAGAAGTTTTACGAGGATGTCATTTCTTCCGTGCAGGTGTTAGAGTACGGTATAGTATCAGTTTTAAAAGGATTATTAACGAGGCTTAGAAGCTTCGTTGATCCGCTGACAAAACTGTATACTCGGTATTATTTCTCTAAATTACTAAGTCTACACTTTGAAAATACTGTCAACTTCGGGTCACCTTTAAGCGTTGTAATGTGTGATATAGACAACTTCAAGAAAATCAACGATACATATGGTCACTTAGTTGGCGATGAAGTTCTCAAAAAAATTGCAAAAATTTTTAGGGAAAACGTTCGAAACACTGATATTCTCGGAAGATTTGGTGGTGAAGAATTCGTCATGCTTTTTCCAGGTTTGGAAATAGATGAGACTGTAGGAATATTGGAAAGGTTAAGACGTATGGTCAGAGATCTTGAAGAATTTCCATTTAGAATTACGCTTAGTTACGGTGTTTCTAATTATCCAGCGTCTGGAGTGGAGTTTCATGATCAGCTGATACAAAATGCAGATATAGCGCTGTATCATGCCAAAAGTACAGGAAAGGATAAGATAGTCGTATATACGGAGGGAATGACAGGTGGACTGCATGCATGATGTTTATAATAGAGTAGATAAGAAATTAGTAGAGTTTTTATGGGATGAAGGTTGTGATCTGCTTTTTAACGAACCTCTTTCTGCCCATGTAAGTTTTAGATTGGGGGGGAAGGTACGTCTTTTTGTTATTCCAAACTCGTTGAATAGCTTCATAGTAGCTATTAGTTCCTTTAAGAATGAGGGCATAGAGTATCGTATAATTGGTAAGGGGACTAACATCTTACCATCTGATGAATATAAGGATTTCATCGTTGTTTCCACAGAAAGAATAGACGAAGTAAAAACTTCTGACGGTTATGTCTATTCAACTGCTGGCACTCCTTTCAAAAAACTCTGTTTGTTTGCCATGGAAAATGGTTTGTCTGGGCTTGAGAAAGCCTACGGACTGCCTGGTAGTGTTGGTGGAGCGATATACATGAATGCCGGTTGCTATGGTTGGGAGACTAGTGAAAGAGTTGTTGAAATAGACGTGTACGACGGTAAAAATATATTTACGATTTCCAACTTAGAGGCTGAATTTGAATATAGGACTAGTCTGTTCAAAAAGAACAAAGATCTAATTATCTTGGGAGCAAAATTCAAGCTTTGCCCAGATAATATAGAACATATAAAATCGCTGATGACCGAGACAATTAGAAAAAGATATGAGAAACAACCACTTGAATATCCAAGTGCCGGGAGTGTTTTCAAAAGGCCAAGACCGGATTTTTATGTTGGAACAGCTATAGAATCGTTGGGACTTAAAGGATATTCTGTAGGCGATGCTCAGGTTTCGGAAAAGCATGCCGGATTTATAATAAACAAAGGAAATGCGAAAGCCAATGACGTCTTTGAACTAATGGACTTCGTAAAAGCGAAGATCAAGCAAGCATACCAAGTTGATCTAGAGACTGAAATAGAAATTTGGCAGTAATTGGCAATAAGACGTAACACCATAATTGTTATAGGTAAGGCACACAACGTTATAAAGACAAAGGAGGGTATAAAGATGGGACTTAAAGGGCATCTGGTATGGGACAAAAGAGAACGACAGGAGATTGAGGAGTTTTCGAATGAGTACAAGAAGTTTATAGAATTTGCTAAGACCGAAAGATTGGCAATTGCCTATTTTGAGGATTTGTTGAAAAAATCAGGATTCATAAAAGTAGAAGAATTCACAGGGGTGGAGGATCAGGTTTACTTAGCCAATAGGAGCAAATCGCTCATTGCAGTAAAGGGAAACATCGAAAATGGTATCAACTTTGTTGTTGCTCATGTTGATTCACCTCGTTTGGATCTTAAGCCCTATCCATTTTATGAGGAATCGGAAATAGCACTTGTAAAGACACATTATTATGGTGGCTTAAAGAAATATCAGTGGTTCAGCCTTCCGCTTGCGTTGGTTGGAATTGTTGTCAAAGAAAATGGAGAGAAAATAGATGTATGCATCGGCTGTAGTGATAAGGATCCTGTGTTTGTGCTTCCTGACCTTTTACCACACCTCGACAAGGAAGACAATAAAGTCAGCGAGCACTTCAAGGCTGACAAGATGAACGTAGTTCTTGGCTCGATACCACTACAAGGTGAAGAAAATGAAGCAGTTAAGAAGAATGTGTTGAAACTAATAAAGGACAAGTATGGCATAGACGAAGAGGACTTTGTAAGTGCTGATTTGGAGCTCGTACCAGCACTGAAACCCCGAGATGTTGGTATAGATAGCAGTTTCATCGGTGCATATGGGCACGACGATAGGATCTGTGCATATGAGGGTGTTATGGCACTTCTGAACGCTCAAACATCCGAAAATCAGAAGGCTGTTGGTGTGATATTATTCGACAGAGAAGAAATTGGCAGTGAGGGAGATTCAGGTGCTCAGGCAAGATTTTACAAGGCATTTCTGAGGAAGATGCTTAGAATAGAAGGTATCCCTGATACAGAAAGCATGCTCGATGAAATAATTGCGAAATCTACAGTATTATCTGCCGACGTTACGACAATTCAAGACCCTTCTTACCCAGAAGTTCACGACAAGATCAATGCGGCAAAAGCTGGCTATGGTGTCGGACTAGTCAAATATACTGGTCGTGGTGGAAAAGGTGGAGCAAGCGAGGCTCATGCCGAACTAGTAGCACGTGTGAGAGGCATTCTCAATAAAAACGGTATCTCTTGGCAACCAAGTTTGCTCGGTAAAGTTGATGTTGGCGGTGGTGGAACAGTTGCAAAATTCCTTGCACAAGAGGGTTTTGATACGATAGACATGGGACCAGGACTTTTAGGTATGCACTCACCATTTGAATTGGTTTCAAAGGCAGATTTGTACGAAACCTACTTGGCATTCAAAGTACTGCTCGAGAAATTGTGATATAATGAGTCTTACTGTTATTTTGCAATTCTAACGAGGTGAAAAAGGGTGAAGAAGAATGGGGATGAGATTTACAGCCATGTAGAAGAGCTGTTGAGAATGATATGTTTCAAGATCAGAGTGCAAGGTAGAATAGTATTGAGGGATTATGCTATTACACCAGCACAATTTGATTTAATGCAGAGAACATATTTCGACGGCCCACAGACTATGACAAGACTGAGCCAAACACTTGGAATTGCGAAAAGTACAACTACAGGGTTGGTCATGAGACTTGAAAGAGATGGTTTTTTGCGAAGGAAACAAGGCGAAACGGATAAAAGAATAGCCGTTGTTGAAATCACAGAACTAGGTAGAGAAGTTATAGAAGCAGTGATAAAGAAACGAGTGGAGTATGTAAAAGAAGTAATGGAGGAATTCTCGCTAGATACCTCCGACAGGATATATCATTCGCTGATAGAATTGTCCAAAATAATCAAAGAAAGATAGGAAAGGTAAGAAGTGAGGAGCGCTGAAACGTGGATAGTAAGAGTCTTTCCTTTATTTTTCACCGCAATGCTTTTACTTTTGTTTTTCTATTACTATTCATAAGCTTCAGCTATGCGCTTACTGTAGTTGGTGAGAATGGCAGTATTGTTTATTACAACGAGAAATTGATAGGTACTATTAAAGATCACCAATTATCCTTTGAAGTGCAGTTGCCGGGTGTGTTGAAATTAGTCAAACCTGGATATGTGCCTTTTGAGAAATTGATAACCGAGGATGGTACTGTAATTGCAAATCTTGCGCTACCAGCATACTTGAATATATCCGTTGAACCAGCTGATTCAATGGTATACATAGATGATAAGCCAGTTGCGAGGAATGGTACAAAGATCTCTTTAGAACCCGGCGAGCATTTAATAAGGATAACGTCACCTGGTTTTACAGAAAAAATTATGAGTATATATTTGAACCCATACGAAGAAAAAGAACTGAACGTTACCCTGAAAACAACCGTGACATTGAATTTGGACTCTCTTAGAAAGATCGAAAATGTATTTTTCAACTTTGAGAAAATAACGATTCCCACAGTACTTGAAGTTCCCCCAGGCAAGTATAGAGTTGTTCTTCCACAAGATTTCGTTAATTTGATTCAGGATTTTGAGATCCCTTCTACGGATACCTATACATTTTTGGTCGACTCAAGGCAATACAAAAAAATTACTGTCCTAGGAAAGCCCGAAAATGCCATTGTCAAAATAGGAAATGATTTTTACAAATCTCCCGTCGAAACCAAGCTTGTTGAGGGTAATTATGAAGTGCAGATCAGTTTGGACGGTTACAATGATTTTAGTACGCAGATATCCCTTAGTAACGACTTAGTTTTACACTATACACTGGAGCCAAAAGAACAAATTAGTCTGCTTTTTGACGTTCCTGATGTTTCTGTTGAATTCGATGGCTTTAATCAAGAACCGTTGGTAAAGCGTTTGTGGTTTACGACGATAAAACAATTGTCTAGCTGTGGTGATTCAGAGAGTATCATATGGTTCGGTTTCAGCGATGGTACTTTGAAAAGACTACCTAAATCTATCCCGATTGCATTGGGCAAAGGAGTTCAAGCGGTTGTAAACAACACGATACACACAGGGCCAGGGATAATCCAAGTAAATCCAAAGCAGTTAGTAAAGGTTCTCAGAGGTTCGGATGTGAGTGAACTGATCGCTGAAAGCCCAATCGTTTTAGACAGTACGGAGTCATGCCTGGTAAACATATATTCAAGAAGCGTTCTCGATGTTTTTGTAAACGATGCGTACATCGGAAGAACGCCAATATATTTGATAGACTTACCTGCGGGAGAATACACATTCACTTTTAAGAAGGATAGTAACGAAGTACACAAACAGACTGTACTAATTGAAAGTGGAAAGCTAAATGAAGTCAAGGTGAACAAGTCAACTACCCACGGCCTATAGAGGCGGGGGCTTGTAGAAATGCAAGCTCGGTTGATTAGCCTATGTCATTAGTTTTTGCTAATGATTAGTTATAGCAGAATATATAGTCACCTTGGGATGCTCCACAAGTCCCATGCTCTGAGGGGTAGGAGAAGTGCTATTACCATTAAAC
>Ga0208823_1000792_pt1 | contig 25946 bp, 22 predicted proteins | sample AD_UKC075_MetaG_FD_184440 | JGI IMG/M metagenome (GOLD analysis project Ga0208823, IMG submission 184440) | Active sludge microbial communities of municipal wastewater-treating anaerobic digesters from USA - AD_UKC075_MetaG (SPAdes) (version 2) | ecosystem: Engineered > Bioreactor > Anaerobic >... | reverse complement strand
TCGAGAGCCCAGAATTCCTTGCGCCGCTCATACCACTGCCTCAACTCCGTCCAGCGCGCGTGCATCGAGGCAGCCCACTCGTCCAGCTCCGCTTCATACTGTTCAATCCGGTTCTGCCGTCCTGACTTACGGGCCAGCATCAGGTTATAAAGGATCGCCGCTCCGTAGATAGTCTTGGAGAAATTCCTGGCGTGAGCAACTTCCTGCTGCAGCGAAACCGGCAAAGTGCCGATCAGGGGCTGCTCCCAGAAATAAGCGCTATCCTCAAGGGAACCTGACACCAAGAAATAGGCCAGCATGCTTTTGGGGTGCTCCGCCAGCACCCGCTCCTGGAGATAGACCGCCTCATCACGAGTCAGCGCGAATTCAGCATATTGGAATAAATTATCCGGCGGGTCGGGCAGGTTGGGATCCCAGTTATCTTTCAGGACCGTGGTAGGTTCGTTGTCATCTGTTTTCAGAAGCTGCTTCTTTTTGCGGTAATATCTTTCCAGGTACTGGTGATACTCCGAGCGGGTCCCCGGAAAGAGGCGGATCTTCCAGGAGTAAAGGCCGGTCCAGTAAACCATGCTGGGCAAGCGCTGCAGCCTTTCACGGGACTCACTGCCGATGATACCTTCAGTATCTTCAGACTTGAGCAGAGCATATACCAGCCGGATTTCATCATTCCGGGCCCGCCTCTCCATCTCGATCCCGAAGATGCGCTGCTCCTCCAGCCTCCGGTAAATCCAGGGTATAAAGAGCATGTAGCGGGCCCGCGTCTGGATAGTACTGGTGCCGGGAAAGAAATATTCAGAGAAGGCATCCCGGATCGTCCCCACACCCAGCTCATCGCGGGTCTCCTGCTCCTGGAATAGCCGGATCACATCCAGCATTCGCCGCCGGTGATCTTCTGCAAAATCAACCCAGCCAAAGTGAGAAGACACCTTTCAACTTCCTCTTTCTTTATGGAACGCCACTCCGCCTGTGATTAGCAAGGCTTGTTACACTCAAATATATTTATATTATTGATTCTATCAGAACAGGGTGACACATTTTTGTCGCAGCATTTCTATTCATTCATTTCTTACCCGGGAGAGTCAATTCTAAGGATGATTCAAACGGGTAGACCCGGTGTTCCAGATATTACAATTCGTGCTACCATCATACAACGCTACACGCTGCACAGTCAATAGAAATAAGATGTCTTTGTACTTTTCTGTATTTTCGGAGGGCTATTTAGGAGGTTGGAAATTGCGCTTCCTATCCGCAAGAAGGCGGAGATCCATGGCGGCATGGGTGCCGAAATCGATCACCCGGCCCTTTTCCACTGGAAGCGGGAAAGAGAAAATGGGCCCGCCATAGACAAAGGTATGGTACTCGCCGTTCTCGCCGCAGGGGTCGGCGCCGGAAGCGGCAATCTCCTCCACCAGGGCGCGGCTTAAGGTTGCCCCCAGCAGCTTTGGGTCTACCTTGCTCTTATCCACACACTTGATCATGGCCTTGAATCCCAGGCCGATTACTTCCTCCACCAGCGCCAGCCTGTCTTCTCCCCAGAGCGGGAAGACAGCTTCCAGGTCTGCCGCCGCGCACCGCTCGCTGCTCCACTGGCGGTGGCCTTCAATATCGATATCGCCGAAAACGGCAGCGCCGGCTCCTGCCGCTTTTGCCCGTACCAAAGCCGCCTCCATCGCCGCGGCATAGTCTTTGCCCTCGCATTCACCGCAGAGGAGCGGAATCCGCAGCGAGCGGGAAACCGCCTCCAGTAAGGGCTTGTCCACCCCGTGAAACCAGGAGCGGCTCTGTTCCCGGTTTATCATCACCAGCAGCCCAACCGGCCGGTGGCCCTGCTGCCGCATGCGGTGAAGCGCCAGGGCGCTGTCCTTGCCGCAGCTGTAAGAGATCACGAATTTCACCTGTGTCTTCCTCTTCTCCTGTTCTTGTCTACGCCCTTCTCGTTCTCGTGCCGCGCCGCGAGCGTGCTGCCTTGCGCCGCCGCCTTTTAACCAGGGTAAACAGGCCGAGTACAAGGACTGCGGGAAGAGCGGTCTTCTCCCAGGGGAACCGGGCCCGCACATCGCAGCCGCTCAGCAGCTCCGTTTCAAACAAGACCGTTCCATCCAGGGTATAGGTTACCCGGCCGATCACCTCTCCTTCATCCAGGGGAGCTTTCAGCGCTCCCCGGGAAAGCAGGCGACTTTCCCAGGTCACAGTTTTTTCAATCCGCGGGATATCCTCCGCGGGCATTATGTCGCTGAAGCCGGCGGCGGCAAGCGCCGGCACCGCCGCTTCCTCTCCTTTGGCCTGCCCTGTCAGGGCGGCTTCGGCCACGGCCTCCCCCTCTTCCACTAGGCGGCAGAGCCGGAAGTGGTCAAAACCGTAATCGAAAAGGGACGCGGCCTCCTGAAAGCGGCTTTCCGTGGTGCTGTTCAGCAGGACGGCAACCAGTTCCAGGTCCCCGTCCGTGGCCGTGGCCACAAGGGTTCCGCCTGCCTCGGGGGTATGGCCGGTTTTTAACCCCGTGGCCCGGGGATAATAGTAAGGCAAATCCGGTTGCAGCAGCCAGTTGGTGTTGAACCATTCAAGGGTAACCGTGTTGCCGTCACGCCATACAGTTGCTTGATGAGCCCTGGACCCGGCCGCCTGCCGGAGCAAGTCTTTTTTCAGCGCCTCCCGGGCGATCAGGGCCAGGTCGTAGGCGGTAGTATAGTGATCGGGATCGTGATAGCCGTCGGGATTGGCAAAGTGCGTGTGCAGTGCGCCCAGCTCCCGGGCCCGGTCATTCATCAACCCGGTAAAATAGTCCAGGGCTTCCTGGACCGGCATCTCCGGCCGGCTGCTTGCCTGCCTGGCAACATAAACGGCGGCGGCATAAGCGGCTTCGTTTCCCGAGGGGAGCATTACGGCGTAGAGCAAATCCCCTACCCTGATACGGTCCCCTATGGTCAAGCCGGAGGTGCTGCTGTCAGGCCCGACCATGAAAACTTCTTCCCCGGCGGTGACCATTTCATCCGCCGCGGCGTGCTCAAGGAGCAACAGCGCGGTCATGATCTTGGTAGTACTCGCAGGGTAGAAACGCTCCCCGGAGTTTTTCTCGTAGAGAGATTTCCCATCGGGTTCCCCCACCAGGACTATTCCTTCGGCCTCAAATTGAACACCGGGGTTTTCCAGGGCTTGAGCCACCGGGGAGAAAACCAATAAAATTGCAGCTAAAATCAACAATAGTAACGGCAGCCTCTGCAGCGTAGCTCCCCTCCATGCTCTATCCATGCAATAGATTATGCCCCAACTTGTGGAAATAAATATCATCTTTGTCGGGTGAGGCTCTTTTGTCTATTGCAAATCCCCCAGGAAGATTTTTTTATCTTCCCGGTTCTTGCTTACGCATAAAAAAGCCCGCAACCTTTCCCTATTATAGCAAAGTGAGAAGCGGGAATGCGGTCTTTTTTAAAATGGCGAGGCAGGTAATTATTAACAAGGCAGCTTGTCCTTGTGATAAGACCACCTTGCTCACACGGAATCCAGGTACTTATCATAATCATTTTTCCTATACATTCAAGAAACCGCCCCTTGCTAGGCTATGCTCCCCCCAGCTCGGCAAGAATTTTTTCTGCCGCTGCTGCAGGATCGGGTGCCTGGATTATGGGACGGCCCACCACGATATGGCTCGCTCCGGCCCGAGCGGCCTAGGCGGGAGTCATGATCCGCTTCTGGTCGCCCGCGGCGCTGCCGGCAGGCCGAATGCCCGGGGTTACCCGCAGCATATCCCGGGGGAATTGGGATAAAAGCGGGAACTTGGTAGGCGCGCAAACCACGCCGTGGATACCAGCCTCGCAGGCCAGCCGGGCCAGGGCTGCCACCTGGTCAGCCACCGGCCGGTTTACCCCGATGCTCTTCAGGCTGTCCTGGTCCAGGCTGGTCAGAACGGTCACCGCCAGGAGGCGCATCTCGCCGCATCGCTCCCGGCAGGCATTAAGCATCTCGGGGCCGCCGGAAGCATAAATCCGCTCCCAGGCGGCTGGCAGCCGCTACCGCCCGTCCCGCAGTGTTGGGGATGTCATGAAACTTCAGGTCCAAAAAGACCTTCTTCCCCTGCTCCTTGAGCCAGCTGACCATGGCGGAGCCGGCAGTAAAAAGCTCCATGCCCACCTTGAAGAATTCTACCTGCTCCAACTCTTTAACCCAGGCCTTGGCCTCTCCCTGTTTATGGGCATCTAGTGCGACGATGAGCTCGGTCATGGCAACCTCTCTACTGGTGCAACTGGATTGAATTTAAGGGCTTCGCCCATTTAAATCCATACAAAGCCCTCGTCATTCCTGACAATGATAGGCTTGTTTTGATAAGGCCTTAGCTTGATTTTAATCAGCTCTGCAATCACGCTTGTCCCCCCTAGCCTCTCACCCGGGAAGCTTCTCGCGGCAACAGGTTATACTGCTTGAGCGGCTCCAGGTTGACCCGGACGCCGTAATCCAAGTTGGGCCGATAGCCCTGGTCAGATATCTCCTTAACCTTTTCCTTCACCCAATCGCTGCGGCTTGCCACCGCCAAGGATGTATCCTGGGGCCGAAGGAGGCTTTCTAGTGCCTGGTCAAAACCGGCAAGCTCCTCGAGGCGATCCAGGGCAGCTTGGTATTCTTGTTCCTTTAGCCTGCGCTGACGAACGGGCAGATCCTTCGCCTGGGCAACCTCCAGTTGAAGCCTCTCCTTCTCTCGCCTGGCCGCCTCAAGCAGAGGACGCAGGTAGATATGCTGAATCCGGTATAAAGTGTCGCTGGTTAACCTATGCCAGTAAAAAAAGCAGTTGAATGCCCCTTGCCGGTTATAGCCTCGCGGCCTTGAACCCTGGCTAAAGTTTTGGCTGGTTATCAGCCAAATCACCGGCCTTAAGCGGTAAAGTGAGAGGTGATAGGAAAATAAGTCTTCAGCCAGCCAATCAGCGAGGCTTTTCCCAAGCACTGAATTGATTTCTTCTTCCAAGGCGGCAAGGTGCTCCTGGCCAAATTCATGGGCCAAAAACTGCCGCACCTGTTCAACAAGGCCTTCTTTATAGCTGCCATCGGAAAAGTAAAGGCGGTAAAGGGGGACAATGCCCTCGCTATCGCTTTTCAAGACCTGGTGAGCGGCGTAGTGCAGCAGGCGAAGGATGTGTTCCGTCACGCTGAGCGTAATTAAGTTGGCGGCTTCCGTGCTTTCTCCGCTGTTCCCATCCAAATCTTCTTGTTTTTCAGCTTCATCTGCTGTAGCAGTTTCTGCCAGCTCCGCTTCGATGAGCTGGCGATCCTCGGCGCTGATTTCATAGAGACGGTAGACCTCGTCGTCGATCTGGCTTTGGATTTCATCAAGGCGTCTTCTGAGGATGGTTTCACGGCGTACCGCCTCTTCAGCCATGGCTCGCAAACTGACAGGACCTTCCCACGAGCCCAGCCCCTCTCCCCTGGCTTCCTTTGCCGCAGGCCAATCGCTCCAGGTAAAATCGCAGGCCAGCGGGTGATCGCTGGTCGGCTGAAGAGAAGGCGCAAAACCGCGCCAAACTTGGAGCAACCATGGGGTAATAAATTGGGTAGAAGTTTCGTTGCCAGTATCCCATTCACGGAGGAAATCATAGGCCTCATGGCCGAAAACTATAAAATTCTTATGTGATGAACATACTATAATTGGCAATTTAGAGATATACCCCACAGAAATATCTTTATCTGAACCCATTAACAGAATTAATTTTTTTATCAATGAAGAATTTAAAATTGAAACTATATGCCAAATGCATGAGTCATATATTGGAAATACGCCGGATACAGAAACTGCCAAGATACAATTACTTGGGTATTTATAAAAGTAGATATGATCTACTAATCTGCCACCAGTTTGAGGGTTCATCATCCAGCCAATTCCTTGTTGGAAATAAAATATTTCGTTTTGAGGTCTAGACAATTGACGCCCTTTATGATCACGATAGTTCTTTATTTCTTCACCGTTATTACCCCAATTAACCACGGTTGAAATATCATGGTAAAAAGGCCGCCCTCCCTTGGCAAAAGGGACCCATTTTTTCCCCTGGCAGGTTTCTTCTCTGCTCACTGCAATCTGATCAACAGGAACTTCCCACCAGTACCGAGTGAAGCGCAGATCATCCGCTGTAGCCAGGCCTTGCTTCACATCCGCAATCTTCTCTTTATCCGGCAGCCGGGCCACATCCCGGTCAAGGGGAGGATATTTTTGAAAAAGCTTACGCAAAGAAGGCGGCGCCCAGTAGGCATAAGGAGAGCCGGGCACCTCCGCCAACTCGCCGAGAGTGGCGGTGAACACTACTCTATCGCCTGACATCTCAACCCTCCTCCCCTTTGCCCGCTCCAGGCAAGACCTTAATGCTCAAGTGGACTCAAAACCAGAAAATCCGCCACCTATAAGTGGTTAATCTATCAAACGATTCGTGCAAACATTCCGACTCATGCAGGCATGCTTCTTCATTGGAATACCTCTTTTTTTGCTCGTCTGCGGCATCTTAAGATACTTTTTCCTTCAAATATCAATCTTACGTAGAATTTGAACCGGAGGGAGTAGTAACACCTCCCAGAAGGGATCTGGTCCAGGCTCACCTTGCCAATACTTGTTGGCGAGATAAGAATACATCAAGATCGTATCTCCACATTTTAAAAGGTTCATATCCGCTTGGAAACTTTTTCTAGCCTGCACTTCCCAAATAGAATTTTTATCAGATCCAAAATCCTCTCGGAATCTTATTGCATCATCTACGGATAGAAAAGCAAAGAAGGATTGGAAGCGTGATGGCTTGTCTGAATAAAAAGCACGTCGAACATATTCAAAAAAAATTTCGATTGATGGACTGGTTTGACTAGTAAGGCTGTCATATCTTAAAAAGAAATGTTCTCCGTGTCTAGAAACTCCCTCGGGAAACATACTGTTTACATGCTCTTGAAGATGAACTGGCTCGATATCGTTATATTTCACAAGATTAATTACCAGCCCTTCTCTAAGAGTACCAGCCCGATCCACTGTATAATAAGTATTCATTGTTAAATCACCTTTTAATAAAGATGGTTAATTGGTTGTATACATCTGATTTTTGAAGTGAATGAGATAAATTAAGTAAAGTTGCGTTTTTACTTCATTCCTATCCCTTTTTTATTGATCGTTCCCAAGATCACCTCAGGTTTCTTAAGGTGGAATTTGACCTCATACAGCCGAAGTTCGACATTGTTAAGCATGCTTAATGCATAGGCGGAGCGAATCATCTGCTTTGTGGCAGATAATCAATCCATGCACAACCTCATCATCTGCAGCCAAATGATGCTTGACCCATCCGATATAGCGCAAGAGTTGGCCGACCGTTTGATCGCTAGTCTGATCTCGCTTCAGTTCTACTACAAGCCAGCGTGGCTCACTTTTGTGCTTGGCCAATAAATCAATGCGGCCAATGTCACAAGGGTACTCATATCCCGCTTCCTCGTCTCCGGGCTCTTGGTAAATATTCCATTCTTGACCGAGTTCCAACCTGTTCCAATTGTCTCGAAGAAACTCATGAAGATGCCGTTCAATACCAAACCGTTGTTCGCTTCTTACTAACGCACTAGCAGTAGACGGATCGACGATTTCAGTTTTTTGATCGAGATACCACCATAGAGCATCCAATGTCCACAAGTCGATCTGAAGCATGTTACAAAGCTGAAGCATGATTTGATTTACTTTGACATACCGGCTTCCAAAAGATTCTTTACGATCAAATACCGGCCAGATATCCAGATTCTTCATGTGTGATTCGGAACAGTTGTTCCACACACCGTACTTGTCAGGATATCTTATCAAGAGGATAGCCGTGGCAATATTTTTACTCATTCCAGTAGCTTTGTCCAGACGGTCTGCTACAGGCCGGTCTTCATCGACAAGTATTGCCAGCGCTTCATGGAGCCGTTCCATATCGGCACACATCTTGGAGCCGAGCCGGTGAAGTCCCGACCAATGTCGATTGTTCTCTGACAATAAAAAACTACGAAACTCCTCTTCGGTAATAACAGTAACGTTTTCAGGGGAAAATACACTTTGGCACCTTGCCAATACACTATCTCTTGGTTCTACTATTTCTTTATAAAGATCTTGATCTTCCCCCGGTAAAACAGACACTGGATTAAGCGACTTTCCGTTGATTTTCGTATTCTTCCGGGCTATTATACCCGATTGCTGAGTGAATCCGGATTCGATTGTAGAACACCTCGATATATTCAAAGATGCTCCGCCGGGCTTGGGCCCGGGTTTCAAAGCTGCAATGGTATACAAGCTCGACTTTCAGTGTATGAAAGAAGCTTTCCATGACAGCATTATCCCAACAATCACCTTTCCGGCTCATCGAACAGATCATGCCGTAGCGTCATAACAAGCGTTGATAGGCCCGGCTGGCATACTGACAGCCGCGATCAGAATGCAACAGAAGCCCTCGACGTGGCCTGCGTCTTTCTACAGCCATATTCAAGGCTTTAATCACCAGTTCCTGGGTCAACCGTTTTTCCATAGCCCAACCGACTATCCTGCGGGAATACAGGTCCATGATGGTGGATAAATAAAGCCACCCTTCCCGGGTGTAGATATATGTTATGTCGGACACCCAGTGCTGATTGGGACCATAGGCAGTAAAGTTGCGCTGCAGGTGGTTTTCGGCCACCGGAAAGCTGTGATTTGAATCGGTGGTGGCTTTATATTTTCTCTTGTGCCTGGCCCGAATCCCCATTTCTTTCATCAAGCGTTCCACCCTTTTCTTCCCGCAGCGGTAGCCCTTCTTGAGCAGCCGCCGGTGAATGCGAGAGCTTCCGTAAAGCCCCCGGCCTTCATGATAAAACTCGCGTATTTTCTTCTTCAGGACTTCATCGCGCTTACTGCGGGCGCTTGGTCCACGGTACAGCCACTGGTAATAGCCAGACCGGGAAACATTAAATAATCGACACATCCTCTCCACAGAAAACTTATCTGTGTGTTCCCGGATAAACCGAAAAATCACTTCGGTTTCTTTGAGAAGATGGTCACAGCCTTTTTTAAGATTTCTCGCTCCTCGGTAACTATGGCCAACTCGCGCTTTAACCTGCGGTTCTCCTCTTCTAAAGGGGCCAGTTTCTGGACCCCGTGGCCGGGGAAAGCCCGCTCTCCTAACTCTTTAACCTCACCTCTCCACCTGACCAAAACACTCCTACTAATTCCCAAATCATTGGCTACCTCATCAATGGTCTTACCAGAGCTGTAACTGAGTGCTACTGCTTCTCTCTTAAATTCCTCCGAAAACTTCCTCCTGGTTCCGGCCATGCCTGTCTACACCTCCTGAGATAATTATAAGCTCTTATCTCAGTGTCCAGCAAACCGGGGGATGGGCATCTGTTTTTTTAAAGCTTACGAGGGCTTCTCGCAACTTCCTAAGCGTATCAGGGGGTATAACAATAGCACTTTGTCCCATCATCCCATGACCTCCTTAAAAGTATCTTTGTGAGCTCTTAAAAATCATCTTGAGGTCTTTCTTTACCGTTATAAACAACCCGCCACCTGTTACGAGAATAAGGCGGTTACTGGGACTTCTTTTTGTTCTAAAAGTTCTAAGGTGTTAGCATCAATTAGTTTGAAAGTTAGTTTCTCCGGTGCAGTTTGTTCGAAAGAGAGGCCGGGAGACCAGGTTATGGTTAGAGGATGGTCGGGCCTCGAAGTGCCAAGTTCAATTACTTCCGTACTCACATTAACTCCTGGTGCAGTAATTTCCACTTTGACCCGGCGAGGGGCATCTAGCAATGATTGAATGGATGCCCGTAAAGATAGGCGCACTGTTGCCGAGGAGATATTTTGGGGAAGATCCATGGTAACCCCCACTTTTGGCAGGGCGGTTGATTGAACAGCCAAGACCGGTACGACGGCTTCCTGGAGGCTGAGTCCGCCGTGGAGGAAACGGGGTGTCTCGCCCTGGATGCCGAAGATGGTGATTCCAACCGGAAAAGCATAATTGCTTTCACCCTCCCAGCCGAGGTCGCCGGCCGTGGTTTCCCAGGTGCCTGTATTCAAGGAAAATCTGCCGGCGGCAAAGCGGTGCTTACAAAATACGTTCTCCCCATGGGGTGGATCGATTCTTTCCGGCAGCTCCACATCTTCGGGAAAGAATAAAAAGCCGTGGTCTGAGGCCAAGATAAAACGGCGGCAGCCCAGATCGCGCAAGCGGCAAATCAGCCTCTGTAAACGTTTGAGCAAGCCGAAAAAAGTGTCAGGGCTGATATGGGCGGTAAAAGTACCAAAACGGTCGATATCGCCCCAAGTAAGCACCGTTAACGGTGAATTGAGCTCCTGAAGTTCCTCGGCCTCACTTAAGTTAAGGACCTGCGTGTTTCTGCCCAGGACTTTTTTCAGGTAAGCTTCCCGTTTGGCTTTAGAAGAAAGATCTGTACCTTCCAGGGCAACTTGCAACCCTTCAGCTTCTACTTTTAAGGAGACCCCGTTTTCTGCACCCGGTAACAGGGCAGCCATGGCTGTTTCGGTAACCCCGGGTAACACAGATAAAATAGGGGCTATTTCGGCATCAAATTCACGGGTTTGTACAAGATCTTGCTTTAGAACCTGGGCCAGGTCATAGCGCAAAGCGTCAATTAAAAACACAGCAGTAGGGCCGGAGCCTGCAGTCACATGTTGAGCCCAAAACTGCGGCTGCCCGGACTGCCATCCGGAGTTGCCTGCCAGCACCGCCATTTTTTTAGCGGCCTTGTCCAGGTACTCGCGATAAAGCAAAAAGGCCGGCTTAACAAATCTTTCCTTCTGCTCTGGGGAAAGCCTGGAGACCAGGTGAGCCAACCGCAGGGTGCAGTAATCTAGCTGCCACCACCCTTCCGGGGCGGCATAAGCATCAACCAGATCTGCCATTTGCTGCATCTGCTCCAGATTGCTTAGGGCTTCTTCACTTTTTTGATATAACTGCAAAGCAAGGTAAATCGGCTCCCACCAGGGAGCTGCTCCGGTGGAGGACCAGAACAATTTGGCCCTCTCTTGGGCGATAAGCTTTAACTTTTCACGGTTAGCCCGCAGGCGAGTACCGCTCTGGCCGGCTAAAGATTCCGCTTCCTGCAGCAGTATCTTATCAATGGCCAGGTAAGTGGGTAAAGAGATAAGACGTTCGCTTACATTCAGCCGCTCCCGGAGCCGGTATTTGTGCTCTACCTTATCCGCCTGCTCTTGGTAAATTGACTGCCAGCGGGAGTTGTTCCGCCAGCTTTCAGCGATTGTAGAAACAAAAGTACGCCTGGCCGTCGCCGGCAATATAGCAGAAAAGCTTTCCGCCAGCTGCCCGCTTTTTTCCACCAGTTCGGTCAGGAGTATCACTGAACTCAGGTGCTCACGCAGCTGTTCATGATCTTGGGGCAGTTGGGCAAGCCCAAGCTCCTTCTGTAACAGGGACAGCCAAAACGGCCCTAGCCCGGCCTGTTGAATTCTATTTTGAGTCACACCCTCACTTATGTAGCCGAGGATAGCGTGATCAAGCGAAAAGGTATGCAAGCCTAAGGCCAGGGACAATAGAGCTTTGATTAAAGTGTCCTTGTGCGGCTGTTGGTTGGCCATAACCCTGTTCCAATGAGTAACCAAAGCGCGGGCATTGCCGGCATATTCACCCCGAAACAGCTGCCGCAGATCCTGATCCACGTTTAACTGGGACGTTTCATGCAGTAAAGAAAGAAAATCCAGCTCCAGCCGCACCCCGAAAAGTTCCCAATCTTTAAGCAGGCTGGGGCCGGCAGGAGCGTGGGGTATGTAAACCAGCCACTGCTCTTCGAAATTGGGATCAGCATTCTCCAGCAAGAGCCGCAAGGCCAAGATGCTTCCTTCATAGCGCAAGAGTTTTCGTTCCGGCGCCAGGGTCTCACTAACTGCTGGTTCAAGGGTACCGCCCGCGTCGTACCAGACAATGATAGACTTGTTTTGATGAGTCCTTAACTTGACCTTGATTAGCTCTGCAATCATCTTGCTCCTCCTAGCCTCTTACCCTGGAGGCTTCCCGCGGCAACAGATTATGCTGCTTGAGCGGCTCCAAGTTAACCCGGACGCCGTAGTCCGGGTTAGGACGGTAACCCTGATCAGATATCTCTTTTACCTTCTCCTTCACCCAGTCACTGCGGCTTTCCACCACCAAGGATGTTTCCCGCGGCCGAAGGAGGCCTTCAAGAGCCTGATCGAAACCGGTAAGCTCTTCGAGGCGATCCAGGGTAGCCTGATATTCTTGTTCTCTTTGCCTGCGCTGAGGAGCGGGCAGGTTCTTTCCCTGGGCAACCTCCAGTTGAAGCCTTTCCTTGTCCCGCCTGGCCACCTCCAGCAAAGGACGCAGGTAGATATGCTGAACCCGGTATAAGGTGTCGCCGGTTAGACTATGCCAGTTAATAAAGCAATTGAACACCGCCTGACGGTTATTGCCCCGCTGCCTTGACCTCTGGCAGAAGTTCTGGCTGGTCAGCTGCCAGAGTACCGGCCTTAAGCGGTAAAGTGAAAGGTGAAACGAAAATAAGTCTTCAGCCAGCCAAACGGCAAGGTTTTTCCCCAGCATTGCGGTGATTTCTTCTTCCAAGGCGTCAAGGTGCTCCTGGCCAAATTCATGGGCCAAGAATTGCCGCACCCGTTCAACCAGGCCCTCTTTTTGACTGCCATCAGAAAAGTAAAGGCGGGTAAGCGGGACGATGCCTTCTTCATCGCCCGCTAGGACCTGGCGGGCGGCGTAGTGCAGCAGGCGGAAAATATGTTCTGGCACACTGAGTGTATTTAAGTTGTCGAGCTCATGGCTTTCGCCGGTGTTACCGTCTGAATCTTCCTGTTCTTCAGTTGCATCTGCTGTAACAGCTTCTGCCAGCTCCGCTTCGATTAACCGGCGGTCCTCCGCGCTGATTTCATAGAGACGGTAGACCTCGTCATCGATCTGATTCTGGATATCATTAAGGCGTCTTCTAAGGATGGTTTCACGGCGCACCGCTTCTTCAGCCATCGCGCGCAAACTGACAGGACCTTGCCACGGACCCGGCCCCTCTCCCCTGGCCTCTTTTGCCGCAGGCCAATCGCTCCAGGTAAAATCGCGGGCCAGCGGGTGCCCGCTGATTGGCTTAAGAGGCGTTGCAAAACCGCGCCACACTTGGAGCAGCCAAGGCGCAATGAATTGCGTAGAAGTTTCGTTACCTGTTTCCCATTCGCGGAGGAGGTCATAGGCTTCACAAGCGAGATTATCAAGTATGCGTTTGCTAGCTACGGCAGGGCTTATAAAAAGCCTGGCAATTACGCCGGCTTCTTTCCCGTGAGCTAACGGATTCATCAATTCGAAAGCATAAAACATAATAGAACTATTAAAAATTGCACAAATACCCCAAAGTTTCTCAGACTGATTTACAAAGAGCTGACCTCCGCCACCTGCATGTGAAAAAACACATCCTTTAGGAACAAATGAAAAATCCATGCATTTGGTAACTACCATTCTTGCCCACGCCAGACCTTCCCGAAAATAGAAGGACTCGTTTTGCGGTCTAGATAATTGACGCCCCTGACTATCACGAAAGTTTTTAATCTCCGAACCTTCATTTTCCCAGTTTACCACCACGGCGATATCATGGTAAAAAGGCCGCCCTCCCTTGGCAAAAGGGACCCACTTTTTCCCCTGGCAGGTTTCTTCTCTGCTCACTGCAATCTGATCAACAGGAATCTCCCACCAGTACCGAGTGAAGCGTAGATCATCCGCTGTAGCCAGGCCTTGCTTCACATAGGCAATCTTCTCTTTTTCCGGCAGCCGGGCCACATCCCGGTCAAGGGGAGGATATTTTTGAAAAAGCTCCCGTAAAGAGGGCGGCGCCCAGTAGGCAAAGGGAGAGCCGGGCACCTCCGCCAACTCGCCGAGAGTGGCGGTGAACACTACTCTATCGCCTGACATCTCAACCCTCCTCCCCTACCGCAATCATTCCTACTCAGACGCATGTTTTTCAATATAAAAACATTTCTACCTACTGTTAGCATTATAAACCATCTTCTCCGCTGCGAACATCTGCGGAAAGCTTTAACTCGGCCAGTGCTTCTTCAAACTTGATCCGTTTTTCATCCCACTGCCAGGGGGTTAAGCGAAAGAAAATGACCGGCTGGTTTTGCCAATCTGGTACTGTTTCTTTTTTTAGGGTGAACGCAGCCCAGCGAGCGGTGGCGCCGTCCAGCACGTTAAAACCCAGGTCCAAAACAACCTTGGGGGTGGACTCATCGCGCAGGATCTTCTCGCGCAGCTGCTGAAACGATTTAAGGAACATAAAGGTCCGGCCGGTCAGGGCGCCGATATAACCGCCAGGCTTGGTTAAGTTAACAGCCTGCTCAATGAACGCAGCGTAAAAGTCGCTGTGAGTGCGGCGATATTCTTTGCGGGCGTACTCCTTGCAAGCAGCGGGCATGGCACCATAAGGGGGATTCATCAAGACGATATCGTACTGCTCGCTTAGGACATCGATTAGGTGAACCGCCCTTTCCGCATCAAAACCGAAAAACATGGTGCCCATATCGCTTGTTTCAGAGGCCGAGCGGATGTAACCCTTAATTCTATGCAAAATCGCCTCTAACGTTGAACCCTTACCGGGAGAGAAGCGAAGTCTTTGTTGCACTGGTTCTGTATCGGGAAGGATCTGCATCTGCACATTTTCACCTTGCGCCGTAGCGCATTTACGCAAGACCTCTTCCAACGGCTGCCGCACTTTGAGCAAAGAACCGACAGTATACCCGTTTTCTGCGGCATAAATTATATTCTGGATAACTTCCTTGAGCGGTGTAGTAAACCATTTCATAAATTCCTGACGCCGGTTACCGTCGATAAAACGTATATCCGCACAAACAATATTCAGCCTGGCGGGAGAAAAGGCGGCCCCTGCAACTTTATACTGTTCATATACTGTCCGCGCCTTTAGGTATAAAGACAAAGCGGCAATCTGGCAGGCGCGCAGGTCAATGTCAACCCCGAAAAGATTGTGTTCCAAGATCTGGGCCGGAATCTGCCAGGCCGGCAGGCCGGGTTCTGCTTCCCGCCACATCTCAAAGAGCAGATCAAAGGTTTGCAGGAGAAAATGCCCGCTGCCGCAGGCAGGGTCAAGCACCTTTAAGGTTTTGATATCAATTTTTCCAGGATCAGTTGGAGCGGAAGGGGGTTCTTCAGGGACCAGGTAATCCAGCTTTTCTTTTAGCGCAGAGTCGGGGTTGGCCTGCAACCAGTAACGGCCGACAGTATTATGGACTAAAAATTTAACAATCCACTCTACGGTATAAAACTGGTTTAGGGGAGGAATGTCATCGGGCACAGGGTTGCGGCGAAGACGCTGGCGGATCTCGCGCCTGGTCTCGTCGTTGAAATACTGGTAAGCCCAGCCCAGGCTTTCAAATTGACGCCAGATCTCCTCTGGAAGCCCCTGGATCGCCTCCCTCAGCTCGCGGTAAGCGGTCAAACGGGGCTGAAGCAGGCTATATGGACCGCCTTCGGGTTGAAATAGCAGCGGGATGTCAAGCTCGGAGAAGGCTTCAGACAAGGCCTGCGAGGAAAGTTTTTCTGGATCCATGGCCAGTGCCGGGTCAACATCGGCCAGGTCACGTTCCCGCAGCGAGCGGTTGCCGTAAGCTGGGCGGGTGGCAATGGTTTCTTTAATTAAGCCGTTTACTTCGGCTACCCGCAAGGCCAAGAGACGGTTAAGATAAGTAAAGCCGGCATGAAGAATCCAGCGTCTCCGCGCTTCCTCGAAAGAGTGCGGGTTTTCCCGCTCGAGGGCTTGGTCCAGTTTTTCCCGAATGGCCGCCCGCTCGCAGGGGATTTTTCCCACAGGGAGCCGATGATCCGGGAAGATACCGTGTAAGCGCAAGAGCTCATCGTACTCTCTTTCCAGCCGGTTCCGGCAGAAAAGAACTAGCCGCCGGATATGGTTACGTTCTTCTCGATTCACCGACTACTCCTCCTCTGGGGTTGCTTTAACCTCAACCCGTACCCGGCACCTACTGCTGATACTGCGGCGCACGTAGTTTTTGAGCTCCTGGAGGATGGTCTCAACGGCTTCAGTAGAAGCCAGGGTTTGACGAAGCACCAGGGGCTCGATCCTCTCTTCTGGAGCACCGTCACCATCAACTACCAGTTGGCGGTCAAGTTCCCTCTCGATGTTTAGCCTTATACTCTCCACCAGTGCAGGGTCCAGCTCAAAATAGCTCTTGCGGCATTGCGGGCATCTTAAGTTTTCTTCACGGAGAGCTTCTTCCCCGCAGGCAAGCTCCAGTAAGGATAAAAGCAGTTGCCGGCTGGCTGCATCATCTCCCTGCATCAAGGGGTGCTCTTTTAACTGATTCTCTGCTTCCTCTACTTTGCCGGATAACTCCTGGTGCCGGCGCATATAGCTCTCCTGGTAAGCCCTGATTAAGATTTGATAAGCAGCCTCCAGGTCACCGAAGCGGTCCATAAGGTCTGCTGAGTTGAGACCATCTGTTAAGATCTGCCAGCGTTCTTTCATGTGGTCGCTTAAGCTCCGCGCCCAACCGCCTGCTTCATGAATGAACTTAGAAATCCGGCGGTAACGGCCAAACTGTGTTTCAAACTGGAGCACCTTGTTAAATGTAGGAACATGCTGCCTGAGAAGATCTTCTTTATCCAAGAATTCACGCAGCCGGGCATTGGGTTCATTTCGGCCAGATACAGCGGCGAGCGCCTCGGAAACTTTTCTACAGCTTTCACTTAGTTCCCCAGGCATACTCAAGTCCCGGGTGCGGGTGGATAGCCGCCCGGCCTCCCGGGACCAACTTTCCGCCAGGCGACCCACTTCTTCACTGACCTCCTCAAAGGTATTGCTGGCTGCGCTGCCGGCAAACTCGACCAAAAGCTCCCTGGCCCGGCGCCAATCTACGGAGGGCAAAACCTTCAGCCGGACCGGCCTGAACTGGCGTAAGCCGGCAAATATTTCTTTGACCTGGGGATCGTTTACATCATTAAGCTCCCGATTGACCAGTTCAATGCTAATATCACCGTTCTTGAAAAGGCAGGCGGCAATCAAGCGAACCAACTGGTGGCCCCACCCGTAAGGTTTTTTTCGGAAATGCTCCACTAATGCGCTGCCAGTTCGTTCCAGCCCCGTTTGCTGCCTGCGGAGAAGCTCACTGCGCAGCAGAGAGACCGCCTGGCAACTGGTATTTACTCCGCTGGCGCCGATGAGATCAAGCTGGTAATAAGCGGAAGTGAGAGAAGCACCGGGACGCCATCTTAAAATCTTGGCGCAGTCTTCGTCTCTTTCTACCCGGACATCGATAAACTCGGTAAATATGTTACCGGCAACCTGGCGAAGCGCGCTCTGAAGGGCCGCTGCCAGGGTAGAGCTTTCTGGCCGGTACTCTACGCCGGCGATAATTATGACACCATTAAGGAAAGCTCTTTCCAACAGCTGCGGCAAAGCAACCCCCAAAATGTCTTCCATCTCCCCGCGCAGCTTGTTTCGATATTGGTCCTGTTCAGGCGAAAATGTTCTGCCCTGCCACTGCTGCCATGCTTTTTTAATGGAGAGAGCGCGGCTCAAAATGCTTTCGATTTCCGGATTATCTTGGGCTAGCCAGAAGACAGTATCGGTATTGTTTAAACTTTCCGTGATGACCTCATCTTTCTCTTTTCCGGCCAGGGGCGAGTAGAGGCAGACGCTTAAATCGCCCGCTTCGCTGACCTGCTGCAGATCGACCTCTTTTTTAACATCAAGAGGAGTCCGGGAATTGGAACCATGCTCATAGCGAAAGTTTTGAAACTTCTGCTTGAGTATGTCGATGATCTCTTGTTTCTTTTCCGGGGCCGTGGGCAGGTTGGCGCGCACTTCCTGCTCAAAGTCATGCTCGGAAGGCGAAAGGAATCGGTAAATGTTATTTTCTTCGATAACCCAGCCTGCTTCAATTAAAGCATCGAGGGAATGTTTGACCGATTCACGATGGGCATGAACGTCAATATTAACGCTGGAGCAAAGTATGGCGGCAATATTCTCCAGGCTGCAAGGTAACCATTCCCCGACCTGCTGGAGCAAAAAAAGTGCCTTAGCTACTTGCATACCAGAAAGCCCGTCATCTACCTCTACTTCGGCCACCCGCCGGGTAATAGCATTATGATGATCGGATTGGATAATACCTAACTCGGTGGTAATGGCATCATAAAGCAGGTCAAAAGTAATTAAGTCACCAACGGAACTGTCTGCAAAAGGTTGTAGAGCACCTTCACCGCGCAGCACAGCATGAATTGTTTGCAGCATGGACCGTTCCCGGCCGGCAAGGCGACGCTTGGCTTCTTCATTACTAACGCCACGCTGGCGCAGAGTGCTAAAAGCTTCCTGCAAGAGTAGGATATAGTGCGGCAGCAAAGGGTAAAAAGAGACGAAACTCTCTTTGCCGATATGAGTGGATAGCCTTCCCGTGGATATTCCCTGCAGGGTAGCCGCAGCTGTCAGAGCGCCTGCCGCCTGGTCAAAAAGCTGGGCCAAAGCGGTTGCGCCATTAGGTTTCTTTTTCAACAGTCTTTCAGCTACTACCTTTTCAATGTTGGCGGGTGTTAGTTGAAAGCGCATCCGAAAGCGGTCCTGAAGCCACCCCAGAATTTCTCGATCGGCAGTAAGACGGGGCACCAGTTCGGCCAAGGCTTCTTGAGCGGTAGTGATCAACCATACTTTGCCCCTGCTCCTGGCTGCTACCTGTTCGGCAAGGCTATTCAGATCGGTCAGCCGATCAATACTGTCCCCGATGTATAAGCCCACTTCATCCAGTAGCACCACCAGGCGGCCTTTCTGCGGATCGATGGATTTCGCTTCACGGCATAAAAGCTGGGCTATTTCACTAGGGTGAATTTCTTGGAACCGCTCCTTGCTGTCATCTATAGCCCGCCTGGCGGCAGCTTCATCGGGATAGCGGTCAGGGAAAAACTTTATCAACGCCCGGGTGAGAATAGTATCCGCATTAAGACGCTGTTCTTCCGGCCAGTTGCGGCTGTAACAAGCTTGCACCCACTGTAAAAACTCGTGCCATTTGCCCAAACTTTGCAGCTCTTCTTCCCAAGCAGCCACCCAAAATTGGGTAGAAAGACCTTTATAGGTTAATAGTTCTCGGTAGATACGACGGCTGATGGTAGGCCTAATCTGGGCCTGGGCATCCTGGTCCAGTAAGTTAATATAGATAACTTTACTGTTTAGCTCGCGACTTAACAAAGGGGCCAACTGGGGAAAGCCTAACCTTGAACAGAGAAACTCGGTTGAAGGTATTTCGGAGCCTGAGGGCACGCTTAAAGAAGTATTATCTAAAAGGTAGCCCAGCACTTTTAGAAAGTGGCTTTTCCCTGAACCGAAGAAGCCGGATATCCAGATACATACATCTTCGCTAACCCCGCGCCTGCTTTCAAGATAACGATCCAGGAAATCACGAAAATATGTGCGAACCTCCTCCGTGGCGACGTATTCATCCATTTCGACCCATACACGTTGCGGATCATGGTCATTAATTTTTACTACCCCAATAACTTCCCTGTCAGGGTCGCGTTCAAAAAGAGTTCTTATTTGGGTCATCCCTTGGGATCACCTCCAGTACAATACTTCACCGCGATAATAACCGGCCGCAAGGTCAAAAGAACGTTCCCGAAGCATGGCCCCCTCCTGATCGCCGGGGTAGAGGACCACAATGATATGGACGGTTTTCCCTTCCAAGCGGGAGAAAATAGAAGATACTCTGACAAAAGGAAACAGCGCCCCAGCCCTGGTTAGAACCATACATGAAGGTACGGGGTGGCGGGAAAATACTGCCAGCAGTTCTTTAACTATCTCTTCTGGAAGGTATTCAGAAAAGGCACTCAGCAACTCCTCCCGAGAACGATCCTGTTCGTATTCCTTTAGCTTGGGCAGTAATTCTTCTTCGGTCGAGTTAAACAGATTACACAGAGCAGCTTTAAATATGTCAAACAGAGATACCGTTACCGAAGGATAGCCATTTACAGCAAGCCTCTGGACCAGCAAACGGAATTCGGTCAGTGCCAGCTTTTCTTCTTCGGGTGGATAAACAAAGCGGAAAAAGGGAATCCCGTCCAAGGGACGATAAGTATTTTGGAATACGCCAGTAAGGCGCTCATAAATTATTTCTAGTTTATCGCTATCCGAAGACATGCTGCAGCCACTCCTCTACCGAAGCATAAACTGGGTTAAACTCACTAATCTGGCCTGATTCCAGGTAGTTCCACCAGCCTTCTTTTTGCCCTTCAAAAAGCAGTTCTTTGATTCTTGGAGTGGAGACCTGTAAAAGGGACCACAGTTCATGTTCAGTTGCTTCTTTTACGGAGTAGTTATTTTGACGCAACCATAGCCAGTAGAAAGCAAATGTTTCCCGGCGCAAGTAAAGCTTTATTAGCCTTGTTGATGGTGCTTTTTCTAGCAAGTCAAAGTTGCGAAGTAAAGAGAGCATTCCTCTGGCCCAACGCATCCGGGTGTATCTGGCCCAACCTTTTAATTCGGGATGTTCAAAGCTTAAATGTTCAAGGTAGTCTACGACGTCATCCCTAGAGAAAGTTAAGATCCCTTCATCCAGTCGAGTAAGAACCAGATTCCGGTAGACATTTTCCACCAGGGAGTCGCTTAGCAGGTAGTAGGGAAATAAGATTTGCTTCTGGGCTATCTCCGGCAGGGCCGAATTTATGGCTTTTGCTAATAGATCCACCGGGGGGAGTAAGGCCAAAGTCATAAAAAATCGCTGGCGGAATGCCCTAAGCATACCAATTGTTGTCTGGGAAGACATTTTTGCCAAAATGTTTTCTTTTATAACTTTCTCCCGCAGCTTTTCGTAGCTTCCCACTGCTGGATATATTATCAACAGGCGAATGGTCTCGGGTAAAAAAACACCGGTGCGATGAAGATTGCACTTAAACTTAGCTGTTGGCATTTCTGGAGTCATATCGTTCTCCTTCAAGCAAAATTAGTTTCGGTCTTGAAAGTTGGTCAATGCTTTCAAGAGACAGTCCCGCGGGTCTGCATAAAAGGCCACTTCTAGGCCGCTTAATAGCTCAGAAGGCACCCCGGCTAGATCGCGCACGTTGGCCGTGGGCACTAAAATATAGCGGGCGCCGTTTTCACGTGCCAGTTGAATGCATTCGCCAAACCCCTGTACCGGTAAAACGCCCCCCTGTATGGTGATTTCACCTAAGATCACTGTGGCGCTACGTGCCGGTATATCTACCAGGGCAGAAAACAAAGCCACAAAGAAAGCTGCCGCCGTCTGGCTGCCATCCTTGGCCTGCATCAGGTTTACAACCTGGAAATGGGCATCGTAATCCTTCAAAGACTTATCTATGGTGAAATGCCCGATGTTGCTGCGCAGATAATCAAAAGCAGTTCTTACCGCTTCCCGCATGCCCCGCCCCACAACACCGGTAGTGCTGTATCTACCCGAACCACGCATCATGGCTACCTCAACGCGAAAGAGCGCATTGCGGCCAGTCTCCAAGTCCAGCCCGATGGTATAGGTAATACCCGGGAGCAGAGGCTCGGCAGTGATCATGGCCCCTTCTCCCTGCTCCGGAAGCAAAGTAGTCTTTTCACTGCCTGTCTCTTTATCTATGAAGGACAGATTGGTGTTCCAGTATTCCACACCGCCCATCCTGCGCAGCTGCTCCTTTACCCGGCGGCGCATCTCCAGGGCCAGATCAAGGTATTCCGCTAATTCTTCTTTCGTATATTCGCCATCTGGATGGATGAGCTTAATCAGTCCGGATACAGTTTTTCGGACAGCCTTTTCATCACGGCGATTGAGGGAATCCCCTAATTGAAAGTACTGGTCCAGGGCGTTGCCATAACTCAACTTGCGGCTCTCCCGGAAAGCTTCTGCCAGGTAGTCCACCACAATGCCGAAATGAGTGGTGAGCAAGCTACTCTGCATCTTTGGCATTTCCCATCCAGGAAGATAAAGATGGAAACGATCTAAAAAGGCAAGGTCCTGCATTTCCTGGGGAAAAGGAGTAAAAAGGTGGCTGGTACGTAGCGCAGTTTCGATATCCACGTTAATATTTCCAATAAAAATCAGGGAGGCCAAGGCGGTGATCTCTTCTCTCCCGCGGCTGAAACTGCCTGACTCCATGTAATCCTTAAGCAGGTTAATAGATTGGGGATTAGCCAACCTGGTCAATCCGGCCACTTCATCAAAGGCAACTACATCCCACAAGCCAACCAGGCCGATTTTCCCCTTCCCCACATGAGCAATAAACAGGCTGGGGACGGTAACTTCACCGCCTGACACTAAAATGGCATACGGAGAAATCTCGCGATAAACATAGCTCTTGCCAGTGCCGCGTGGACCCAGTTCAACTAAGTTGAAATTTGCTTCCACCAAAGGGAGCAAGCGGCAAAGATAAAGCAGTTTTAGACGTTCAGAGAGGGTGCCCGGTTCAATCCCCGTGCTGCGAAGCAGCAATTCTATCCACTCTTGGCGGGAAAAATGAGGCCTCTTTTCTCTTATTTCCTCTAGGATACCACCGACAGCCAGCTGAATCGGCCTGATGTTTTCTATAACAAAGGGGCGCAGGCTGCCCCGGTGGAACCTCTCAACGTCGTATCTTAGTTCGGTGATAGCCCATACACCACCGGCTAAAAGGCGTTCGTAACGATTTACTAACTCTTCTGAAATATGCACATAGTCTATCTGCAGGTTTACCAAACTGGCCCAAAATTTATCCTCAGATTCGACAAGCCTGACCTTTATTTTGTCAATGACCTGGTGATGCCCTTTCTCGCGAACTTGGGCCTTAAGCAACTCAGCCTGGTCTGGGCGCACGTAATGATTTTCAAGTATCCGCTTTACTTCCTGCAGCCCCGCTTCAATGACTTCTTCATCGTTGGAAGAACAGTATTTGCCCAGCAGGTATTCCAAAACGTAAGTAGGAACGTTTATTTGACCCTTAAGGCTGTTAACCAGGCTTTTGGGAACAACTCGCCCTGTAAAATGTTCTAATGCTTTCTGGTCAAGACTGTCCATGGCCTCTCCCAAAACTTTGGTATCATTTATTTATAGTTTCCATTAATTTATCGTTTATCCTGCTGAAACATACATGCTAAAAAGCCAGACTCAGGGCAACAGCCATATTATTATGAAGATAACAAAATAGGAGAATAGGCAGCTCAGTTGCTAACCGGGGCCATGAAATAGCTTCTCTAACATATCAAGGGTATGGCCCCCTGTTATATAGTCACCATAATATAAAATTAATCGGTATGAAACGTGATTGTTTAACATAAAAAACTATTGTCCAAAGCAAAGCTGTAAAGTTTCTCGAAGTTTTTGAAAAGACGAATCGGTACATTTGTTTAGGCTTACTCTTTTGCCCAATAATTCAAACAATGCTGAGGAACGTGGTTTTTTTATATGTCTCAGCAATTGAGTTAAACGCTTCGCTCCTTCATACTTAAGGGTAATCAATGGGGTCATTCTTTTCCATTGGTGCCTTACATTACCCCCCAATATTCTGAAAAGATCTCATGATAAGATACTGTGCCTCTTCAAAACCTTCCCTGGAATCTAAAGTATATTCAAAATCACCCGTTCCAAAATGACCAATACCTCTAACATCCCTTGCTTTCGCAGGCATCTTATCTATCTCATCAGGGTTTATCTTTAAAAAAAGAACAATTTTATCCTTTTTGACCTCTACACAAACAAAGTTTTGTGTAAATTTATACGCTATATATAGCTTCTTTGGAGCTTCCTCAATTGTCTCATCAATATCTAAAATGAATTCCCTCAACTCCTGGAGTAGCATTTTCATTTTATCATTTGTTTTATTAAAATGTTCTTCGACAGTATATACACCAGTCTTTCTAGTCTCAGCAGCTTTTTTCCCAGCGCTTAACCCCTCTATATTTTTAATAGAGCTTCTTTTTAATACTTCCTCTAAAACGAATGATCCGTCTTCATAAATGCGGTATTCCCAGAGCTCAATATTTGCACCCATTACCTGGACGGCATGCAAGTCATATTTTTTATACCCAGGGGCGATACATATAACACGAACATCATTCCAGTCAACTTCTACATCCCCCAAGCTTTGGTTACAAGCTACCTGAAAATCCCCTTTATGGTCCTTAATCCAGGATAAATAATAAAGGCTTTGATTAATCAACTCCGAAGATTCAATAGCCTTGTATTCAATTATTACGGGGTTATTGTCCTCAGATAATGCAAGAGTATCAATACGACCAGAATGTAACTGGCCTGTATAAAACTCCGAAGCTACAAATCGGCAGTTGAAAATAATCTTTAAATTTTGCTCAACTAACTGCTGCAACTCTTTTTCATTGGCAAACTTTTTTTGTTTAATCAGTACCAAGGAATTTCCGTCCCGGTGAAATAGAGGCATTTTCCAACACCTCCTTTTTCAGTACTCCTATTATTTCGCAAATTAAATCCCTGACCAGCGTGTTTGTTAACCTTTGGTAAGCTATTCGCCCTCTTCCAAATAGGTACTATATTCTTTACCTTCATCCTTCTAGATGCCTTCGTCATTGCAGAGCTTGACAAAGGGGTTAACTGGGATAGTGCATTTTGCGGTACGACCCAAACTAATATCTTTACAGATTCAGATTCAATATTATTTCTTTTGTCAAGTATTATACCTTATAACATAATTTTCATTCAATAGTGATTAATGTTATTATTCACCGTAAAAGCAATTTATTAATCTGGGGTATGCCGGAAAGGGCCACGGAATACTTCACGTACGTGCCAATTAATATAGTTTTCATTGGGATAGTATTCCGTGCTTTGGGGACGACGGATAGGCCGGCCATGGTAGCGCATAAGCCATTCGTCAAAACCAGAGGTGCCATGCGCTTCCTCTGCCACCCAGAAAATAAGGGATCTGTCGAGAGTAAATACGCCTTTATCAAAAAGCTTGTGGTGCATGGAACAGAGGGCGATTCCGTTTTCTTCGTTATCCGGTCCCCCGTACTGGTGCCATTTTATATGGGCTGCTTCCACGGCCACCAGGGTGTCTCCCAGTCTAACATTAAAGCCACAGACCGCGCATTGATATTCATAGGCCTGAAGGACTCTATTCCGAAAGCCTGGACTTCGTATTGCTTTAACGCCGCTTTCCAGGTCCAGCCCAACCTGGGCCAAAATATCCTCGTGAAGTGTTCCAGGGAAGTATTGATTTAATATAAGACCGGCCAATTCCCTTATAAGGTTGTTGTCTTTCCTCAACAGATCATATGCCTCGGTAGTAAATGCGTATTCCGGTCTGACCTGGCCACTTAATCCGGCCACACCCGGCCAGCGATTCCGGTGACACCCGGCCAGCGATTCCGGTGACACCCGGCCAGTAAATCCGGTTACATCCGGCCAGTAAAAGGATTCTTCCACCTCGTGAGTGAAACTTCCTGCAATACCAGAATATTGCGGGGTGAAACAGTGAGGTGTGAAGAAGTAGTGACAATCCTTGAAATACTAAGATTAACCGAGGCAGGACATAGCCAACGTAAAATAGCGGCAAGTGTCGGCTGTTCCAAATCAACTGTTGGTGAAATCCAAAGACGATGCCGAAAGATCGGCCTAAGTTATGGACAGGCATCAGCGATGACCAATGATGAGATTAAAAGCTTGGTCTACCCTGTCTACAGCGGGAAAAAAACAATCAAACCCGATCCGGACTTCGATTACATCTACAACGAACTTAAGAAGCACCCAAACTTAAACCTGCAATATATGTGGGAAGATTACCGGCTTAGGACCCCTGACGGTTTGGGTTACAGTCAATTCTGCGAACGCTATAGGCGCTGGAAATCGGACAGCGATCAGGCAGTCACCATGCACATTGACCGTGAACCGGGTAGAGAAATGTTTGTCGACTGGATGGGCGACAAACTCAGTATAGTATGTAACTGCTAATGCATAATGTCCAGAGATAGACGGTGTTAAATGTCCTTGGTTTGAC
>Ga0208823_1000783_pt1 | contig 26136 bp, 22 predicted proteins | sample AD_UKC075_MetaG_FD_184440 | JGI IMG/M metagenome (GOLD analysis project Ga0208823, IMG submission 184440) | Active sludge microbial communities of municipal wastewater-treating anaerobic digesters from USA - AD_UKC075_MetaG (SPAdes) (version 2) | ecosystem: Engineered > Bioreactor > Anaerobic >... | reverse complement strand
CCTGCCGACGCCGTGACCGAGATAACATTAGTGCCTTGCGCCGCGTTGGCTGCGACATTGACGTTGAGGGTGAGAGTTGCGGATGCGCCCGCAGCCAGCGTGCCCACCGTCCAAACTGGACTGGCCCAAGTACCAGAGCTTGGCGTTACGCTACCCTCGGTGACACCCGCAGGGAAAGTCTCGGCAATGTTCACCACAACACTAGAGGCATCGCTAGGCCCATTGTTGGTCAGCGTCACGGTGTAGACCGTACTACCACCAGCTGTCACTGGATCTGGCGCGTCAGCGATGGTGACAGCCAAATCAGCAGAGCGGTCAACGGTAGTCGTTGCAGTTGCGGAATTATTAGTGCTGTCCGTATCCGGATGAGTAGTGCTGGTACTGGTAATCGCTGCGGTATTGGAGAGATTTGTCCCATCCGCCTCGGAACTGGGCACGGGAACCGTCAATGTTATCGTTGCATTAGCACCATTAGCCAATCCTCCGGTGATGGTCCATATATTGGTTCCCGTATTGTAGGAACCATCTCCGCTGGGTACTGTCACCGTATAGCCACTGGGCAAAGTATCCGCAACTACAATATTCTCGCCCGCAGGAATGTCGTCGGGACCATTGTTCGTCACGGTAAGTGTGTAGGTGAGGTCGTTACCAGCCAATACCGGGTCTGGGCTATCCGTTTTAGTTATTGCCAGATCGGCAGCCAAGTAAGTCACACTTCCAGCCAAGGTGTAGACGTTGACACTACGCCTACTGGAATCAGGAATACCACCAGTTCCTGTTTTGACCACCCCTATTTCCAAGGTAGTCATAGCGTCTGTCTTGGTGACAGGGCCTAAAGGAATGGTTTGAGTAGTATCGGTTCTATTGGTGACCACTCCACTTGTGGTGATATTGGTCCCTGAATCCGTATTGGTACTATTCATCCGAAAAAAGGTCTGAAATGTTCCTCCTGCAGACAAGCCAGTAGGACTCTGGCAAACCCTGACATCCACGCCAGTAATGCTCGCACCGTCCGGAATGGAACTTATATCTATAGTTGCGGACTGCCTATCCCCTATTGAGGGAAGGGGAAAACCAAGTGGCCCAGCATCTACCCAGGTTTCAATGGGGCTTATGCTCGTATCGCCTGGGCAACCGATAGCTTCATCGACCCAAGTGTAACGAGCAGCGCCTAAACTCCACTGCGTATAATTACCGTCCCCAGTTGGGCTTATAAAGCCAGTACTAAAACCCAAGGCTATTGTTGGCGCACCTAATACCATTAGAACCAGAGACGCCTGGAGCGCTCTCTTATTACGTATGTCAAATCGCATACTCTACTACTCCCCATGATCACATAAAAGTTACAGTAATTTAGCCATCTCGCCTCTAGTCTCAAGACAAGATCCCAATGGTTTCACTGGCTCCGCTCCGCCGGCCATTTAGCGCCAGCCTTGCTTAATTAAGACTAACAGAACTACTATTGAGACGTTAGTCTCAAGCAACCAAGCGCCGTCCCAATCTAGACAATTTTATTATGTATCATTCGGGTTGAAAAGCAACAAACTGACACATCATTTTTACTGGATTCAAAAAGGGTTCATCATTAGCGCTGTTATTTTTCCTTCATCCGGCACCATGACCACCCCACGCTCGGTAACCAGCGCATCGACCAACTCCGCCGGAGTGACGTCGAAGGACGGATTCCAAACCTCGGCTCCGATTGCCGCCACCGGTCGGCCCCCCAGAGTCAGCAATTCCTCAGCCGCACGCTGCTCGATAGGAATAGCCGCCCCATTGGGAATACTCAAATCCACCGTCGAGGTCGGCGCCACCACCATGAACCGCACCCCGTGATAGCGAGCAGCTACTGCCAGATGATAGGTGCCGATCTTGTTGGCGACATCGCCGTTGGCAGCGATGCGGTCCGCGCCGACGATGACCCAGCGCACATCACCCTGCCGCAGCAACGCCGAGGCCGCGCCATCCGCCAACAGCGTCACCGGAATCCCATCCTGTACCAACTCCCAGGCGGTTAACCGCGCCCCCTGCAACCAGGGACGCGTCTCGTCGGCATAGACCTGGTCGATCAGGCCAGCGGCATAGCCCTGGCGAATCACCCCCAGCGCCGTGCCATAACCGCCGGTCGCCAGAGAGCCGGTATTGCAATGGGTCAACACCGCCCCTCGCTCGCCCAGCAGCGCCGCCCCCAACTGCCCCATTCGCTGGTTGGCGGCGATGTCCTCGGCATGAATAGCGTGCGCTTCGGCCAGCAAACGCGCCACCGGATCGCCCTGGCATTCGGCCATGACCCGCTCCATCCGGCGCAGCGCCCAGAACAGATTGACGGCGGTCGGTCGGGATGCCGCCAACACCCGCAGATCCTCCCCGATCATCGCCTGCCAGCCATCCGGTTCGGCGGCATGGCGAGCGCGAGCCGCCAACACCACGCCATAGGCTGCGGTCACACCGATCGCCGGCGCGCCGCGCACCACCATGTCGCGGATAGCCTGGGCCACCGCCGCCGCGCTGGTCAGCCGCTGATAGCGCAATTCCCCCGGCAACAACCGTTGATCCAGCAATTCAAGATTATCTTCACGCCAGACAATGGCGCGTACCCGATCATGGAGGGAGGACATGGCAGATCCGTAGCGGTGATAGAATGGGTGAAACAGGATAAAAAATTGTTGTTGCGCGCTGACGACAAACAGCGCTCATCCCGCGCTGACACAAAAAAATCCCTTGCCAAAATACCAAGATAGCGCGCAAAATTAGGTTATTTATTGTTGGCACAACATTTTTTGCAATTCTGACACAACGTTGTATCATTACACCATGACCAGTGGCTTGCCGCTCGCGGCGCTGGCCGCTTGGGTATACTGGGTGAGTGAATGATCGCGGTTTAAGCGACCCCGGTCCTCGCGACCTGATTTAAGGTGCCGTGCACAGAATTTTAGTGCCTGTTTGGGAGAGTATACCGATGAAAGTGAAACTGCATAAGCTCAGCCTGGGTTTGGCTGCCTCCATGGTGTTGTTCGCCGCAATGCCGGCGCACGCCCTCAACAAGTACGGCTGCATCTATGCCGTGGACCCGTGGGACAAGATCGTCAAGGACCCCTATGGCCACTGCATCCGCACCCCGTACTGGACGCCTGAGAAGAACGTTCCGGAATGCGGTGGCGGCATTGCGGAAGTTCCCCCGCCGGCCGTGCCGCAGTGCGAGAAGGTCACCTTGGGCACCGACACCCTGTTCGACTTCAACAAGTACAACCTGAAGCCGGCGGGCGTCGCCAAGCTCAACCAGTTGGCCTCCGACATCCGTCGGACCGAGAAGGTCACCCGCGTCAAGATCGTCGGCAACACCGACGGCAAGGGTACCGAAGCCTACAACTACAAGCTGGGCCTGCGTCGCGCTGAGACCGTCGCCAGCTATCTGTCCGAGAAGGGCGTGCCCCGCTCCGAGATGGTCGTCAAGAGCGACGGCAAGCTGAATCCGGTCGCTCCCAACACCCTGCCCAATGGCAAGGACAATCCGGAAGGCCGCGCCCTCAACCGTCGCGTGGACGTCACCACCATCACGGAAGCCTGCCGCGAGTAATCGTTCAGCGGTTTGAGCTGTCGTATCCGCGCCCCGGTCCATACCGGGGCGTTTTTTTGCGCCCTGTTCTCCCGCCGCTATAATCCGGTATCCTGGCCCGGAGAACCGCGCATGACGCAAGCCATCGCCACCCTGTTGCACGCCCGCTGGATCGTTCCGGTTCAACCGGACGGTTGTGTCCTGGAGCACCACGCCCTGGCCATTCAGGACGACCGCATTCTCGCCATTCTGCCGCAGGCGGAAGCAGCGACCCGCTACCGAGCCGATACCACCCTGCACCTGGACCGGCACGTGCTGATTCCCGGCTTGATCAACGCCCACACCCACGCCAGCATGACCCTGCTGCGCGGGCTGGCCGACGACCTGCCGTTGATGAGCTGGTTGCAGGACCATATCTGGCCGGCCGAAGCGCGCTGGGTGGATCCCGACTTCGTCCGCGACGGAACCCGGCTGGCGCTGGCCGAGATGTTGCGCGGCGGCACGACCTGCTTCAACGACATGTATTTCTTCCCGGAAGTCACCGCCACCGCCGTCCGCGAAGCCGGAATGCGGGCTTGCGTGGGACTGATCGCCCTGGATTTTCCGACCGCCTACGCCCGCAACCTGGACGAATACCTGGACAAGGGCCTGGCCTTGCACAGCGAATTGCAAAACGACCCGCTGGTGCGGGTCGCCTTCGCCCCTCACGCACCCTATACGGTTTCGGCGTCCGCCCTGGAACGGATCGGTCGGTTGGCGGATGAGCTGGATATTCCGGTGCATATCCATGTCCACGAAACCGCTGCCGAGGTCGCCGACTTCGAGGCCCGGCACGGCTGTCGCCCCTTGGCGCGCCTAAACCAACTGGGACTGGTGTCGCCAAGACTGCTGGCCGTGCACATGACCCAGCTCGAGCCTGTTGAAATCGACCAGCTGGCTCAGGCCGGCGCGCACATCGCGCACTGCCCGGAATCCAATCTCAAGCTGGCCAGCGGATTCTGTCCCAGCGCGCGCCTCGACGCGGCCGGGGTCAACCTCGCTCTCGGCACCGATGGCGCTGCCAGCAACAATGATCTCGACCTATTCGGCGAATTGCGCACGGCCGCGCTGCTCGGTAAGGGCGTGGCCGGCGATGCTGCTGCGCTGCCAGCGGCGCGGGTGCTGCGCATGGCCACCCTCAACGGCGCTCGGGCGCTCGGGCGGGCGGCTGACATCGGCTCGCTGGAACCGGGCAAGGCAGCCGACATCGTCGCCGTGGATTTCGGTCAGCTCGAAAGCGCGCCGGTCTACCATCCCATCTCACAACTGGTGTACGCCACCGGACGCCATCAGGTGAGCGATGTGTGGATTGCCGGTCGACAGCTACTGGCTAACCGTCAACTTACAACGCTGGATTCGGACGAACTGCTACAGCGGGCACAACGCTGGCAGCGCGACATCGGCGCCGGTCCCGGCGCGTAAACCGCTGCGGCCATCGGTCGAATCCCCCCTAACCCGCCCGCTCTCCAGCCATCAGGTGGAACAAGACATGACAACAGCCAATCCCAACGTCGACTATCAGGAAATCGCCAAATTCGAGGAACTCGCCAGCCGCTGGTGGGACCCGGACAGCGAATTCAAACCGCTGCACGACATGAATCCGCTGCGGCTGGACTACATCGATCAGCGGGTCGGCGGCCTGTCCGGCCAACGGGTGGTCGATATCGGCTGCGGCGGCGGCATCCTGGCCGAAAGCATGGCGCTGCGCGGCGCTTCCGTATTGGGCATCGATATGGGCGAGGCTCCGCTGGCGGTGGCGCAGCTGCATCAACTCGAATCCGGCGCAGTGCTGGACTACCAGCGCATTACCGCCGAGGAGCTGGCCGAGCGCGAACCAGCCAGCTTCGATGTGGTGACCTGCATGGAAATGCTGGAACATGTCCCTGATCCGGCTTCGACCATCGCTGCCTGTGCCTGTCTGGTCAAACCCGGCGGCCATCTGTTCTTCTCCACCATCAATCGCAATCCGAAATCCTATCTGTTTGCGATCATCGGCGCGGAGTATGTGTTGCGGCTGTTGCCCAAGGGCACCCACGATTTCCGCAAGTTCATCCGCCCCTCGGAACTGGATCACTGGACGCGGGATGTCGGCCTGAAGATGCAGGATCTGATCGGCCTACACTACAACCCGCTGACCCGGCGCTACTGGCTGGGACCGGGAGTCGGGGTCAATTACCTGGTTCATTGCCAATCGGACAGCGCGGCATGATCCCGCCCGGCGCAGCTCCAGCCTGCGTGCTGTTCGATCTGGACGGCACCCTGCTAGACACCGCCCCCGATCTAGCGGGGGCTTTGAACCGCCTGCGCGGCGAACACGGACTGCCGGCCTTGCCGATGGCGGCAATTCGGCCCACGGTCTCGCACGGCACCGCAGCGATGCTGAAGGCCAGCTTTGGATTGGCGGCGGCGGATACGGGTTACCTCGCGCTCGAACGACAGTTTCTGCAACACTATTGCGCCGCCATTGCGGTCGAAACCGCTCTGTTCCCCGGCATGGCCGAGGTGCTGGCGCATCTGGAAGCCCGCGCCATTCCCTGGGGCATCGTCACCAACAAGCCGGGGCATTTGACCGAGCCGTTGCTACAGGCGCTGGCGCTGTGGTCGCGGGCGGTCTGCGTGGTCAGCGGCGACACCCTGCCCACCTGCAAGCCCGATCCAGCGCCCCTGCTGTACGCCTGCGCCCAAGCCGGGGCAGCGCCAGAACGCTCGCTGTATGTGGGCGACGCCGAGCGCGACATGCTGGCCGGCAACCGGGCCGGTATGATCACCCTGGTGGCGGAATTCGGCTATTTGGCCGCCGAGGACCGGCCCCAGGACTGGGGGGCTGCCGGCTCACTGCAACGGGCAACCGATCTATTCGACTGGATCGGCACGGCCTGAGCTATCTCGGCCACAGCCGACGCCACAGCCGATGCCACAGCGAGGCGGATCGGCTGACCGCCAATCGCGCCCACAACACGGTGGTATTATCCTGGTGCGGACGCTGGCGCTCCGCCACCGCGGCAAGCAGCAGCTGGCACGGCGACTGGTCGGCATGGCTGCCAGCCAGCACCGCGGCGATTTCGAGTTCGTTCAGGGTCAACACCCCGTCGCTGGCCAGCAGAATCTGATCGCCGCGTTCGAGCGGGTAGGCTTGGAGCGGCAAATCGACCAGTTCCGGCTCGTCGCCGGTAATGGCGCTGACCAGCGCGTTACGATCGGGATGGCTGGCAGCATCGGTGGCGCTGATCTCCCCCAGACGCACCTGCTGCGCCAACACGCTGCGGTAGGCGTGATCCTGATTCAGGCGGCGCAACTGCCCTCGCCGCCACAGCCACAGCGGGGAATCGCCCACGCTGAGCCAATACAGCCCTTCCTCCGCCAACACCACGGCCAGCAGCGTGCACCCCATCCCCTCCAGTCCCCTCGGGTCGGTCGCGATTTCCCTCTCCATCCGCTGATTGACGCGGGTCAGGGTGCGGTTCAGGCGATCCGGAATGGTGCCGGCGGACACCGTATCGTAGGTTTCGACGAAAACGCGCACCGCCAATCCGCTGGCGCGCGCACCGGCCCGTTCGCCGCCCATGCCATCGGCCAGAACCAGCAGCAGCTCGCCCGCCTCCAACTGCGGCGGCAATTCAAAGACCCCGTAGTCGTCCTCCTGATGGGAACGCTCGCCCTGCGCCATGCCTTCATCGTGTATCCAGGCCGCCATGATCGTCTCCTGGCGTCAGTCCCCGTGCCAGTCGAAAGCGGGGCCGCACAGCGGCACGAACCGCAACCGCGTCTGTCCCAGCTGCAACACCTCGCCGCCGGTCAGCTCCACCGTCTCCCGGACCAGCTGGCCATCGAGCCAGGCGTCGGCTGCAACCAACTGGAGATAGAAACGACGGGAACGCGCACTATAGATGATAGCGGCCTGATTGCCGGACGCCAGCGCAGCATCGCCGTAGTCCAGACGAATCCGCGCACCCGCTCCACGCCCGATGTCGTTGACGCCATACCCCAAGGGCAATATCTCACCCCGCCCCGGCCCCGCCACGATCGCCAGCCAGCCCACCACCGGATTGGCCAGGGGATCGTGCGTCAGCGCCGCAGCCGGTGTCGCAGCGGCTGGCTCTTCGGCTGACCGATCCACGCGGGATTTGCTGGCCGGACGCGCCACTCGCCGAGTCGGCTCGAGCGGCGGCGGCGTAGAGGAACCCTTCTTGAAACCACGATACAGGGGCATGGCCCAGTTCTCCCGAAGTCACGGCAAGGCCGAATCGACGTTCATCTGTCACCGGTGCGAAAGTGCAAACGCACTTCGCCCAGCTCCACCACATCACCATTGCTCAAGATCTGACTATGAATGCGCTTGCCATTGACCCAGGCGCCATTGGTGGAATCGAGATCGCAGAGCTGGAAAGTGCCGTCAGGCAAATGATAGACCTCGGCATGGTAGCCCGAAACCGAATCGTTATCGAAGCTGATATCGTTGTCCGGCGCACGGCCCAGCCGGCACAGCGGCGAGCGCAGCCACAGATCGCCCTTGCCCGGCAGATCGGTACGGATAAAGCGCGCCCGCACCAGAATCGCCGGTTGCCGTTCGCCGCGTCGCCGAAAGAAGGACCACAAATTGAATTTCATTTCTGATTGAATCCGGAGTCAGTAGGTTTATCCCAGGGTTCGATGCGATTCGACGCAGGCGCTGCGGGTCGCGCCGCGCGCGCAGGCGTTGCGGGGGCAGTCGTCACAGCAGGCGTGGTGTTTCTGCGTCGCCGATCGGATCTTTGCCGGGCATAGCGCGACGAGGATTTGGCCGACTGCGAATTTTTGGCCGCCCCATCGCGCTCTTGTGATCTTGCGCTGGTCGGCGGCTTGCTGGAACGCTGTCTGGTCGCCGGGCTCGGCTGTAATCCAACGGTGGGCGGTGGGCTGGAAACAGCCGGCGTCCTGGGAGTGGCTGTCGCCGGTCCCGGCGGAACGGCGGCGGGCGGCAGGATCGTTGCCGCCGCTGGCGGTTCCGGCTCGCTGCCATCGAGCGGTTCGGCCGGACGACTGACGGCCGGCGTCTGCACCGAGGGCGATGACTCGACGCCCTCGGCAACCGCCCCGGTCGGCTCCGATGGTGCGATTACAGCGCTGGGTTGCGACTGAACGGGTGGCGGCACAACGGGTTCCGCCGCCACCGGTGGCGCAGCCGTTTCCGTCTCTGGCGGTTTTGACCCTTGTGCAAGCGGCGGCGCGACCGGTGCGGGTGACGCTGTCTCGGTGGAGCCTGGCGGAGTCGCCGGAACATCGGACGGCGGCGGCGCGGCGGGAGGCTCAACCGGTGGAGTCGCCGCCACAGGGGCCGTGGTCTGAAGCGGCGGCGTGACCGGTGCGGGCAACACAGGCGGCGCGATCGGCGTTTTGACCGGCGCATCCTGCTGGCTGATGGGGTTGGGAGGTGGCTGTCCGCCGGGTCTGGAAGCGGATGGCCATAACCAGACCAGCGAAGCGGCCACCGCGGCCAGCGCCAGACCGCTACCGATCAGCGCCATCCAAAACCGCCGCCAGGACAGATGGGCACTCTTGGACGGGCCTTGCAGGACGTTCAGCCGGTGGCGAGTGGTCGGGCCGATCGCAGTCTGACTGGCATCCATCCAGTCGCGCCCGGCCTGCTCCGGTTCCACGGCGCGTTGGGTGGGAGAACCGGTGAGCCGCGCCGTCTCCACGCCATAGTGCGCTTTGGCCGACTTGGCGAGCAGCGGCGCCATGATGACCGTCTCATCGCTATCCTCGTCCGGCGACCCGCACAACGCCTCCTGCATGTCGGCCACCGTGCGGAAACGCTGTTCCGGCCGCACCGCCAGAGCCTGATCGATCACCCGCAGCAGGTTGGTGCTGTAGCGACCGGCGCAGATCTTACTGGCTGGCTCCAGCGAATCCTCCAGCAGGCGTTCGGCTGCTTCGATCGGGGTATGACCGACCACGCAGCGATACAGCACGGCGCCGAGCGCGTAGACATCGGTCCAGGTTCCGTAGCGGTCGTTGCGGGTGGTGTATTGTTCCGGTGGCGAATAGCCCGGCGTCACCAGGCTGGTCACGCTCTTACTGTGACGGCCCACGGCTTCCCTGGCTGCGCCGAAGTCGATCAGCAGCACCCGATGGTCGCTAGCCCGCACGTACAGATTGGCCGGCTTGATGTCGCGATGCAGGTAGCCTTGCTCATGCACCGCGCGCAGCGCCGGCAGCACATCCTCCAACAAGCCGCGCACCTGATCCTCGCCGAGGGTCTCGCCATCCTGCAGGATGGCGCTCAACGGCTCGCCTTCCTCGAAAGCCATCACGATGTAGGCGGTGCCGTGGGCGCGAAAATAGCGCTTCACTCCGACCACATAGGGGTGCTGGATGCGAGCCAGCACGCGGGCTTCGTCGAGAAAGCGCTCCAGGCCCCAGATGTAGTCGGACACCTCGCCCTTGGCTGCGGTAGCGTCTCCCTGGGTGTTGGGATGGACCGTCACGCCATCGGGGGAACGGAACGACCATTCCACCGGAAAATATTCCTTGACGGCGACCCAGGTGTCCAGATGGGTATCCATCGCCTTGTAGGTCACGCCAAATCCGCCGGCGCCCAGAATGGAGTCGATACGGTATTCGTCCAGCATGCAGCCCGATGGCAGGGCATTGGCGCGACGAACTCCGCTTTTGGAAGGCGTGGTCGATGGGGCGGTCGTGGTCATGGGTGCATCGATGCAAGTAGCGTAGAGTCGGCCGCGATAGGGTCAAGTCATTCAAAAATCCGCGCTGCGCGGCGTACGCGGAAATGGGATCACATCCCTGACGTTGGCCATGCCGGTGATATAGCTGACAGTGCGCTCAAAGCCTAATCCGAAACCGGCATGCGGCACACTGCCATAGCGACGCAAATCACGATACCAATTATAGGTCGTCTTGCTCATGCCAAGCTCGTCCAGCCGCGCATCCAATACATCCAGCCGCTCCTCGCGCTGGCTGCCGCCGATGATCTCGCCGATGCCGGGCGCCAGCACGTCCATCGCCGCCACGGTGCGGCCATCGTCGTTGAGCCGCATGTAAAAACTCTTGATTTCCTTTGGGTAGTTCATCAACACCAGCGGTCGACCCACATGCTCCTCGGCCAGATAGCGCTCGTGCTGGGATTGCAGGTCCATACCCCACCGCACCGGAAATTCGAAGCTGCGGCCAGATTGTTCCAGGATACGGATCGCCTCGCTGTAATCCATGCGTTCGAAGGGCGCGTTCACCACCTGCTCCAAGCGCTGGATGCAGGTCTTGTCGATGCGTTGGGCGAAGAAGGCCATATCGTCGGCTCGCTCGTCCAGCACCGCCCGGAATACCGATTTCAGCATCGCTTCGGCCAGATCGGCGTTGGTCGCCAGATCGGCGAAGGCCGTTTCGGGCTCGACCATCCAGAACTCGGCCAGATGACGGCTGGTGTTGGAATTCTCGGCCCGGAAAGTGGGGCCAAAGGTGTAGACCTTGGACAGCGCCAAGCAATAAGACTCGACGTTGAGCTGACCGGAGACGGTCAAGAAGGTCTCGCGGCCGAAGAAATCCTGATCGAAGTCGATGCGGCCATCCGGGGTGCGGGGCGGATTGACCAGATCCAGGGTGCTGACCCGGAACAGCGCGCCGGCCCCCTCGCAATCGCTGGCGGTAACGATCGGCGTGTGAACCCAGAAATAGCCCTGTTGATGGAAGAAGCGGTGAATGGCCTGCGCCAGGCAGTGCCGCACCCGCATCACTGCACCGATGCTGTTGGTGCGAGGCCGCAGATGCGCCACCGTCCGCAGGTATTCGAAGCTGTGCGGCTTGGGAGAGATCGGATAGGTTTCCGGGTCATCGACCCAGCCGACCACCTCCAGGCGCTCGGCCCGCAGTTCGACGGTCTGCCCCTTGCCGGCGGAAGCCACCAGCTCGCCGCTGACCCGCACCGCGCAGCCGGCGGTCAGGTGCGCCACCTCGCTGGCGTAATTGGCCAGTTCGGCCGGCGCGACCACCTGCAACGGCTCGAAGCAGGATCCGTCGTGCACGGCGATGAAGGACAAACCGGCCTTGGAATCGCGGCGGGTGCGGACCCAGCCTTGCACGGTCACCTGTTGGCCCAGCGGGATCCGGCCACCCAACACGGCGGCGATGGCATGAACGGACATCGAACGGTCTACTCCTGGCATTGAGCGGCAGCGCCTGGCGTCGCCACGGTCACAGTTGTTCCTGATATTTTTCGTAATGGCGCGCCTTGGCCTGACCGATCCAGTCATCGCGACGGATGCGGCCAAAGGAGCGAATCCGGGTCTCCAGCTGATCGATGTCGGCATCGGTCAAGCCGGCCAGCTGCCGGTAGCTGACGATGCCGCAAGCCTGCAGTTTCTTCTCCAGCGCGGGGCCAATACCGGCGATGAGCTTGAGATCGTCGGCCGGCTCTGCTATCGCATCGACGGCGGGCGCAACCTCGACCGGCTCGATTGGCGGCTCCGCTGCGACCGGCTCGGCTTCCATGACCGGTTCGGTGGCCGGCGCAACCTCGACCGGCTCGATTGGCGGCTCCGCTGCGACCGCGGACACAGTCTCAGCCGGCGCTTCCACCACGATAACCGGCTCCGGTTCGGTTACCGCAGGTGGTGCGACCGGTTCGGCTGGCGGCGGCGGTTCCTGCACAGCGGCCGGCCCGATACCGCCGAACCCACTTCGGCGCAAAACGGTGAAATACTCCTCCCACCACTGGTTCTGCATCTGAATCCAGCGCTGCAACACATCCTCCATCTGTCGCACCCAGGACGTCATCATTTCAGGAGCCTCTTTCTCTTCCGCCACTTGATGGACCCAGTGTTCCACCCAATCGACTTCCTGAGCCAGCGTTTTCTTGACCGCCGCTTCCCAGGTCACCAGATTGTTGAGATACGTTTCCCGCCAGGATTCGACCCCGATCGGCGGCGGAAAGGGAACCGCCGAACACAAACTTTCCCACAACCGCTTCTGCGCATCGGTCCACGTCTTGACGATCTCTTCGCTAATCCACGGCTTTACCATCGCTCTCCTCCAATCTTTGGTGTCATCCTGTCGCCAGCTCCGCGCCATCCTTTGGGAATAGACAGCGCCATGGCTGGATTCTTCAGCACAATTTCAGGCTGGATTTATCGCTACAATCTTAGGGCGGAGCGCTATTTAAAGCCAATTCAATCGCCAGCGTCGCCGATTGCGGCCAAGCGCGCGACATGGTCGCGCAACGCGTTGGCGAACGCGTAATAACCAAGCGCCAGACTGTTATAATTCCTGTCCCTTGCCACGGCCGCGAGCGCGTGGCTTCGATATTCAATCAACCGTCTGGACGGATTGACTATGGCGTTTTGGCAGCATCTACGGGAAGACATCTATTCCGTATTCGACCGCGATCCGGCGGCGCGCAACGTATTGGAAGTACTGACGGCCTATCCGGGCATCCACGCCCTGCTGTTCCATCGCTTCAACCATGCCCTGTGGAACCGGGGCCTGAAGTGGCTGGCGCGTTTCCTGTCCTCCATCGCCCGCCTGCTGACTGGGATCGAGATCCACCCCGGAGCCAGGATCGGCCGGCGCTTCTTCATCGACCACGGCATGGGCGTGGTCATCGGTGAAACCGCCGAGATCGGCGACGACTGCACGCTGTATCAGGGGGTCACCCTGGGCGGCACCAGCTGGAACAAGGGCAAGCGCCATCCCACCCTCGGCAATAACGTAGTCATCGGCGCAGGCGCCAAGGTGCTGGGACCATTCACGGTCGGCGACAACGCCCGCATTGGCTCGAACTCGGTGGTGATCAAGGCGGTGCCCGCTGGGGCCACGGTGGTTGGCGTACCGGGACGGGTGGTCGAAGCCAGTTCCAGCACCGAAGACCTGCGGCGGGAAATCGCTCGCAAGCTGGGCTTCGACGCTTATGGTGCGACGCCCGAGCTGCCCGATCCCGAGGCCCACGCCATCAATCAGATGCTGGATCATGTGCAGACGCTCGATCGCACGGTCCGTCGGCTGTGCCAAGCGCTGCGAGAGGCCGGCATCGACCCGGGCGAGCTGTCCCTGCCCGACTTGCAGGGCTGCCAGTTGCATTCGGCCACTTGCCGGGAAGGCTGGCCGGACGCCAACGGCCATGGCGCGGCCAAGCCGGATTCGCAGGCGAAACCTACGGACTGAGCGCAGCCATGTTGCCACTGAACCCGGCGGCGCGCGCGCATTTCGACCATCCGCGCAACGTCGGCGAACTGGATGCCCATGACCCGGCGGTGGGGTCGGCGCAGGTCAGCGTGCCGATCGGGGGTGAAATTCTGCGCCTGCAACTGCGCTTCGATGCGCAAGAGGTGGTGGTCGCCGCCCGCTTCAAAGCCTATGGCTGCGGCTGGATGATCGCCTGCGGCTCGCTGTTGACCGAATGCATCCTGGGGCAAACCGTGGCCGAGTTGGGGCACTTCCGCCACCATGCGCTGGTCGAAAAACTGGATGTGCCACCGGCCAAGCTGCACTGCGCCGTGCTGGCCGAAACCGCGCTGGCAGCCGTCTTGCGCGATCATGCTGCGAAAACGGCCGCTGCCGGCCATTCCATTGCCTGATCCGATTCCCTAAGATGGGAAGCGATCTAACCTGCTGGAGGATATCGCCATGTCGATCACCTTGACTGAGAAAGCTGCCGACCGCGCCCGTAGCTATCTGGCCAAACAGGAACAGGCCCAGGGCCTGCGACTGAGCGTGCGTAACACCGGTTGTTCCGGTTACATGTACACCGTCACCCTGGCCAACGCCATCGACTCGGACGACCAGGTGTTCGAATCACAGGGCGTCAAGCTGGTGGTCAGCGCCAAGAACCTGCCGTATCTGGACGGGATGGAAGTCGATTACGGCAAGTCGGGCCTGAACGAAGGCTTCCGCTTCAACAACCCCAACGCCAGGGAAACCTGCGGCTGCGGCGAGAGCTTCAGCGTCTGAGCGCGTCCCGGATGGATGGCGGTCAGGCCAACCATTCGGGCGTTCCCACCGATCACCCAGAACCCTCCACCAGCCGCTGCCACGCTTCCAGCACGCAGGCGACCGACCAGGCTTGCGCTGGCGCGCCGCGAGGCACATGCGGCGGAGCGCCATCGAAAATCTCGCTGACCGTACCCAGGCCAGCGTCCAGCAAATGATCGCGGATGGCGTGCAGACGAGCCTGAGCAGCCAGGGCGTCACCGTCGACTCGATATTCGGCCAAAGCGTAATGGCCCAATAGCCAGGCCCACACCGGCCCCTGATGATAGCCGCCGTCCCGTTCCCACACCCCACCCAGATAAACAGGACGATAATCGGGATGGTCCGGGGCCAGCGAACGCAGGCCGTAGGAGGTCAACAACGCCTGGCCACAGACCCGCACCACGGCTTGCTGGGCGTCCGCATCCAGCGGACTGTAAGGCAGGCTGACGGCGAAGATCTGATTGGGACGCACGGTCATATCGGCCCCTGCGGGACCGTCCAGCACGTCGAACAGACCCGCGCCGTCGGGACGGACGAACCGCTGGAACCCTTCCCGCACCTGAGCCGACAGTTCGGTATAGAGCGTGAGCGACTGCCCCAGGCGCTCGGCGAAATCGATCATGATGCGCAGGGCGTTGTACCACAGCGCGTTGATCTCGACCGGCTTGCCGATGCGCGGCGTCACTACCCAGTCGCCGATCTTGGCGTCCATCCAAGTCAACTGCACCCCCGGTTCGCCGGCGTGCAACAAGCCATCGGCCGCGTCCATACCGATCCGGTGCCGCGTACCGCGCACGTGCCAACGGATCATGTCAGCCAGCACCGGAAACACTTCGATCAGGGCCTCTTCATCGTCGCTGGCGTCCAGATAGGCCCGCCATGCCTCGAAATACCACAGCCCGGCGTCCACCGCATTGTAAGCCGGCGTTTCGCCCGCGCCGGGAAACACGTTGGGCAACATGCCCTGATCGACGAAACGGGCGAAGGTCAACAGGATGCGTCGGGCGCTGTCGAACCGGCCGGTGGCAAGCGTCAAACCCGGCAGCGCGATCATGGTGTCGCGCCCCCAATCCCCAAACCAGGGATAACCGGCGATCACCGACTCGCCGTCCGGCAACCCCGGCGCCGGGCGGGCGAACAAAAAGCTGTCGGCGGCCAGCGTCAGCTGTTGGATCCAGTCGGGCGGCGAATTGGCCAGTTGCGGGCGAGCGCGGGCCAACAAGGCGTGATCACGGTCGAAGAACCGCTGTTGCGCCGCGATCAGGTCGGTAGCAACCTCATCGTGCAGGCTGGCGACGATGCCGACCCAGCGGCCGGGACTCAGTGTCAACAGCGCCTGCCCGACGCACAGATGCGCGTCCCGATCCGACAGGCCACGTTCCCGCTCCAACGGCAGATCGAAGTTTTCCAGCCAATCCCAGGCAGCCTGCAATCGACCGTGCACGGCTTGAAATCGCAGGGTGAAGCGCCCGTCAGGACAGACGACACGCAAACTCTCCCCGACTGGTTCCACCTGCGGCGCAAAACCGCCAGACGCCGTGCAAGCATGATGATCACGGCCATTGACCAACAGGCGAACGCGCAAGTGCAAATCCTGTTCGCCCACGACCGATTCCAGCCGATACGCCACATAAACGGTATTGGCCCCCGGTTCCAACCAGATGCGCTGTTCGATCGCCCGATCGCCCAGCGCATAACGCCACACCGGCATCCGGCCATGCAGGTGGAAGGATTCGAGATGGACGTGACCTTCCGGCACGACCGCTCCTCCACCCCAGCGATTGCTGCACAACGGGATCTCCCGGTCGCCGTCGTGCAGAGTAGCGTCGGCCTTGGCAAACACCAACCGGCGACCGAGCGGCGGCTCGATCGGTGCGATCAGCAGCCCGTGATAACAGCGGGTCAAGGTTCCCGCGATCGTGCCAGCGGCGTAAGCCCCCAGGCCGTTGCCCAGCCACCACTCGCGCCGCTCGGCCTGGCCGAGATCACCGCAAATGGCCCGCCCGCAACGGACGAAATCAGGTAGCGCGCCACCCATGCCCATAGTCCTCGTCAAGTTGTCGTTGCCCTACAGTCGGTTAAAACCAGAATCTTGATCCAGCGTCAAGAAGGACCCCTCGCTATGACAGTCTCAGCGCGAAAAAAGCGTTGTTTGGCGCATCGTCCATCGTTACGCCGCCATCGGCAACAGCGATCCGCTCGACCAGCGCCGCCATCGGCGATCGCTCGCCGCCATGGATTGACTATCGTAACCTGTAATATTCAAAGTTTCTGCGCGTGCCCTCATCCGGACAATCATCGCCATACGCTTCCCCTTGAAGCAACAAGCAGGATAGCCTCGTTTCCATGAGGCAGTGCATGGCATTGCTTGACATGTTTCGATCCTTGCGCCTTGATTATGAGGCTCTTCTCGGCTTTAATGATTTTGTTTCAGACTTGTTGAGTCAATGAGGAAAAAATTGTGGATTTATTATCCTTCGATGCTGAGCCCCTCTATTTCGATAATCCGCCTTCCGAAGAGGTCGTGCAATTACTTCAACAAGCTGCCGAAGACTATAGCAATGGCACAGCAGAGGCGGATTTACAGCGCGCCTATCAATTGGCTCCGGAACATTTAATGGTGTTGGTTTCTTTGTTTCGATATTATTTTTATCGACACCAATTTGCCGAAGCATTGGATATCAGCGAAAAAGCACGCGAAGTCGTGCGACAAAAACTGGGATTGCCCGGTGATTGGCGCGCCATCAGCGAGGCACAGCTTTTCGATGGCCATGAACATGATATGGTGTTGGTGAGATTTTATCTGTTTTGTCTAAAAGGCGAAGCCTATTTATACGCCCGGCAGGGCAAAGCGGAAAAAAGCATTCCATTGCTCGAAAAAGTCGCAGCGCTGGATTCCAACGATCAACTGGGAACCACAGCATTGCTGGCGGTGGTCAATCGGAATCTGCAACAAGCGGAGATGACGACGAACGATTGAAATCTGCGGCGACCAAGAGGTGATGGTCGGGGATCGCCGCTGGACGCTGCCGAAGTCCGGCAACAAGAGGGAGCGCAAGCCTGGACCTTGGCCGAGTGTGCGTGGCGCTACATTCTGCCGTCATCGTGTTACCGACAGCGGCCCTCCAGCGTTTTATCGACTTGCTGGCCAATGGGCCGAGTGATAACGCGCCGGCTGCTCTCTATCTCCACGGCAAAATCCATTCAGTTGGCGTATAGCGCAATCCGGAATCGTTTTTCATGAACATCGCCATCTACATCTACGACCAAGCCGAAGTGCTCGACTTTTCCGGGCCGTTCGAAGTGTTCTCGACCGCTTGCCGCGTTTGCCGGGACGACAAGCCTTTCGACGTTTTCCTGGTCGGCGAAACAGGGCGTCCGGTCAGGGCCAGGGCTGGATATACAGTCATTCCCCATTTCAGCTTTCACGATCATCCCTCGATCGATGTGCTCATCGTGGTCGGCGGCGTGCATAGCGATGAAATGAACAAACCGCAGGTGATCGAGTGGTTGGCGCGTCAGGCGGGCAGTGCAACGCTCACAGCCTCCATCTGCACCGGCGCTTTTCTCCTGGCGCAAGCCCAGATCGTGACAACTCAGCCAGTCACGACACACTGGGAAGATATCGACGATCTCAGACGATCGTTTCCCAATCTGGAGGTCGTCGATGGTGTGCGCTGGGTCGATGCCGGAAACGTGGTCACATCCGGCGGCATCTCGGCCGGCATCGACATGAGCCTTCATCTGGTCGGTCGCCTGCATAGCCCGGCCCTGGCCGAACGCACGGCGCGGCAAATGGACTTCGCCTGGACCCGCAACCCCTGACCATCGTCCCGATGCTTTCCAGTCGGCATGCGGATCGACTTCGGCGTTTCACCCCAGCGTGGTGTCCAGCACCATCATCAACGCAAACCCCACCATCAAGCCCAGGGTCGCTGGCGTCTGGTGTCCATTGCGGTGGGTTTCCGGAATCACTTCGTGCGAGACCACGAAGATCATGGCTCCGGCCGCCAGTCCCAAGCCGATGGGGTATGCGACGGCCAGGCCGCTGGACAAACCAACCCCGAGCAAGGCGCCGATCGGTTCGAGCAGACCGCTGGCGGCGGACGTCAAGATAGCGGTCGCCAACGAGAACCCCGCCCCGCGCAGCGCCAGAGCCACAGCCAGTCCTTCTGGAATGTCCTGCAAGGCGATGGCGGAGGTCAGCGGCAAGCCGACGGTCAGATCGCCGCGCGCGAAACTGACGCCGATCGCCATTCCTTCCGGCAGATTGTGCAAAGCGATCGCAAACACGAACAGCCAAATCCGGCCACAGCGCTCATGACCGGGACCGCAGGGGCCGGTCATGTCGTGCTCATGCGGGGTGAACTCGTCCAGACCCAGCATCAACAGCACGCCCAGCCCCATGCCCAGCACCACGACGACCGCCCCCAAGCTCTTGCTCTGCAGCAGATCGGCGCCAGCCGCCAAGCCTGGCAGCAACAGGGAAAAAGCGCTGGCAGCCAACATCATGCCGGCTGCCAAACCCAGCAGACTGTCTTCCAGCCGTTGTGGAATACCGCGCAGCACCAAGGTCGGGAGCGCGCCGAGCGCGGTAGCGGTGAATCCTGCTACGCCACCCAGCAGCGCGTAGCGCGGATTAGCGACTTCAGCACCGCCCGTCCAGATCCATACCAGGCTTTGCGCCAGCAACACCAAGGTCGCGACCGCAGCGATCCCCAGGCCCAGCGCGACGAGCGCATGATCCTTCATGTGTTGGCGCAAGGTTTGGGCAAACCCGTTTAACGCGGGCGAGTCAGCAACGAGAGTCGTCATCGAGCATCCCAAAATTCATTACGGTTTCAAGGGAATTCGAGAATAGCGCGATCATGCCGACTGCGCCACCCGACTCCACCGCTGCCACCGTTCCAGGCACGACGCCTCGTCCGCTCGATCGCTATTCCCACTCAGCCAGATCGGCCCGCATGACCCGTATGCGCCGCAGGATCGCTTCGCGCTGCAGATTGAACACCACCATGCCGGCAGTGATAGCCGCGCCTAACCCGATCAGGATCAGCGCCCGGCTCAGACCCTGTTCGGGATAGAACCGCACCAGCTGGCCGATGACGTTCAGCACCAGGAACGCCACCCCGGTATAGAGAAAAGCGCGGATGCGCAAGGCGATGCCCAGCACGATCCCGGTCAGCGCCAGCGCCAGCGCCAGTACGAACACGCTCAGTTCCGGACGCAGGAAGACGTCCAGCCCCGCCCCGGCGTACAGGGCGCTCAAAGCCGCCAGACGCGCCCCATTCAGCACCTTCGGTCGCAGTTCCCGGCGATGCAGTTGCAGCAGCGCCAGCACCGACACCGCCGCCGGGACGATATAGAACTGCCAGAGCCCGTAGCGCGCCGCCCACAGCGGTGCCCACAGATAAACCGCGCCGTTCAGGGCCAGCACCCCAAGATACAGCGGCCACGGGTTACCCAACGTGCTGGCCTGCGACAGATACAACACCGCCGCCGTCAGCAACGCACCGCCGGTCCAGGGCGAGGCTAGTTGCCACGGCGCGGTCGCCACGGCCAATGCCGGCAACAGCAGCGCTAGGCGGGCCAGCGCCGGCAACCCGCTCCACTGGTGCAGGCCGAGCGCAACACCGGCAGCAGCGAACAAGGCGATGGTGTCCCAGGGCGTGAATGCGGCCAGCCCCAGCGCTATCAGCCGGCCATACGCGCCCAGCAGACCCAACAACAGCGCTGCGGCATAGATCCAGCGCGACTCGTCCGGCTGCCGCCAAGCCCGGACCACTGTCAGCCCGGTTAAGGCCAGCAACGCCATTCCGGCTGCCAGGACATCGGCTGACGATCCGATCAGCCAGGGCGATGGCCCCCAGCCGGCCCGATACGCCAGCACCAGCCAGACGTGCCCGCCCAGTTCCAGCAGGCTCAGGCCCAGTAGCCAGGGGATCAGTTCGGTGATCGCCTGTTCGGCATCGCACAGCTGGGCAAAACGGTCCTCGTCCGTGTCCGGATCGGTTTTCCTCAGCGCGACCGCCAGCCAGCGCCGGATCGCCATCAACCCGAACGCCGCCAGCACGGTCTGCAACGCGTACCAGGCCAACAGGCCCGCCACCGCCGCCGATGCGAACGGAACCCGGCCCATCATCAGCCAGGCAGCGTATCCCCCCAGCAGCGCCAGCAACCATCCCGCCTTCAGCCAGAACAACTGCCGCTGCCACCAGCCCTGCGCCAGGGTGACCAGCGCCAGCGTCAGCAAGGTCAAGGCGCACACCGTCCACTGGGCATCGGCCACCAGCCACAACCAGCCGAGACTGACCAGCGGCAACAGCATCAGCCAGGGCTGCAATGCGGCCCGCCACAGCGCCACCTCGCGCGGCCCGTAGCGCCAGGCCAGCAACAGCGCGCCGTCCCACAGCGCCACCGCCAGCGGCAAACCAAACAGCGGCGTCGCGCTATCGAGTAGGATCGCCAGAACGACCGTTGCCAGGGCCGCCAACAACACGTGCACGGTCAAGCGCGTCCGCCGCAGCCAACCGGCATGGGCAGCAGTCGCCGCCAGCAGCAGCGCCAGACCGGTCAAGGCCCCGCTGGAATGGGTCAGGCGGAATGCGCCGTCCCACAGCAGGCCGCCCGCCTCCACCCACAGCAGACGCGCCAGCAGCCACCCCAGCAGTGTGAATGGAATCCAGAACAGCGGCGCATCCAGACCCGCCTGCCGCCAGGCCAGCCAGCGAACCACCCTGTGGCCATGGCGTTGCCACAGCGCTCCCAGCAGGAGCAGCAAATTCAACCAGATCAGCGTCGCCGCAAAACCCTGGCCCAGCAGCGCCCATTGATCGGCCCATCCCCAGCCGCGCCAGTCCAACGCTCCGCCAGCCAGCCACCCGCTGCCGGCCAAGGCCGCGACCGCCAGCCAGGCCATGCCCGACCAGGCGGTATTGCGCAACGACAGGAACAGGTAGGGAGCGAGCATGGTTAGCGCCCCGGCCGGCGACCAAGCCCCGACCATGACGCCGAAAATCACCCCGCTCAGCACGCCGATCAATCCCAGCAGCGGCCAGATCGCCGGTGCGACTGCCCAATTCGGCCAGCGGGCGTTCCAGCGCGGCAACACGGCATTGCCGCCAAACCACAGCGCATAGCTCCAGACGACGGTCAGCCCAGCACCCGCGCCGAAGCCGACGCCGGATGGCATCGCCACGCTCCAGACCCAGGCTCCGGACAGCACAGCCAGTCCCAGACCGCGCCATTCCGCCGCATTCGGCAGGAAGCGGGCCACTGGAAACAAGGCGACGCACAACAATCCCAGCAGAATGGGTAGACGCGGATCGCCCAGCAGTGCCCCCAACACCGCGCCGCCCAGCGCCAGCAGGTACAACAGACCGCTCATCGCGCGCAGCGGCATCCGCCACCAGCTCAGCCCCTCGGCTCGGTCGTGCTCCAAACCCACAGCCGCCACGGCCATGCCGAAACTCAGCAGCGTGTTGTACAGCGGCTGCCCCAAGGCGAACGGCGCGGCCGGAAACTGCCAGGCTCCCAACAGCCACACGCCCACCGTACCGGTCAACAACGCCGCCCAGGCATGCAATGCCGTGCGGTAATGCGCGCCCGTCCAGCTAAACAGCAGCAGGCTCGCCGTCAACACTGGCAACCACTGCGGCGCTGGCCATCCCAATGCGCCCAAAGCCGGACCGGCCGCCACCGGCACGGTCGCGATCAATAGAGCGCAGCCATGCAGGCTCTCCTCCGCCTGCCGACGACCGCCGGATCCGCCCGGTGTAGTGAAATCCAACGCTGTCGCCAGCCGCCCAGTCAGCGGCTGCGCCAACAGCACGATGCCCGCCCGCCACACCAGCAGGGCATACAGCACGGCCGTCAGGCCCAATCCGGGCAGACGCCAACCCAACTGATCCAGTCCGACCAGCAGCCCCGCCAGCCCCAGCAGCATCGGCAAGGCCAGCCAGCGAAACTGGCGGAAATAGCCGATCAGCAAGACGCTGCTCCCGATCGCCAGCCCCATCGCCCCCAGCCACTTCACTCCCACCGCACCGGCTAGCCATTGCTGGGCCAGCTGGATCAGCCCGACCGCCCACAACAAAGCCATGGCCTGTTCCAGCGGCGCACGCAGCAGCGCGGTCAGCGTGGGCATTGCTGGCTGATTCTCGCCTGCCGCCAGTTGCAGGGCATGGCGGACTCGCTCACGCCAGTTCAGCCGCCACAGGATCAGCCACAGTCCCAACACCAGCGTCAGCGCGACCAGCCCCGTACTCGGGCCGGGGAAGTAGCCTTGTTTGATCAACACGCCGCTGGCGGCGGCCAGCGCCAGCACGCCATAGAACAGGGCTTGTTGGCGCAGACCCAGGCTCAGCCACAACAGCAACGCACCGGCCAGCGTCAACAACAGGATCGGTTCCAACCGGCCCAGCCAATCCGGCCACAGCGCCAGTCCGCCCAGGATCAACGCCAGCGCCACATTGACCAACGCCCCAACGATGAAGATTCGCCGCCCGATCGGCAATTGCCGCCGGTCGTGCACGCCCAATCCCGTCCATAGCGCCGCCAGAATCAGCAAACCGAACGCGGTCCGCAACGACCAACCGAACGGTAGCCAATCCGGTAGATAAGCCATGGCCACCGTCGCCAACACCACGACAAAAGCGTCGCCACCGGCCCAGGACGGCCGAGGCTCCGGCAAGCGCAGAGCCAGTCGCACCGCCACATATCCCAACAGCGCCGCCGTCGCCGCCGTAGCGAATCCGAGGATGCCTGGCCCCGCCCAGATCAGACTCCAGGCCGTCAGGCTGCCCAACAGCACACCGAACGTCAGCAGGCATTGCAACGCCAAGCTCCGCGACCGTGCACCGGCCCACCGCCCCAGCGCTAGCAGCGCCAACAGTCCCGGCAGGCTGGCCAGCTCGTATCCAGCTGCCGGCAACGGACGCAGAACGCCGAATCCATACAGGCCCGCCACGCAACCGAACAGCAGATACAGGGGTGTCAGGGTGCGATAGCGCCAGGTGATCCAGCCATAGAGCAGCGCACCCAGCGCCAGGGTCACGATCGCCGTCGGCGCGGTCTGGATGGCCACCGCCACCGCCACGATCGACAGGGCATACAGCGCAAAACTGAAACGGGACAGGACAGCGTACTTGGCGACCCATTCCTTGAATGCGGCATCGACCGGGAACAGCAAGCCGCACAGGGCCATCAGGAAGGGACCGGCATAGCCAGCCGGCAGCGGCGTCGGCCAAACCCAGGTCAGATGGACGAACGACACGATAGCGGTGTAAACCAGTAGTCCAGCGGCGTAATAGCTGGTCAGCTGCCGATCGATGAACAACCGCCGCAGCCATTCGCCGGTGAAGCGCCACAAGCTGTAGCCGAGCAAGCCCAGCAATACCCCATGCAACGCCGCCAATCCCGGCCAACCCGGTGCGAGCGCGGCCAGTGGTACCGCCAGTTGCAGCGCCGCCAAGGCCGCCAACAGACGTGGATACGCGCCTTGCAATGCCCGATCCATCAGCGCACTGGCCAACGCGGCGGCCCAAGTCAATGCGCCGAGGGTCGCCGTCGCTAGCAATACGCTGATCAGCATCAATCCCGTATCGCCCTGGCTGGCCTCCATCAGGCGCACGGCGACCGCCAGATCCAACGGTGCCAACAGCATGGCCAGGGTCAGCAGCACCCCGCTGGCGACCGCCAGCTCCGGGCGCTGGCGGCGAAACTGATAGCCGGCCCACAGCAGAAAGGCGGTCGCGCCAAGCAGGCTGCCAAACACCACCAAGGCATTGACGAATCCGCTGGTGTTGGCGATCAGGAACAGCGCACCGGCCACGAAGCAGAAGCCGCCGATGAACCAGCCGACGTTCTGCGCCAAAAACGGCGCGATCAGCTTCGGCCAGCCCGACAGCGCCTGTAGCGCCTTTTCCAGTGGATTCGGCGCGGTAGGTTGCCACACGGGTGCGGGCTTGGCCGCCGTTCTGACCGGACGGCGAACCGGAGGCGGCGACACGGGTTGACGGGATCGTGAAACAGTAACCGGTTTCGGCTCTAGCGCCAGCGAACTGCTTTCGACCGGCAGCGGCTCCAACGCTGGCTGCTCCGCAACCGAAGCGGTGACGGTCGAAGCGGCAATGCCCTCCTCCTGGACTGGCGGACGGTCGGGAGCCAACGCGGCCGCTGGCCAGGGCGGCGCACCCAGCGGGGTGACGGCTCGCTGGGTCAACAGATTCCAGGCCGCCGCGCGCCGCCGTTGCCAGGCGGCATTTTCCGGCCATGCGCCGGTTTCACGCAGATGCTGGCTCCATGCCTCATCCAGCTCATCGATCAGCTGCCGATGGCGCTCGGCGGTGAGCACGCCAGCTTCCAATTGCCGTTGCAGCTCCAGCCGCAACAGCAGCAGATTTTCCAGATCGACCGGCGCCTGCTGGCGACCGCTGCCGAGCTGCGGCGGGGGTAAAGACGAGACGGGTGGCGATGACAGAGGCGCGGCGGCCAGCCGCTGGCGTAACTCCTGGAGCCGGTGGCGCGAGACGATGAGGGCAATCAACAGAATGATCGGCGAAATCAGCCACACCGCCGCCACACTAATCCAGAATATCCACTCCATCATCCACCTCCCACCGCGTCACCGCCGCTTCCTTCAGGGTCGAGCGCTACCCTTTCATTTCCTTGCGCAACGCCGCCAGTTCCGCCTCGACTTCGTGATCCACCTCCATTTTCATGAACTCCCGTTCGACCTGGCTGTACTGGCCATAGATCTCGTCGCGCGCCTCCATCCGCGCTTCCATCTCGCCGACCTTGTCGGCCATGCGGCCGAATGACTGGTTCAGATCGAGGCCGTCCTGGAAACGATCGCGAACCTGATCCATCTGCTCGCGGGCCTGGGCGGCCCGTTGCCGCGCTACCAGACTGCCCTTTTTCAGCTTGGCTTCTTCCAGCTTGGCTTCTAGCGCATGTAACTGGGTCTTGAGCCGCTCGCTGGTCCGCTTGGCGGACTGCCAGGAGGCGTCGAGATTGGCGACGATACCGTCGTGTTCCTTCTTGCGCAGCAGTGCCTCGCGGGCCAGCGCTTCGTTGCCCAGTTCCAACGCCTTGCGGGCGCGGCCATGCCATTCCTCGGCCTGGCGGCGCTGATTGTCGAGTTCCCGGGCCAGTTGCTTTTCGCTGGCCACCGCATCGATTACCCCTTCTCGGGCGCTGTTGACGTTCTCTTCCATCTCGCGGATCAGTTGCTTGATCATCCGCTCTGGGTCTTCGACTCGATCCACCAAGTCATTGAGATTGGCGGAAATCACATCACTGATGCGTTTGAACAGACTGGCCATGGGACACCTCCGAACGATCACGGACTGCTCAGGAATGATTCGAGTATAGTCAGGGATTTTTTAGTTGAACAGTGTTTAATTAAGGCTTAGAAAAATTTCGTTACGCGATCGCTGGCACTTCGCATGGTCTGATACCAATTCTCTTTCAAAGAGTAACTAAAAAGCTTAGACTTTTCCCAAGGAAAGGAGGAAGGCATGACGGTTTATCGCAAATCATTTCCGGAAGGGACAGTCTTGCTTGTCCATCGGCTTATTGAA
>Ga0208823_1000775_pt1 | contig 26264 bp, 19 predicted proteins | sample AD_UKC075_MetaG_FD_184440 | JGI IMG/M metagenome (GOLD analysis project Ga0208823, IMG submission 184440) | Active sludge microbial communities of municipal wastewater-treating anaerobic digesters from USA - AD_UKC075_MetaG (SPAdes) (version 2) | ecosystem: Engineered > Bioreactor > Anaerobic >... | reverse complement strand
ACGAGGTCAAGATCATCGCGACGTGCGCCGAGGGTGGCGGCGTCCGCTTCGCTCCCGGAAGCTGACCTACAGCGAAGCGCGCAGCGCCGCCAAGCGCGCCAGCGCGGACTCGCGTCCCAGCAGATCCATCGACTCGAACAACGGCGGCGACACGCGCGAGCCGGTGATCGCCACCCGGATCGGTGCGAACGCGAACTTGGCCTTCACGCCGAGTCCTTCGACCAGGGCCACCTTCAACGCGTCCTGAATGGACGCGGCGTCCCACGCGACCCCGGCCAGGGCCGCGTCCGCGGCGTCCAGGATCTCGGCGGCGTTGTCGGGCAGCGCGGCGACGGCGTCCGGCTCGACGGCCAGGTCGGCGTCCGGGACGAACAGGAAGCGGAGCTTCTCGCGCGCCTCGCCGAGCAGCACCAGCCGCTCCTGGATCAGCGGTACCGCGCGCCGCAGCGTCTCGATCTCGGACGCCGTCGGCGTCCACTCCCCCGTGAAGGCGAAATGCTCGACGATGCGGTCGGCGAGGTCCTCGGGGGCCAGGGAGCGGATGTAGTGCCCGTTCAGCCAGTCCAGCTTGGCGAGGTCGAAGATCGGCCCGACCGTGTTGACCTTGGCCCAGTCGAAGGCGGCGACGAACTCGTCGAACGTCGCCACCTCGGCATCGTCGGACGCCGGCGGGTAGCCCAGCAGCTGCAGGAAGTTCCGCAGCGCCTCGGGCAGGTAGCCCTGCTCGCGGAACCACAGCAGGCGAGCCGCGGGGTTCTTCCGCTTGGAGATCTTCGACTTGTCTGTGTTGCGCAGCAGCGGCATATGAGCGAAGCGGGGCGCGTCCCAGCCGAGCCAGCGGTAGAGCAACTGGTGCTTGGGCGTCGAGGAGATCCACTCCTCCCCGCGGACCACGTGCGTGATGCCCATCAGGTGATCGTCAACCACGACCGCCAGGTGATAGGTCGGGAAGCCGTCTGCCTTGAGGATCACCTGGTCGTCGGGATGCGGCGGGGTGATGTCGCCGCGGATCAGGTCGGTGAACGTGGTGTCGAGATCGGCCGGGACGAGCATCCGGACGACCGGGGTCTCCGAGAAGCCCGGCAGCGCCGCCCGCTCGTCGCGGGTCTTGCCGTAGCACAGGCGGTCGTAGCCGGTCACGGCCTGCTTGGACGCCTCCTGCTCGCGGCGCATCTCGGCCAGCCGGTCGGAGCTGCACCAGCAGTAGTAGGCGTGGCCGGACTCGATCAGCTGCTCCACGAACGGCCGATAGGTGTCGAGCCGCTCGGACTGGCGGTAGGGGGCGTAGGGGCCACCCTTGTCCGGACCCTCGTCCCAGTCGAGGCCCAGCCAGTGCAGGGTGTCGAAGATCTGCTGCTCGGACTCGGCCACGTAGCGGGCGCGGTCGGTGTCCTCGATGCGCAGCAGGAACTGCCCGCCCGTCTTGGTGGCGTAGGCGCGGTTGAACAGCGACATGTACGCGGTGCCAACGTGGGGATCGCCGGTGGGCGACGGGGCGACGCGCAGGCGCGCGGGAGTCTGGTTCGTCATAGCGGGGCGAGTCTACCGAGCGGCGTCCGACGGCTGGCCCGACGCCTTGGGTGTCGTTTCATGGATCGTCAGTCCCAGTCCGGACGCCTCGTCTCCTTGAGCGCGGAGCGGCGCCGCTTGGCCTCCAGTCGCCGCTCGCGCGCGCCGACGCTCGGTCGGGTCGGACGCCTCGGGCGCGGCGGTGGCGCCAGCGCCTCGGTGACCAGGGCCACCAGGCGGTCGCGGGCTGCGTCCCGATTGCGTCGTTGCGAGCGATGCTCGGACGCGTCGACGGTGAGGACGCCCTCGGCGAGGCGTCCGGCGAGGTTGGTGAGAAGACGCGCGCGTTGGGCGTCCGAGAGGGCGACGGACGCCGCGGCGTCCCAGCTCAACTGGACGCGCGAATCGGCCGTGTTGACCCCCTGCCCGCCGGGGCCGCCGGCGTGACTGAACCGCTCGGTAAACTCGGACGCGTGCAGCACCAGCCCACCCGGGATGCCGGGGGCGGGAGGGATGCGGAGCGGATCGGCCACCCGCCGAGTCTACGAAGCGCGGCCCCTCCTCCGCCTGCTCGACCGGCGACCTACGGTGGACCCCTCCCGGAAGGAGACCCGATGACCGTCCCGCCCAGCCTGCAGCCCCTGCCCGACGACATCGCGCGGGTGCTCTGCGTCGTGGCGCATCCGGACGACATGGAGTACGGCGCGTCGGCGGTCGTCGCCCAGTGGACCCGCCGCGGCGTCGAGGTGGCGTACCTGCTGCTCACCTCCGGCGAGGCCGGGATGCAGCGTCCGCCCGAAGAGGTCGGCCCGCTGCGCGCCGAGGAGCAACGCCGCGCCTGCGCGACGGTCGGCGTCCAGGATCTGACGATCCTGGACCACCCGGACGGGCACCTCGTCTACTCGCTCGACCTGCGCCGGGACATCGCGCGCGAGATCCGGCGGTTCAGGCCGGACGCCGTCGTCGCGGGTTCGTCGGCCATCGAGGCGCCGTGGGGACTCGAGCAGGCAGACCACCGCGCGGCTGGACTGGCCACCCTGGACGCCGTCCGGGACGCCGACAACACCTGGGTGTTTCGCGAGCTGGCCGAGGTCGAAGGCCTGCCGAAGTGGCACACGCGACGCGTCCTGGTGATGGGCGGCAGCCCGGCGACCCACTACGTCGAAGTGGACGCCGAGGCCAGGGCCGCGGCCGTGGCGTCCTTGTCGTGCCACGAGGCCTACCTGGATGACCTGCCCTGGCACCCCAGCCCCGCCGACCTGCTCGGCGGCGTCTTCGCCGGCCAGGGGCAGGCGGCCGGCGTCGAGGCGGCGGTGCTGTTCAGGGTGTACGACTTGGGGTGATGGTGAGGGGTAGAGCCTCAGCCCGGTAGCCTTCTGACCCATGACCGAGGCCGCCACCAGTAACGACTTCATCCGCGAGATCGTCCGTCGCGACGTCGAAGCCGGACGCTACGGCGGACGCGTCCAGACCCGCTTCCCACCCGAGCCGAACGGCTACCTGCACATCGGTCACGCCAAGGCGATCGTCCAGGACTTCGGAGTCGCCGAGGACTTCGACGGCGTCTGCAACCTGCGTCTGGACGATACGAACCCCGACACCGAGGAAGCGGAGTACGTCGACTCGATCAAGGGCGACATCGCCTGGCTGGGCTACACCCCGGGCGTCGTCGTGCACGCGTCCGACTACTTCTCTCAGCTCTACGACTGGGCCGAATACCTGGTCACCCAGGGGCTCGCGTACGTCGACGACCAGGACGGCGAGACCATCTCGGCCCAGCGCGGCGGCTTCGGCAAGCCCGGCGTCGAGTCGCCGTTCCGCGACCGGACGCCGGACGAGAACCTCGACCTGCTGCGCCGGATGCGCGCGGGCGAGTTCGGCGACGGCACCAAGTGCCTGCGCGCCAAGATCGACATGCAGGCCGAGAACATGTGGCTGCGCGACCCGGTGATGTACCGGATCCGTCACGCGCATCACCACAACACCGGCGACGAGTGGTGCCTCTACCCCACCTACGACTGGGCGCACGGCCAATCGGACGCCATCGAGGGCGTTACCCACTCCATCTGCACGCTGGAGTTCGACAGCCATCGTCCGCTGTACGACTGGTTCCTGGCCAACCTGCCGCTGACCTCGGAGGCCCCCCACCAGTACGAGTTCGCGCGCCTCGAGCTGACCCACACGATCACCTCCAAGCGCCGCCTCAAGAAGCTGGTAGAGGACGGCGTCGTCGACGGCTGGGACGATCCCCGGATGCCCACGCTGAGCGGCATGCGTCGCCGCGGCTACCCGTCGGCCGCCATCCGCGACTTCTGCACCGCCATCGGCACGACCAGGAACAACTCGGTCAAGGCGATCGAGGAGTTCGAGTCGTTCGTGCGCCGCGAGCTCAACCGGACGGCTCAGCGCCGCATGGCGGTCCTGCGTCCGTTGAAGTTGGTCATCACGAACTGGCCGACGGACGCCGCCGGCGCACCCCTCGTCGAGCACTTCGAGGTCGCCAACAACCCAGAGAACCTGGCGGACGGCGTCCGGTCGGTGGCGTTCTCCGGCGAGCTGTGCATCGAGGAGGACGACTTCGCCGAGGTCCCGCCGCCGAAGTTCTTCCGGCTCTCGCCCGGGCGCGAGGTCCGGCTGCGGGGCGCCTACTTCGTCACCGCGACCGACGTCGTCAAGGACGACTCCGGCGCGATCGTCGCAGTGAACTGCACCTACGACCCGGCGACGCGGGGCGGCGACTCCCCCGACGGCCGCAAGGTGAAGTCGACGATGCACTGGGTGTCTGCGCCGCACGCCGTGGACGCCACGGTTGCGCTTTACGAGCGCCTGTTCACGGCGGCCGCCCCGGGCGAGCGCACCGGCGAGGCCCTCGACGACCTCAACCCCGCCAGCCGAACACTGCTGACCGGCTGCAAGCTCGAGGCGGCGCTGGCCGAGGTCAAGCCGGGCGAAGTCGTCCAGTTCGAGCGGCTCGGCTACTTCGCAGCGGACGCCGACGCCCCGCTGGTCTTCCACCGCACGGTCGGCCTCCGCGACGAGTTCGCGGCGGCTCAGAAGCGTCAGGGCTGAGCGAACAGGGCACCGACGCGGTCGGCCAGGTCGGCGTCCAGCGTCGTGGCCTGGGCGTTGGCTCGAACCTGCTCCGGTCGCGTCGCCCCGGCGATCACCGAGCTAACCGTCCACTGGGCTAGGAGCCAGCCGATGGACGCCTCCAGCATCGTCAGCCCGGCTTCGTCACAAAGGGCGCGGAAGGCGTCCAACCGTGCCCAGTCGACCCCCTCCAGCACCCCGGTCTTGATGGACCGAAGGCGTCCCTGACCGCCCCCGTCTGCGGCGTACTTGCCCGTCAGCAGCCCGTTGAACAGCGGGAAGAATGGGAGAAATCCCCAGCCTCGCCGGGCCACCTCGGGCAGCAGGCGGGCCTCCGCAGACCGCGCGAGCAATGAGTACTCGTGCTGGGCCGAGACGAAGCCCGGGCGCCCCGTGTCCCGGGCCCAATCGGCAGCCGCCGCCACGAGCTCGGCGTCGCACTGGGTGATGCCCAGGAAGCGCACTTTGCCCTCGTCCACGAGGTCGGCAAGGACGCCCAGGGTCTCGGCGATCGGGGTCTGCGGGTCGGGGGTGTGCAGTTGATAGAGGTCGATGTGGTCCGTCCGCAACCGCCGAAGCGACTGTTCGATGGCATACCGGATGTACCGCTCCCCGCCCTTGGGGCCGAGAGCCAGTCCGGGGTAGGCATCGAAGTCCGCGTGACCGAACTTGGTGGCCAGGACCACCTCGTCGCGGCGCCCCGCTAGCGCGACGCCGATGAACTCCTCGGACCGGCCGATCGCACCACCGTAGATATCGGCGCCGTCCAAGAAGGTGACTCCGGCGTCCAGGGCGGCATGGATGACCGCGACCGATTCCTCGAGCGTCTCCGTGGCCGTGCCCGGACGCGAGAAGTTGTTGCAACCCAGCCCGACGGAGCTGACCAGGGGCCCGCGGACCCCAAGACGACGATGGTCCATGGACCCACCGTAACTGCCGATGAGGAAGGGCTGCGATGAGCTGTCCCCAGGGGGCAGCGTCACCCTGACCACATCGAAGCAGGCACTCCCCAACTCCGAACCGGGTCAAGGCTGCAATGAGCCCAGCCCGGTCGGCCAAGCGTCACCGAGACAGCCGAAGGTCCTGGGCGAGACCTGTCCTGCCCATACCGAAGGGCGCGCGGACGATCCCGTCAGGCTTCTAGGCCGGGCTCCCAATGGCCGTACCGACCGCGAAGGTGAGCCAACGGCGTCCGATCATCGACGTCGAGATGCTCGATGGTGCCGACCACCAGAGCGGACCACCCGATCTCCGAGATCGACTCCAGCCGGACGCCGGCCCAGGTGCCGACGGACGCCGCCCGCGGGCCCCACGGCGTCTGCTCCCACTCGGCCAGCGTGAACGGGCCACCTGGCACCGGGGCGAGCCCGCCAAAGGCGTCCGACAGATTGCGTTCATCAACAGACAGGACGCCGACGACGAAGGTGCCACGATCGCGGACCAGGTCCAGGACGCCGGAGAGGGGATCGACCAGGCCCACCAGCCGCCCCGGCTCGCCGCGAACCACCTCGGTCGAGCTGACCGTCAGCCCGGCGCGACGCACCGAATCGCCGGCGGTCCACAGCGTCACGGGCGACACGAGGCGTCCGCGCAGCCGCCGGACCGGATCAGGCGGCCCGTCCGGAAAGGGCTTGCCGGCATGGATGGTCATGGTTCTCCTCGACAAAGACGAATGGCCCCCACCAGAAGTGGGGGCCATTCGGAATGCTAGTGCGACAAGGTCACTTGATGATCTTGGTCACGTTGCCGGCGCCGACGGTGCGGCCGCCCTCGCGGATGGCGAACTTCAGCGCCTCTTCCATGGCGATCGGCTTGTTCAGGTGGACCGTCATGTGGGTGTTGTCACCCGGCATGACCATCTCGGTGCCCTCGGGCAGTTGAACGATGCCGGTCACGTCCGTCGTGCGGAAGTAGAACTGAGGCGAGTAGTTCGAGAAGAACGGCTTGTGACGGCCACCCTCGTCCTTGTTGAGGACGTAGACGTTGGCCTCGAAGTCGGTGTGCGGGGTGACCGAACCGGGCTTGCACAGGACCATGCCGCGCTCGACATCGTCCTTCTTGGTACCGCGCAGCAGGATGCCGCAGTTCTCGCCCGCGCGACCCTCGTCGAGGATCTTGCGGAACATCTCGACGCCGGTGACCGTCGTCGTCTGCTTCTTCTCGCGGATGCCGATGATCTCGACCTGCTCGCCGGTCTTGACGATGCCGCGCTCGATACGACCGGTGACGACCGTGCCACGACCGGTGATCGTGAAGACGTCCTCGATCGGCATGAGGAAGGGCTTGTCGGTGGCGCGCTCGGGCTGCGGGATGTACGCGTCAACGGCGTCCATCAGCTCGATGATCGAGTTCGACCACTCCGGATCGCCGTTGAGCGCCGGGAAGGCGGCCACGCGGACGATCGGCAGGTTGTCGCCATCGAACTCCTGAGCGGTGAGCAGCTCGCGCAGCTCCATCTCGACGAGGTCGATGAGCTCCGCGTCCTCCTCGGGGATCATGTCGCACTTGTTCAGGGCGACGACGATCGCCGGGACGCCGACCTGACGAGCGAGCAGGATGTGCTCGCGGGTCTGGGCCATCGGGCCGTCGGTCGCGGCCACGACCAGGATCGCGCCGTCCATCTGGGCGGCACCCGTGATCATGTTCTTGACGTAGTCGGCGTGGCCGGGGCAGTCGACGTGCGCGTAGTGGCGCTGTTCGGTCTGGTACTCGACGTGAGCGATCGAGATCGTGATACCGCGCTGACGCTCCTCGGGGGCCTTGTCGATCTGATCGAAGGCCGAGACCGCGTTGAGGTCCGGGTACTTGTCGTGGAGCACCTTCGTAATCGCCGCCGTGAGCGTGGTCTTGCCGTGGTCGACGTGCCCGATGGTGCCGATGTTGCAGTGCGGCTTGGTCCGCTCAAACTTGGCCTTTGCCACTGGGGCTCCTTTTTCGTGTTGCGCACGCGGGCTGCGTGGCGCGGATTCTTCGTTACTTGACTCTTCAAGGTCGGTTCGCCCGAAGGCGTACCCACCAAGTTTCGTGTACCCCGGTGGAGAGAGTCAAACTCGCTACACCGGGGCAGTCCGGGCCGGGGCGGACGCCTACGCGCCGCCGCGTCCCTTGGCGATGATCTCCTCGGCGACGGTCTTCGGGCACTCCCCGTAGGAGTCGAACTCCATCGAGTAGGACGCCTGACCGGACGTCTTGGACCGCAGGTCGCCGACGTAGCCGAACATCTCCGACAGCGGGACGAGCGCGCGCACGATCTGGTTGCCGTGCTGCTCCTCCATGCCCTGGACGTGTCCGCGGCGGCTGTTGATGTCGCCGATCACGGTGCCGAGGTAGTCCTCGGGGGTCGTGACCTCGACGCGCATCATCGGCTCGAGCAGGGCCGGATCGGCCTTGCGGGCGGCCTCCTTGAAGACCATCGAGCCGGCGATCTTGAACGCCAGTTCGGACGAGTCGACGTCGTGGTAGGCGCCGTCGATCAGGGTGGCCTTGATGTCCTCGACCGGGTAGCCGGCCAGCGGACCGAAGGCCATGGCCTCCTGGATGCCCTTGTCGACCGCCGGGATGTACTCGCGCGGGATGCGTCCGCCGGTGACGGCGTTGACGAACTCGTAGCCCTTGCCGGCTTCCTGCGGCTCGAGCGCGATGATCACCTTGGCGTACTGGCCCGAACCACCCGACTGCTTCTTATGGGTGTATTCGACCTTCTCCACCGGACGCCGCAGCGTCTCGCGGTAGGCCACCTGCGGCTTGCCGATGTTGGCCTCGACCTTGAACTCGCGCTTCATGCGGTCGATCAGGATCTCCAGGTGCAACTCGCCCATGCCGGCGATGATCGTCTGGCCGGTCTCCTCGTCGGTGTGGACGCGGAACGTCGGGTCCTCTTCGGCCAGACGCTGGATCGCGGTGCTCAGCTTCTCCTGGTCGGACTTCGTCTTCGGCTCGATGGCCTGTTCGATGACCGGGTTCGGGAAGTCCATCGACTCGAGGATGATCGGGTTCTGCGGATCGCAGAGCGTCTCGCCCGTGGTCGTGTCCTTCAGGCCCATCACCGCGCAGATCATGCCGGCGCCGATCGCGTCGATCTCTTCACGCTTGTTGGCGTGCATCTGGTAGATCTTGCCGATGCGCTCCTTGCGGCCCTTCGTCGCGTTGAGCACCTGGGTGCCCGACTGCAGAACGCCGGAGTAGACGCGCACGTACGTGAGGCGTCCGAGGTGCGGGTCGGCAGCGATCTTGAACGCCAGCGCCGACAGCGGCTCCGTGTTGGACGCCTCGCGGACCTCGGCGATCTGCTCGTTGCCCGGCTTGAAGCCTTCGGTCGCCGGGATGTCGAGCGGCGACGGCAGGTAGTCGATGACGGCGTCCAGCATGGGCTGCACGCCCTTGTTCTTGAACGAGGTGCCACAGACGACCGCGGTGATCTTGTTCGCGAGCACGGCGCGACGGATCGCGGCCTTGATGTCGGCGACGCTGATCTCGGCGCCCGAGTCGTCGGCCTCCATCCAGATCTCGCCGAACTCGTCGTCGTTGTCGGCCAGGCAGTGCACGAGCTCCTCGCGGGCGGCCTCGGCGGCGTCCACCATGTCGGCCGGGATCTCCTCGACCGTGTAGTCCTCACCGATCTTCGTCTCGCCGCGCCACATCAGCGCGCGCATCTGGACGAGGTCGACGACGCCCTGGAAGCGCGACTCCGAGCCGATGGGCAGCTGGATGACAGCCGCGGTCGCGTTGAGGCGCTCGCGGATCGTCTTCACGCAGAAGTCGAAGGAGGCGCCCGTGCGGTCGAGCTTGTTGACGTAGCAGATGCGGGGGACGCCGTAGCGGGTCGCCTGGCGCCACACGGTCTGGCTCTGGGGCTCGACACCGGCGACGCCGTCGAAGACGGCGACCGCGCCGTCGAGGACGCGTAGCGAGCGCTCGACCTCGACCGTGAAGTCGACGTGGCCGGGCGTGTCAATGATGTTGATCTGGGTGCCGTGCCAGTAGCACGTCGTCGCGGCGGACGTGATGGTGATGCCGCGCTCCTGCTCCTGCTCCATCCAGTCCATCGTCGCGGCGCCTTCGTGCACCTCGCCGATCTTGTAGTTGATCCCCGTGTAGTACAGGATGCGCTCGGTCGTGGTGGTCTTGCCGGCGTCGATGTGAGCCATGATGCCGATGTTGCGGACCTTGTGCAGATCCGTCTTGATGTCGATAGCCACGCTTGGCTTCTCCTACCTAACTTCGTCTCTTCTTCGACTAACGGGCCGCGACGATACTGCGACGCGACGGACGGGAGCCCCCGACAGGGTAAACAGACGGAAACTCTCCCCTGCACGCAAGGGAGAGCTCCGACTTAGATCACCAGCGGTAGTGGGCGAAGGCGCGGTTGGCCTCGGCCATCTTGTGGGTGTCTTCGCGCTTCTTGACGCTGGCGCCCAGGCCATTGCTGGCGTCCAGGAGCTCGTTCATGAGGCGCTCGGTCATGGTCTTCTCGCGGCGCTGCCGGGAGTAGCCGACGAGCCAGCGCATCGCGAGCGTCGTCGCACGGGCCGGCTTGACCTCGACGGGGACCTGGTAGGTCGCACCGCCGACGCGGCGGCTCTTGACCTCGACGGCCGGACGGATGTTGTCGAGCGCCTTCTTCAGCGTCTGGACGGGATCGACACCGGACTTGGCCCGGGTGCCCTCCAGCGCGCCGTAGACGATGCTCTGGGCGACGGTCTTCTTGCCGTCGAGGAGGATCTTGCTGACCAGCTGGCTCACCAGCGGGGACCCGTAGACCGGGTCGACAACGATCGGGCGCTTCGGGGCGGGACCCTTGCGAGGCATATCTCTTAACCCTTCTTCGCGCCGTAGCGGCTGCGAGCCTGCTTGCGGTTCTTGACGCCCTGGGTGTCGAGCGAGCCGCGGATGATCTTGTAACGGACGCCGGGCAGGTCCTTCACACGACCGCCGCGGACGAGCACCATCGAGTGCTCCTGCAGGTTGTGACCGACACCCGGGATGTAGGCCGTGACCTCGACGCCGGACGAGAGGCGAACACGCGCGACCTTGCGCAGCGCCGAGTTCGGCTTCTTCGGGGTCGTGGTGTACACGCGGGTGCACACGCCGCGGCGCTGGGGCGAGCCCTTGAGCGCGGGCGTCTTGCTCTTGCTGACCTTGTCAGTGCGGCCCTTGCGGACCAACTGCTGAATAGTAGGCACCGGCTGGTATCTCTTTCGTCGTGGTTCCTCGGACGCCCCGAGGGGCGTAGGTCTAGCTGGTGCGGCGAGCGTCTAGGCGGCGCGCGGACGCGGCCTCACCTTGAGCGGATCGTCGCTTGGATGTCGACGCCGCGCATCCCAAGGACGCGTGCGGCGCAAACGTGGCTCGGTTGCCCGAACACAACGAATAAGACTAGTGCTAGCCCCTCGGTCGACCAAAATCGTCGGTGAGCGGCATTACCAGCCGAAACGTCGCTGCCACCCTACCGCCTCGACCCCTGAGGGCTGAAATCGGCGTTGTCGGCGTCCGTCGGGTCGAATCGGACGCGCGCCAGCCGACACCCGGCGATCGCGCGGCGCGGCGTCCAAAGCTCGTCGGATTCGTCCCGAAAACGGCGCCGACGTCGACCCCAGCCGGCCCCGAGGACGAGCGAGGCCCCCGCTCGCCGAGCGGGGGCCTCACACAACAGCACTGCGATCAGCGAAGATCGCCCAGGTCGTACTCGTCCAGCGCCACGGACGAGGTGCCCGTGATGTCGTAGTCGTACGGATCGTAGGACAGGTCGTAGGCCGCGGCGCGAGCCTCGGCGGTCGGCTCGACCCGGATGTTGCGGTAGCGGTCGAGACCGGTACCCGCCGGGATGAGCTTGCCCAAGATGACGTTCTCCTTGAGGCCGACCAGGGAGTCCGACTTGGCGTGGATCGCCGCGTCGGTGAGCACCTTGGTGGTCTCCTGGAAGGACGCCGCAGAGAGCCACGACTCGGTGGCCAGCGACGCCTTGGTGATGCCCATGAGCACCGGACGACCCTGAGCGGGCGTGAGCCCCTCGGTGACCGCCCGACGGTTCTCGGTCTCGAACAGGGCGCGATCGACCAGGTCACCCGGGAGGATCGTGGTGTCGCCCGACTCGATCACGGTCACGCGGCGCAGCATCTGCCGAATGATGATCTCGATGTGCTTGTCGTGGATCGGAGCGCCCTGCGTCCGGTACACGGCCTGCACCTCTTCGACCAGGTGCTCCTGGACCTTACGCAGACCGTTGACGCGCAGGATGTCCTGCGGGTCGAGCGTGCCTGCGTAGAGCTGCTGACCGGCGTCCACGTGATCACCATCGTTGATCGAGTGGTGGACGAGGTTGGCGTCGTCCCACTCCAAGCGCACGCGGCGCGGCAGCGGGTACTCCAGATCCTCTTCGCCGTCGTCGCGGACGATCACCAGCTTGCGCTGACGCTCGCCCTCTTCGATCTTGACGCGTCCGGCGGCCTCGGCGATCGGGGCCTTGCCCTTGGGCGTCCGGGCCTCGAAGAGCTCGACCACGCGGGGCAGACCCTGAGTGATGTCGTCGCCGGCCACACCACCGGTGTGGAAGGTACGCATCGTCAGCTGGGTGCCCGGCTCGCCGATGGACTGCGCCGCGACGATACCGACCGCCTCGCCGACGTCGACGAGCTTGCCGGACGCCAGCGAGCGGCCGTAGCACATCGCGCAGGTGCCGGTCGCGGCCTCACACGTCAGGACCGAGCGGACCTTGACCTCGGTGACGCCCGCGGCCACGAACTGCTTGATCAGCGCGTCGCCGAGGTCGACCCCAGCCTCGGCCAGCACGTTGCCCTTGGCGTCCGATACGGCGGACGCCAGCGTGCGGGCGTACACGGCGGTCTCGACGTTGTGCGCCGGGATCGCCTTGCCGTCACGCATGGCCACGATGCTCTTGGTCAGGCCGCGCTCGGTGCCGCAGTCCTCCTCGCGGATGATCACGTCCTGGCTGACGTCGACGAGTCGACGGGTCAGGTAACCCGAGTCGGCGGTCCGCAGAGCGGTGTCGGCCTGGCCCTTACGGCCACCGTGGGTGGAGATGAAGTACTCCAGCACCGACAGGCCCTCGCGGAAGTTCGACTTGATCGGACGCGCGATGATCTCGCCCTTGGGGTTGGCCACCAGGCCTCGCATGGCGGCGATCTGGCGCATCTGCGTCATGTTTCCACGAGCACCGGAGTGGACCATCATGAAGATGGGGTTGTCCTTCGTGAAGTTCGCCTCCATCGCCGCGGTCAGCTCGTTGGTGGCGTCGGTCCACAGCTGGACGAGCTCCTGCTGGCGCTCCTCCTCGGTGACCTTGCCGCGCTCGAACTGGCGCGTGATCTTCGCCGCACGGGCGTCGTAGGCCGCCAGGATCTCCGGCTTGTTGGGCGGAGTCTGCACGTCGCCGATCGACACCGTCACGCCCGACTGCGTGGCCCACTTGAAGCCGATGTCCTTCAGGCGGTCGAGCGCACGCGCCACGACGACCTTGGGGTACTTCTCGGCCAGCTCGTTCACGATCGCGCCGAGCTTCTTCTTGCCCACCTCGGCGTTGACGTACCCGAAGTCGGCCGGCAGCGCGTCGTTGAACAGGGCGCGTCCGAGCGTGGTCTCGAGCACGAACGTGCCGTCCTCGCGGACCGGAACACCGGCCGGCGGCGCGTTGCGCAGCCGGATGGTGACCTTCGAGCCGATCTCGATGTCGCCGTTGTCGTAGGCCATGTGGGCCTCGTCCTTGGACGCGAAGTGACGACCCTCGCCCTTGCCCCCGTCGGCCATCAGCGTCAGGAAGTAGTGGCCGATGATCATGTCCTGCGTGGGCAGCGTCACCGGACGTCCGTCAGCGGGCTTCAGGATGTTGTTGGTCGACAGCATCAGGATGCGTGCCTCGGCCTGCGCCTCCGCGGACAGCGGCAGGTGCACGGCCATCTGGTCGCCGTCGAAGTCGGCGTTGAAGGCGGTGCAGACGAGCGGGTGCAGCTGGATGGCCTTGCCCTCGATCAGCTGCGGCTCGAACGCCTGAATGCCGAGTCGGTGCAGGGTGGGTGCACGGTTCAGCAGCACGGGGTGCTCGGCGATGACCTCTTCGAGGACGTCCCACACCACCGGACGATGGCGCTCCACCATGCGCTTGGCCGACTTGATGTTCTGGGCCAGGTTCAGGTCGTCCAGACGCTTCATGACGAACGGCTTGAACAGCTCGAGCGCCATCGTCTTCGGCAGGCCGCACTGGTGCAGCTTGAGCTGCGGGCCGACCACGATGACCGAACGGCCCGAGTAGTCGACGCGCTTGCCGAGCAGGTTCTGGCGGAAGCGTCCCTGCTTGCCCTTGAGCATGTCGGAGATCGACTTGAGCGGACGGTTCCCCGGGCCGGTGACCGGACGCCCGCGGCGTCCGTTGTCGAACAGCGAGTCGACGGCCTCCTGCAGCATCCGCTTCTCGTTGTTGACGATGATCTCGGGCGCGCCGAGGTCAAGGAGTCGCTTGAGGCGGTTGTTGCGGTTGATGACGCGGCGGTATAGGTCGTTGAGATCGGAGGTCGCGAAGCGGCCACCGTCCAGCTGCACCATCGGACGAAGGTCCGGCGGGATGACCGGGACGGCGTCCAGCACCATGCCGGCCGGGGTGTTGGTCGTGTTGAGGAACGCAGACACCACCTTGAGGCGCTTGAGCGCGCGCGTCTTGCGCTGGCCCTTGCCGGTGCGGATGGTCTCGCGGAGACGCTCCGACTCCTCCTGCAGGTCGAAGTCGCGCAGGCGACGCTTGATCGCCTCGGCGCCCATGAAGCCCGCGAAGTACTTGCCGAAGCGGGACTTCATCTCGCGGTAGAGAATCTCATCGCCCTCGAGGTCCTGAACCTTGAGCCCCTTGAAGCGGGCCCACACGGCGTCCAGGCGATCCAGGTCACGCTGCGCGCGGTCGCGGAGCAGCTTGGCGTCGCGCTCGCCGAGGTCGCGGACCTTCTTCTTGAGGTCGGCCTTCGCACCCTCGGACTCGAGCTGGGCCAGGTCCTCTTCGAGCTTGGACAGGCGAGCCTCGATGTCGGAGTCGCGGCGAGCCTCAAGCTGCTTGCGCTCGACCTCGACCTTGGCCTCCAGCGACGGCAGGTCGCGGTGACGCGCCTCCTCGTCGACGGCGGTGATCATGTAGGCCGCGAAGTAGATGACCTTCTCCAGGTCCTTCGGCGCGATGTCCAGCAGGTAGCCCAGCCGGCTCGGTACGCCCTTGAAGTACCAGATGTGGGTCACGGGGGCGGCCAGCTCAATGTGGCCCATGCGCTCGCGACGGACGTTGGAGCGGGTCACCTCGACGCCGCAGCGCTCGCAGATGATGCCCTTGAAGCGCACGCGCTTGTACTTGCCGCAGTAGCACTCCCAGTCGCGGGTCGGACCGAAGATCTTCTCGCAGAACAGGCCGTCGCGCTCGGGCTTGAGCGTGCGGTAGTTGATGGTCTCGGGCTTCTTGACTTCACCGTGCGACCACTCGCGGATCTGGTCGGCGGTCGCCAGACCGATGCGGAGCTCGTCGTAGAAGTTGACGTCCAGCACAGTTGTTTCACTTTCTCCCGCCTGCGGCGGGAACCTCAGTCAGCGTCAGTTGGTCTGTAGGGGATTCGGTTCGGACGCCGTGGCGAGTTGCGCCGACGGCGTCCGAACGCTCGTCACACTTCGTCGATCGCGGTGAAGGAGTCGGCTCCGGGGCGGCGGGACAGGTCGATCCCGAACTCCTCGGCACGGTGATAGTCGTCCTCGGAGTCACGCAGCTCGACGACCGTGCCGTCCGAGCTGAGCACCTCCACGTTCAGGCACAAAGACTTCATCTCCTTGACCAGAACCTTGAACGACTCCGGGATGCCCGGCTCGGGGATGTTCTCGCCCTTGACGATGGCCTCGTAGACCTTCACGCGGCCGGGAACGTCGTCGGACTTGATCGTCAGCAGCTCCTGCAGGGCCCAGGCGGCGCCGTACGCCTCCATGGCCCACACCTCCATCTCGCCGAACCGCTGGCCGCCGAACTGGGCCTTACCGCCCAGCGGCTGCTGCGTGATCATCGAGTACGGACCGGTCGAGCGAGCGTGGATCTTGTCGTCGACCAGGTGGTGCAGCTTGAGCATGTAGACGTAGCCGACGCCCACCTTGTCCGGGTAGGGCTCGCCGGAGCGGCCGTCGAACAGCTGCGCCTTGCCGTCGGTGTCGACCAGGCGCATGCCGTCGCGCTGCGGCAGCCCGTAGCGCAGCAGGCCGGAGATCTCGTCCTCGTTGGCACCGTCGAAGACCGGGGTCGCCACGCGGGCGTCCGGGCCGACGTGGCCGAGGCCGAGCTCGCGCAGGCGCTTGGCCCACGGCTCGTCGCAGTCGCCGACATCCCAGCCGGAGTGAGCGATCCAGCCGAGGTGCATCTCCAGCACCTGGCCGACGTTCATGCGGCTCGGAACACCCAGCGGGTTGAGCACGATGTCGACGGGCGTGCCGTCCTCCAGGAACGGCATGTCCTCGATCGGCAGGATCTTGGAGATGACGCCCTTGTTGCCGTGGCGTCCGGCGAGCTTGTCGCCCTCCGAGATCTTGCGCTTCTGAGCGACGTAGACGCGGACCAGCTGGTTCACGCCCGGGGGCAGCTCGTCGCCGGCCTCGCGGTCGAAGACGCGGACGCCGATGACCGTTCCGGACTCGCCGTGCGGCACCTTCATCGAGGTGTCGCGCACCTCGCGCGCCTTCTCGCCGAAGATCGCGCGGAGCAGGCGCTCCTCGGGCGTGAGCTCGGTCTCGCCCTTGGGCGTGACCTTGCCGACCAGGATGTCGCCCGTGCCCACCTCGGCGCCGATGCGGACGATGCCGCGCTCGTCGAGGTCGGCGAGCATGTCGTCGCCGATGTTCGGGATGTCGCGGGTGATCTCCTCGGCGCCCAGCTTGGTGTCGCGGGCGTCGATCTCGTGCTCCTCGATGTGGATCGAGGTGAGGATGTCCTCCTGCACGATCCGCTGGGAGAGGATGATCGCGTCCTCGTAGTTGAGGCCGTTCCACGGCATGAACGCCACCAGCAGGTTGCGTCCGAGCGCGAGCTCGCCGCGATCGGTGCAGGCGCCGTCGGCCAGGGGCTGACCCACCTCGACGCGGTCGCCGGGGGCGACCAGCGGACGCTGGTTGATGCAGGTCGTCTGGTTGGACCGGACGAACTTCTCCAGGCGGTAGGTGCGCAGCGTGCCGTCGTCGTTCATGACGTCGATCAGGTCGGCCGACACGGACGTGACAACGCCGGACGCCTCCGCGATCGTGACCTCGCCCGCGTCCACGGCACCGCGGTACTCCATGCCGGTGCCGACCAGCGGAGCCTCGTTGCGGATCAGCGGGACCGCCTGGCGCTGCATGTTGGCGCCCATCAGGGCACGCGATGCGTCGTCGTGCTCGAGGAACGGGATCAGGGCCGTCGCGACCGACACCATCTGGCGCGGCGAGACGTCCATGTACTGAACCTGCGCGGGCAGGACCTCGTCGGCCTCGCCGTCCTTGCGACGGACCAGCACGCTGTCCTCGGTGAAGCGACCCTTGTCGTCCAGCTTCGCGTTGGCCTGAGCGATGACGAAGCGGTCTTCCTCGTCGGCGGTCAGGTAGTCGATCTGCTCGGTGACGTGGCCGTTCTCAACCTTGCGGTACGGCGTCTCGATGAAGCCGAACGCGTTCACCCGGGCGAAGGACGCCAGCGAGCCGATCAGGCCGATGTTGGGGCCTTCAGGGGTCTCGATGGGGCACATGCGTCCGTAGTGGGACGTGTGGACGTCGCGGACCTCCATGCCGGCGCGGTCACGCGAGAGACCGCCCGGGCCGAGCGCCGACAGGCGACGCTTGTGCGTCAGGCCGGCGAGCGGGTTGTTCTGGTCCATGAACTGGCTCAGCTGCGACGTGCCGAAGAACTCCTTCAGCGCCGCCACCACCGGACGGATGTTGATCAGCGTCTGCGGCGTGATCGCCTCGATGTCCTGGGTGGTCATGCGGTCGCGGACCGTGCGCTCGAGGCGTCCAAGACCGATGCGGAGCTGGTTCTGGATCAGCTCACCGACCGTGCGGAGGCGACGGTTGCCGAAGTGGTCGATGTCGTCGGTCTCGACCGGGAGATCGCCCAACTCGAGCTTGCCCTCGTGCAGCGCGACGATGTAGCGGATCGCCGAGACGATGTCCTCCATCGTGAGGACCTGCTGATCAAACGGTTGGTCGAGGCCGAGCTTCTTGTTGATCTTGTACCGACCGACCTTGGCCAGGTCGTACCGCTTCGGGTTGAAGTAGTAGTTCTCGAGCATGGTCTGCGCCGCTTCGCGCGTGGGCGGCTCGCCCGGACGCAGCTTGCGGTACAGGTCGAGCAGCGCGTCGTCGGTGCCGGTCGTGTGATCCTTCTCCAGGGTCAGCCGGATCGACTCGTAGTCGCCGAACTCCTCCAGGATCTGCTCGGTCGTCCAGCCCAGGGCCTTGAGCAGCACGGTCACGTTCTGCTTGCGCTTGCGGTCCACGCGGACGCCGACCATGTCGCGCTTGTCGACCTCGAACTCCAGCCACGCACCACGGCTCGGAATGATCTTGCAGGTGAAGATGTCCTTGTCGGACGTCTTGTCGGGGGTCTGCTCGAAGTAGACGCCGGGCGAGCGCACCAGCTGCGACACGACGACACGCTCGGTGCCGTTGATCACGAAGGTGCCCTTCGACGTCATCAGCGGGAAGTCGCCCATGAACACCGTCTGGCTCTTGATCTCGCCGGTGTCGTTGTTCATGAACTCCGCGGTGACGAACAGCGGCGCGGCGTACGTGACGTCGCGATCCTTGCAGTCCTCCACCGAGTACTTCGGATCCTCGAACCGGTGGTCGCGGAAGCTCAGCGACATCGTCTGGCTCAGGTCCTCGATCGGGGAGATCTCTTCGAAGATCTCCTCCAGACCGGATTTGGTATTGATGTCCGTCCGTCCCTCGGCCTGAGCCTGCGCGACGCGTTCGCGCCACACGTCGTTGCCGATGAGCCAGTCGAACGAGTCAACTTGCAGGTCGAGCAAATTGGGGACTTCCAGGGGTTCTGCGATCTTCGCGAAGGAGATGCGCCCACTGGTAGAGACGACATTGGTGTTCTTCGACGCAACGCGCGAGACGGCCAAGGTTCGGTGTCCTTCCTCAAGACCCGGGCAAAGGGGTTCTTTGCATGCGAAACGGCCCGTGTCAAGTGCCACGGGTCGTCAAGAGGGGCAAAGCTAGAGCATAGACCACCCAAGGAGAGTCTTGCAAACGCGCACATCGTGCGCTACAAGCCCGGGGGCCTCCGCTGGGACGGCCACGTCGCCGGATCAGCGCCATTCCGAGGAAGGAATGTGGCGATCATACCCTCGGACGTGCGCGTTCGCACGCACCGGAGGCCGGAAGACGCCTGCGGGCCCGATTTGCACCGCCTGATCAGTCCGGCTTGGGCGTCCGCTCGCTACGTTGAGCCCATCCCCGCGCCACGGATCGAATGTCGTTTGAGCCCCCATCCCGGGACGCCCCGGGCGCGAGCCGCCACGGCGTCCGGTGATCGACGGATGCTCAGGTCAGCTCGGGACTGCACGGCTCTCCCCAGCGGCCACACTCGAGTCGGCAGACAAACACGAAGGCGGGCCCCAGGGGGCCCGCCTTCGCGGTGATTGATGGCGCGAACGCCAGGGGTCACTTGATGGTGACGGCGGCGCCGGCAGCCTCGAGCTGCTCCTTGGCCTTGGCGGCAGCCTCGCGGGTGACCTTCTCCAGGACGGCCTTGGGGGCAGCCTCGACGAGGTCCTTGGCCTCCTTGAGGCCCAGGTTCGTGAGAGCGCGCACCTCCTTGATGACCTGGATCTTCTTGTCGCCGGCGGAGTCGAGGATGACGTCGACCTCGTTCGAGACCTCCTCCTCCTCGGCGGCTTCGGCGGCGGGGGCGGCGCCACCGACGGCGGCGACAGCCACGGGAGCCGCGGCGGTGACGCCGAAGGTCTCCTCGAACTGCTTCACGAACTCGGAGAGCTCGATCAGCGTCATCTCCTTGAACGCCTCAAGGAGCTCTGCACTAGTGAGCTTGGCCATGTTGGCTTCCTTTCGAATTACTTACTCTGCAGCGTCTGCCGCGTCGTCTGCCTCAGCAGCGGGCGCTGCATCGGTTGCCGGGGTCGTCCCGGCCTGCTTCTGGGCTTCCAGGGCGGCCAGGACGCGAGCGGCCTGGCTGAGCGGTGCGGCGAACAGGCCAACGGCCTTGGCAAGATTGCCGTTCATCGCACCCGCGAGCTTGGCGAGCAGGACCTCGCGGCTCTCGAGATCGGCCAACTTCTTGACCGCATCGGCATCGAGGACGCGACCGTCCATGACACCGCCCTTGATGACCAGAAGCGGATTCGCCTTCGCGAAGTCACGGATGCCCTTGGCCACGGTGGCGACGTCGCCGCGAATGAACGCGATGGCCGTCGGGCCGTGGAGCTGGTCATCAAGCCCGTCGATCCCGGCCTGCTTGGCCGCGATCTTGGTCAGCGTGTTCTTCGTGACGGCATAGGTGGCGTTCTCACCGAGAGACCTGCGGAACTCCTTCAGGCTCTTGACGGTGAGACCGCGGTACTCGGTCAGCACGGCGGCGTTTGCGGAAGCGAACTGCTCCGTCATCTCCGCGACCGCTGCTGCCTTGTCCGGCTTCGCCATGGGTCTCCTCCACTTCTATTCGTCAGGCCTACCTCCGCGGGCAAACAAAAAGGCCCTGAACGCACAGGACGTTCGGGGCCACGCGATCGAGCAAGCTCGGCGGTATTCACGATACGCCTGCGCGGGCTTTCCTCGTCTTGCGACGACACCTGCGGTCTTCGGCAACGGACACTCTAGTCCAGGGGCCAGGGGGGCCCCAAATCGTTGGACGCCGACGCCGCTAGCCCCGCTCCGTGACGTTCACTTGTGTAACTTCCCAGTCACAACGTTGTCCGGAGAACGTCAGACAGTCGCCAAAGACGGGCTTTGCCCCTAGATTCCCTCCAGCGCGTCGGCCGCGCCCTTGGTGGCCGCCGCATTCAAGGAGGAAAACACAGTGACCAACCATCGTTTCGTCGCCGCTGGCCTGTCCAGCCTGGTGATCGCCTCGCTAGCCCTGACCGGGTGCGGCTCCCGCACCGACAGCGGTGCCGCGGCCACGACCAACAAGGTAGCCAAGATCGCCGTCATCGCGCCGCTCACCGGCGACCTGTCGGTCATGGGTCTCGGCATCAAGAACTCGGTCGACCTGGCGATTCAGCAGGCCAACAAGGCCAACGCCATCCCCGGCTGGACGCTCCAGCTGGAGGCCCAGGATGATCAGGCGACCCCGGACGTCGGCGCGAACGCCGCGACCAAGGTCTCCGCTGACAAGGCCGTCGTCGCCGTCGTCGGCACGCTGAACTCGGGCGTCGCGCAGTCCGTCCAGCCGATCCTGAACACCGCCAACATCACGATGGTCTCGCCGGCCAACACCAACCCGGCGCTGACCCAGGGCGCCGATACGGCGAACCCGAAGCGCACGTACCCGAACTACTTCCGCGTCTGCACCACGGACGCCGTGCAGGGTCCGTTCGCTGCGCAGTACGTGTACAACACGCTCGGGTTCAAGAGCGTCGCCGTCGTCAACGACAAGAAGCCCTACGGCCAGGGCCTGGCCGAGGCCTTCGCCAAGGAGTTCACCAAGCTCGGAGGCACGCTCGTGGCCAACGAGACCGTGAACAAGGACGACAAGGACTTCTCCGCCGTCATCACCAACATGAAGGCCAAGAACCCGCAGCTCGTCTATTTCGGCACGGAGTTCCAGCTCGCCGGCCCGATGAGCTCGCAGATGAAGGCCGCCGGCCTGAACGTTCCGCTCATGGGCGGCGACGGCATCTACGACGACAAGTACATCTCGCTCGCCGGCGCCAAGTCGGACGGCGACATGGCCACCTCCGTCGGCGCCCCCATCGAGACCCTCGCCTCCGGCAAGGGCTTCCTGGACGCCTACAAGGCTGGCGGCTTCAAGGACGGCTACTCCGCGTACGGCGCCTACGGCTACGACGCTGCCAACGCCATCATCGCTGCCCTGAAGACGTCGCTCCCGAGCGCCGCCGACGGCGCCGCGGCCCGCAAGGCCACGGTGGACGCGATGGCGAAGGTGTCGTTCGACGGCGCCACCGGCAAGGTCGCCTTCGACCAGTACGGCGACGCCGTGTCCAAGACCCTGACGGTCTACGCCGTTCAGGGTGGCAAGTGGGTCGCCAAGTCGACCGGCGACCTGAAGTAACCGTTCATACCCGCCCGAGGGGGGGCCACTTTGGTGGCCCCCCCTCGCCACATGTGGAGCCAGTATGATTCTCGATCCCCTCATCAACGGCCTGTCGCTCGGCGCTTTGTACGCGTTGATCGCGGTGGGCTACACCGTCGTGTACGGCATCGTCCAACTCATCAACTTCGCCCACGGCGAGATCTTCATGGTGGGGGCTTTCGGAGCCCTGTCCACCTGGATCGTGCTCGGTCGGGCGACCAACAACCTCTCGTGGTGGATGCTGCCCCTGATGATCCTCGGCGGCATGATCGTGGGCATCGCAGTAGCAGTGTTGATGGAGCGTTTCGCGTACCGTCCGCTGCGCCACGCGCCGCGCCTGGCTCCTCTCATCACGGCCATCGGTATCTCGGTCTTCCTGCAGGAGTTCGTCCGCCTCTTCTTCGGCATGATCCCCGGCTTCCCGGACGCCAAGGCTGCGGTCCCCTTCCCCCAGATCGAGTTCTTCACGGGCCCAGCCGTCAACCTAGGCTTCGCGGTGGTGCAGCGTGCGACCTTCTTCACCCTGGCCGCCCTCATCATCTGCTGGGGGTTCCTGTGGTGGTTCGTGAACCGCACCAAGCTCGGGCGCGCCATGCTCGCGACCTCGCAGGACGCCGATACCGCGCGTCTGATGGGCATTGACGTGGACAAGATCATCACCGTCGCCTTCGCCGTCGGCGCGGGCCTGGCTGCTATTGCTGGCGTGGCCCACGGCCTGCGCTACGGCAACATCGACTTCAAGATGGGCTTCCTGGCCGGACTCAAGGCGTTCACCGCTGCCGTCCTGGGAGGCATCGGGAATATCAACGGTGCCGTGGTCGGCGGGCTGGTCCTCGGGGTCGTCGAGTCGCTAGCGACCAGCCTGGTCACCGGCCAGTTCGGCGGCGCTGCTTGGAAGGACGTCTGGGCCTTCGTGTTGCTGATCATCGTGTTGGTGTTCCGCCCCCAGGGCATCATGGGCGCCAAGGTGGTGGACCGGGCATGAGAATCCCCACCGTCTTCACCCCCGCGCTGCAGCAGCGCTACTACGGGCTCGGCCGCATCCTCTCCATCCTTGGTGGGGTGGCGCTGCTGGCCAGCGCCTTCCTCCCGTGGGCGTATGGCCGAGACGCCATCGACGACATGACCTACGTGGGTAGCCCGTCGACCATTCAGTGGCTCGCGGCCTCCCTCGGCGTCCTCATGGCGCTGTGCGCTGGAATGACCTTCCTCGAGCCCTGGCTCATCTCACGTCAAGGCGTGCTGAGGTTGCTCGGACGCATCAGCAAGCGCTTCGGGTGGATCCGCGGCGCCAAGGCCTTCGGCACCGGCGCGCTCGTCCTGGTGGCAGTGATCGTCGTCACCATCGCCCTGGAACTCGGTGGAGCCGTCAACGTCGAGTACGGCGGCTGGATCGCCCTCGTGGCGTCCGGCCTGGCGTTCCTCGGATCTCGCCTGCTGACCGCCGGACGCGAGCCCAACCTAGACCGCGTCCCCAAGTACACCTGGCTCGAGATCGTCACCATCGCAGGGCTCCTGGCGGCGCTGCTTTTCGGGGCCGCCTACGCGCTCGCCCAGGACGATGGCGGCACCTTCGTCGCCGTCCTCGTCTACCTCGGAGTCCTCGCCACGGCCGCGCTGCGGACCGGTTTCGGCGCCTGGGTCTCGCTCGCGGGACGCCGACACCGGAACGTGCTCGTGGCCTCGGCGTTCGCCGTGGCGTTCTTCTTCCCGTTCACCCAGAACGGTTCGGACGCCAACATGTCGATCGCGACCCAGGTGCTGATCTTCGCCGCGACCGCCGTGGGGCTCAACATCGTCGTCGGCCTCGCAGGCCTGCTGGACCTGGGCTACATCGCGTTCCTCGGAGCTGGCGCCTTCACGGCCGCGGTGCTGTCGGAGTCTGCGTTCGCGACGTTCTTCAGCTGGAAGCCTCCGTTCATCGTAGTGATGCTCATCGCTGGCTGCATCTCCGCCACCCTGGGCCTGATCATCGGCTCACCCACGTTGCGCGTCTCGGGTGACTACCTGGCAATCGTTACGTTGGCGTTCGGTGAGATCTTCCGCATCACCATGAACAACCTGGACGGTAGCTCGGGCCCGAACGTGGTGCACGGCTCGTCCGGCATTCCGGCCATCCCGAACCTCGACCTGTTCGGGTTCAACTTCGGCGAGGCGCACAACATCCTGGGCATCGAGCTGGGGCGGTTCTCGAACTACTTCTTCGTGATGCTGCTGATCATGGGGTTCATCATCTTGGTGTTCACCCGCCTGAATCACAGCCGAATCGGCCGCGGCTGGGTCGCCATCCGCGAGGACGAGCGTGCGGCCGAGGCGATGGGCGTGAACGTGTTCGGTCTGAAGCTCCTCGCCTTTGCGGGTGGGGCGTTCCTGGCTGGCTTCGCGGGGGCGGTGAAGGCTCACGTGGATGTTTCAGTCGTGCCCGACCAGTACGTCTTCCTGGAGAGCGCGTTCCTGCTGGCGGCGGTCGTATTGGGCGGCATGGGCACGGTGATGGGTGTCCTACTCGGCGCCATCTTGCTGAAGCTCGTTCCGGAGAAGCTCCGCTTCATCAGCGAGTACCGCATGCTGATCTTCGGCCTTCTGATGGTCGCCATGATGCGCTTCCGTCCCGAGGGAATGATCCCCAACCAGCGTCGCGCGCTGGAGTTCCACGAGGACGACGACGAGCTCGTGGGTGAGATCGAGGACAACCTGCCTTACGAGTTCGTGGAGGTGAAGGCATGACGGCACTGGCACCTCAGTCGACGCATCACGTGTCCAAGGAGGTCATCCTGCAGGCCAGCGAGGTCACGATGAAGTTCGGTGGCCTGGTGGCGGTGGATGGCGTGAACCTGACGGTTCATGCCGGCGAAATCGTCGGCCTCATCGGACCGAACGGCGCGGGGAAGACAACCTTCTTCAACTGCCTGACCGGCATGTACAAGCCCACGACGGGGCGCGTCGAGTTCAACGGCGCGATTTTGCCCCCAAAGCCTCGCGAGGTGGTGGTGGCGGGGATGGCGCGAACGTTCCAGAACATTCGGCTCTTTCCCAACATGACGGCACTGGAGAACGTGATGGTTGGGCGCTATTGCCGGACCACGTCGGGCCCTGTGACCTCGATCGTCCACGGGCCGAAGTTCCGCCGCGAGGAGCAGGAGACGCGCGCTCGGGCGGCCGAGCTCCTCGAGTACGTGGGCCTCGGACACCAGGGGGCATCTCTAGCACGCAACCTCCCCTATGGGGATCAGCGTCGCCTGGAGATCGCCCGTGCTCTGGCCACCGACCCGAAGCTCCTGTTGCTCGACGAGCCGACGGCCGGCATGAATCCGCAAGAGACTCGCGAGGCAGAAGAGCTGATCTTCCGCATCAGGGACAGCGGCTTGGCCATCGTGGTGATCGAGCACGACATGAAGTTCATCTTCAACCTGTGTGATCGCGTGCTTTGCCTCGTCCGAGGCAAGACTCTCATCGAGGGCACGGCAACCGAGGTCCAGTCGGACCCGCGGGTGATCGAGGCCTACATCGGGTCACCCAAGACGAAGGAGGCACCCGATGCTTGAGGTCAAGGACCTCGTCGTCGCCTACGGCAAGGTCAAGGCGGTCAAGGGGATCAGCTTCTCCGTCGAGCACAACCAGGTGGTGTCCCTGCTCGGTACGAACGGTGCGGGCAAGACCACGACGCTGCGCACGATCTCTGGGCTGCTGCGTCCCGAGTCGGGCGAGGTCTGGTTCGAGGGTCAGCGGATCGACAAGATGCCGGCGCACAAGATCGTCCAGCTCGGCCTAGCGCACTCCCCCGAGGGACGCCGGATCTTCCCCAAATTGACGGTCGAGGACAATCTCATGCTGGGCGCCTTCGCGCGCAAGGATCATCAGGCGATCGCCGGCGATCTGGAGCGAGTGTTTGCCCTGTTCGACATCCTCAAGGAACGGCGCTCGCAGCCGGCTGGCACGTTCTCGGGTGGCGAGCAGCAGATGCTCGCCATCGGACGAGCCATGATGAGTCGGCCGCGACTGCTCATGCTCGATGAGCCGTCGATGGGCCTGTCACCGCTCATGATGCAGCGGATCATGAGCACCATCAGCGAGCTGCAGTCCGAGGGTGTCACGATCCTGTTGGTCGAGCAGAATGCTGCCGCAGCGCTTGACCTGTCCGATCACGCCTACGTGCTCGAGGTGGGATCGATCACCCTGGAGGGCAGCGGAAAGCAACTGCTCGGTGATGACAGGGTCAAGAAGGCGTATCTCGGCGAGGACTAATTGTTGCGGGGCATGAGGTTGCTGACACGGGTGGGGATGTGAAGCGAGGCAGGTCCTGCCGGCGACAAGATGAGGGTGTCGAGCCGTCATCACGTCGAGTCAGCCGGAAGGAACCTGCCTCATGTCCCACGCTAATGCCCCGTTGACCCCT
>Ga0208823_1000766_pt1 | contig 26485 bp, 24 predicted proteins | sample AD_UKC075_MetaG_FD_184440 | JGI IMG/M metagenome (GOLD analysis project Ga0208823, IMG submission 184440) | Active sludge microbial communities of municipal wastewater-treating anaerobic digesters from USA - AD_UKC075_MetaG (SPAdes) (version 2) | ecosystem: Engineered > Bioreactor > Anaerobic >... | reverse complement strand
TCCGCCAGCAGCCCTGCAACGGTACTAGCCCAGGTAATAACGGGGCGCTCCCTGCCATGTTCAATGATGACCACCTGTTGGCCGCTTTCAATGACAATGCAGTCGGATTGAATCTCCGCCTCAAGGGCCGGTATTACCCGTTGATATTCTGGATCCACCTTGATATTGGCATCAGTCAATATATCTGCCACCACTGTCCTGGTGGACAACACTTCAATCTCTCCCTGTTCTGTTACGACAGTAATCTGCCGGGGATGGGCACCGGGAGGCAGGAAAGCCAAGGCAAGGATGACTGTGAGAGCTGCGGATCGTAAGGCAAGGCAATTCTTGTTCATGGAAATCACTCCAATGGTAAGACTTGGCTCAGTAATGATGATTCCGTTATATAGAATTATATACTACCGGACAAGGGATTGAGGCTGGTAATTGGTGGTAATGAGAATTGCCCGGAGGCAGTGCATTGTCACAATATTCTATCCGGAAATACTCATGGTATAACTTGCATAGCCCCCCGTGAGATTGTAGACATCAAAACCTTTTTGCAGTAGGAAGCGAAAGCCTATATTTGCCCGATAGCCAATACGGCAATAGATGACGACCTTTTTATCAGGGTCAATTTCCTGATAACGGTTTCGCAGCTCATCCACAGGCATGTGGATTGCTCCCTCGATATAACCCTTGGCATATTCCTCTTTCGTGCGGCAGTCGAGGATGGTGATATCTTCTTCTTTCCTGAGAACATCCAGTTGCCGGGGAGAGATAATCCGCCCTTCCTGCCTGATTGCGTTACTGGCGATCATGCCCGCAACGATGACGGGATCTCTGGCTGAGCCAAAGGGAGGCGCATAGGCCAGGTCGAGATTTTCCAGGTCAAAAACAGTCAGACCGGCGTAGATGGCAGTTGCTAATACGTCGATTCTCTTGTCAACCCCTTCCCAGCCAACTATTTCCGCCCCCAAGATGCGGCCGGTAAATTCCTCCACCACCATCTTGCAGATCATCCACCTGGCGCCGGGGTAATAGCCCGCGTGATGAAGGGAGGGGCTGTAACAGACAAAGAATTTCCTGCCCAATTCCTTAGCCTGCCCTTCCGTGAGGCCGGTGCGGGCCAGGGTAATGTCGCAGGCCTTGAGGATACTTGTCCCCTGCACTCCCTTAAACAGCAATTTACCCCCGGCGGCATTGGCACCTGCAACCCGCCCCTGTTTATTGGCGCTGCCGGCCAGGGGGATGCGCACCATCTGTTTAGCGACCAGGTGCAAAGACTCCACAATATCCCCGGCGGCGTAGATGTCAGGCTGGCTTGTCTGCATTGTGGCATCAACCGCCAGTCCGCCGCTTTCCCCGATTCTCAGGCCGGAGTTTTTCGCTAGTGCCAGTTGGGGATTGCTGCCTATGGCCACCACCACCAAGTCGGCAGCAATTCTATCGCCATTAGACAGCTCTACTTCTTCCACCCTAGCGCTTCCGTGAATTGCAGTCAGGGCCGCTCCCAGTTTTACATCAATCCCCTTCTCCTGCAAATGCCTCTCCAGGGGAATTGAAAATTCCGGGTCAAAGCCTGCTGCCAGTTGCGGCGCCAATTCGACAATGGCAGTTTTTATTCCCTGCTTGTGGAAAGCTTCAGCGGTTTCCAGACCGATAAAACCTCCGCCCACCACAACGGCAGATTTAACTCCGTCTAAATTTTGCCGGACTTTCACAGCTTCATCAACAGTAAATAAGTTGTATACCCCTGGCAGCTCGATTCCCGGAAGCTTCGGGACCACTGGCTTGCTGCCCGGGGCAAGAATGAGCTTGTCATACCCTTCCCTGAATACTCCCTCTTCATTTTGCACCTCAACCGCTTTTTCTTCCGGCAAAATCTTCAGCACCTCGTGGTTAACCCTGACGTCGATATTAAACCTGTCCTTAAATAACTGAGGAGTAACCAGGAGCAGGTTCCCCTCTCCCTTGATATCGCCACCCACATAGTACGGCAGGCCACAGTTGGCAAAGGAAACATAAGGGCCTTTTTCAAAGATAATTATTTCGGCCTCTTCATTAACCCGCCGGGCCTTTACAGCGGCAGAGGCCCCTGCGGCAACTCCGCCGACGACAATTATTTTCATTAAATTCCCTCCCAGCCCTGCGACACCTGGGACAGGCCCATTCGGTCGCATTGCAGATATCGCTTAATGTTGATTCTCGGAAGTACAGTAAAAACCTGCCCAATCCAGGTAATAGACTTACTAAAGTCACGATTGTACAAAAAAGAGGACCGTCCCCGATTTGTACGGTTAGTTTTCGATGCCCTTGCGGGCCATGACCCCCTGGGTGTAGTAGTGCTTGACTTCCTGCATCTCGGTGACCAGGTCGGCCCTGGCAATGAGCTCGGCAGTGGCTCCCCGGCCGGTGAGGACCAATTCCACTTCCGGGGCTTTTGCCTCGATGAGGTCCTCCACATCTTGCCAGCTCACCAGGCCAAAATGCAGGGCGACAACCAATTCATCGAGGATGACCACTTGGTATTCGCCGCTGCTGGTAGCCTCCCGGGCCAGAGCCAGCCCCTGGCGGATGAGGTCGACATATTCCCGGGGAGGCTCCCCCGGCGGGAATATCACTGCCTGTTTGCGCCATTTGGCCAGCTCCTCCTCCGGCATGCTGCCCTCCTTGACGACGAAAAAAGGCTTTCCCACTGTCTTCAGGGTAAGGTTGGGCGATATACGGGACAAGATCTTGTGTTCGCTGTAAGTTGCCGTCTTCATAAACTGCATGAACAACACCTTCTTGCCGGCACCCAGGGCCCGCAAGGCCAGGCCCATTGCCGCAGTGGTCTTGCCTTTGCCATTGCCGGTATATACCTGAACGTATCCCCTAGCTGTCATCTCTCTGCCTCCTTTAAAGGACGACTGTATATTTCAGTATACCTCATTCTGCCCCTGATGCGCTCCGACTGCATCAGGCTGATCTTTTTCACTTCCATCGCCAAGGGCTCCCGGGGGCCCAGGCCCCAAAGGTCCAGTTCCCGGGGCAGGACCAGCTCCCTCCCCAGGGTAAGATGGGGCTTATACTTTCGCCTTTCCAAGGCAAAGCCCCTGCCCACAAGGGAGTCCCGCAACTGTCGGTGGAGGGGCTCCAGGCTTTCCCCCTCCACTCCCAGCCAGTAGATATCGCCGCAGGGTCGGGAAAACCGCCCCAGTTCGCCCACAGCAACTGTAAATGCAGGAAACTGCAGCTCATCCATGGCCCCTTGGACAGCACTTACCCTGTTGGTCTCGCCAATGAACACCAGGGTCAGGTGCAAGTTTTCTGCCGGTGTAAACCTGCCCTTGCGGGCATGGGGCTTAAGGCCCTCAATAACCCTGCATACTCCAGCCCTGGTCTTGTCATCGAGGTTAATGGCAATAAACAGACGCAATTACTGGCCCCCCTTCGCCAAATCCTTGTAAATTTGCTCCATCTCCTTGACCCTTTCGGTATCTGCCTCTTTGCCTCCGTAGCGGCTGGGGATGTAAAGATCCCTTATCTCCCGAGGCCCATGGGGAAAGACTGTCTCCGCCTTCACCCGGACATCCAGGGATGTATCCTGGGGAGACAACTCAATCTTGTTGGCGGCGAGTTTCGCCAGGAATTTGCGGTAATAATAGCGCACCAGTTCTCCCGGTTCAGCGGGTGGCCTTTTGGGCAATAACCGCCTGCGCCGCTTCTTGCGCTGTCTCTTAATATACTCCCTCTCCTCGACATAACTCAGCCCCAGGTAACTGCGCTCTCCTGCCTTAACTATCATCCTGTAGAGGATAAATATCGCCGCGGCCACCAGCAGGGCCAGGAGGATCTTTTCCAAAAGGTCCAGGTTGATAACGGCCTCTTCTCCAGCTTCCAGGGGCGGTGGCTCCCCGCCGCCGGTACCAGGGGGTTCCCCTCCCGGCCAAGGTTCGGAGGGATATTTTGGATCCAGGCCTTTAAAGGAATCCATAAACCATTCAATCAGCCTCAACACCATTTGCACCGGCCACAGCAGCATGGCGGCAAACTTCTTCACTGCCTCCAGCAGAAAAGTGCGCACATCTTTTACTGCGGTGAGGAGAAATACTGACCCGACAAAAATTAAGTACCTGATGTTGGATTTGCGCAAACGCCGGATTTCCATGCCTGCCTCCACGTGCCGAATGGATCGGATCAGCAGGATCTGGGAGAGAGAGTAGACAAAGATAAAGGGCGCTGCCAGGGCAACTGACTTATCCAGATTGGGCATTAATGAGCGCATCCAAAGGTCAATGGCATAAAGGATCCCCGCTTTTTTTCAGATTGGCGGCATAATCTCTGGTGCTGCCCCGGTGCAGCCACCTGTCGACATAGACAATGAGCAGGGGAACCGTAATGATAAAAAACGCAAGGGCAACCCGGTTGTGGAAAAAGTGCAGCGGAGCCAGCAGCAGCAGGGCACTTAACCGAAAAACTTTCCCCCACCTGCGGCTGACATGGTAAAACAGGCACACCCCCACCATCCACAGGAAGATTATCGCCATGGATTCCAGCGGCGCAAAATAAACAAAGATCAGCAACAGGGAGTACAGCAGGGAAGTGACGGCCAGCAGTTCCAGCAGAATTATACTAAGCATTTTTCCGGCTCCTGTATTTAATGATACTGCTGTTCAACTCATCGAGATGTTGATCTTCGATGGCAATGACCACTGTGCGGGGAACGGCCTTGGCCAGCAGGTCAAGGGGTTCAATATAGGTGTCGAGGATTCTGGGGGTGATTATTACTGCTGTAGTGAAGTTGCCGCGCATCTTCCTTATATCCCGCAGGGTATTTTCGAAAAAACCGGGGATGCGAAAGTGAATGCTGCCCAGGGTATGGAGCAAATTGTCGAGATGGGCTGCTCCCAAGCCGGTATGGTATAAGTACCCCCTGCGCCCGGCTGCATCGTTGTAGGCATTGGTGGCCAGGCCATAGGGAATGCTTTGGGCTTCAAACTCTTCCAGGGCGGCCCTGGCCAGAGAAACCGCCTCATCAATGAGCTCCTCTTCAATTGGCTTCCAGCAAGGCTTCATCGTCTCGACATTCAAGATAACCAGAACAGAATTATCGGTGGTGAAGTCAAACTTCTTCACCATCAGGCTGCCATGCTTTGCCGAAGAGGGCCAGTGAATAAAGCGCTGCGGCTCATTGCCGGTGTACTCCCGGATGCCAATGGTCATCAGGGGATCGTCAATAAGCCAACGCCGCACAGACACATCTCCCCCCGGTGCCCCCAGAGGAACAATGCTTTCCGCCAGCTCAACCTTTTTCGGCAGCACCACAACTTCCTGGCCCAGGGGCATTTTGCGTGGCTTTGATGTTAGCCCTGCGAAATCTCCCAGCTCAAGGACTGCCTGCTCTATGCGATGGTGCCCCCGCTTGCTGGCAGAGACTTTGTACTTCCTGCGGACCCGCTGAAAGGGCATAATAAACAAACTGTAGATATTCCTGGACACACTGAAATGAGAAGGAAAGTGCTCTTCCACCTTTAAGTAGAACACTGACAAGACTTTGTTATTCTCGAAAACCGAGGAAATCTCAATGTCTTCGCCAATTTCATAATCCTTATTCTCTATGCCAAAGCTATAGGTCAACTCGGTGTAACCAAAATACAGAACCAGGTAATTGACGAATATTGACAGGGCCAGCAGCCCCAGGACGTACCAAATCATAGTTGCTCCTGCATATTTTCAAGGGGAACGGCCACCGCCGCCACTGTACTCTCAATCAGTGCCAAAGCCTTGGCCAAATTGGCGGCTCCCCTGGCAATAATCCTGTGGTTGAGGACATAGGGCGCAAGATACTTTATATCTTCCGGAAGAATGTAGTCCCTGCCGTTAAGGGCAGCGTAGGCCTGACAGGCTTTATACAGGGCAATAGCCCCCCGGGGACTGACACCCAGCTGGTACTCCTCCCTGTCCCTGGTTTCGCTGACAATGTCCACGAGATAGTCCATGACATCAGGGTGAATTGATACTGCCGCCAGATGGGCAAATATGCTGTCCAGCTCCCCTCTCTCCACCACGGGCCCAATAGCCTCCAAGGGATTGCCGGTATTCAGCCGGATAATGTCCTTTTCCTCTTCCTTGGTGGGGTAGCCCAGGCCCATGCGCATGAAAAACCTGTCCAGCTGCGCTTCCGGTAGGGGGAAGGTGCCAAAGGATTCCACGGGATTTTGGGTGGCCAGCACCATAAAAGGGCGCGGCAGCTTCCTGGTCTCCCCGTCGACAGTAACCTGCTTCTCCTCCATAGCCTCCAGGAGTGCTGACTGGGTCCGGGGCGTAGCCCGGTTTATCTCGTCAGCGAGAACAATGTTGGCAAACAGGGGGCCTTCCCGGAACTGAAATTCACCGGTCTTTTGATTGTAAAAATTTATTCCCGTAATATCCGAGGGCAATAAATCGGGAGTAAATTGAATGCGCTTGAACTGTAAATTCAAGGTCTTGGCAAAGGCCTTAATCAGCATGGTCTTGCCCATCCCCGGGACATCCTCCAGAAGCATATGCCCTCCGGACAGAAAGGCGACTATCAGCAACTCAATTTCCCTGTCCTTGCCCACAATGACCCGGGAGACGTTGGTAACAACCTTGTCCTTAAAAACCCTGTACCTTTCCAGTTCCACGAAACTCCTCCCCTTCTTTGTTACAACAAGCTTTATCCCTTATTATACCGTATCCAGTTGCGTATTCCAGAAAAAATAAAGAGATAAGGGCGCACCCTTATCTCGTCAAATATGAGATTGCATTCCCATCAGCGCCGGGGCAGGACATAAGCATAATAGTCCTTATCCAGAATCATGGCGGAGTAGTACAGCTTTCTCGCCACAATGGCCGCCACCGACTCCTCATACCCTTCTTCCACGCTGGCACCGGGATTTGGCTCAAACTGATCGCTGCCGGCATCATACCTGCCCCGGGCAGAGATGAAGCTGCCGTCGGCGAAGACGACCAGGGGCTCAGCGCCGGAGTGAATGTCCCGGCCCATGAGCAGGCGAGAATCGTACTCCAGGCCCAGGAGATTGGACAAAGTGGGAATGATATCGGCACTGCAGCACGGTTCGTCAATAACCATTGGCTCCATGCCCTTAGTCCAAAGGATGAAGGCGTTGCGATAGAGCTCAAAGTTGTCTAATTTTTCCCCGGCCAGTTCTTCCAGGGCGGGCTGGGGAAGCCCGTAGGGATAATGATCAGAGCTGATGGCGATTAAGGTCTTGTCTGCAACGCCAGCTTCCTCCAACTTTCGCAACAGGTATTCCATGGCGCGGTCAAATTCAATTTGCGTGGCCAGGTAGGCTTTGGCGGCGTCGGAGTAAGGCAAGTCCTTGACATATTTTTTATTCTTGGCGGCCATCTCATTGCCGTAAAAGTTGTAATTGAGATGCCCGCTGACAGTCATATAATAGGCGTGGAACTGATGCTCGCCCAGATATTCGGGAATTGACTTTTCCATCATCTCCAGGTCAGAGCGGGGCCAGGCCTTTTTCATAACTAGGCCCTTGCCGATACCCTTGTATTCATAACCCATATTGGGATGAGAAAGGTGGCGGCTGTAGTATTTATAACTGTGGTTATGGTAGGCAACAGTTTGGTAGCCCAGGCCTTTCAACTGGTTCCCCATGACAAAAGGCATGCAGTTATCGGCAGATTCCTTAAAGCTCCAAGTCCCGGACTTGGGAAGGAGGCCGGTGCAGGCCACATATTCTCCGTCAGAGGTGCTTACCCCCCACAAGGGGGTATAAAAGTTAGTAAACTTATAGCCTTCCTGCACCATTTTATACAGGGTGGGAGTGACGTCTTCCCGCACTGCCAGGTGGGAAAAGCCCTCGGCAGTAATAAGGATGAGGTTGTAACCCTGGTATTTGCCGGTAAAGGCGTTCTTTTTTGTGGGAGGAACAATACGGAAATATCTGTGCATAGCGCGAATTTCCTCATCGGTTTCGGTGTTGAGCAACTGGTCGAAGTCAATATTCAACACATTATACTCTTCCTTATCTTCAGGAGGGATCTTACCCGGAACTTCCTCTCCCGGCAAAGGCGGAGGAGTAACAGCCGGAGTCCAGCCTGTGATCAGACGCTGGAAGTCTAGGCGCATAGTGGTAATGAGGCCAAGTTTTTGTACGGAATGAACGGGAAAGCTCTTTTCATAGTAATAAGAATAGGCGGAAGAGGATTGATGTTCGCCAGCCTGGACGACAGCGACGCCGCCGGCATAGCTCAGCACTATTACCGCCGCCAGCATTGCCCGCAAAGCCCAGCGAATCCTGGCAAAAGAAAACATCTTTCTGCCGGCAGCCAGCAGTACCGCCAGGGGCAGGAAGAGTAAGAGAACCTTAAGGCCGTTATTTATAATGGCATGCAGTGCCTCCCGCCAAAACTGCCAGACCTGGCCGGCGTTGCCGACGGAGTACAGAGAGTAGAAGGTGGTAAAAATGCTGTGGTAAATGAGTTGGGAGGCAAATATCCCCCCGGCCAAACCAAGGCAGATGGCGGCAAGGATGCGGTTGACCCTGGGAGTAAACAAAGAACAGAGAATAAAGGTAAAAACCGCTGCCCCAACGGCAAATAAGACAATGATTACCTGATCCAGAGAAAAAATGCTGCCGCCTACAGTAAAGAAACGCAGCACTAATTCCAGCCAGAAATAAGAGACTGAAAAATATAAAAGCAGGCTCCAGTTTTTTAATCCCTTCATATTAAATCACTCCAAGCTAACTTAACAGTATGAGGTCATTACTCCCTCATTATACATGCAAAAAGGGTTTCCGCAAAGAAAAATACTGTCCTGCAGGAAAAGAAAGGCGGCGTGTAGAAAATAACGCCCATGGTAATCAGACAGGAGATGATATTATGGAATGGATTCCGGTTGCCCTGGTTGTGATTTTAGTGCTGTACTTCATTATTGCCTACAACAAATTGGTAAAAGTAAGAAATATGCTGAAGGAAGCCTGGAGCGGCATTGATGTCCAGCTGAAACGGCGCAGTGACTTAATCCCCAGCCTGGTGGAAACAGTAAAGGGCTATAGCAGTCATGAACAGGACTTATTGCTTGAAATTGTGGAAAAGCGCGCCGCAGCCCTTGCCGCCCAGGGGACAAAGGAAAAAGGCGAGGCTGAAAATGCCCTTACCGCCGGCATTAAGAACATCTTCGCCCTGGCGGAAGCCTACCCCGACTTAAAGGCCTCAGATAACTTCCTCCACCTCCAGCAGGAACTCATTAATGTGGAAGATCAAATTCAGCTGGCCCGCCGCTATTACAACGGCACGGTGCGCCTCCTCAACAACCGCGTTGAGTCCTTCCCCAGTAACCTCATTGCGAAAATAACGGGATTTTCCCGGGCTGAGTTCTTCACTTTGGAACTGGCCACAGAAAGGACGGCACCTGAAATATCATGGGACGAAAAATAAGCCGCCTCCTTCTTTCCTTCCTTATCCTCCTCCTGCTGTTGCCTGCAGGGCAGGCGCAGGCTGCCGAGGAGAGAATCCTCAGCTACAATGCTGACATAGTAGTCCACCCTGACGCGGCGGTCACCGTCAGCGAAAGCATCCGGGTGGTGAGCGCAGGCAAGGATATCCGCCGGGGAATCTACCGGGATATTCCCACCACATACAAGGACAATAAAGGCAATCGGGTGAGGGTAGACTTAACTCTGCTCTCTGTCCTCCGGGACGGCAACCCCGAACCTTATACCACCGAGAAACTATCCAATGGTTTCCGCATCCGCATAGGCAGCGAAAATGTCTACCTCAACCCCGGTGAGTACACCTACACAATTACTTATAAGGTAAAGCGGGTTTTGGGTTTCTTTGATACTCACGACGAACTCTACTGGAACGTCACCGGAAATGGCTGGGATTTCCCCATTGACTATGCCAACGCCAATGTGGCCCTGCCTCCCGGTGCCACCGTCAGTGATGCCACCGCCTATACCGGTTACATGGGCGCCACCGGCAGTGATTTCCGCACCGAGACCACCCCTGATGGGATTAGATTTTTTGCAACCCGCGCCCTGGCAGCCCGAGAAGGACTGACCATTGTTGTGGGCTGGCCTAAGGGCTATGTGGAAGAGCCCAGCTCCCGGCAAAAATTCCTTTGGTTTTTAAAAGACAACCTCGGCATCCTCTTCTGCCTGTTGACCTTGGTCCTGTTGCCCCTGTGGTATTTATATGCCTGGAGCAAGGTGGGCCGTGATCCCCGCAAGGGAATAATCATTCCAAGATACACGCCCCCCGAAGGCTTTTCCCCGGCTGCTATTCGCTTCATCCGCAACATGGGCTACGATAACAAAGCCTTTACCGCGGCCATTATCAATTTAGCTGTACAGGGCCGCCTCATTATCCGCCAGGATGGCAAGAAAAAATTCACCCTCATCAACACCAACGAGGACAAACCTGTGTCCCCTGACGAGGAACTCATCCATAGCCTCCTCTTCTCTCAGGGTGATGAACTGAAAATGGACAATTCCAATCACACCATTTTCGGCACCGCCGGGCTGCAACTGCATCGCAAGCTGATGGAGGCATACAAGAACAAATACTTTAAGACCAACTCTTCCTGGCTGTGGTGGGGTATCCTCGCGGCCTTCGCCTTCCTGGGCATAGGCATGCTCTATACCATCAAGTACGGCGGCTCCTGGGCATTTGTCCTCTGGATCCTTACCACCCTGGCAGTAATTGTCATCAGCATTGTCTTCGGCAAGCTTCTGAAGGCCCCCACCCTTGAGGGTCAAGCCCTCATTGATGAGATTGATGGCTTTAAGATGTTTCTGGAGGTAGCGGAAAAAGACTATCTCCAGTGGTCTGCACCCCCGGAAAGAACTCCTGAACTCTTTGAAAAATACCTGCCCCATGCCCTGGCCCTTGGCGTAGACCAGCAATGGGCAGAAAAATTCTCATCAATCCTGGCGGCTGTCAGTGCCTCAGGCCAGGAATACAGACCTGTCTGGTATCAGGGCCAATCCATGAGGAGCTTTTCCGCCGTCGGCTTTGCCAGCACCCTGAACAACACCTTCAGCAGCAGCATAGTCGCAGCCCAAAGCGCTCCGGGTTCCTCCTCGGGCTTCTCCGGCGGCTCTTCCGGCGGCGGCGGTGGAGGCGGCGGTGGCGGCGGCTGGTAAAACAAAAAATCCTGCAAGCAATGCAGGATTTTTTTTAGGCTTTAAAGGGCCGCTCAAAGCGATACCAGACGATAAACCTGTAAATGGGACTGCCCAGCAGCACCAGCAGCAACACCAGCTTGCGGGTATAGATAAAAAAGGCCAGAGCGGCAAGCCAGATGATCACCAGGCCAATGTCGGCGGTCCGGGAATTGGCGGGGCGGCCAAGGAGATTGCCGGCCCGCAAAGCCTTCTTGTAGCAATCTTCGTGGAAGGTAAGGAAGCGGGAAAAGGCCCGGTTGGTTACCACCAAATCTTTACGTGACTGAATATCTTTGTTGCAAATATAGCATTTGAACGGTTCTTGCAAGACGAATTCCCCCTTTGCTGACGCCGTTACCTCTATACTATCATTTTTTGTCCTCCAGGGGAAAAAAATTGAGACAAAAGGAATCCTTTTGCCCCACTGCAGATTAAAGAACTTTACTTAAGAATTCTTTGGTTGCCTCGTGCTGCGGGTTGACCAGCAATTGCGAGGGCGGTCCCTCCTCGACAATGACCCCGTCATGCATAAAGATAATCTTATCTCCCGCTTCCCGGGCAAAAGCCATTTCGTGGGTGACGACAATCATGGTCATGCCGTCGGCAGCCAGTTCCTTCATAACATTGAGGACTTCGCCGGTCATTCCCGGGTCCAAAGCAGAAGTGACTTCGTCAAAGAGCATGACCTTGGGTTGCATGGCCAGGGCCCGGGCAATCGCCACTCTCTGCTGCTGACCCCCGGACAGCTGGTGGGGCCAGGAACGGGCCTTGTCAGCGAGATCGACCTTTCTCAGCAATTCCATGGCCAGTTCTTCGGCGGCCTCGGCGGACATGCCCCGCACCTTTTTGGGAGCCAGGGTAATATTGTCAATTACCCGTTTATGGGGGAAGAGGTTAAACTGCTGAAAGACCATGCCGGTCTCCCGGCGCACTTCGTGCTTAACCACACCCTTGGCAGTAACCTCCACGCCATCAATCCAAATCTCTCCAGCATCCGGCACCTCCAGAAGATTTACACACCGGAGCAAGGTGCTCTTGCCGGAGCCGCTGGCGCCGATTAGAACAACAACTTCTCCTTTATCCACTGAGGCGGAGACCCCCCTAAGAACGTGGTTATCTCCGAAGGCCTTTTCCAGGTTTACTATCTGAATCATAGGGTCCCATCCTCCTTTCCAACAATGCCAGTAACTGAGACAGGGCAAAGGTAATGGCAAAGTACACAATGGCAATGCCGATGTACATCGTAAAGTACTCGTAGGTCCGGGAAGCAATCAGGGTGGCCCTGTATGTCAACTCAGCAATGGCAATAAAGTTGACAAGGGATGAGTCCTTGGTCAATGTGACCATCTCATTCCCCATGGAAGGGATGACCCGCCTGAAGGCCTGGGGGAAGACGATATAGCGGAAGACCTGAAATGGCGTCAGGCCAAGTGACAGGCCGGCCTGAGTTTGTCCCGGGTCGATTGATTGAATGCCGCCCCGGAAAACCTCCCCCATGTACGCGCCAGAGTTAAGGCTAAGAGCAATAATTCCCGACGCAAAGGCAGGCAGGGTGACACCGAATTCCGCCAATCCGTAATGAATGATAAAAATTTGCACAATCATGGGGGTGCCTCTTATGAAAGCAACGTAGGCACTGGATATGGCTTTAGTGGGCCAAAACTTGGACAAGCGACCGGTAGCTACAATAATGCCCAGAGAGACACCGAGAATGACGGAACACAGGCTTATTAAAAGGGATACTTTCGCTCCATCCAGCAACTTGGGCAGGGAGGAATAAATTAAGGAAAAGTTAATGATGTTTTTAAACTTATCACCTATAGCATTTAGTAGTTCATTAAAACTTAGTGCGAAGTTTACTAGTACCATTTACCATCTTACTCGCCGAACCATTTTTGAAAGATCTCGTCGTACTTGCCGCTGTCCTTGATCTTTGCCAGGGAAGCGTTGATCTTCTCCATCATGTCGGTATTGGTCTTCTTTACCGCAATGCCATATTGCTCATTGGTAAAGGGCTCACCTAATATTTTCATGCCGCCGAGATGCGCGATATAGTTCTTGGCTACAGGTTCGTCGATAATAACCAGGTCTACCCGGCCGTTCTTGAGGTCCATGAAGGCTTCGTTGACCCGCTTGTACTGCCTGAGGTTGGGGTGGTCCTCGGAGCCAAAGATGGCTTCGCCTTCATAGGAACCAGTTGTACCCATCTGCACCGCAACGAGAAGGTTTTGCTCGACAATGTCGTCAAGACCAAATTCGCGCTCTTCATCTTCCCTGATAACCATAACCTGAGAAGCATCAAAGTAAGGAGTGCTAAAGAGAACTTTCTCAGACCGTTCCTCATCAATGGTCATAGCTGCAATGACGATATCCAATTTGTCAGTCTGCAGGGATTCGATCAGACTGTCAAAGGGCAGGTGCACCATTTCGATTTCCCAACCATTGTCTTCGGCAATGGCAGTAATGAGGTCGACGTCAAAACCAACGATGTTTTCGTTTTCGTCGGTGGTCTCAAAAGGCGGGAAAGTAGCTTCGGTTCCAACTTTTAAGACCTTGTTGTCACCTGACTTGATGCAGCCAGAGAAGGCAGCGACACACAAAAGCAACACAGTCAGCAACACGACACTTCTTTTCATTGTCCTTAACCTCCTATTGTCTTGATGAAATAATCAACCGGTCAATGGATCCGGTGCAGAAAGGGCTTTGTTATGATCCATTGGCAAGTTGTGTTAATTATGTATTCTTCATTGACAGCGAATGTCCTTCTTTTTCCGTAATACTTTTGACATGAACTTATAATAATGTTAAAGCCGGTTCCCCGGCTTCCTTTACTTATTCATCAAACCATTTTTCATACAGCGCCTGGTACTCACCGCTGGAAACCAGCTTTTCCAGGGAAGCATTGATTTTGTCCACCATGTCTTTATTCCCCTTTTGCACTGCAATACCAAATTTCTCCTCGGTAAAAGGGGCACCGTGGATTTTCATGCCGCCCATCTCGGCAATATACTTTTGGGCAACAGGCTGATCAATTATTGCCAGATCAACCCTGCCGCTGAGCAACTCGGTAAAAACTTCATTTGCCCGTTTGAATTCATAGAGGTTATGTATCTTGTCATCCCCCAGAATACCCTGGGCTTCCTCAGCGCCGGTTGTGCCCATTTGCACCGCTATCTTCAGGTCCATAGCAGCAATGTCGTCCAGGCCAAATTCCCGGGCTTCTTCTTCCCTGACGATGATGATTTGCGAAGCATCGTAGTAGGGGTTGCTAAAATCAACTCTTTGCACGCGTTCGTCATCAATGGTCATGGCGGCAATGACGATATCGAGATCGCCTTTTTCCAACTTGTCAATTAGAGTGTCAAAAGCTATGTTAACTATCTCATACTCCCAGCCGTTGTCTTCGGCAATAAAGGCAATGACATCCATGTCAAAGCCAATATAGTTGCCATCCTCGTCCTGCGATTCAAAGGGGGGGAAGGTTGCCTCGGTGCCGACTTTCAGCACTTCTTTTTCTCCTGCACATGCACTGATGGTAAGAAGACACAACATTAGGACAGCCAACAGGACAACTCTCTTCTTCACTGCAGGTAGCCTCCTTCTTTCCACAAAGTATACCTATTATTTCTTCATTGGCTGTCTTTTTCCTGCTGCATTTGTCATGATTTTGAAATATTCCTGACATAAAAATGCAATACCCCCCCCATCAATCTCTGCGAAGGGCCGCGGCTAATTCTCCTGCGGATTTAAAGACGTAATCCGGCAGAAACGGTGTCTCCGCCAGGTCCTCCTCCTTGCTTTCGCCGCTGAGGACCAGCACTGTTTTCAGACCGGCGTCAATTCCCATAGCAATATCTGTGTACAGCCTGTCCCCCACAATGGCAATTTCCCCGGGGCGAACCCTGGTCCGGGTAAGGGCAGCCTCGACAATCTCCCGGTTGGGTTTGCCGATGACCTTGGGCCTGCGGCCAGTAGAGGCCTCAATAAAGGCAATGATTGATCCGGCATCAGGCATGTACTTGCCCCCCTCCAGGGGACAGTTTAAATCGGGATGGGTGGCTACATATTCAGTCCCCTCCCGAATGAGATCACAGGCATCCCACAGCTTCTGGTAGTCCAGGGTGGTGTCAAAGCCCACAACTACATAATCGGGGCTTTGCTTCGGCGTCACCAGCTGCAGGCCATGGGCAGCAAATTCCCGGGCCAGGGAAGGGGTGCCCAGGAGGAAGACCTTTGCCCCGGGCTTTATGCCCTGCAGATAAATGGCTGTAGCCTCTCCCGAGGTAAGGACCTGGTCGCTGCGGGCTTTGATGCCCATGGCGGCCAGCTTTTCCACATATGCCCCTTTGTCCCGGGAGGAATTATTAGTGAGAAAAATATACTCCAGCCCCCGGTCAGCAAGCAGCGATATAAATTCCCTTGCCCCCGGCAGCAGGGAATTCCCCAGGTAAATCGTCCCGTCCATGTCCAGCAGAAAGCAGCGAATTTTCCTCAATGTTTGCATCATTTTTTCCCTCCACCGCAGTATTCTCCATCTCTTTTCGGCAAGACCCGCCGGCATTCCTCCCGCTCTTTCCCCCTGGGAATAACTCTGCTAGAATTGGGGAAAGGGAGAGATTACATGTACGAAGAACTGGCAAAGCTCTATCAGGATGAAATATTCACCTGCAGCCGCTGCAAGCAAAGGCTGATGAATCCCTATCTCCATCGCAACCCAAAGCATGACCCTCCAAATCAGTCGCTGGCCGCCAACCGTCGCAAATTTCAGCTGGACTACATAGCCTCCAAGACACAGGTACAGATAGCGGTTGTGGGCGAGGCCCCCGGCCTTGACGGCTGCGGCTACGGGGGGATTGCCTTTACCGGCGAGTATAATGCCGTCCTCGATCTGGGGCTCCCCAATTACCACGGCACGACGACGGGCTGGCAGCAAGAGCAGTCGGCAAAAGTCCTCTACGGCGCCTTAAAAACTTACTGTCAGGACACCGGGGTTGCCCTGACCACTGCAGCCTCCCGCCTCTACTTTACCAACGGCATTATGTGTGTCCCCCTGGGGGCAAATGGCCGTTCCATTACCTCTCCTGCAACAGATACTCTGCTGCAGTGCCGCCGCATCTTTCGCCGCCAGATTGAAATCCTCAAGCCCCGCCTCATCTTGACTTTGGGGGCCAAGGCCCTGAAAGTTGCGGCCGAAACTTTTAATCTTTCTATTGGGGACAAGCTCACCAGCACTGTTGAAAAAATTCGCAGCAGCAAGCAGCCGCTTGAAGTCCAGGAGGGCCTGTGGCTAATCCCCGAAATCCACCCCTCCCCCCGCAACAGAGTGCTGGGAGAGCTATACACATCACTGCCGGACAGCCTTACCGATATTTTTAAAGCATTTTTGCAATGATATACAGGGAAAAATCCTTAGCATGGCGAAATATATTATAGGGAATCCAATGGGAGGTAGATATTATGCAGTACAGAAAATTCGGCAGACATGACATTATGGTATCCGCCCTGGGGTTTGGCTGTATGCGCCTGCCCACCCTGGGTGATCCCGGCGAAATTGATGAGGCCCAAGCAATAAAAATGCTCCACTATGCCATCGACCATGGGGTCAACTATTTAGATACTGCCTGGCCCTATCATCGGGAAAACAGCGAACTTCTTGTGGGCAAGGCCCTCAGGGGCGGTTACCGCCAAAAGGTATTCCTGGCAACGAAATCACCCCTGTACCTAATTGAAAACAGGGAGCAATACGACTACTACCTTGACCGCCAGCTGGAAAAGCTCGGCACAGACTGCATCGACTTCTACCTGCTGCATGCCCTCAACGGCAAAAGGTGGCAGCAATGCCTGGAACAAGACATCTTTGACTTCATCAGCCGGGCAAAGTCTGCAGGGAAAATCAGGTACATGGGCTTTTCCTTCCACGATGAGCTCCCGGCCTTCAAGGAAATCGTCGACGCCTATGATTGGGACTTCTGTCAAATTCAATATAATTATATGAATGAAGATTACCAGGCCGGCCGGGAAGGCCTGCGCTATGCTGCTGCCAAAGGGCTGGCAGTTGTCATCATGGAGCCCCTTTTGGGAGGGCGGCTGGCCAGGGTCGGCAGCCCTGCCCTTCAGGCCATCTGGGATGAGGCACCCGTTAAACGCAGTCCCGCAGATTGGGGTTTGCGCTGGCTGTGGAATCAGCCAGAGGTCAGTCTGGTCCTAAGCGGCATGAGCACCATGGAACAGGTGGAGGAAAATGTCCGTGCAGCAGGCGAGTCGGCAGTAGATTCATTATCCCCGGAGGAGTTGGCTGTAATTGCCAAAGCCCGGGATTATTACCTCGCCCGGACCAAGGTGGATTGCACCGGCTGTCAGTATTGTGCAGACTGCCCTGCGGAAATAAAAATAGCCTCTATCTTCAGCCTTTACAACAGTGCCTACATGTATGACGAGCACCAGCGCGCCCAAAAAGCATATCAATCGATGCTTGACAAAAACACCGGCGTCGCCCGGTGCATTGACTGCGGCCAGTGTGAAGCCATCTGCCCCCAAAACCTGGAAGTGCGCCGCCATCTCCGGGAGTTTCACCGGGAATTTTCCGGGAAATAAAAAAATCAGGCTCGCCAGCGGCGAGCCTTTTAGTTGCCAAAGAAATTCAAGGGATTGACAGGCTCTCCATAGTGCCGGATTTCCCAATGGAGGTGAGAGCCGGTGCTGTTGCCGGTGTTGCCAACCCGGCCAATTATCTGGCCTCTGACCACGGTGCTCCCTACCCGTATATCTGCAAAGGAGCTTAAATGGGCATAGCGGGTAGAGTAGCCATTGCTGTGCTGGATAATAATGTACAGGCCATAAGATGACGACCGGGACTTGGTGGTGACGGTGCCGCTGGCAGCGGCATAGACAGGAGTGCCCCTGGGCCTGGGTACGTCTATTCCTGTATGGCGGCGGCCGCCAGGGCGGGGGACGCCGAAATAGGATGAAATCCGCCCTCCGTTGACGGGGAAGCGAAACATCCCCTTAGGCCTGGCAGGCCAGTAGCCAATTCCCGTCAAAACTACTTTAGTCTGGGGCTCCTTGGTTACTGTAGACTTGATCCTCTGGCGCCTGATTTCCTGGCCATTAACCCGTACCACCTTGTATGTAACGGTGCGCAGGCCATTAATCCCTGCAACGGCAACTGTATCAGGCCGGACAGAGCTGTCGGGATTGACTTTGTACTTAACTGCATAGGGAATGGTCTCGGTGACGGTAACTTCCTCCACAGTCTCGACGTGCAGGAGGGCCTTGCTGGACTGCAGGTTGAGGACCTGTCCCACTTGAATGATATCCCCTTTAAGGCCATTGGCCTCCCTCAGGGCAGATAAGGGCACATTTTGGGAGCGGGAAATCCCCGATAAGGTATCCCCTCTTTTGACCACATAGGTTTTGTTTTCTGCCTGGCCGCAGACTAACATGGAGAAAACTTCTTCCTTCTCCTTCAAAACCTCTGGGGTGACGGCAATGCTTTTTATACTGACGTCCTCCCGCAGGCATACCGACAGTAGAGAGCAATTTTTCTTTTCATTAATATAATGGGCCTTAACTTCCTCAAGAACATCCCTGGCAGTCTGTTCGGTGTCGACGATGGCTGCAATTTCCCCGTTGATGACGATGGCCCAGCCTTTAGTTTTATAGGTGGCTGTATCCTCAATGCCCGCGGTTACTGCGGGGGAAGAAAAGCGGGGAGACCACATCCGCACCCGGGCGGCAGCAGTTCGTTCATTCATGATTATATCACATTGCCACTGGGCTTCTGCCCGGGCCTGAACCCCTTCGACAATCGCTATATATTCATCCAAGTCTTCCACCAGTCCCAAGGTCTCGCCCTGGATGGAAACCTGGTATACCCATTGAGGGGTAAGTAAGGTGCAGGCAGCAACACAAAAAAAAGCCGCCACCAGGACAATTGCCCCTGCACACAGGATTTTTTTGGCCATAGACAGTTCCTCCTTTTTGCGGAGTCTCACATCTGTTCGACATATCCCCCCGGGATTCCTGCTCAAAAAATAATTCCCCTTTCCCTGTATGTTACAATTGCAGAGGAGGTGTCCCTGTGAGAATCGACCGGCAATTCTTTGCTGCCCCCATCCTGGAAGTGGCTCCCAGGTTATTGGGACTGACCCTGGTTCGCCGCAGCCCCCAGGGTGACAGGGCCGGCATTATCGTAGAAACAGAAGCCTATACCGAAAATGACCCTGCCTGCCACGCATATCGGGGAAAGACCCGGCGCAATGCAGCCATGTTCGGACCTGCCGGCACAGCTTATGTGTATTTTATCTATGGAATGCACTACTGCTTTAACGTCGTCACCGGCAGCGAAGGCAGCGGGGAGGCGGTGCTCATCCGCGCCCTGGAACCCGTTAAAGGCATTTCCCTCATGGCAAAAGCCCGGGGGACTGATGATATAAGGCTCCTCTGCTCGGGCCCGGCCCGCCTCTGTCAGGCCCTGAATATTACACTGGCGGAAAACGGCATCAGCCTGATGGGGGACACAATCTTCCTCCAGATGGGCAGGCAGCCGGAAGCAATTGTCACTGCTTCCCGCATTGGTGTAAGCGCAGGCAAGGAGCTTCCCTACCGCTTCTACATCGCCGGCAACGAGTTTGTCTCAAAAAAATAACCTGGCCTCCCCGCTGGCAGGGAATCCAGGGGAGATGCCGAAGTAACTAGATAAAGATTATTAGGAGGTGCGGCATGAAAATAATGCATACAGCCGATGTTCATCTTAGCAGCCACCATCCCCAAAGGTTGCAGGCCCTCCGCAAGGTAGTGGAGCTGGGCAGAGATGAAGGCATCGACCTGCTGCTGGTAGCCGGAGACCTCTTTGACGATGACCAACAAGCCCGGGTGTTGAAAGGCGAAGTGCGGGACCTTTTCAGCAACATACCCTTTAAGGTTGTTGCCATCCCCGGCAACCACGACCAAAAGGCTTTTGCGGAAGAATCCTTTTACGGCACGGAGTTTACAGCCCTTACTGCCAAACCGTGCAGCATCCTGGATTTCCCCGGCTGGCGCCTGGTGGGCGTGCCTTATGGAGAGGTAAGCTTCGCCTCGCTCCGGGAGGATTTAACCCAGGCTGCAGCTCCAGGCAAAAAAAACATACTCATGCTCCATTGTTCCTGGTCATTGCCCTTCCACACTGATGAAGACTACGGCGGCGAGGACACAAGGTACTTGCCTGTTACTGAAGCCACCCTCACGGGACTGGGCTTTGATTACATCCTGGCGGGGCATTTTCACTCCAGTTACCGCCAGCGCATCTTGCCCTGCAAGGCAGTCTTTGTCTATCCGGGCTCGCCGGTGTCAATAACCGCCCGGGAACAAGGGCGCCGGGCGGCAAACTTCATTGATGATTCCTGCTGTAAAGCAATGTGGCTGGACAGCCTCTACTACCAGACCCTGGAATACTTCCTCGACGGGACAAATACCGACATTATGCTTGCCCAGCTGGAAAGGGAAATTGCCCTCCACCCCGATGAATATTGCACCCTCACTGTCAGAGTCAAGGGGTACACTCAGGAAACAGAATCTCAGCTGCAGGCCAAATTGGAACAGATCCTGGCCTCTCGCAAGAACACCACGTTGGAATCCCGCTTCCACGGCGTCGGCGAAATCTTCGCCGATCCCCTGTACCAGAGGATCAGGGAACGCATTGGCCAAAGGGAAGACTCCCAGGGAATGGAAGAGATGCTTCTGGCGGCCTTCAGCCAAATCCATGGGGAGGACAAGTAAAATGGAAATCCGGGAAATTGCCATTGATCACTATGGTCCCCTGCGGGACGTCCGCCAGCGGCCCCGGCCGGGGTTGCAGGTCTTTTATGGCCCCAACGAAAGCGGCAAGACTCTGTTAATTGACGCCGTGCTCAAGCTGCTGCTGGGCAGGGGCCTCAAAGATTTTCAAAACATTGACCGGGTTGCCGGCATGCCCCAGGGCAGGGTGTCCATGACCTGCCGGGGCAAGGAACATATCTTTGACGGCAAGACCCTCCTGGAAGATGTATCCGGCATTAGCGCCAGTGACCTGCGCAATGTCTTCGTCATCCGCAACAAGGACCTCCAGCTCAGCGACCAAAGAGAATACTTCAGCCGCCTCAATGACCAGCTGACGGGAATGGAGGGCCGCCGCCTTGCCAGACTCAAAGAAAGTGTCCGCATTCTCGGGCGCATGACCCGTGCCTCCTCCGCCGCCCTTCTCTCCAAGAGTCAGGATTTTGATTGGATCGGCGAAAAGGTAAACGAGGCGGAAAGGCTGGCGGCAGAAATCCGGGAATATGTAAAACAAGCCCGGAAACAACAACTGGATGCCCTGGAAAACAAGCTGGAAGCATCCCGCCGCCAGCTGAAAACTGCAGAAGAGCAAATACAGCTGCAGGAACAGGCAAAGACCTGGCACGATTACCAGCACAAATGCCGTCTGGTGGAAGAATTTTCCCTGCGCAGCCAAGCTGCCCAAGAGCTGCAGCCTTATACCCAGGCTAAATTTGTTGAGCTCCAGGAAATGGAGGCCCAGAGCAGGGAAAACCGCAAACGGGCCTCAGAAAGCAACGACAAACTCCAACAGCTGTTGCCGGAGCTGAAAGGGCAGGAAGCAGAGCTGGCTGAATTGCAGGCCAGACTGGCACCTCAGGAAGCGCGCAAAGGCCTCCTGGACAAGCTCATCCAGCGAACAAGCGCGGCTGCGGAGAATCCCCCCCCGGCGCCTGCAACACTTTGGCCCTTCGCCATATTCTTCCTGCCTATTGCCGCCCTGGCTATCTACTTTGCTGTTGAGGGCAGCCTGCCTCAATCCCTCGCTGCCCTGCCGTACCTGTCAATGGCCGCAGTCCTCCTTTCCCTGGGCCTCGACTTGGGCCTGCGCCTCCGCAGCAATGCTTTCCGGAAAAAACATGCCCGCCTGGTCCAGGAGGGCGCAGAAGTTGGCATTATGGCGAAAACTATTCAGGAGCTTGCCGCTGCTGCCGCCCGGGAGAAGACTGGCATCGAGGAAGCCCGCGCCCTGCTGCAGCAGCGGGGGGAAAAAGTCCGCGACCTCCAGCGGCAAAAAGCCGACTTGGAAAAGGACATTCAAGAAGCCCACAGGCAAGCCTATGCGCTGGAGCAGGAAGTCAACAGCCAACTGCAGCGCTTGGCAGTCAGGGACCTCCAGCAGTTCGGCCAGCGCATGCAGGAATATATCAAGGCTGAAGCCGCCCTCGAACAGCTGCGCAACTCTTTGGAGGAAGCCTTTGGCCAGGCTCCCGGCGAAACCGCAGACTGGCACGGCTTGCTGGGGCAAACTCCCCCTCCCCCCGACCCGGGCATTCTCTACAGCGCCGATGTCTTAAGCCAGCTCCGGGAAGACAGAAACCGCCTGACAGAAGAAATTGAGCAATTGCGGGAGGGATTGCAAACTCACCAGGCAGAACTTAACCGCTTCGCCGCCGCCTGCCTTTCCCTTCCCCTGGAAAGAGAAACCGGCTGCAAACTGCCTGGGCAATTTGCCGACATTGACATGCTGGACTGGGGCGCCTCCCTCCTGGAGGACTTTGTTGCCAAAGTCAGGGAGAACTTTGAAACTGCCCGCCAGCTCATGATTATTCTCGAAGAACTGGAAGCCCAGGAGCAGGAAAAAATAGCCGCCCTGGTCGGACCAGATAAGCCGGTGCAGGAAATTTTCCGCACCATCACCGCCGGGAAATACACGCGGGTACTCCTCGACCCTCAGCTCAACCTCCAGGTAGAAACCTGCCAAGGGCTGGAGTTGCCGGCCTCAGCCCTCAGCCAGGGAACCTTTGACCAGCTCTACCTGGCCCTGCGCCTGTCCTTAGCCCAGGATATGCTGGCTGGCAGCCCCGGCTTTCTCATTCTGGACGATGCCTTTCTCTGCGCAGACTCGGCCCGCCTGGAAAAAATGCTCGCCCTCATGGCCCGGTTAGCCCGAGACGGCTGGCAGATCCTGTACTTTACAATGGATGAGCGCTTCCTCCGGGCAGCCCCTGCCCACACCGACAATGCAGTTATCTTCCTGGATCCCCTTGTTGCTGACACGAGCTAGCAGCCTGTAATCACATTGTAACTTTCCAGAGGCACAAAAAGTGCTACAATTATAATGGCGTATTATGCTTATTGAAAAGGGGGGGCCACCTTGAAGCGCGTTGCGGTTGCTCTGTTAATCAGCCTTTCTGTCTTTATTGCCGGCAGCCAGCCGGATATTGTCGCTCCCTACCTGGCAAAAAATTGTTATTCCCTGGAACTCAACAATATGGACCTGAATTTCATGGGTGAAGACTTAGATTGCCAGGTTTTTTTGTCGGGCGCCCTGTGGCATGGCACAACTTACAATTATGAGCTGCAATATGCCATGCTCACTGCCCTGCACCAGCAGGCAGGAGTGCGGTACTTGCTGCTGGATTCCGGCTATGCAACAGCGCAGGTGTTTAATGATTACGTGCACACCGGCGACTTTGAACTTATGAGAATCGGCATGGAGGGAACCAGGTACAATAACAGCAGTTGCAACGAATTCCGCCTGTTATGGGAAAAAATCTATTTGTACAACGCAAGGCTTTCTCCCCAGGAGAAAATTGTCGTCCTCGGCATCGACGTGGAGTATCAAGTCGACGTTGCCATAAATTACCTCAACTATATCTCTGACAATCAATTCAGCAAACATTTTCCCGTTACTGAATACCTGGGGGACCCCAATGCCCTTAGCCGGTATGTATCTGTCCTGAAAACTGCCTGCCAGGAGGATCAGGCATTATTTGAGAACATCTTTGGCGATAACCTCTGTCATTTTGAGAGGATACTGACAAACCTTGCCGATACCGTGTCCGCAAATCTCAGCTCCGACTATTATGCTGAACGGGAGCATATAATGTATGACAATTTCCTCGCCGCTCTGCAAAGGGATCCGCAAGGAAAATTCTTCGGTCAATTTACCATGAAGCATATTTATCAGCGCCAGGTCAAGGAAGGAAATCTTGCCGATTCTGAGAGGCTGGGCACTCTCCTGGCCGGGGAAGATTCACCCCTTCGGGATAAGGTGGTCTCCATCGCCGCCTTCTACCACGACAGCGAATTTCGCTTCTACTACGGCATGTATGAGAATTATCGTGTCTTTAATGATTTCATCATAGATCCCCTGCCCGCGATAAAAACCGCCCCTGGCGACATTACCATGTATAAGCTGGAGGGCGAGGATTCCCCCTTTACCTGGGACTTATATACCGTTATCAACCCCACTGGCGGAGTGACAACAGATTACTATCAGTACCTCTTGATCATCAAGAACTCTCAGCCTACCACCCCCAATCTGATGCCACCTCCCAAGTGAGGAAATATATAAGAGAGGAGGTTCATACTTGGGTAAAGTCAAGGTCTTTACAGACAGCACTTGCGACCTGCCCCCCGACCTGGTTGCACAGCACCAAATTGGTATCATACCTATATATGTTATTTTTGACGAGGTGTCTTACGGGGACGGCATTGATATGACCACCCCGGAGCTGTACAAAAAAGTCGAGGAGTCGGGAAACCTGCCCAAAACCGCTGCCCCTTCCCCGGGAGACTATCTGGCGGCCTTCAAACCCTTTATCGATGAAGGCTATGACATCATTCATATTGGTCTCTCCAGCAAATTATCGGTTGCTCTTAACAATGCCCGCCTGGCGGCCCAGGAGCTCCCGGAAGGAAGAATTGAAATAGTAGACTCGTACAATCTGTCTACCGGAACAGGGCTGTTGGTGTTGCGGGCAGTGGACTTCGCTGCCGAGGGACTGGATATCCACGCCATCGCTGAAAAGGTCAGGGCCTTGGTGCCCAAGGTCGAGACTGAGTTCATCGTCGACACCCTGGACTATCTCCACAAAGGCGGCCGCTGTTCCGGAGTTACTCGTCTGGTGGGCAGCATGCTGAAAATCAGGCCTTCCATTAAAGTGGTGGACGGCGGCATGATTCCCGCCCAAAAGTTCAGGGGCACCAGAGCCAAGGCGCTTCAAGGCCTGTTGGACACCGTCCTGGCAAACAAGGACAACATTTCCCCGGAGCGAGTTTTTGTCACCCACTCCATCAGCGATGACGCCGCCTTCCTGCAGGCAGAACTGCAAAAGCACACTGACGCCCGGGAAATCCTGATTTCCCAAGCTGGCTGTGTCATCTCCAGTCATTGCGGCCCCAATACCATTGGCATACTGTATATTAAAAAATAGAGAGCCTGCGGGCTCTCTGTTTTTATGCCATTTCCTTGCATTTCATCAACCTTTATTATATTATGTTAGACAAACTATTTACGTATAAGTATTTATTAAGGGGGAGTCCTGATGAGAGAAGTCACCGTCACTAATCTCAACAAGTTTTTTGGCAAGCACCATGTGCTGAAGGACGTATCCTTTTCCTTTGGTGTGGGCGAAATTGTTGGTTTTATTGGTCCCAACGGCTCGGGAAAGAGCACCACAATGAAATGTATTGCCAACCTGATTTTCCCGGATAAAAACAGCAGCATCATAATTGCGGGCTATGACCTGGCCAAAGAACGCAATCAAGCCTTAAGGCACATCTCAGCCCTCATTGAAGCCCCGGGATTGTACTACAACCTAAGTGGTATGGATAACCTCAAGCTCTTTGCTGCTCTCAGGGGCGTCAGCGCAAAGCGCCTGGATGAAGTTATTGAATTCTCCGGATTGGGACAAGCCCTGAAAAAGAGAGCCAGTGAATATTCTATGGGCATGAAACAGCGGCTGGCCCTGGCCATTGCCATCCTGCCCAGCCCGACTTTTCTTATCCTCGACGAGCCCTTTAGCGGCCTTGACCCCCAGGGAGTTTTTGACCTGCGGGAAGTCATCAAAGGCCTTGCCAGCAGCGGCTGCGGCATTCTCTTCTCCTCCCACCAGCTGCTGGAGATGGAGAAAATCTCCTCCCGCAACATCTTCATCAGAAACGGCGAAATTGTCTCCCAGGAGCAGGCCCAGGCTGAGGCCAGTGTCCGCAGCTACCGGCTGTTCATTGACCAAAGGGAAGGGGATCTGGAGATTCTCGCCAACCTGAAACAGGCCGCCCTTCTTGAAGACTACGAGGCAGATGCCCACGAGGTCGTCTTTACCCTGACAGATACCAAGCACTGCGCCGAGGTAATAGCAGCTCTTTCCAGCGGGCGGGAAATAAAAGGCATCATGCCCCTGACAGCCAACATTGAAAATGTTTACAACAGCATATACAAGCCAGGTGCCTAAAATGAAAAATATACTCCTTTATGAAAATACCCGCTTCTGGCGTTCGCTGAAAAATATAGTTGTGCTGTTAGGATATGTCGGCCTTCTCGTCGGCATCATTGTCTACAA
>Ga0208823_1000754_pt1 | contig 26847 bp, 24 predicted proteins | sample AD_UKC075_MetaG_FD_184440 | JGI IMG/M metagenome (GOLD analysis project Ga0208823, IMG submission 184440) | Active sludge microbial communities of municipal wastewater-treating anaerobic digesters from USA - AD_UKC075_MetaG (SPAdes) (version 2) | ecosystem: Engineered > Bioreactor > Anaerobic >... | reverse complement strand
AGAGCCCGGTTCATCCCCACGGGCGTGGGGAACGCACCCACGCATCTACATCGCACCCGAACATTTCCGGTTCATCCCCACGGGCGTGGGGAACGCCTGGCTAAATTCGCGCATATGCTCCACCATCGCGGTTCATCCCCACGGGCGTGGGGAACGCTCGAACATCGGATAGGTTGATCCGTTCCGCCTCGGTTCATCCCCACGGGCGTGGGGAACGCCACATCAGCCCGCGCACCCCGATGGATTGAGTACGGTTCATCCCCACGGGCGTGGGGAACGCATTATCAAGTGTGTCCGCCCTTGCCAAGGATGCGGTTCATCCCCACGGGCGTGGGGAACGCACTTCCTCCAACCCTATGAAAATTCATAGAAAAAAGAGGTTAGAAAAATTTACCGATTCGCGGCCTGAACCGATAAGGCTATACGTTCGGCATTATAAAATTAACCTATTGATTGTTATTGCTATTCTCTGCTTTTGTCGGAGGCAGAAACGACACCAGTTTCAAGCCATCGTATTCCACCGGAATGCGTCGGTTGCCGCCCAATGTCACAAAGTCAAAACCAGACTCGGTATTGGTACTCCACGCCATCACGGCGTTGCCCTCTTCCAGTCCTACTTCGACATGCTGCCAAATCATCTCCCGTACCCGACGGGATACATCCCCGACATAGACTCCAGCGCGTACCTCCAGTAGCCAAAGAGCCAGCCGTCCACGCAAACGCGGTGGCACATTCTCAACTACGATGACCAACATCACCGATACTCTCTGGGTTTGGAATCGCTGGCGGCACGGCTTCAGGTGCTGCGTCCGGTATCGATAACTCGCCGGCCGCCAACACCTCCTCGATCGTCGGAATAATCCGTTCCAACAGTTTCGTTTTCCGGAAACTGTCCCGACATCTCAAGCGAACCTCTCTTTCCGGCTCTCGCTGTGGTTTTGCTGCAACTTGAAATCCAATCGGAACTACTGTTTCAAATTTGAAAAGATCGGCAATATCGTAAACAAAGGATAGAGGTTTTCCGCTATGGATGAACCCCACTGCTGGCGCATAACCCGCTGCAAGCACCGCGGCTTCGGTGATCCCATACAGGCACGCGGTCGCAGCACTCAAACAGCGATTGACTAGGTTACCAGCATCCCAGTCGTAGGGATTATAGTTACGTCCATCCCACTGTACGTGAAAGCGCTGCGCAAGAATCTGATAAGTCTTGCGTACCCGCGCCCCTTCGATACCACGCAATTGTTCCACACTGCGACGGGTCGGCGGCTCCTCTCCAAAACGCAAGGCATACATCTTCCGCACGACTTTTAATCGAGCGGCTTCATCCAATGCCAATTTGGCTTGATAGAGTAGGCGATCAGAACGAGCTCCACCCGGCTGCCCGGAAGCGTACAAACGAACGCCAGCCTCACCAACCCAGACCAAAAGTGTTCCGACACGCGCGGCCAAGGCTGCAGCCGCATGCGAGACCCGCGTTCCTGGTTGCAGCATGAGGCAGGCTACGCTGCCCACTGGAATATGCGTTCTTACGCCGTTACCGTCGATCACCACGAACGCGCCATCCAATACGTCGATTTCGCCATATTCGATAAAAAGCATGGACACACGGTCTTTCATAGGGATCGGTTTCAAAGGTGGAAGTAGATTGGTCATGTTGGCTACGCTGATATGCGCCGGACCAGTAACAAGCCACAACCGAAACTTTTCGCTGGCCCGATTCCGTTTTCTAACATCTGAATCAGAATGTCAGGCTCTCTAACTCGCAAAACCCCTTCAAAAGTGACTGTAGTCACCTTACCGCTTTGCTGTCCTTTACGAAAATACAGTGGAGGATGTGGCAAGATTGTAACTGCTTCGATATCTGTCGCTGCTCCTAAATGACGGCTCAACCAATTTCGTTGTTGCTCTTCGTGAACTAGAGGCACCCGACACTTGAATTGTCCTCGCTTATTTGGAGCCTTCTTAGGTTTTGCATCTTTTTGGGTGTCAGTAATAGTTTTGATCGGATTGGCGGTTAGCAGAAATGCCAATTGTTGCGTGGCCTGCGGTTGCGGATTGAATTCGCGACAACCCAAAGTTTTAATTAAAGCAGAAGATATCGGTCGTTGATAGGATTGAACTAAAAAACGCGCTGGGGAACCAGTCTGATAGCTTTCTATACGGAATAAAAATCCACGTCGCTTATCTTCGATGTTTTGTTCGTGATGTTTCAATGCTTCATTGGTAAATAATAGCCATAAATGACGATGAATTTCATAAGGGTTTTGCACGGTGGGCCATGGCATTTCCACACGGCTGATGAACATTGAAATCTCCTATTTCGGCGCGTGGATATAGATTCGTCGCGTGCCAAATTGACGGTAACGGCCATATATAGGGACATCGCGAAGAGCTAAAGGTTTTTCATTAGCCAATAACTCGCCTTCCGCATAGATCAATCCGCCACTTGGTGGTATTAAATCAAGAACCACTTTAGCGCTTTCTGCTTCTATCGCTTTGTCGTTCTCAAGTAATGGTCGAGCGAGCGGACAGGAGCGTCGGCCGAGGACTGGTGTATACAGTGGTCGTCGTAATGCCTCGATAATGCGATTAAAGGAATAACTAGCATTCGGTTTTTCCATAACTGCCACAGTAAAAACTGCGTCATAAAGATATTCCCTATGAGACACAATCGGATATTTATTCTGTGATCCATCCACCTTGCGTGCGTCGCACACAGTATGAAAGTCGAGTAGTTTGAGGATGTTTTTATCTCGTAGTTTTTCCTCTCCTAGACGGCTAACATGGCGATCTACACGTACGGTAAATTCCAAGCTTTGAGAGAGCTGTTCCGATGTCTGATAGTTTCGACGATCCAGCCCTAAACATGCACCAATCAAACCTAATAAACCGCTACGAGTAGGAAAGTTATTTGAAGGCCGAAAATCTTCGTAGGTGTGCGTTCCCCAAGCCTGCATTGGTCCGTCAAGCCTAAGTATCAGAAAACGTGGCATGGCATCTATTCCTTATGCTATTGCGCCATCGTTGGCAATCCATGTTTCTATGGCAGCCAATTTGGCGTGGGTTTTCAATTTACTAGGCCAGCACCTCTCATTTTCGCGCTTCTCTTCGCCACGCCAAGGCGTATCGTCCAAGCGGAAAGCCGCTGCATCCTCGTCTAAACCATAAGCTGTATCGATTCGCTCCCAGTATGCGGCTAGTTCGAGCATGGATGGTGCTAGAAAACCACCATCACGCGCTCGCTTGATCGGTTTTTCAAAGGCATTCGCCAGCGAAATAGGCATATCGCTGAAACTCACCAACGCAAAATCAGCTAGATTGTGTGCAGCGAACGATTGTTGTTTAGCGCTGGGAACGACTGTAGCCAACAGATGGAACATATGCCGAGCGATGTCTAGGGCTCGCTGGCGAGAGTCTAGTGTTTCAGCGCTCTCCATATTGGGAATCAATCCTAAATTGACCTGCAATTGTTTCAGATTAAGACTGGCGTAGCGATAAAATACGCCAGATGAAAACTGTTGCGTATCCAAATGACCGGCTCCGACTTCTCCAGCACCTTCCACGAGGTCGTCCACAGCAGTGAACCAATCGACATCCTGTGGTTCCACCGCATGAGTGGTCAAAACATGAGCGACAGCTAGAGCACCGTCGATGCTGGTCATCAGGCCAGAAGTTGCCATGCGCCCAGAAAGTGCAATATCTAGTGCTGAACTCATCGCTTGGCGAATCAGCTGAATGTTATTTCCAACTGCTTTGACCCGTTTAGTGGCCAGTGCATCATCGATAAATTCTTGCTCTGGTTTCTTTTTATTCCCTTTTTGTTTGGCGGCTTTGTCACTGGCCTTTTTACTTTCCTCATCTGTCAACACAACGGCATTAACTATGTTGCATAGAACTCGAATTTCTTCCAAAACCCATGGAGCTACGGCTAGTTTTTTCTTCTCACTACTGCTTGAATCTTCTTCTTGATCTTCGCTTTCTTCATCATCCTCATCATCTGATTTAGATCTAACGAACAATTTCATTGTTTTGGTGATCAGATCTGGGTCGAATTCATCATGGAGTTCCTCAATGAATAGAGGTATCAACATTTCAAGTTCACGAGTACGCGTCGAAGGTTCGCCAAAATGAGATCTATAGTATTTGCTTTTACGAATAGCCCGTTTTAGCGATTGACTAGAAATCCTTACTCTATTGACTCCACCGAACACAGCGGTTTTTTGCATATTCATATCATCGCGGTTGAGGCATGATGGACTATGCGACATTAGAATATGAAAGTTTATGAAATTTTTATTAGATTTCATTTTGTGGTTCCTTTAACTGAGTATTGGGTGAGATAATAGTTTTCAATCAATTCTCGTTTGGCGAGAATCCCCCAAAACCAAAGCATTTTACCGAAATAAGCCCAATCTACATGAGGCTTGAGCTGCATAGCTATCCGTCGCAGTTGGATCATATCTATGGGGTCATCGCTACGGGCGATTTGAAACAATCGCACCTCGTTTATTTTAGCTTTAGCACACTGAGAACTAAAATGAGTGGCATTAGTTTGATGTTTGGCCCAAGGTAATAAGAAGGCGACACGCAGGTATTGAGAGTTCGGTTTTGTACCACGTAATAACCGATAAAAAGCCGGCTTCAAGGTCAAGTCTTCTGGTTGTGACGCACGGCGTAGCTCTGCTTGTTGGCCAGCGGTCATATCTTCAAATTGTTTCTTTAATGCAACGAAATCTGGTAAATCTAGTGGAGTAGGGATGGTCATAAAGAAATTTTCTCCGAAAGTTCATTAAGCTCCTTGTTTAATCTACGCCGTGTCCAAGCAATGATTGGTACTAACTCCGGTTTATGTGCGTAGGGATCGGTTAATTCCTCATGGATTTTTTTGCAAATGGAAGCGGTTTTTTCAGTGAAATTTTTCTTGGCTTCCTTCCATTCCTTAAAAGTCAATTCGTTATTAAACGTTTCATAGAAGAGAGTTTCGGTTCGATTGTAGTACAGTTTCTCACCGAGATCATCTATTGTGATACCAATTCCTTTTAGTTTCCTATTTTTATTTCCTTGTCTAGCAAACCAGAGTTGTCCACGTAGGATTTTTTTAGCTTTTTTTCCAAATTCAATTAATTTAATAAGACGCTCATTATTGTCTTTCCAATTGCTAGCCAAGCTAATCATCTCATGTCGGCGTTCCAGTATAGACGCCTGTTTATTGCGATAGCCACCAATTAATAAATGTAGCTTTTCTCTTTTGTAGAGATCGCCAGCTTGAATAATAGCCCCGGCTGGACTGCAACCTTCTTTGATATCAGTACCTTTCAACTCGCGAGGTACAACAAACTCAGATAAATGAGTCCATGCTGGTGCGGTCGTAGTGAAAGAAATGAATTTTTTTTCAAGCACTCCTTTTTTAATAGCTTCAATGTACGATCCGTGAGGATGTGGCCATACACCTTTTACTGTAAAATTAAATTTTTCCTTGCAAAATCCGACATAGGCCGTACTCGGAATACCTCCCACCATATCGCACGATACTTCTTCATCGGCTTTAACCAACTTTACATGGGCTGGCTGCCAGAATAGCCCGCGAGCTAAGCCAATTTGATGGCTGTGTATTATTTCTCTATCTCTGATCGGTTGAATCCAGGTAGGTACATCAATAGAAAAATTCGGTTCGTAATCGGGCAGCCGCTCTCGCACCCGAGGCAAGGTTAAGACATTTCGCCAAACGGTTTCGCGAAGATCGTGCCCTGATACCAGTGTTGTCACTGGTGCACCGCCCCGTAGCCCCCCCTTAAAGCCGCCACCAAAACTCGGGCAGTTCATGGCCTGGTTAAATAATGCAATAGCGGCTACTGGCGATCCCAAGCGCTGCACTTCACCGACTTCGTTGAAAAAAGCGTGGTTATTGCCTTCAGGCAAACCGATGAGCAATTTTTGAATCGGTGTAATTTCTTTGGCTTGCACCCCTTGCGTCTGCATGAACGGTTGCGTGGGGTGGTCGAGATCGAACCAACCTTGAAAAAATGCAACTTGGTCGGCAAATTGTTCGGGCTTCAGAGGTGCGGCGACGTGTGCCCGAAGCTCGGGATCATCCGACGGTAAAAACATCACTTGCGTCATGCAAGTCAACAATTGAATACAGGCTAGCTCCAGGTCGTCGCGCGGTAAGCTCACCGCCCATGGCTTGTCGCCGCACAGTAGTTGTTCAAAGGTCAACAGGTAGAATGGGCCAACGCCGTTGTCGGCGCGAACTGGAATCCAAGCCGAATCGAGTAAATTCATGATGATTTCCTACACAGCGGCTCAATAGGTACCAGTATAGAGCCTCTATATAAAAAATCAAGCGTAGATCAGCATGAAAATAACATATTAAGAATTTCGTATAATATTGCAGCCCCGTTCCTGGAAAGGATGCTCGCCGGGATGAACCGCGTAGATCAGCGTGAAGGAGTGTTTTGCGGCTTCGTTCCCCACTACAGTGGGGTTTTAAGGCACAGGCGGCGTTATGTCGCCTGTGCCCCGTTCCAGTCCAAAATCTTCGGTATAGCGAAAGGTGTGCTTGCCCAGATGGGTGACCCACGCGCCAGCAACATCTACAACGAACACCAAGCGGTAGCGACCTTCATCATCTTGCGGACAGCGCGACAATGCAGATTTCCCCCAACTGTGGGGAACCGGCACCGTGTTCAAGTTCAGAGTTTCGGCCAGTTGCCCATCGTCCAACATGTCGATGTCGGTTCCATCGAGCAACCGTCCATCCATTTGCATGGGCAACACGGTCAAGCTCATTTCGCCGTCGCGGGTGTTGATGGCGATGCTGGTGTCATCATCCGCATATTGTTTGCGCCGTAGCGAAATCATTTCCTTGGCGGCTTTTTCGGCTGCATTTTGGGTGATATGAAATTTGTAGTAATCGTTGCTCACAGATTCGGGCTCACCGTCCCAATCATCTTCTTGATAGACAGACTCGATCCAAGCTCGATAAGCATCAGGGAACCTGATCTGGTCGGTCTGAGCCAGCAAATATTCGGTACGCCACAACACCTGCGTATTGCCGTAAATCAATTCGTGAGTACTGTAGTCGTTGCCCTCGACTGATAGCACCGTGCAACGAGGAGTATCAAATCCAGCTGGTCGGGAACGTTCATGACGATGCAGCCGCCCCAAGCGCTGAAATAGCAAATCCACCGGGCAGATTTGGGTTACCAGCCAATCAAAGTCCAAATCCAAACTTTGTTCGACGACCTGAGTCGCCACTAGAATGCGGCCACCCGCCCACACGTTTGAACGGCCGTACTGCTGAAGAGTAGCCGTCTCTTTCGCTTGTCGGTCACGAAAGCGGTAGCGAGCATGGAACAGATCGATCGGTAGAGCTGTCCGCTGGCGCAATAACTTAGCGAGTCGTTGTGCATCGTCAACCAAGTTCAATACCACCGCGACTCGGGCACCGATCTGCGCGGCGGCGATGAGACGCTGCAACAACACACCATCGGGAAAAGCTCCAGGTAGCTTGAACAGCTCCGTCACCACCTCGCGTCGAGGCGGGTGTTGATCATTGGGAACGATGCCTGGGGTCACCGATCCATGCGTGGCGCACCAAACTGCTGGATAGGGTGCTTCTTTGTCCCCGGTCGCCTGCCAAGCCTGCAATAATCGATTGCGTACTCCCGATGGCAAGGTTGCCGAGAGCAAAATAACATTTCCACCAACGGCTTTCTGGCGGCATAGCACTTCGGCCAACAGACCGTGCATGTATCGGTCATAGGCGTGAACTTCGTCCACAATCAGCACGGATTTACTGATACCGAATCCACGCACGAACTGGTGGCGTACCGGTAGTACCGACAGCAACACTTGGTCGATCGTGCAAATGCCGATTTGGCCGAGAAATACTCGTTTTCGGCTCTGCGCCAACCACGCTGCACATTGCCGAGTTGCCTCTTGTTGACCCTGCGCGGTTGTCCGTTGCCCCGTCGCGACCAGACGTTTGAATCCTTGATGGAACCGGCGCTTACCGTGAGCCAGTACGATATTGGTTGCATCTCCAGCAAACGCTTTAGCTGCAAAATCCTCGGCGCGTACCAACATGGCATTCGCTGTGGCTTGTGAAGGCAATGCAAAAATGATGGAATCGACTGTACCACTTTCCAACAGGCGCCACGCGTAAGCCAATGCTGCTTCCGTTTTACCACTGCCAGTGGGCGCCTCGATCAGCGTCAACCCTGGGACCAGCGGCCAACTATCGATCAGCACTTGGACGCCGCGCGGCATTTCCTTGGGCTTGAGCAAGGTTATCAGCCCTCGATAGGCATGAATAGAACCGATCACACCGAAGTGTTGTAACCACTGCTCTTCCTGCATCTTGTCCGCCCGTTGGGCTAGGTATCCAGCGAGTGAAAGCGTTGGATCAGGTGTGACATAGGGCATTGCGTCGATGTTGGAGCCGATCCAATCACATACCGAGCAGAAACCCGCCAGCAAATGTTGCGCGGCAGTATCACACTCCGGCGCAAACGAAGTTAAACTGAGGCTTGCAGGTTTCAAAAACAGATCGGCTATCGTATTGACGAAATCCCGGCGAGCTTGTCGGTCATATTCGATGATTTCTTCTTCGGCTTCTGGGGCATGGAAGTCTAAATTGCGGCTGGATAGATCCCCATGATGCCCGGTCACTGCCGCTAGCCAGGGTTGCCAGCGTTCCCCTAGAGCTTCCGGGTTTTCGATCTCGCCGAACCAGTCAATACATTCCTGAATGGCCCAATCAAAACCGCTTGCGCCATGATCAAAGCCGCTAACGGTTCTATTGGATTCATCAATATTATCCAAGTCGAACTGAGGCCGTAGCTGCAGGAGTGTATTTGGCGATTTGAGTTGAAACCGTATATCCAGCTTGCCGAGATCATGAAGTGCAAGAAAAAATAGAATCCAGGCTCGTAGTTGATTGATATCTGATTCTACGATGTGGAACGCTTGTTTAAATGCTCGACGGATCGCAGGGCAGGTGTCCCACCAAACCACTGCTACCGCTGCCACATCCAGGGCGTGATAGGGCAATAGATGATAGTCATCATCATGAGTCTTGCCCCAGTAATCAAAAAATCGCTCATGGGTCGATGTCATCGGATTGGGTCGCTGTTGTGGTCTTGGTTAGGCAGCACACCAATTGCCTATGCTGCTAAATGTCGTGCCCTTCCACTGACAATTGCATTGTCACTATAGTCCTGCCACGCTACGACAAATATGCGTTGTATCGTTGGGTTTCAAACGATGTCGATACCCACTCTGCCCTGTCCTGTCCAGACGACAGTACGCCCCGAATGGGATGGGGCGGAGTAGAATGCCCGGCCGATCCCGGCCTGTTCGGCTTTGTCGACCCGGCCATTCCTTCACTTGCGGAGCCGATCGCCCATGATCGACATCATTCTGCCGGCCGGTCGCGCCGCCATCGACCTGGCCCTGTTCGTATTGCTACCGGTGATGGTGGTCATGCTGTCCCTGATGCGCCTGCTGGAGGCCAAGGGGCTGCTGGATTGGCTGGTAGCTCGGCTGAGCGGCATCATCCACCCGTTCGGACTCACCGGCCTGGGCTTGTTCGCCGCGCTGCAGATCCAGTTCGTCAGCTTCGCCGCTCCGGTCGCCACCCTGACCATGATGGAACAGCGCGGTACCTCGGATCGCCATCTGGCCGCTACTCTGGCGATGGTGTTCGCCATGGCCCAGGCCAACACCAGCCTGCCGTTGGCTGCGCTGGGTCTACGGCTGGGACCGACGCTGCTGTTCTCGCTGCTGGGCGGTCTGGTAGCAGCAGCAGTCGCCTATCATGGTTTTGGCCGGCGCTTGTCCAGCGAGGAGCATCTGACCGATGACACGCTGCATCATCCCACCGCCGAAGGCACCAAGGGCGTGCTGGACGTGATCAATCGGGCTGGGGCCGAAGCGTTCAAAATCACCATCGGCGCGATTCCGCTGCTGGTGCTGTCGCTGGTCGTCGTCACCGCCCTGCGCCAGGTTGGAGCCGTGGATGCACTCACCCACGCCTTGACGCCGTTACTGGGGGTGCTGGGCATCGATCCGGCATTGGTCTTGCCGACCGTGGTCAAGTATCTGGCCGGCGGTACCGCCATGCTGGGCACGGTGGACGAGCTGCTACGGCAGGGCCATTTCACCACCGCTTTGCTCAATCAGAGCGCTGGTTTCTTGATCAACCCGCTGGATCTGCCGGGCATCGCGGTGCTGGTATCGGCCGGGCGGCGCGTCGCCGGTGTATGGAAGCCGGCTGCTCTGGGCGCGGTCGTCGGCATCGCCGTTCGCACCCTGGGCCATGCGTTGTGGCTGTGATCGGCGGCGGAGCTAACCCTGCCGGATCTTATCCGCAGCGCCGCTCAGTCGTCGGTATGGGCGGACTCGTCCCGCCCGCAATCGGGACAAACTCCGTACAACACGATCTCGTGCCGCTCGACCTGGAAATCCTGCGGAGCCAGATCGTGCAGATCGTGGACGCAACCCTGTAGATCGAATACCTGTCGGCAATGCTGGCAGACGAAATGGTGATGGTGGCCACGGTCGGTTGGTTCGTAGCAGGGCGATGCGCCCGGAATTTCGACTTGGGCGATGTCGCCTTGGCTGATGAAGGTCTTCAGAGTGCGATACACCGTGGCCAGACCAATGCCCGCGTGGTTCTGCATCGCCCGCTCGTGAATGTCCTGCGCCGTCAGCGGCTGACCCGCCTGACGCAGGATGTCCAGAATCACTGCCCGTTGCCGTGTGGAATAACTTGCCTTCACCTTCACGCCCCACTTGACTCAATTCGAGAATCGATTATCGTATTTTGAAATTGAGAATAGAATCTCGCATTGATCGATGTCACCCATACTCATGAAGAACATTGTTGATTCTCGCATGGCTAGCATTCAGGCGTTGACCCGATGAGATCGTCACCGTCTTTCAGTCTACTGGCTACCGGAGCCGGATACCGGCTAACGGTGGCGCTGGTCCTGGTGGCCGGACTGTGGTTGGCCGTGGCCTGGGCGCTGGCCGAATGACCCAGCAACCGGCCATTCGCCTGGACAATCTGACAGTGTGCTACGACCGTCATCCGGCCGTCCATCACCTGAGCGGCGCGTTCCCCGACGGCTCACTGACCGCCATCGTCGGTCCGAACGGCGCGGGTAAAAGCACCTTGCTGAAAGCCATCATGGGCATGCTGCCGACCACTACCGGCCGGATCGACCATGTCGCTCTGACCCGTGCCGACATCGCCTATCTGCCGCAACAGGCCCAGATCGATCGTCAATTCCCGATCACCGTCCTGGATGTGGTCCTGCTGGGACATTGGCAGCGCATCGGTATGCTCGGCGCAGTGACGGCTGCCTTGCGGGAGCAGGCGAACGCAGCGCTGGCAGCGGTAGGTCTGGCCGATTTCGGTCGCCGGCTGATCCACAGTCTGTCGGCCGGCCAGTTCCAGCGCGTGCTGTTCGCGCGGATGCTGTTGCAGGAAGCCCGGCTGATCCTGCTGGACGAGCCGTTCACCGCCATCGACGCCCGTACCACGGCCGATTTGCTCGAGGTGGTGCAATCCTGGCACGCCGAACGTCGCACGGTAATTGCCGTATTGCACGATTTGGAGCAGGTGCGTGCCCATTTTCCGGAAACCCTGCTGCTGGCCCGCTCGGGCATCGCCTGGGGCCGGACCGCCGAGGTGTTGACCCCGACCAATCTGCACCGCGCCCGCCAGATGGCCGAAGACTGGGACGACAGCGCGCTGCTGCTGTGCGCGGTGCAGCCATGAGCGGTCTGGTCGATGGGTTGTTCACCCCGTTCGTCGAATTCAGCTTCATGCGCCGGGCGCTGGTAGCCTGTCTAGCGCTGGGGCTGGGCTGCGGCCCGGTCGGGGTGCTGCTGACCTTGCGGCGTATGAGCCTGATGGGCGATGCCTTGTCACATGCGGTGTTGCCCGGTGCCGCCATCGGCTTCCTGCTCGGTGGGTTTTCCTTGCCGGCCATGAGCCTTGGCGGGTTCGCCGCCGGTCTGGCGGTCGCTCTGCTGGCTGGCTTGGTGACCCGCTTCACCGGTCAGCGCGAGGACGCCAGTTTCGCTGCGTTCTATCTGATTTCGCTGGCGCTGGGCGTGCTGATCGTGTCCACCCACGGCAGCAGTGTCGATCTGTTGCACGTCCTGTTCGGCACCATCCTGGCGGTGGACGACGCCTCGTTGCTGCTGGTGGCCAGCATCGCCAGCCTGAGCCTGCTGACTCTGGCCCTGATCTACCGGCCGCTGATCGTGGAATGTTTCGATCCGGGCTTCTTGCAGGCGGTGCAGGGACGGGGCACGGTTTACCACCTGGCGTTTCTCATCCTGGTGGTGCTCAACCTGGTCGCCGGCTTCCAGGCCCTGGGCACGCTGATGGCGGTCGGTTTGATGATGCTGCCGGCTGCCGCTGCCCGCTTCTGGGCGCAAGAGGTGTGGAGCATGGCCGCTACCGCCACGGTCATCGCCGTGCTGTCCGGCTATCTGGGCCTGCTGTGGTCCTATCACTACGACCTGCCGTCCGGTCCCGCCATCATTCTGACCGCCGGGCTGATCTATCTGCTTTCCCTCGGGTTGGGGCGTCGGGACGGCCTGTTGGTCCGCTTCCTGCCCCGTCCGCATCTGCAATCCTGATTCCGGGAGGTTTGTCATGCGATTCTTCGTCAAAACGCTCATCCTGAGCCTGGTCCTGTGCGCCTCGACCGCGTGGGCGGAACCGCTGCGGGTGGTGGCCAGCTTCAGCATTATGGGCGATATGGTCAAGAACGTCGGTGGCGAGGACGTGGTCGTCACCACCCTGGTCGGACCCGATGGCGACGCCCACGTGTACGAACCGACCCCGACCGACGCCAAGGCGGTGAGCAATGCCCAATTGCTGGTGGTCAATGGCCTGCATTTCGAAGGCTGGATGGATCGGCTGGTGCAGTCGGCCGGCTACCGGGGCGAGATCGTCGTCGTCAGCCAGGGTGTGACGCCGCGCCAGATGAAGGAGGAGCACGAGGATGCCGCGCATGGCGAACAGCATCATGACCCGCACCATCACGGCACGATCGATCCCCATGCCTGGCAAGATCTGGCCAATGGCGTGATCTATGTCGATAACCTGATCGCCGCCCTGGTCAAGGTCGATCCGGATCACGCCGAAGCCTATCGGCGGCGTGGCGCGGCCTATCGGGCGCAGCTGCAGGACACCGACCGCTGGGTGCGGGCGCAAATCGCCACCGTGCCGGCGGCCCAGCGCCGGGTCATCACCTCGCACGATGCCTTTGGCTATTTCAGCGCGGCCTACGGGGTGGAATTCCTGGCCCCGGTAGGTTGGAATACCGAAAACGAGCCGTCCGCCAAGGATGTCGCCCGCCTGATCCGCCAGATCAAACAGGAAAAGACCCGGGCGCTGTTCGTGGAGAACATGAGCGACCCGCGCCTGATCAAACGCATTGCCAGAGAGGCCGGCGGCGTGGTCGGCGGAACGCTGTACTCCGATGCCCTGGCGCCGGCTGGTCAGACGGGAGACAGCTACATCGGCATGTTCCGTCACAATGTGCCCGCGCTCACCGCCGCGATGGCGCAGAATTGAAAGCATCCATCGGGAGAAGGTCTGCCATGAAAACCGCGATCGCCTGCGTTGTGACCGCCGCGCTCGGCTTGACGCCGACGGTCCTGCTGGCCGCGCCACCGCATGTCCACGGTGTCGGAATTCTGCAACTGGTTCTGGACGAGAACAGCCTGAGCATGGAGCTGCATTTGCCGGCGATCGATGTGGTCGGCTTCGAACATGCGCCAAGCGATCCGCAGCAGCGGGAGGCGGTGCAGAAAGCCGTGGCCATGCTGAAGGATGCGTCGCAGCTGCTGGTGCTGCCGCGCGACGCCCAATGCACCGCCGCGCCTGCGGTGGTAAGCAGCGAACTGCTGCCGACGGGCTACAGCCGGCCCGCTGATACGACCGAAACCGAGCACGCCGATCGTGACGCCGATCACGACCATGAGGCCGGGCACGAGCACGCCGACTTCGATGTCAGCTATCGGTTTGACTGTCGCCGCCCCGACCTGGTCGAGGACGTGACCATCCTGCTGTTTAAACAGTTGCCCAAGCTGGAGCGGCTCGATGTCGATATGGCGACCCCTGGCGGACAGGATCGCCAGCGCTTGACGCCGGAACAGGACAGCATCGACCTGCCATGAGCCCGGCTGCGACGGTTCAGGCCGACGCCAGCCCGGCCATCCTGATCGAGGGGCTGCGCTTTCGCTGGCGGCTAGATCGACCTTGGGTGCTGGACGTTCCCGATTTCCAGTTGGCAATGGGGGAACGCTGGTTGCTGGCAGGCCCCAGCGGTTCCGGCAAAAGCACCCTGCTGGCTTTGATCGCCGGCATCCAGCGGGTCCGCGAGGGGCGGGTCGCGGTGCTGGGTCATGAGTTGACCACGCTGTCCGGCGCCGCCCGCGACCGCTTGCGCGCCGACCGGTTGGGGGTGATCTTCCAAATGTTCAACCTGTTGCCCTATCTCTCGGTGCTGGAAAACGTGCTGTTACCCTGCCAATTTTCAGCCGCCCGCCGCAATCGGGCGCAGGCCATGGCGGGATCGGCGACGACCGAAGCACGTCGGCTGCTGGCGCAGCTGGGGCTTGATGCGCCCGGCCTGGAACGGCGGCCCGCCGCCGAGTTGTCGGTCGGCCAGCAGCAACGGGTGGCGGCGGCCCGCGCCCTGATCGGCCAGCCGGAACTGATCATCGCCGATGAGCCCACCTCGGCTCTGGACGCCGACCGCCGACTGGATTTCGTCACGCTGCTGCAGCGCGAGTGCGCCAACGCCGGGGCAGCCCTGTTGTTCGTCAGCCATGACCGTACCCTGGCCGAGTTCTTCGACCGGGTGGTGGAGTTGCCGGCCATCAATCGCATCCCGATGCTGGGATAAGCCATGGCCATCCTGACGCTGGCCGCCAAAAGCCTGTGGAACCGTCGGCTCACCAGCGCGTTGGTGGTGTTCGCCATCGCCTTGAGTGTGATCCTGCTGCTGGGCGTGGAGCGCCTACGCACCCAAACCCGCGCCAGTTTCGCCCACACCCTGTCCGATACCGACCTGATCGTCGGCGCGCGCGGCAGCCCGATCAATCTGCTGCTGTACAGCGTGTTTCGGATCGGCGATCCGACCAACAACGTCGACTGGAGCAGCTATCGAACTCTGGCGGCCGATCCGCAGGTGGCGTGGACGGTGCCGCTGTCACTGGGCGATTCGCACCGCGGTTTTCGGGTGCTCGGCACCGATCGCAGCTATTTCGCGCATTACCACTACGGCCGTCATCAACCCTTGCAACTGGCCGAGGGGCGCGAATTCGAGGATCTGTTCGATGCGGTGCTGGGGGCGGAAGTGGCCGAGCAGCTTGGCTATCAGCTGGGGCAGTCCATCGTCCTGGCCCATGGCGCGGGCGAGGTCAGCTTCGCCCTGCACCAGGACAAGCCGTTTCGGGTGGTCGGCATCCTGGCGCGCACCGGTACCCCGGTCGATCGGACCGTGCATGTCAGCCTGGCGGGGATCGAAGCCATCCATGCCGATTGGCAGAGTGGCGCACCCCTGCCTGGCGTTCACCTGTCGCCTGAACAGGTCCGCCAGCTCGATCTGACGCCCAAGACCATCACCGCTTTCCTGGTCGGCCTCAAGAGCAAGACCGCCATTTTCAAAATGCAACGGCAGATCAACGAATTCGCTGCCGAACCGCTGCTGGCCATCCTGCCGGGTCTTACCCTGCAACAGCTGTGGAGTTTGATGAGTCTGGCGGAAAATGCTCTGTTAGTGGTGTCTGGCCTGGTGGTGCTGGTCAGCTTCACGGTGATGCTGGCGGCCTTGTTGACCGGGCTCAACGAACGGCGGCGGGAAATGGCGATTCTGCGCGCCGTTGGAGCGCGACCGTGGCAGATTTTTGCCCTGGTGCTGGGCGAATCACTGACCCTGGCTTTGGCCGGCGCGGCCGGTGGACTGGCGCTGCTGCAAGGCGCGCTGCTATTGGCCGGGTCGCTGCTCGAAGCCCGGTTGGGGCTGACCATCGCCGCTTGGCCGCCATCGGTCCATGAACTGAGCCTGCTGGCCATCGTGCTGGCCTGTGGCCTGGGCGCGGGCCTGTTCCCGGCCTGGCGGGCCTATCGCTATTCCGTCGCCGACGGTATGACTATCCGGATCTGAACCATGTATCGCTTTGTCCTTGGAGTTCTTCTGTGTGGACTGCTGGTTGGTTGCGACTCATCGCCGCCGCCGCCGCCGCTGTCGGCCACGCCGCAGGGGCGCAATGTCTCGGCCGACACCCTGGCTTCCGGCGCGGCGCAATGGCGCGCCAATCGTCATGGCCCGGCCGCGCCGGCGTCGTCGGCCGCCGCGCCGGCCAAGTCCGAAACTGCCCCGCGCACCCTGGAATGGGACGATCTGATGCCGGCCGATTTCGATCCGGGCGCGCCGTTCAGGGATTTCGACGCCAGCCTGCTGACCGACGACGATCCCCGCGCCAAGGCCAAGCTGGCGGAATTGCGCAAGCTGTGGGACGAAGCGCCGGTCGTCGCCGCTCTGGACGGCACGCAGGTGCGGCTGCCTGGTTTCGCTGTGCCGCTGGATCTGGACGAGCAGCACACCACCCGCTTCCTGCTAGTGCCGTATGTCGGGGCTTGCATCCATGTGCCGCCGCCGCCGCTCAACCAGACCGTGCTGGTGGAAGCGCCACAGGGCGCGACCATTCACGGGCTGTTCGATCCGGTATGGGTCACCGGACGGATGTCGGTGCAGCGCGCCACCACCGAACTGGCCAGCGCCGGCTATACCTTGACCGCCACCGCCGTCGAGCCCTATCACGGCAAGATCCTGCGCTGAGCGGTTCATCCACGCCGCGCCGTAACCATCGCCGCCGCCGCGTCGGCGACGATGGGGTGACACAGTGCGCATCCTTGGGGAACCTTCCGTCATGCGGCCCGCCCAAACGGGCATCCTGGCATGATGGTTCGCCACGATCCGTCATCCCCGCCGTTTCACGGTTTTCACGGTATCGTCCCTTGGGAGTTTTATGGAACAACAAAAATTCACCCGCGCTCATATCGCCCGGGTCTGGCGTCTGATCTACAGTTACTGGACTTCTGGGCAGTGGCCGAGCGCCTGGCTGTTGTTGCTGGTGGTGCTGTCCGGCAACTTCGCCCTGGTCTACATGTCGGTGCGGTTCAATACCTGGTATCGCGAGTTCTACGATGCCTTGCAGAATTACGACGCCGCCGCCTTCTGGGCCGCGCTGGCCACCTTCGGCATCCTGGCGGCGGTGTACATCGCCATCGCGGGCACCCGCTATATCCTGCGCATGTGGCTGCGCATCCGCTGGCGCACTTGGCTGACCGAGCATTATCAAGGCGCCTGGCTACGCCATAAGGCGTTCTACCGGCTGAAATTGCTCGGCGTGACGGTCGACAACCCCGACCAGCGTATCTCCGACGACCTCAATAGCTTCACCGAACAGACCATGACCCTGTTCTTCGGCCTGGTGAACGCGGTTTCCACCTTGCTGAGTTTCTCGGTGGTGCTGTGGGGGCTGTCGGCGACCCTGCCGCTGACCCTGGGCGATACCCAATATCAGATTCCCGGATTTCTGTTCTGGGGCGCGTTGATCTACGCCATCGTCGGCACCTGGTTGACCCATCTGATCGGTCGGCGCTTGATTCCGCTCAATTTCCAACAGGAGAAGGTCGAAGCCGACTACCGCTTCAACCTGATGCGGCTGCGCGAAAATCTGGAATCGGTGGCGCTATACGGCGGCGAAGAGGTCGAAGACGAACGGCTGCGCGCCCGTTTCCGCCGCGTCATCGATAATTTCCACCGCATCATCCGCACCGGCTTCAAGGTCGACATGTTCAACGCCGGCTATAGTCAGATCTCGGTGATCGTGCCCTATCTGGTGGTGGCCCCGGTCTACTTCAGCACCCGAATGCCGTTTGGCCAGTTGATGCAGATCGGTAATGCTTTCAACAAGGTGCAGGATTCGCTGTCGTTCTTCATCGACGCCTACCAGAGCATTGCCTCCTGGCGCGCGGTCACTTTGCGGCTGACCCAGTTCACCGAAGCGGTCGATCATCTGGATGAGCGGGTGGCCGCCATCACCCAATTGCGGCGCGAGCCGGCGGCGCGTCCCGTCATCCAGAATCTGGAGATCGACCGGCCGGATGGCATGGCCCTGTTGCGAGGGTTGGATTTGAGCCTCGATCGCGGCGATTCGCTGCTGATCGCCGGCGCTTCGGGCACGGGTAAGAGCACCTTGTTGCGCACCCTGGCCGGGGTCTGGCCCTATGCGCGCGGTGTGGTGCAATTGCCTGGTGCGGCGGTGCTGTTCGTGCCGCAGCGCCCCTATCTGCCCATCGGCACCTTGCGGGAAGCGCTGTTGTATCCGCAACGCAGCACCCTGGACGACGCCGTGTTGCAACAGGCTCTGCGCGATGTCGGGCTGGAACGTTTCGCCGAGGCGCTGGATACGGTCGAGGATTGGGCGCAGACCCTGTCCGGCGGCGAACAGCAACGGATCGCTTTCGCCCGCATCCTGCTGCGCCAGCCGAAGTGGCTATTCCTCGACGAAGCCAGTTCGGCGCTGGACGAGCCGTCCGAACTGGCGCTCTATCGGCTGATCCGCCAGCGCCTGCCGGATACGGCCATCGTCAGCGTCGGTCATCGCAGCACGCTGCGGGCCTTCCACGAGCGGCAACTGCAGCTCGATGGTATAGGCGGTTGGCAATTGTCGGCCATGGCCGCCGTCTGAGCCGCCCAACCGGTCCGGCGTTCGGTGCGGCGTCGGACCTCATTTCATGCTGGCGCGGAGTTCCACCAGGGCCTGATCGAAGGCATCGACCCGGATCAGGCCCAGGCGCGGAAATTCCAGATCGAGAATGACGTACACCACGATCGCCATGGCAGTGGCGAAACCCAGCATATGGAGCCAGTTGCGGGTCTTGCCGCTGGCCATGCCGTAGCCGGCCAGCAGGGCGCTGGCCAGCGCCAGACCGAACAGCATCACGAAAATGGTCAACGGCGGGTGGATCTTGGTGGCCATGGTGCGGGTGGTGGTGATGTCGATCATGTCGTTCAGGGCCGGTAGCAACAGCATCGTCGCAGCGGGCGGCGCGCCCTCCATCCGACCTGCGGCGATGGCCTGAATCCAGATCTCCCCCTGCAATTGATCGGCCTTGAGCATCTCGGCCTGGACCGCCTCCAGATCCGGCACCTTGTGATAGGTGGCCAGGCGAGCGTCCACGTAGTGCCGAAACAGATCGCGCAGCGCCGGCTGCACACTGGCCGGCAGCAGATCGAGCCGCAGATAGGCGGTACCGATGGCGTTGGTTTCCTTGACGATCAAATCCCGCCGTAGGTCGAAGCGCGACGCCGCACCGGAGAAGGTGAACGCGATCAGCAGCCCCAGCAGGGCGAAGACTGCGCTTTCGACCGTGCCGGTTCCGGCCCGCGCCCCCTCGGGATCGAGGTGAAGTCGTCGCTGGCCGAGCCGTCGGCCCAGTTCCAGCAGGAACAGCATACCCAACATCAAGCCAAGAGCCAGCAAGGAAGCGACCAGTGCGTTCATAGAATCCGTGTTCGAATCGGCAGGAGAGGGGGCAGATGGCGCGGGCGGGTAGATCGCCGCCCGCGCCTCTTGTGTTAACACAGGTTATGATTTTAGCGGTTCGATGGCGGGAGTGCTCGCAGTGCGCTGTCTCCGGGAAGGCATTCGGCGTCGTCGGCCGCTCGGCGCGGTATAGCTCGGCGCGGTATAGCGTCAGCGGATCGACTGCAGCAGGCGATTGGCTTCCTGGAAGAAATCGGGCTGTGGCAGCAGGTCGGCGCTGGGAAAGCGGACCAGCAGCGCGGTGACCCGGCGCTCATCGCTCAGCACGATATCTTGAAAAGTCATGGTGTTGGCGACGCGCCCCGCGTCGGCGGAAACTTTGGTGTTGGTGTGATCCAGGGTGAATTCGACCGTTTCCAGCCGCAGCAGCGCTTCCGGTTCGTTCAGGGTCGCGGCCACCTTGGCCAGATGGTCGTCGAGCGTCGCCGAATCGGCGCGCAGCTGGTTCAATTCGGTTTCGAGATCTTGCAACTGCTGTTCGAGGGCAGCCAGGTCATGCGGCGTGGCGTCGGTCGCTGTGGTATCGGTGAGGGCTTCGAAACCAACTTGCGCCTGGTGCAATAAACCGGCTTTCCGCTGAAGCAGTTGGCGTTGCTGCTGTTCCAGCTGGGTTTTCTGGATGCGGGTGGCGGTCAGGCGCTGCAGGGCGGTTTCGACCAGGTAATCGAAGCCGCGTCGCATCAGTTCCCGGCGGGTGTCCTGTTCCTGGCCGGTCAGGAAACCCAGCCGGTGGTTGCAGAAGTTGACGACGACCTGCGCCACGTCACGGCGCAGGATATCGCCATCCATTTCGATGCCGAGGACATTCTTTTCCACCCGGATCGCGCCGAGTCCGCCGTACAGTTCCGTCGGCAGGGGCGCGGACCTCTGTTGCAGATAATGACGGACGCCGTCGCTGAAGCTCAGGATGTCTCGCAGGCTGTCCGGAGAGGCGAACAGGGCGCGCAGTCGCGGATCGCTCATGTAGCCCTGGCGGTCGGCGGTGACGGGGCCGGGCAGGGCGTTGACGAAGTTCACCACGAAATCGATGGCGCGTTCCACCGGCGTCCACAGCTTGCGCCGGTAGTGGCTCACCGCCCGCAGGCGGGGATCGGTGCCGTCCACCACCCGTTCGATGCCGCGCAGCATCAAGTCCTTGTCGAATTTGCTGGGCGATTTGGCGCTGGTAAAGATGGAATGCAGCAAGCGAAACGCCATGATCGTTCTCCTTCAGGTGGGTTTGCGCGCGAGCGATGCGCGGCGGCTACGGTCGGCGGCGAACCCATTTCCGTCATCACGCCATGATGTTGACCCCACCGTCGACGTAGATCGTATCGCCGGTCAGACGCCGGGCGTAGGGGGTGGCGAGGAAGGCGCAGGTGAATCCGACGTCCATGATGTCCACCAGTTCGCCGAGCGGGGCGCGCACCGCAGCTTCGTTGAGCATCAGACCGAAGTCCTTCAACCCCGACGCGGCGCGGGTCTTGAGCGGTCCCGGCGAGATGGCGTGCACCCGGATCTTCTGCGGCCCGAGCTCATAGGCCAGATAGCGGCAACAGGCTTCCAGCGCCGCTTTCACCGGCCCCATCACATTATAGTTGGGCGCGACTTCGTTGGCGCCGTGGTAGCTCATGGCGAACAGCGTGCCGCCATCGGTCATCAGCGGCGCGGCCAGCTTGGCCATACGCACGAAGGAATGGCAGGAGATGTCCATGGCCTTGGCGAAGCCGGCCGCCGAGCAGTTCAGCAGGCCGCCCTGCAAGTCTTCCTTGGGGGCGAAGGCGATGGAATGAACCAGGATGTCGAGCTGGCCCCATTGTTGGGTGATGGCGTCGAACAGAGCTTCGAGCTGGCCGGGTTGACTGACGTCGAGCGGCATGAAGATCGGAGCTTCCAGTTGCTGCGCCAGCGGTTCCACGTACGGCTTGGATTTTTCGTTGAGATAGGTGATCGCTAGATCGGCTTCCAGTTCGCGGAAAGCCTTGGCGCAGCCGTAGGCGATCGAATGTTCGTTGGCGATGCCGACGACCAGCGCTTTCTTGCCCTTGAGCAGGGGACGGGGGATTTCGACGGTCATGGATCGTATTCTCCGGGGTCGGTGATGGTTGCAGGGTTGGAAGCTGCCTCTCCTGGGCGCAGGACAGGCGGCGCGGCATCGGCGTGCAAAAAGCCCGAAAGCGGGTGCAGGGGCAGTCGTTGGCCTGGGTGACCCGGCTGCCCCTGCCAGGAACTAGCTTATCGCTCCATGGTGACCGTGATGCCGCTGGCCGACCCGACGTCCAGCTGCAGACCCTTGGTCCGCGACTCCAGGCGCATGATCACGCCGTTCTGGTTCTTGAGCCGCAAGCCGCCGACGCCGCCACCCAGCGCGACGCTGGCGGCCAGCTTGGTGTAGGTGCCGGGGAATTGCGACACGTCCTGCAAGTCGTAGACTTCGCCCGCCGCACTCATCTTGGAGATGCCGACATTGACGCCCATGCTCAGACCGCCGACCTTGAAGGGATATTGCCGGCCCTGAAAGGTCAGCACGCCGCCGCCGGTGCTGCCGCCCACGATCAGGGCGAACTGGGTTTCGTCGATCGAGACCATCCCGGACGGCTGTTTGCTATCGGCCGCCAGGGTCAGACCACCTACCAGCAACGTCGCGGCCAGCATGGCCGAACCCATCATCTTGAAGGGCTTCATCGTCTTTATTGCTCCTCAGGTTATCGAATCGGAATAGTGGGCCATATCCTGGCCGAATTCCGCTGCGGTCGACCAATCATCGCCGCAACGGATCGGTGCGATCCTGCGCACCGGCTTCGGTATATTACGGCTCCGCAGTAGGGATTTCATCGGGACGTTCGCGCCGCGCTCACGCGGGATCGCCGACCGGACCGGTGGAGCCGATGACCGGATCGACCGGACCTGGGGTCGGATCGGCCGGGCCGGGGACGGGATCGACTGGGGGTTGCGTACTGGCGGCGGGAGCTACGGGGCTCTGCACGCTCTGGAACAACTGCTCGATCTGCGCCAGCCGCCCGACCCGCTCGGCTGAAGGATCGCCGGCGGCGGAAACGATCTGCCGAATCTTGGCGATGATTTCGTCCCGGATCGCCGCATCGGCCGACAGCATCTTCGGGATCGCGGCCAGTGCCTCGTCGCGATCGAGCAACAGGGCGAAGAACTGTTCGCGAATCAGTTTCTTGAACTCCTCCAGGGTGATCCCGCCATGCGCGGCGCGCATGTTGCGCAGCGCCTCGAAAGAGCGCTCGTCCACGCCCGGCCCTTCCATGCCGATGTAGACCAGACTGCGGAGGGCCGCCTCACGCCAACTACCCTCGGCGATCCGGGCCTTGAGTTCGGCGATCCGTTGCCGGATGAAATCGATCTGTTCCGGCTCCAGGCCGGGATGCCGCCGTGGGGGCGCATCGGTAGCGCGCATGCCGACCAGGGCTTGCAACAGCGGCGAGCTGTAGAGCGCAAGGAAAATCTGTTCCATGCTGCGATCGCGCAGATCGCGCCAGCCGTCGAGCGCGGCGATGATGCTGTCCGACAGGATGGCCTGCATCTGGATCAAGGGGTTGTCGGTCGCTGTCGGTTGGCGCTGGCCGCGCACCTGCTCGGCCAGCTGGGCGATTTGCTTCATCAGTGGGTTGCGATCTGAGAACAGCTCGTAGGGCAGCTCGGACGGATTCAGCTTGTGCAGCCATTCGGCGGTCTTGGCGCTGGCGCAGGACTGGACGAAGGGTTGGAACAGGGTGCGATACAGCCCGAGGTTGATTTCCGAGATGCGCCGCGCGGTGGCGAAACGGCGCTCGTTCTCGGGATCGGGCTGGACGATGGCGCGCAGATGCTCCAGCGAGCGCGGCTCGAAGCGCACGATCCAGTCGCCGCTGACCAGATCCGGATTGGCCGCATCGGCGGTCTTGGGGATCATGACCGCTTCGTACAGGCCGGGTGGCAACACGTCGATCAGGTCGATGTTGGAGGCGAACTCCTGATGTTCCTTCCGGGCCACGCCGCCCGAGACGAAGATGCCGAGATGGCCGATGGTTTCGTGAATGGCGTAGATGATAGTCTGGCCACAGGCGCGGATGTCGTCGTCCTTTTCGTACAGATCGGTGATCCAGCCCAGCGCCTGCTGCGGCGGGGTGATGTTGTCGCCCTTGGAGCAGAAGCAGATGATAGGAGATCTGATGTTGCGCAGATCGATCCGCACCCCATCGCTAGTGACGATTTCGGCGGTGGCCAGCCGATTGCCGATGAACAGTTGATCGACGATCCACTGCATCTCTTCAGCATTGAGATTGACGTGGCCGCCCCACCATTTCTCGAATTCCAAGAAGCGTGGTGCTTCGGTGTCGACCTTCGACCACAGCTCGTAGTTCTTGGTCCAGAGGGTGTTGGCTGGATTGAGATGCTCGAAGTTGCCGACCAGATAAGCGCCGTCGAACTTGCCGGCCCCCAGGTCGCTGGTCAACGCGGTCAGCCAGCTGCCACCCAGCAGGCCACCGGTGTAGCGCATCGGGTTGCGCCCTTCCACCCCAGCCCAGTAGGACAGCGGCGAGCCGGGAATGATGATCGGGCCGAACAGTTCCGGGCGGGTCGCCGCCAGCATCATCACCGCCCAACCGGCTTGGCAGTTGCCGATCACGCAGGGTTTGCCCTCGGTATCGGGATGCAGTTCGATCACCTTCTCCAGGAATCTGCCTTCGGCGTGCATGATGTCTTCGATGGTCTGTCCCGGCATCGGGTTGGGGGTGAAACCGACGAAGTAGCAGGGATGACCGGCCCGCATGGCCACGCCCAGTTCGCTGTCGGCCTTGAAGCCGCCGATGCCCGGTCCATGTCCGGCGCGCGGATCGACCACCACGAAGGGGCGCTTTTTCGGATCGATTTCTACCCCGACCGGCGGCTTGACCCGCACCAGACCGTAGTTGACCGGCCGATCGAAAGTCCGGCCATCGAGTACCAGTTCGGCGTCGAAGCTGAGGACGTTCGGCACCACCTTGGCCCGTTGCTGGAAGTAGGTGTCGCTGCGCTGGCGCAGCACATCCCAGAACAGGATGGTGCGCTGCCAACCATCGACCCAGTAATCGACCACTTCCTGGGTCAACGCAGGCAGGGCCTGCTGAGTGGAGAACGTGGTGAGGGATGGCGTTTGGTCGGTCATGGGGGAGGCTCCTCGGGGATTTAGGTTGGCCGCTGTCCAGGCGGGGATGATTGGAGACCGCAATCGGGCTTGGATCATCCCTGTCGCTTCATCGTTATTCTAGCGTTGTTATAGAGGTTATTCTAAAGTTTTGGGTTGCGGTTTTGTGACAAGAAGCGCCGGATAGCGCACATGGCTCCAGCCGGAAGCAAGGTGCTCCAGGCCGGGTGGGCCGAGTCGGGTCAGGTGGCGGCGGGATTTCAACCCGCTGTCGGTGGGTCGTTTTCCGCTGGAATTTGGGCGGTTTCCGGATTGGCTGCGACCCAGCCCATGAACAGCTGATAGCCCAACGCCAGCAGGGTAGCGCCGACGAACATGCCCAGAATACCGCCGGTCGCCATGCCGCCCAGCGCGCCCAGCAGGATGACCGGCATCGGCGCATCGACCCCGCGGCCCAGCATCAGCGGTTTCAGCACATTGTCCGCCATGCCCGATAGCAACAGCAGCACGGTATAGACGATCGCTGCCCCATGGCTGTAATCGCCGCTCGACCAGAGGTAGATGATGGCCGGCACGGTGATGAGCAACGCCGGCACCTGCGCGATGCCGAGCACCAGCATCACGCCCGCCAGCGCGCCGGCCCAGGGCACGCCGGCGACCATCAAGGCCAGACCAACCAGGATAGCTTGGATGAAAGCCACGCCGATGACACCCTGGGCCACGGCCCGGATGGTGGCGATAGACAGGCGGAGCAGTGCGCCGCCACGGGCTGCGCCGGCGATACGGGCGGAAATCGCCTGGCTGCCGCGCCCGCCCGACTGTCCGAAGGCCATGATGATGCCGGCGATGATGAAAGCGCCGAGGAATTGCAAGATACCGCCGCCGATGCTGGCGACGAAAGCAAGCGCCGATTTGGCCAGTTCACCGATTTTCGGCTGCAGGGTCCGCACCAGTTCCGGCAGGTTGGCGTGGGCCTCCTGCCATACGGTGTGGACTCTCTCGCCAATGACGGGCCAATGAGCGATCTCCGGTCGCGGCGGCGGAATCTTGAGCGTATTGTTCTGTACGCTCAGGATCAGCTGCTGCACCGAATCGCCCAGCGAACTCATCAGCAGCGCTGTCGGCGTCACGATCAGGGTCAGCCCGACGAGCACCAGCAGAGTCGCGGCCAGTCCCTGTTTGCCGCCGATCTTGTTGGCCAGGGTTTGGTGAAGGGGATACAGGGTGACCGCCAGGATCAGGGCCCAGATCATCAGCGGCAGGAACGGAGCGAAGATTCGATAACACAGCAACGTCATGGCAAGCAGCAGACCGGCGCGGATCAGGACATCCATCAGTCGGGTCGCGATCCGTTGTTCGAGCGTTGGATCGGGTGGCGTGGGGAGGTTCATGGTCATCTCCAGGGTAGGGGATCGGCTCTGCCAGCGTTGCCTGGCGCGGGATGTGATGCGGCAGCGCGCTGATCGGGTCGAGCGGAATCGTCTCCGCGATGGTATGGAAAACGCGACAGGTTGCAAGATGGCGACCCAGACCCGCTCGAAACTCGGTGGGGCAGGGGAGAGCCGATCGCTTATACTCTCGGCGACGAGGCTGACCTGCGCAGTCGCAGGACGGTTGACCCGTCGCATCGGATTCATCCTGCCGCGCAAGTCATGTTTCTGCGTAGGCTACGAGACATCACTGCGGAGAAGTACCCATGGGCGAGAAAACCATCCCATCCAAGACCGGCCTCGACGGCGCGGTCATGGCGTTGCGCCTCCACCTGTTGGAAAAAGGCAACCGTTTCGAACACGGTCCGGATTACGAGGGCAACATCAAAGCCCTGACCGATGTCAGGCAGACCGTGCGGATGTACGAGGGCATGGGTTATACCAAGCTGGTCGAATTGGGCGATCCACCGGTTTACGCCATGCTGCAACGCGGCCATCGGGAACTGCACGTCTTCCAGCCGCAAGATCCGCAAATCCGGCAATGGCTGGCGGATGAGAAGGCTGACCCCAACGATCCCGCCATCCGGGCGATGCTGCTTAGCAAGACCGGGGTGAGCGAAAACCAGGTCGCGGCGGCAGCTAAACCCC